>Ga0172363_10000014_pt1 | contig 101747 bp, 100 predicted proteins | sample LakKivs2_kivu2a2_FD_114541 | JGI IMG/M metagenome (GOLD analysis project Ga0172363, IMG submission 114541) | Sediment microbial communities from Lake Kivu, Rwanda - Sediment s2_kivu2a2 | ecosystem: Environmental > Aquatic > Freshwater > Lake > Sediment | place: Rwanda: Western Province, Lake... | reverse complement strand
GAGCCGGGTGATACCAGGATACTGACCTATCAGCAGCTTTATACCGAGGTCTGCAAATTTGCCAACGTGCTCAAGAAGCACGGCGTAAAGAAGGGCGACCGCGTCAGCATATATCTACCTATGATACCGGAGCTGCCGGTGGCCATGCTTGCCTGCGCCAGGATCGGTGCCATCCACAGCATAGTGTTCGGCGGATTCAGCGCGGAGGCTTTAAGGGATAGAATACAGGATTGCGGCGCCGTGGCGCTTGTCACTGCGGATGGCTACTACCGCAGCGGCAAGACCGTTTCGTCAAAGGCTGGCGCCGACACGGCGTTAGCACAGTGTCCGAGTATAAAGGATGTGTTTGTTGTCAAGCGCGCGGGAAATGAGATCGTCATGAAGCAGGGCCGCGACCACTGGTACCACGAGGAAGTGGCTGCTCCCGATATCAAGACGGTGTGCGAGCCCGAGCCCATGGATGCAGAGGATATCCTTTTCATTCTCTATACCAGCGGCAGCACCGGCAAGCCCAAGGGCGTCATCCATACCACGGCCGGGTATCTGCTGTACACCATGCACAGCCACAAGTGGATCTTCGATGTCAAGGACGAGGACACCTACTGGTGCACCGCCGACATCGGCTGGATCACCGGGCACAGCTATATCGTATACGGACCTCTGGCCAACGGTGCGACCTCCCTCATGTTTGAGGGCGTGCCTAACTACCCGAAGCCCGATCGGTTCTGGCAGATAGTAGAGAAGTACAAGGTCAACATATTCTATACTGCTCCTACCGCCCTCCGTGCCATGATGAAGGATGGGGACGATTGGCCCAATAACCGTGATCTTTCCTCATTAAGGGTACTCGGGAGCGTGGGCGAGCCCATCAACCCCGAGGCCTGGATATGGTACTACAACACCATCGGCAAGACCCGCTGCCCCATCGTCGACACATGGTGGCAGACGGAGACCGGCGGCATCCTTATCACCCCGCTGCCCGGCGCTACCCCGCTCAAACCCGGCTCTGCCACATTCCCCTACCCCGGTGTAAAGCCGGTAATTCTGAATGAGGAAGGCAAGCAGGTCGGCGTGAACGAGGGGGGCTACCTCTGCATAGCAGCGTCGTGGCCGGGCATGCTCCGCGGACTGTGGAATGACCCCGGAAACAAGAGGATAAAAGAGATTTACTACGATCGCTTCCCGGGCTATTACATGGCTGGAGACGGTGCCCGAAGGGACGAGGACGGCTATCACTGGCTGATGGGACGCATCGATGACGTAATCAAGGTATCGGGCCACCGCATCGGAACAGCCGAGGTTGAGAGCGCTCTAGTGAGCCATCCATTTGTAGCTGAGGCGGCGGTTGTACCCATCCCGCACAATATCAAGGGCCAGGCTATCTATGCCTACGTAACGCTGAAGGTCGGAAAGCAGAAGTCTGAAGACCTGAAGAAAGAGCTAGTGGCCCATGTGCGCAAGGAGATCGGTCCTATCGCAAGCCCTGAGAAGATACAATTTGCCGACGGGCTTCCCAAGACACGAAGCGGCAAGATAATGAGGCGTATCCTGGTCAAGATCGCTGCTGGAGACATCAGCAACCTTGGCGATACATCCACTCTTGCCGATCCTTCGGTCGTTGATACTCTAGTGAAGGAAAGGGTGCCATAATACCCTTAAAAATAAATTTATAGAGAAGGAGGGAATGGATGTCTAACGGTACTCAGACACAGCAGTGGGGCAATCCGGGTGCCTTGGGGCTCTTCGGATTCGGCTTCAACACCATCTTACTGCAGGTCCATAATCTCGGTGCCATCCAAGGCGATGTGCCCTTGATTTATGGATTCTTCTGGGGCGGTATGGCGCAGGTTATTGCCGGGATCATTGATGGCAAGAGGGGCGATACATTTGGTCTTACCGCGTTCACTTCCTACGGATTGTTCTGGATCGGTTTGGCGTTATACATGGTGCTGAACATGACAAGTGCACTTGGTGGCGCCGATGCCCACGGTTTGGCCTATGCGTTCGTGCTGTGGGGTATATTTACCGGAATAATGACCATCGGCACGTTGAAGATGTCCTGGGCGCACTTCGTTATATTCGCATCGCTCACGATACTCTTCTTCTTGTTGGCGGCGCACTTCTTTAATACAAGCTTCTCAGCGAAGATCGCTGGCGTTGAGGGCATCATCTGTGGCGCATCTGCCGTGTATACAGGTGCAGCAGTAGTCATTAACGACAAGTTTGGAAAGACAGTTCTGCCCATCTTTCCATTTAAGAAAAAGACTTAAAGGCTAAATGGATTTGTTAATTGAGACAGCCCGTGGTGCAATTAGTCCGCGGGCTGTCTCAGAAGCGACCTTAAGAATTGAATAGGTATTAGCTAGAGATAATTCTTTTAGATTAAAATCAATCGTATTTTTAGTAAAGAATTAAAAAGTAGGTTTTATAGGTGTGTGGAGTGGTGGGTCGAGATAATTAATGATGAAAAATAGACGCGAGATGGGATTACCATCTTGACGTAGTAGATAGAGTGGGAACAGAGTGATAATACTGGAGGTGACTCGATATGGCTCGAGCACATGATTTTACGGAGATTATAAAACAGCAGATCGAGCAGTTCGGCTCTACGGTTACCATGGTGGATGTGGGAACCGTAGTGGAGATAGGTGACGGAATTGCGCGTATACACGGCCTCTCAGGAGTAAAGTACAGCGAATTGCTGCAGTTCCCTCACGATATCATCGGAATGGCTCTGAACCTTGAAGAGGACAGTGTCGGCGCCATCGTATTGGGAGAGTGGGGCAAGGTAAAGGAGGGGGATGAGGTGCGCTCTACCGGTAAGATTTCCGAGGTTCCGGTAGGGGACGGCCTGATAGGGCGCGTTATCGATCCCACGGGCCAGCCGCTCGATGGCAAAGGGCCGATAAAATATACAAAAACACGGCCTGTAGAGCGCATAGCCCCTAACGTCGTTACCAGGCGATCTGTGAACATGCCGGTGCGTACCGGTATCAAGGCTATCGATAGCATGATTCCCATCGGCCGAGGACAGCGTGAGCTCATCATCGGTGACCGCGCCACGGGCAAGACGGCCATTGCGCTGGATACAATAATAGCGCAGAAGGGTGAGGACCTCATCTGTATCTACGTTGCTATAGGTCAGAAAGCATCAAAAGTAGCTCAAGCGGTGGCGGTCCTTGAGAAATATGGTGCTATGGAGCATACAGTAATCGTCTCCGCCAGCGCCTCGGAATCGGCGGCCTTACAGTATCTCGCGCCTTACGCCGGATGCGCTATCGGGGAAGAGGTTATGGAGCAGGGCAAGGATGCCTTGATCATATATGATGATCTCTCAAAGCATGCCTGGGCCTATCGTCAGATGTCACTTCTATTGCGGCGCCCGCCGGGCCGCGAGGCTTACCCGGGCGACGTTTTCTATCTGCACAGCCGCCTTCTTGAGCGGGCTGCCAAGATGGATAAAAAATACGGTGGAGGTTCGCTTACTGCTCTGCCTATAATCGAGACCCAGGCTGGAGATATATCGGCCTACATACCAACGAATGTGATTTCCATAACGGACGGTCAAATATTCCTGGAGACGGACATGTTTAACGCTGGTATCCGGCCCGCCGTGAACGTTGGTCTGAGTGTTTCCCGTGTGGGCAGCACGGCTCAGACCAAGGCCATGAAGAAAGTGGCCGGCAAGCTGCGCGGAGAGCTGTCACAATTCCGTGAGCTCCAGACCTTCGCACAGTTCGGTGCGTCTGAATTGGATAAGGCTACCAGGGCACAGCTGGACCGTGGACAGCGCATGACAGAGATTTTGAAGCAGGACCAGTATGTCCCTATGTCGCTGGGCAAGATGGTCAGTATCATCTACGCTGTATCGAACGGATTCTTGGATGATGTGCCGGTGAATAAGGTAATGGCCTTTGAGGCGGCGTTCCATCGCTTTATGGAGACCTCTCATTCCGATATCATTCAGAGCATCAACAAAGAGAAGGTTATAAGCGATCAGGTGGACGGAGCTTTGAAGAAGGCCATAGCTGAGTTCAAGGGGACGGTTCCCTATTAGAAAGCAGTAAAAGGGTATAAGATGGCAACTACTCGTCAGATTAATCGCCGCATAAAGAGCGTGCGCAATACCTCCAAGGTCACCAAGGCTATGGAGATGATAGCGGCCTCGAAGATGAAGCGTGCCCAGGAGCGTACGCTGGCGGCGCGGCCTTATGCGGAGAAGATAAAGCAGGTGCTGGCTGATCTTGCGGCGCAGACGCGCGTGGGTGAGGAGAGCCATCCCTTGCTGGTTAAGAGGCCGGTGATAAACAAGATTGCTGTTGTTCACATGACTCCTGATCGTGGGCTCTGCGGCGGACTGGTTGCCAATGTAAATCGCGGTGTTGCCAGGTTCATTATCGATAAAGGTATACCGGTATCCAATATAGCTGTAGGGCGCAAGGGAAGGGATTTCATGTTGAGGACCGGGCAGCAGGTGCGGGCTGAATTTATCAATCTGTCCGATAAGCCATCGGTGGCTGATATTCTACCGGTAGCCCGTATTGTGGTAGATGATTACACCGCTGGCCTGGTCGATGAAGTGTATGTTTCATATACCTCCTTTGTGAACACTGTATCGCAGAAACCGGCGATATTCAAACTGCTGCCAATAGAGCCAGCGGTGTTCGAGGCTGGCAAGAATAATGAATATATATATGAACCTTCATCGGAGGAAGTGATAGCCGAGTTGCTGCCCAGGTTTATTGAGATGAGCCTCTATCATGCATTGCTTGAGGCTATTGCAAGCGAACAATCGGCACGTATGGTTGCGATGCGGAATGCTACCGATAACGCCCATGAGCTCATCGGCGAGCTTACGCTTAAATATAATAAGGCGAGACAGGAGATGATTACCAAGGAGTTGTTAGATATAGTGGGAGGAGTGGCGGCTCTGGAATAGGAAAGTGAGGTATGTTTTGGCAAAGCAGGCTGATCCTAGTACTGAGTTGGTAAACATATTTCGATCGAATCCCGAGCGATATTTTAGTTTCGATGAGATATCACGTGAGTTGACGGCAAGAGGAATGAAATTATCTAAGGATCGGCTACAGAAAATTCTCGATACTTTGGAGGCGTGGCGCAGGGTGCAAAGGGAGGAGAGTGTCGGAGTAGGCCGATACGCATATTACGATACACTGGATTTCGGTTGCCCGCGCAAACCCTAGCATTTGCGGGTTATCCGAGTTTTAAAATAGGACATAAGTACGGGTATATAACACCGACGCTGGCAGGAGGTTATCGTGGCAAAAGGAAAGGTAGTTCAGGTTATAGGCACGGTAGTGGATGTGGAGTTTCCACCGGATGAACTGCCGGGGCTTAATAACGCTATAGAGATAAAGATGGGAAAAGATAAGATGGTGCTGGAGGTACAACAGCACGTTGGAAACAACTGGGTGCGCTGTCTTTCTATGACCCCAACCGAGGGCCTGCAGCGTGGCGCTGAGGCTATAGATACCGGGGCATCTATCAGCGTGCCGGTGGGGCGCCCCGCGCTCGGGAGGCTGTTTAACGTTCTGGGTGAGCCGCTGGACGATTTAGGAGAAGTCAAGGCCACAGAGAAATGGCCCATACATCGCGTTCCTCCCTCATTCGAAGAGCAGGAGACATCTATTCAAATACTGGAAACCGGGCTAAAAGTTGTGGACCTGATTACGCCATTCACACGAGGAGGAAAGATCGGGGCATTCGGCGGCGCTGGAGTTGGCAAGACTGTGGTTATACAGGAGCTCATCCGCAATATCGCTATGGAACACGGCGGTTTCTCTGTATTTGCTGGCGTGGGAGAGCGCTCCCGCGAGGGTAATGACCTCTGGTATGAAATGAAGGAATCGGGGGTGCTGGCAAAGACGGTGCTCGTGTTCGGTCAGATGAACGAACCTCCAGGAGTTAGGGTCAGGATCGCCTTTACTGGACTCACCATGGCAGAATATTTCCGCGATATAGAAGGGCAGGACGTATTGCTCTTTATCGATAATATTTATCGTTACACACTGGCTGGTATGGAGGTGTCCGCGCTTCTCGGCCGGATGCCTTCGGCAGTGGGTTATCAGCCAACTCTGGCCACTGAGATGGGCGAGCTGGAGGAGCGGATTACCACAACAAAGAAAGGCTCAATTACATCGTTCCAGGCAATCTATGTTCCAGCTGATGACTACACCGATCCCGGCGTTTCAACCACATTCGGTCACCTTGATGCTGTTGTAGCTCTGGAACGGTCGATTGCTGAGCAGGGTCTGTATCCTGCCGTCGATCCGTTAGCTTCGACGTCACGAATCCTTGATCCTAAGGTAGTCGGTGATGAGCACTACGCGACAGCCCGTGGCGTTCAGCGTGTACTCCAGCGCTACAAGGATCTGCAGGATATCATAGCAATCCTGGGTATGGAGGAACTCTCCGAAGAAGATAAGCTTATTGTGAAGCGTGCCCGCAAGATACAGCGTTTCCTGTCCCAGCCTATGTTTGTGGCGGAGCAGTTTACCAATATTCCCGGCAAATATGTGCCGGTCAAAGAAACCGTGCGTGGTTTCAAGGAGATACTAGAGGGAAAGTACGACGACCTTCCGGAGCAGGCGTTCTTGATGGTCGGCACGATTGATGAGGCTGTGGAGAAGGCAAAACAATTGGCTAGCGCATAGCTGGGAATATCTGTAGTAGGTGGTGAAGGCCTTTGGCTAAACTGAAATTTGAGATAGTTACGGCAGAGCGAGTGGTTTACTCGCAAGATGCCGATATGGTTATTGTCCCTGGCATACAGGGAGAGCTTGGTATTCTCCCTAGTCATGCGCCGTTGCTCACGACTTTAAAACCTGGCATGCTGACAGTGAGGCATGACGGCGAAGATGTAGCTATGTTCGTGAATGGCGGCTTTCTTGAGATCATGCTTGATAGAGTTATTATCTTGGCTGATGTCGCTGAACGTGCTGAGGAAATCGATGTTGCGAAGGCTGAAGAAGCCAAGCGCCAGGCTGAAGAAAGTCTGAAAAAGAGTGCGTCTGCCGTTGATATCGCTACCGCAGAGGCGGCCCTGCGCAGGTCTCTTATACAGCTTAAAGTAGCCGAGCACCGCCGCAAGAAACTTAATAAGCCCTAGGCTTTGTAGATACTTAGGTCATCGTTTGGACGAAATGCTGAAGAGGCGGCATAGCAGTTTCACTACAAGAGACCTTCAAGCAGTTCCACTATCATCTGGCCTTTAATCAAGTCAATTGATTTAACTACTTCATCAGTTGCGGGAATGAGAAAGACGTTCGTGCCAGATGAGATTTCGTAAACATCATTGCTGCCAGTCTGTATCACGTCCGACACCTGGCCAAGCAGTCTATCTTCGGTGCTTAATACCTTAAGTCCTATCAGCTGGAACCGATAATACTCACCTTCTTGCAGAGGATGCAGGTCAGAATAAGGTATCTCCAGATATTGCTTTCGTATTTCTTCTGCTTCATTTCTACTGTTAATTACATCGAGTTTAAGGATGACAGAATTACCATAGTGTCTGCTGTATTCGATGTGCGTTGATGATCCACGCAGATATACTGTCTCACCGCATGCGAATCGCTCGGAGAAATCGGTCATAGGTTCAACCTTTACCTCTCCGCGAACGCCCCAAGGGGCAGTAACCCGGGCAATCGGGATGAACTGGGGATTCATGACACTGATGTGGGTACTTAAATTACCACTAGTTCAACGCGGGTATTCTGCTTCACAGCTACCACACGGAGCAGGGTTCGCATTGCCTGTACTACACGCCCCTGCTTGCCAATGACCCGGCCCATATCGTCCGGGTGTACCTGGAGCTTAAGGAGTACCCCGCCCTCGCTTTTCTCTTCGGTCACCACGACATCTGTAGGGTTGTTGACGATGGACTTGACGATGAACTCAATAAGCTCTTTCATGTGACTCTCCTTTGCTCGTTTCTTCGATCCCTTCTTGAGGAAGGGTCGTTAGCTTGCATTCTCAGCTTTGGTTTCAGCTTTGGCTTCGGCCTTGGTCTCAGGCTTCGCTTCCGCTGTTGGCGCTGCGGGTTTGCCCTCAGCTTTTTCTTCTGACTTCTTCGATTTGGGAGGTTTCTTGGAGAAGTTTATCTTCGGCATCTCCGTAATTCCTGCCTTGCCAAGTAAGATGCTGACCCGTTCCGTCGGTTTTGCTCCACGGCTGAGCCATTGTCGAGCTTTCTCTTCGTCGATTACAATAGTAGCTGGTTCAGTGCGCGGGTTGTAGTGGCCTATGATTTCAATGAAATCACCGTCTCTCGGAGACTTAATATCGGCGACTACTAAACGGTAGCTGGGTTGCTTCCTTTTACCTATGCGGCTTAGTCTGATCTTTACCATGTCATTGTACCTCTTAACGTTGCTATTATCATAGATTAGTCGTTGTGTGTCAATGGTTGGTTGCGAGTATTATTATCAGGGGCTATAATTTGCGATGTGGAAGTATGTGACATTCATCGATGGGATGTGAGTGTCGCCGAGGCCAAGGAGATTCAAAGCGGTCTTGCGTGCAGGGTGGTGCGGGTGGGGTCCCTGAGTACCGTCGAACTTATCGCCGGGGTTGATATATCAGGTGCGAATAGCGACGGAGTATCGCGCGGGGCGATAGTTGTGCTGAGATATCCCGCGATGGAGGTGGTGGAACGCAGCATGGTCACGATGAGGGTGGAGTTCCCCTATGTTCCAGGGCTGCTGTCGTTTCGTGAGATGCCGTTAATAATCGCCGCGTGCAAGAAATTGAGAACCACACCTGATTTGTTCATCGCGGATGGCCAGGGCATAGCCCATCCGCGCAGATTGGGGCTGGCGTCGCATCTCGGGCTCGTCCTGGGCCTGCCAGCAATCGGATGTGCCAAGTCGATTCTATGCGGTACTCATGGAGATCTAGGTGAAGATCCGGGAGGCCGGGCTTTGTTGCTTGACAATGAGGAAATCGTGGGGGCGGCGCTTCGCACCAAGAGGAAGGTGAAACCAGTCTATGTTTCGATTGGCCATATGGTCGATCTCGATGAGGCGTGTCGCTGGGTGCTCACCTGTTGTAAGGGATATCGTCTGCCGGAGCCGACCCGCCTAGCGCATCAGGCGGCATCGGGGAGCAATAATAGTCACTGAGGGGGATATAGATTGCAGGAACAACATAATAGGATTGAGGAACTGGCGGGAAAGATCTCTCATGTCATGGTGAGTCTTTGACATAGCAGGCAAGGAACGGGAGATACACCAGATAGAGATGGAATCATCCTCTCCATCGTTCTGGCAGGACCAGGACCGCGCGCAGCTTGTTATGCGCCGGCTGAGTGACTTGAAAGGCCAGGTGGATGGTTGGAGAGCCGTAGAACGCAAGGTCGGTGATTTATTAAACCTAGCCGATCTCTCGGCTGAAGAGGGTGAGAGTTCGCTTCAGGACGATATAGCCGCCGAGGCAGAGAAGCTCCAAGCAGAGTTCGATAATATGGAAGTCGAACTGATGCTGGGTGGAGAATATGAAAAAGGCAATGCTTTCCTCGCGGTTCATGCCGGAGCCGGCGGTACGGAAGCTCAGGACTGGGCTCAGATGCTCCTCAGGATGTATCTCAGATGGGCGGAGCGACGCGGTTATAAGGCTGAGGTGGTGGATTCCTCTCCCGGAGAAGAAGCCGGCGTAAAAAGCGCCCTTATCAAGGTCGATGGCCTGTATGCCTATGGTTATCTAAAGGCTGAGCGAGGCGTGCATCGGCTGGTGCGCCTATCGCCATTCGATGGTTCTCATTCCAGACACACATCGTTTGCGCTGGTCGAGGTGATGCCCGAGGTTGATCGTGACGTCGATATTCAGATAAACCCCGATGATCTGCGTATAGATTTGTTCAGGGCCAGCGGCCATGGTGGCCAGTCTGTGCAGAAGACCAGCAGCGCGGTCAGGATTACGCATATACCGACGGGGATAGTGGCAGCGTGCCAGAATGAGCGCTCCCAGTATCAGAACAAAGAGATAGCTATGAAGGTGCTTCGTGCCCGCTTGCTCGAGCTGGAGCTGGAGAAGCGTGCTGCGGAGCAGGCCAAACTCAAGGGGGAGCATGTAGCTGCGGGGTGGGGTAATCAGATAAGGAGCTATGTGCTCCATCCCTACAAGATGGTGAAGGACCATAGGACGGAGCATGAGACCAGCAATCCTAATGCCGTTCTCGACGGCGACCTGGATGACTTCATATATGCATATCTAAAGCATAGTATAGGGAAGAAATGAAGAAGTATCGCTTAACCTTGGCCTTGATGATTCTCATCCTTATATTGATTCCCCAAAAAGTGGCTGCCGCCGGTGGCGATATCGAAGTCCTTAGCAGTGGCGCACAACCGGATTTCCCTTACAGCGTCGCATTTAGTATAGAGGCCAAGGCATCTGTTGATATAGTAGATATAGAAATCGAGTGTCGGACGCTCAGACGTAGCCTTGTGCCGGTGGTTTGTCGCCATGATGTAGATATCGATAATGCTCGGCATGTGATGGTTAGCTGGACATGGGATATGCAGGATACAGGTGGAGCTCCTCCTGGAATAGAGATAGAATATCGATGGTTTATCGAGGATGCCTCAGGGGATACTTATACAAGTCCCTATTACACGGTAAGGTATGATGATTTACGTTATAAATGGAGGGCGATAACGAGCGGCAATATAACCTTATGGTGGTATGAGGGTGATTCATCGTTTGCACAGCAACTCATCGATGCTGCTGATAGTGCGTCAGACAGGCTGACCAATGAATTCGATGTCTCACTACAACAGAATGTTGATTTCTATATCTATGCTGACACAACGGATTTACAGAGTTCCCTGGTGAATCCTGACATATGGACGGGCGGGCAGGCCTTTCCTGATTATGGCACTATCATGATCGGCATCGCGGTCAATAATCTAGCTTGGGGCATGAGGACAGTAGCTCATGAGTTAGGGCATTTAGTCGTCGGCGAACTTGTCTACGGCCCATTTGGGTGGCTCCCCACTTGGCTCAGCGAGGGGATTGCGATGAACGCTGAGGGGGAGCTCGCTGATAATTTTCAAGATAGTCTCGATAGTGCCGTATCTAGTAATATGCTATTTTCAGTTCGTACTATTGCCAGCGCTTTTCCCTCTAATTCTGAGGACGCTGTCCTTTGCTATGCTGAGAGCTACAGTGTAGTGAAATTTCTCAAGGATAATTATGGGAGCGATAGTTTCCTGGATATGCTCGAACTACTAAAGGAGGGGACTACTGATGACGATGCTCTGGAAAGTGTTTATGGATTTAATACAGACGGATTGAATGATAGATGGAGATCTAGTCTTGGATTGGGATCACAGCCTACTGAAAGTTCTACTCCTTTACCTACAGCTACACCTTTTTCCCAGGAGCAACGATTTGTACTGGATGCTCCGTATATCGCTCTAATTTCTATAGTGTCACTATTACTCGGACTGACTGCTTTTTTGGTTTTTCCCCTTATCCGCCGCTACAGATGACAGTTTTGAGCGCCTCTTATAGGTTTTCACTCCTACATAGAATAAGCGATGCACTGCTGTAAAGTTGGTACCTATAGCGAGAATCCATAGTGTATATAGCATAACAGTCTCAGGCTTCTCTGGGATTGCGCTGAACATCAGGCCGAGCGAGAGTATACTGAGTCTCATTGTCCTTCTGAATATACCTACTTCAGCATCAAGGTTTAGTCCCTCGGCGCGTGCTCTCACATAGCTGACCAGTATAGATCCAACGATGGTGGCGAATATGAGTAGACATTCAGTCTTATAGCCGATGTCGGGACGGCTGGCATAGTACCAGAGAAGCCCGAATAATACTACACCTTCCGAATAGCGATCCAGCGTTGAATCCAACAGCGCGCCGAATTTTGTAACCTTGTCCATCATGCGTGCTACTGCTCCATCCAGCAGGTCGAATATACCGGCCAGAAGGATTAAGACGCCGCCATAAACAAAGTGTCCCTGCGATACGAGCCAGGCCACCCCGAAATTAATGCAGAATCCAAATATAGTTAGCATATTGGGGCTCACACCCGTCTTGCCGACGATTCTGCCCACAGGCTCGGCTAGGCTGTGCATCTTATCGCTGAATATTTGAGCTGGTCGCCACATGTTTCAATCGCTATCTAGCATCTTGGAAGAAAGATGAATTATACTCCACATTTTATCTTATTATGAACACAAATGTAATAGTCGTTGATAGTTTTAGCAACATTTGTCCAGCTGTACTGCTCGGCTTTACCAAGTCCTCGCAGGCCCATCTCGAGGCGTCTAGGCTCATCCTTCAGCAGTGCAATTATCGCATTGGCTAGTGCAGTTACATCTCTTGGCGGCACTAAGAGCCCCTCGACGCCGTTATTTATCAAACCGGCATATCCATCAATAGATGAAGCGACTATTGCTCTGGATGCAGCCATAGCCTCCAGTAATACGATGCCAAAGCTTTCTCCACCGGTGGCGGGAGAGCAAAAAACGTCGCAGGTCTGGTAATAAGCAGGAAGAGCCTCATTAGGTACATAACCCGTAAAAACCACATCCTCAAGGGTCATCCTTCTCGCCATCTGTTCATATTTTTGCTGGGTTTCGGGACCCACTATGACTAATCGTGATTGCGGCAACTCCTGTTTTATCAACTGGTAGGCCTCGAGGAGGAAATTAAGTCCTTTACGTTTCTCGGCACGGCCGACAAACAGCACATTCAGTTTACCATCGTGCAGCCTCTCGATGGGGGGTAGTGGTGTGGAGAAACGCTTGAAATCTATTCCATTAGGAATGGTAGTATATTCGGCAGGGAAGTACCTGCTGATGAAACGCATGGCGGGTTCTGATACAGCTATTCTGCCGTGAAGCCTGTCGAACGATCGTTGGAATAGGGGGCTAACAAGATGATACGGTATCCTGGTGTTTTGAAAAGCGTGAAAGGTGCCGATGTTAGTGGATTTTGAATGGCGCAGTACCATCAGGGTTAGCATTGAATACAATGGGTCATGTAGATGGATGATATCGAACTTCTCTCGCTCCAGCACCGCTTTTACTGGTGAGGAAATCAGTGGCGAGAGAGTGATTCTTGCAACGGATCCGGCTGACGGTATGGGAACTGGCCTGCCTATGGTGATAATATCCTTATTTTCTAGCGAGTTGATATCTCCAGAATAGGGCGCTATGATTTTCACTTCATGGCCAATTTTAAGGAGTTCTTTATAGAGGAAACTGATATGATTTTCTACACCGCCAGGATGGGCAAAATCGTATGGGGAGACAAGCGCAATTTTCATTTTACTAGAGACCTGGCAGCATTTTTAATCATGCCACGAAAGAAGAAACTCCGGCTCTTGCTTTGCTGTTTGAGTATCTGCATCAGGCCTATCTCAAAATAGCTTGGGCTATGCCCTTTCATAGGCATAGAGGTCCTTTCAATGATGCTCCTACGGAAATCGTCAGCAGTATGGCCGGGGAACAGGGTCAGTCCGCTGCCTATAGAGACGAGGAAGTGGGCGTCACTGCCCCCTGTTTCAGCTAGCTTGTACTTGTCGTTAATCTTCTTTGCCCTGTGATTGGATATGCTTCCCATGATCGTCGCATTGAGGGTCTCTATCCCGTCGAAGTAGATCTCCGGGTCGCTTGCGTGCATGATAGTGTCAAATTCTTTGTGGTTGATGCTTTCACTGAACGGGCTCATTGGATGTGGCGCGATGCAGAAGCCTCCCTGATCATGAACTGCGGCGATAGTGTCTAGCAGATGCTGATTACTTGATACAGGCTTCTCCAGGAAAAGCGCCAGCAGATGGCCTTCCTTTGTGTTAAGCTCCATTCCTACTATTACTTCGAATGGACAGTTATGCTTGGCGGCCAGTTCGCGGGCCTGGTAGCTTCCCGAGAGCTCTCCGTGGTCTGTGACAGCGATGATGTCCAGGTCGCCTCTTTCCGCTACGAATTCCAGTATCTCGGTCACGCTGGCCATGCCGTCGCTCGCGGTGCTGTGGATATGAATGTCCGCTACACCGAACCCGTTTCTGCCTGCCAGTCCCTGCAGAAGGGGGTGCGTTCTGACTTGCCTGTCAGTTAGACTTTTCTCTAGTGTAGAGATACCAAGAATATTATTTTGCATCACAGATCATTTGCTGTTTGCTGAGATATACTCCTCGGTCAGCCTTCTGGCTTCGGCATCTGTGTATTGAACAGGTGGTGATTTCATGAAATAGGACGAAGGTCCGACCACTGCCCCGGAGATGCCGTGGTCCATCGCTAGCTTGCAACATCTGAGAGCATCAATAACTACGCCAGCAGAGTTGGGGCTATCCCACACTTCTAGTTTTGCCTCTACAAGGAGAGGCACATCGCCGAAAGTTCTCCCTTCCATTCGAATATGGCAGAATTTTCTGTCCTCAAGCCAGGGGACATAATCGCTTGGCCCCACGTGTATGTCTTTCTCCGGTATCTTATAGTCAAGTTGTGAGGTTACCGCATTTGTTTTTGATATTTTCTTGGATTCCAGGCGCTCGCGTTCCAGCATGTTGAGGAAGTCCGTGTTGCCTCCGAAATTGAGTTGGTAGGTTCGTTCCATCTTTACGCCCCGTTCTCTAAAAAGGTTGGTCAGAACGCGGTGCACGATGGTAGCGCCAACCTGACTCTTTATATCATCCCCTATAACGGGGAGGCCGCGTTCTTTGAATCGCGACTGCCAGTATTTCTCGCGTGCGATGAACACGGGGATGCAATTTACAAAACCGCAGCCTGCCGTTAGAACTTGCTCGATATACCATTTTGTGGCCTCTTCGCTGCCGACAGGGAGGTAGTTCAGGACGACATCGGTTTTTGTGGCCTGTAGTATTTCAACGATATTCGCTGTCGGTCCGGGAGCCTTGGTGATTACTTGGGATAGGTATTTCCCCAGGCCGTCGTGTGTCATGCCGCGGACGACTTTAACCCCTGTCTTGGGCACTTGGCAAAATTTAAATGTGTTATTGGGGGGAGTGTATATCGCTGTAGCCAGGTCTTTTCCCACCTTGTTCTTATCGATATCGATAGCAGCCACGAATTCGATATCACTTATATGATAACCTCCCAGGTTTATATGCATTAACCCCGGTATTTGATCGCCTTCTTTGGCATCTTTATAGTAATAGACTCCTTGTACCAGAGAAGATGCGCAGTTCCCGACACCGATTATCGCTACATTTATCTTGCTCAAAGCTTTCTCCTATCCTATAATAACATTCTAGCGCGGAGGTTGATAATGTTATGCGATTTCCATACTCACTCTATTTTGAGCGATGGTTCCCTTTCACCCCTAGAACTAATCTACCGTTCTCTATCTAATTCCTATAAGACTATTGCTATCACCGACCATGCCGGCATTGGCTATCTTGACCGTATTATTCGGGAGATTACCTTAGGCTGTGCCTTCGCTAGGTCTAAGTGGCCTATTTCTGCAATCCCCGGTATCGAGCTTACATATGTACCCCCTGCTGCAATCCACGAGGTTGCCAAGCGAGCTAAAGAACTTGGTGCTTGGCTGGTCGTTGTTCACGGTGAGACCGTCGTCGAACCAGTAGAGAAGGGTACTAATAAAGCAGCGCTCTCATGTCCATACGTTGATATTTTAGCACATCCAGGCCTTATCACAAAAGAGGAAGCCCAACTAGCCGCCTCCAACGGGATTTACCTTGAGATCAGTGCGAGGAAAGGGCACTCCCTCACAAACGGCCATGTTGCTCGTTTGGCAATTGAAGCGGGCGCAAAGCTTCTTCTTAATTCGGATGCCCATGATCCGGATGATATCCTCACACTTCCTCTCGCTCGACAGATCTTCATAGGAACTGGCCTCACCGAAGCCCAGTATGAAGAGACTGTACTTGCCAACTCCCAGTCCTTTTCGGATGCTCTTTTAAAGAAGAATTTATAACAGGAGAGGCCTCCTCAGACTATGGGATCTAGGGCTAAGCTTTCCCGATACGAAATACTTTTGCGTTGCATTTTGGACACAAGCCCTTGGTCGCTGGCCTTCCATTCTTGAGAGTAACCTTTTGGGCATTCTTCATCTCTATTTTCTTCCTGCACCTAAAACAGTATGCCTGCATTCAGTTCACCCCCTTTTAATCCTGTTGCACTATAAACCCAATCTAGATATGTGTCAAGTATTTAGTATTGGTCACAAGAATTTTAATAGCTATGAAATACTTTCTCAGGATGCCATGTCGCCTTATCTGGAGACTGCTTCAGTATTGCCAGGAACCATCCGTCACATGAGTAGGCACGGCAGCGGGGGGTTGCATTCTCTATAGAATTCGGTATTGTGCGACCATCCAAAATGGCATGCTCTTGTTCTGGCGTGACTGTTACTGCCGTCCAATCGTTTATTACGATGTCCATCGGGTATATAAGTCTTTGCCATAGATTATGACTGAACGCATCTTCGATCTGAGTCAGGCTGATGCTGTCCTCTATGCTGAATGGTCCGTATTTTGTGCGTATCAGAGCTGCGATGTGAGCACCGCAGCCCAGTGATTGGCCGATGTCGTGGGCGATTGAACGGATATACGTTCCTTTGCTGCACTCGACCTCAATGCTCATGCTGGGATGATTCCACTGGAGTAATTCCATGCGGTATATAGTGACCTCTCTCGGGGCTGTCTCTACTTCGATTCCGGACCTTGCAAGTTCATATAAACGTTTACCATGAAGTTTTAATGCGCTGAAGGAGGGTGGTTTCTGCATAACCGTTCCGGTGAGGGTGGGTAGCAGTTCAATGACCTGCGCCTTTGTAATATACGATGGGTCTCTATTTGAAGTTACTGTCCCCTCCCGGTCATAGGTATTTGTGGATATGCCCAGTTTTATCTCCGCAATATAAGTCTTATGGCTTTCCATGATGAATGAGCTCATCCTGGTCGCTTGGCCCAAGCATACGGGCAGAACGCCGGTGGCAATAGGGTCTAGTGTGCCGGCATGTCCTACATGCCTTTGCTTGGTGAGGTGTTTAACATAAGATACAACATCCTGTGAGGTCCTATCTGTAGGTTTGTTGACGTTGAGGATGCCGTCAATCTTGGCTACTGTGTTCTTCTTTGCTAACATTTCCTAATAAATCGAGTATGCGAGCGCCTTGCTCGATGGACTCATCTTTGTGAAATACTAGCTGGGGGGTGTGTCTTAATGCCAGGCGGCTCCTTAATTCACGGTAGAAAAAACCTGAAGCCGAGTTCAGCCCCTCCATGGCATTCTTTTTCTCTGTGTCGTTGCCCATAATACTGATATATATCTTGGCAAATTGCAGGTCGGGTGTTGTTTCCACACGTGTTATGGAAAGGAGGCAGCTTAATCGAGGATCCTTAGCTTGGTGTCGGATAAGATCGGATAATTCCTCCCGTATAAGGGTGTTCAGTCGTTCTATTCGTCTGCTCATTACCTAGCTTCCTTTACAAAGGACTCAACCACATCACCTTCCTCAAAGGCAGCAAACCCTTCTACACCTATGCCGCATTCGAATCCGCTGGCGACTTCTTTCACATCATCTTTAAACCGTTTCAGGCTGCTGATATTTGAGTTATAAATATTTGTGCCTTTTCGGAGAACTCGGGCCATTGAGCCTCGAGTAATCCTACCATCCGTTACATAGGCTCCAGCCACAGTCCCTGCTTTTGTTGTGAATACAGCTCGTACTTCGGCATGCCCTTCAATCACATCGATATATGTAGGCTCAAGCAAACCCTTCATCGCCTTCTCTACATCGTCTACGATGTTGTAAATGATGTCATATGAGCGAATATCGATACCTTCTTTATCGGCAAGTTTGGTAGCTCCTACCTCAGGATGCGCATTGAATCCAATCACTATTCCTTTGGAAGCGAGCGCCAATAGAACATCTCCTTCGGTGATGCTGCCGCTATCGGCATGGAGAATATTGACTTTTACCTCTTCAGTATTTAAACGCTCAAGGGATGTTTTAATAGGGTCTATACTGCCCTGGACATCTGTTTTAAGTATAATGTTGAGCTCTTTAAGTTCCCCTTCATGAACCTGTGAGAATAGGTTGCTCAGGCTTATTTGTTTGACTGCGCTTCTTTCTACTCTTTTCTGCTCATGACGCTTCATGGCTAGTGTGTGCGCTTCTTTTTCTGTGTTTGTAACAGTAAAGATATCTCCTGCTTGAGGAACACTGTCCATACCTAATATTTCCGCTGGGCAAGACGGTTCAGCCTTTCGTAGGTGTTTACCTTTATCATTATAAATGGCTTTTACCTTACCCCATGTATCGCCGACAACAAATGGATCACCCACTTTTAGTGTTCCGGCTTCTATAAGTACTGTTGCAACTGGACCTTTAGTCTTATCTAACTGGGCCTCAATGACCACACCCACAGCGCGACGATCAGGATTTGCTTTCAGTTCTTCCATTTCTGCCACGATAAGTATATTTTCGAGCAACTCGTCAATACCTTCATTTTTCTTTGCTGATACTGGCACGCAGACTACATTGCCACCCCATTCCTCGATAACTACCCCATGGTCCGCCAGTTGCTGTTTTACTCGTTGCGGGTTGGCTTCTGGCTTATCTATTTTATTAATTGCAACAACTATTGGGACATCTGCAGCGCGGGCGTGTGCGATCGCCTCAAGCGTTTGCGGCATGACTCCATCGTCTGCTGCTACCACAAGTACAGCGATATCTGTGACTTGGGCTCCTCGTGCGCGCATGGTGGTGAAAGCTTCATGTCCTGGAGTATCTAGGAAGGTTATTTTTTGTCCGTGTACCTCGACCTGATAGGCGCCAATATGCTGTGTAATCTCACCGGCCTCTGTCGCAGCAACGTTTGCTTTACGTATAGCGTCAAGTAGTTTGGTCTTCCCATGATCGACGTGGCCCATGATAGTCACCACAGCCGGCCGGGGTTTTAATAGGTTAGGGTCTTCTTCAAGGAAGCGACGTGAACGTTTTCGTTTGGTTGATGCTGAGGATATCGGCCGTTTCTCCGCAGCCACCTCATATCCAAAGGTGGCGACTAGATTGGCAGCCATATCAAAGTCTATAACCTGATTGATGTTGGCCATGATACCATTTCGCATAAGCTGTTTTATCATATCTATCGGGCTGATACCGATCATTTCAGATAGTTGCTTAACCGTAATGGAAGTAGGCAACTTGATGATGGGTTTCTCATCCTTAACTCTAGAATGGGAGGAATCTCCATGTGCAGTTGTTTTACCCTGTTTGCCGGTGCTCTTTTTGATTCCCTCTATTGCCGTCATATGTCCCCGCTATCTAGGCAGTGTCTCTCCAAATCTAGATAATTCCTCTTTCGCTTCCTTACTGATGTTCATTCGTAAAGATAGTGCTAATCGATCTTTTTTTAATCCGCTTACCCAACAGACTCTTGATTTGCATAAGTAGGCGCTGCGTCCTTGGAGTCTCCTTGATGGTGCTATTACTATGCCCTCACTTCTGCTTCCTACTATGCGAATAAGTTCACTTTTAGGTTTCACCTGGTGGCACCCAACACAGGTGCGTTCTGGGATGTGCCTAGGGTGTAGATTGGTTATGGTATTATCCATAGAAAACCACTCTAATTCGAGTTACGAACTCTTGTCAATATCCTCTTCGTTACTCGGTCTTTTCTTACTCTTTACCTGTTTTTTTAGTTTTTTCTGTGGCTTGCTGGCACTTTCAACAAAAATATCATCTTCTAATACTACATCAGTATCATCTATGGGCTCTACCTCATTAGGTTCAGGATTCAATTCAAGGTGCAAGTCCTCATCAAATATCGGAATGTCTGCCGCACGGCGTGGCTTTGGCTTTGGGGTGGACTTCAGAATATCATCTTCAGTGACTTTGCTTTTTTTACCCTTCTTGCCTCTCTTTTCGGCTTTGCCGCTGCGACCGGGGAGAATGTCTTCTGCAAAACGTAAAACAGGAATTTGCGGTTCAGAACGAGAATCCCTTTTCGCTTCTTCCCGGAGTTTCCCCTCATACTTTATAGCAGGTTCTTCAGAGACGGGTGATACGGGTTCCTCCTCTTCCTCGACAGTGATTATATCTACAAATTCTTCTTTCTTTGAGGCGGTCGTGGCCTCAGGCTGCTCTGGTATTTCGAGTTTCTTCTGTTCTGCCAGTTTCTTCGCGCGGCCCTTCCTTTTTGTCGATGGTTTCTCTACGGGCTCGTTAACAGCTTCTTCTGAAGCCTTTTTCAATGCTGCTTCTTTTTCTTCTCTCTCCGTAGCAGCCTTCTCCGCTTCTGCTATAGATGTGCTCTTAATATCTATCCGCCAACCAGTGAGTTTGGCTGCAAGCCTTGCATTCTGTCCTTCTCTGCCGATGGCCAGCGACAGTTGCCTGTCTGGGACTATAACTACAGCGACTTTCTCAGCATCGTTGATTGTAACACTTTCAACTTGGGCCGGGCTCAGTGCATTAGCGATGAAAGTTGCCGTATCGGCATCCCATTGAACAACATCTATCTTTTCACCATTTAGCTCATTAACTATGTTTTGTATACGGATACCACGGAGGCCTACGCAGGATCCGATAGGGTCTATGCCATTCTGCCGGGCAGATACGGCTATTTTACTTCGCTGCCCCGCTTCCCGGGCTATAGCTTTAAGTTCGATGGCACCTTGATGCAGTTCTGGTACCTCTAGCTCGAGAAGGCGGCGCAGAAGGTTACGATGTGTGCGAGACACGATGACTTGTGGACCCCTAACACTTCGATGGACACCTAGGATGTAAACCTTTACCCTTTGGCCGGTACGGTAATGTTCTGTGCGTACCTGCTCTGTTGAAGGCAGTATGGCCTCTGTCCGTCCGAGATCTAGAGTAATCTGCTTGGGTTCGATACGCTGAACGACCCCAGTAACAATTTCATTCTCGCGATCAGAGAATTCTTCAAATACGATTTCCCGTTCTGCTTCACTTAGGCGCTGAAGCACTACCTGCTTTGCTGTCTGGGCTGCGATGCGCCCAGCGTTTTGAGGGGTAGCCTCAACCATTAACTCTTCGTCCAACTGGGCGTATTTATTAATTTTACGAGCATCTTCTAGAGATATCTCACGGAGGGGGGATGTCACTTCTTTTACTACAGTCTTACCGGCAAAGACGGCTACCTGCCCTGTTTCCTGATTAATCTTTGCTGATACATTCTGATTGGGCATGAAATTATTCTTGCGGAAGGCAGAGGCCAGGGCATTTTCTATTGCTTCCAGTACGACTTCCTTGGGCAGATTTTTTTCTGCTGCGATCTGGGTTATTGCGAGCATAAATTCGCTTTTTGTCTTACCCAAAGCACCCTCCTAATGAAAAAAGTGGGAAACAAGACCCACTTCCTTCCAGCTCGTTATATCGACATTATTCAGGTCTAGTTCAGGTCGAGCTTAGCAAATAAGTAGTATATCACGTAATATGTCACTATGCAATATCAATTTGTTTTCGGCTATATAAGTTGGGTTGGTTGATAGGTCCATTGCAAAGCATAGAAGTACTTATGAATGTAAATTTTTCGTTGATATTGCATGGTAAAGGCAAACTTAGTAGACAATCTGTCGATCTTTTGTTAGGTTTAAATTCAGCTAAAGAGGGAACAGCATTGCGCGCAGCTTATCTGCAACCCCTTCGAGAGGTATGATTTTCGCATTTTTCTCGTGACGCTGCTTGACTTCGACGCTAGCGTTTTTAAGCGTGCGTGGGCTGATTACTACCCGCAGTGGCATACCCAGCAGGTCGGCGTCGTTGAGTTTTACACCTGGCGTTTCCACTCGATCGTCGTAAAGCACCTCGATGCCCGCATCGGTGAACCCTTTGTACAGCTTATCGGCAGCTTTCAGCACGTCAGCGTTGTCGACGGAGAGTGGGCAGAGGTAGATGTGATACGGCGCGATGGCTACGGGCCAGATGATGCCCTTATCATCATTGTTCTGTTCTATGGCCGAAGCCAATAATCGCCCTATACCAATACCATAGGTGCCCATAATGATGGGGCGTGAGACACCGTCCTTATCGAGGAAGTTAGCGCCGAATCGTTCAGTATATTTGGTACCGAGCTTAAAGACATGCCCGACCTCGATGCCCCTCACCGTGGTGAGCGTCGCTCCACACTTGGGACAGCCGTCTCCGGCCTCGGCGTTGGCGATGTCGGCCAGAGTGTCGACAGTGAAGTCGCGCGGGTAGTTGACGTTCTTAATGTGCGCGTTTGGCTTATTGGCACCGGCCGCGAAATTCGTGCCCAGCGTTATCGAAGGGTCGCCGATGCGTTTGATTCCCTTCAATCCCACGGGCGATGCGTAGCCGGCGACCAGCCCCGACGCCACCACCTCCTCGTCTGTGGCCAAGCGCAGATCGGAGCATCCGGCGGCGTACTTGAGCTTGATCTCGTTCACTTCCCTGTCGCCACGGATCGATACGAAGACCACCTTGCCATCGCAGTTGTAGAACACTGCTTTAAGCATCTGGGATGGCTTGACATGCAGGAATTCCGAAACCTCATCGATGGTCTTGAGCCCCGGCGTCGCTACCTCCTCCAGCGGCCTCGGGTCGCCGGCATCGCTGCGTTGTTTGATGCTCTCTGCTTTCTCAACGTTAGCAGTGTAGCCGCATTTGGGGCAGGTGATGATTGTATCCTCTCCGCTCTCGGCGGTGACCATGAACTCGTTCGATTCCTTGCCGCCTATAGCGCCGCTGTCGGCCTCGGCGATAAGGAAATGCAATCCGCAGCGCCGATAGATGTTCTTATACGCTTCGACGACCTTTGGGAATATGTCGTTAAGCGATTCGATATCGGGGTGAAAGCTATACATGTCCTTCATGCCGAACTCGCGCACGCGCAGCAGCCCGCCCCGCGGACGGGGCTCGTCACGGAACTTGGTCTGTATCTGGTAAAGGATCAGCGGAAGGTCGCGGTAGCTCTGCACGTTCTGGCGCACCAGCGATGTGATAACCTCTTCGTGCGTGGGGCCCAGAGCCAGCGTACGATCGCGGCGGTCTTTGAGGGTGAAGAGGGTCTTGCCTAGAGCTATATCGCGTCCGCTCTCGGCCCATATCTCCAGCGGCTGCAGCGCCGGCATGAGCACTTCCTGAGCGCCGATGGCGTTGAGCTCCTCTCGGATTATTCCCTCGATCTTCTGTATCGAGCGCAGGCACAGCGGCATATAGCTGTACACGCCCGATGCCAGTTGCTGTATCATGCCTGCCTTGAGCAACAGCTGGTGGCTGGGGTTCTCCGCCTCCGCCGGCGTCTGCCGGAGCGTCTTGCCGAAAAGCTGCGATACCTTCATAAAACAGTCCTTCTATGTTTCCGCTGTTTTCTCTTTCTTCTTTGTGAACCAGGTCTGCGGCCGGGTATAAAAGCCGATTACACAGAGAATTGTGAACAAGCCGAATGGCAGTGCCACTATGGCCAATATTATTTTAACCACGCTGACCGGCAATCGCATTATGGTTTTCATGGCGAGTCTATTATAAATGCTGGATTATGATATTTCTATGGATGGGAATGACCATTGCGGTGCTGTAAAACCTTCTGCCAGAAGGCGTGCTCGGTTTCCAGCATACGCTTGATGTAGCCCTCGTCGCGGCCTACGGTGATATGAACCTCCGGGTAGCCTGGCAGGTAGCACCAGAAATCGATTTCATGCAACCCGGTAACGGCTAGTATGTGCTGAAGCTGCCCGAAGTAGTAGTCGGGGACCTCGCTGGTGGTTGAGGCCTTGCGGTATGCACTTTCGCCGCACTTGATCTCTATAACCGTGCTCCCGTCGAGTGCCAGACCGTCCACGCTGGCCCGCATCCATTCGTGTTTGGTGCTCTGCAGGCAGGCGGGAGGGACGCGGATGCCGAACCTGCGCTCGTAGCATCTCCGTGCCTGGGGCTCGAGGGCGTTGCCGCGCGCCATGGCGGGGTTGGGGCCGTAATCAATGCAGTTGCATTTCTCCTGAAACAGATAGTCGGCGCTCTTCCAGGGGTTCTCGCCCATAATAGCCGGGGCGTCAGATGCGCCGATGCCCTGACTGCGCCACTCCAGCCATGCCGGGGTATTCTGGCGCAGGTTGACGATTGTGTAAGGTGTCTCGATCATGTTGTTATAGTTTACCACATGAGTCAATTGATGGTGCAAGCCATAAGGTAACCCCCTAGATTCCCCCTTGAAAGGGGGAATCAACGACCGAACCCCCTGTTAGTCCCCCATACGTTGGGGGGCTTTTAAAAAAATAGGGGACACCCCTATAACCCCGGCAGGAGAATATCTCCTGCACCTCTTTTTAAGTTAACTCTCCTAGAAAGGGGAGGCTGGTGGGCGGTTATGGGCAGCACAAGTTATTACATCATTCTAGCGGAGTCCGGAATCCAGAGATCGAGGTCGCTTCGTCCCTACACATTAGAATTTGAAATGAACGAAGATGCGACCGGAGTTCTTATCGTCCTTTTCAAGACGGTGGTACAGTTTTTTTATCTCAGGCTGCATGAGGAATCGGATGACGTGCTTTTTCAATTGTCCGCTGCCCTTACCGGGGATAATCTCGACTATGGTGATTCGTTTTTCGATTGCCTCGGCGATGACGCGGTTCAGCTCCGAGTCGATTGCCAGATTCCTGTTATAGATATCATGCAAATCCAGTTTAATCTTAATCATAGATTGCTCTAGCAGGCTGGTCGATTCTCAATTTCTCTATCAAGCCGGCGACATCCCTTTTCGCGACCAGTTTGTCGGTGTTAATCACAGGTTCTGTCATAGCGGAAGTTGCCGTAGTGTGAGCAATCGATAGAATAACCTATAATCTATCGATCTCCGCCATCAGCGCGGAGAGGAATTCGTTTTCGTTTACGGTGCACACCTGTTTGCCGTTTCTAAAAATGACGCCTTTTCCCTTGCCGCAGGCGATGCCTACATCCGCGTTTTTAGCCTCTCCCGGCCCGTTAACCACGCAGCCCATTACGGCAACCTTTATAGGTTTCTCGATTCTAACCAGTTTTTTATCTACAGCGCTGGCCAGTTCTACAACGTCGACCTCGGCGCGGCCGCAGGTAGGGCAGCTGATGAGCGTGGGGCCGCGCCGGCTGAGGCCCAGCGATTTCAATATCTCATATCCGGCGCTGACCTCCTCCCGAGGGTCGCCGGTGAGCGATACACGTATCGTGTCGCCGATGCCCTCCCATAGCAGGATACCGATGCCGACTGCGCTGCGGATAGCGCCGCGGCGGGGGGTGCCGGACTCGGTTATGCCCAGGTGGATGGGGTAGGGTATACGCTTCGCGATAAGGCGGTTGGCCTCTATCGTTTCTGGCACATCGAAGGCTTTCAGTGAGACCTTGATTAAACCGAAATCGAGGCTCTCCAGCAGGTCGAGTTCATGCATCGTCGCCTCAACCATGCGCTCGACCGTCGTTTTGCGTGCATCCTTTGTTGGCGGCAGGCTGCCGGCGTTGACGCCGATGCGTATCGGTATCTTACGCTTCTTAGCGGCGAGTACCACTTTCTTGATATGCTGCGGGTCGCGGATGTTACCAGGGTTGAGTCGTAATCCGTCCACTCCTGCATCGATAGCTGCTAGGGCCAAACGGTGATCGAAATGAATGTCAGCTATTAGCGGGATGCAAATCGCTTTCTTTATATCTCCAAGAGCTTCGGCGGCCTCGCGGTCGGGGACGGCCACGCGCACGAGCTGGCAACCGCACCGTTCGAGCTGTTTTACCTGGCGCACTGTTGATTTAACGTCGCGCGTATCCGTCTTGGCCATGGACTGGACTACTATCGGCGCATCGCCGCCTATGGTGACATTACCAATATTAACTGACTTTGATATTCGACGCTGTTTCATTTTAAGAAGCTCTCATGGCGTATGATTCTTACGATGTCGTTATAGCTAATAACAACAAACAGCACCAATAATAGTATAAAGCCAACCAAGTGGATTTTACTTTCCGTCTTCGCCGATACGCGTTTGCCTTTGCGTATCGCTTCGATTATCACAAAGACCAGCCGGCCGCCATCCAGTGCCGGCAGCGGCAGCAGGTTCATTATGCCCAGTATTATACTGATAAGTGCAGCGAATTCGAACAGGTCCGCCGGTCCGCCAGCGGATACCTCGTTCGTGAGCTGGGCTATGCCGATGGGCCCGGCGACGGCTTTATCAGCTGGTACTTCTCCGGCAAAGAGCATGCCAAAGGAATCTTTGATCCCTATAAATATAGCGCCGTAATCGGAAAGTCCCCTAGGTATGGCTTCCCATGATGCATAGGCTTTGTTGATATATGTACCGCCTGGTGTAGCTTGGATACCCAGTGCGCCCTGTCCAGCCGGTATATCCTCCTTGATTCTGGGGACGATGGGCACCTCTAATATTTTGCCTGCCCGGGCGATGACAAGGATGATTTCCTGGCCGGCATTCTCGTTGGTAATCTTGTTCAGGTCTCTGGATGTGTCTACCTTGGTTCGATCGGCTGTTAAGATTACATCGTTTAATTGCAGACTAGCATTAGCGGCTGGAGAATTCTCGCTTACATTGTAAATCAGAATACCTTTATTATGAGCTTCGATACCCAATAGGCCTCCCGGTTGTGATGTCTCCGTGGCTAGAGGCGCTATGTTCACGTTGAGATAGGAACTATTTCGAGATATGAGGAGTTTAATCTCCTGGCCTGCCTTTGAGTCTATCGCTGTATAGAGGTCGTCGGAGGTATATACCTGTTTTCCATCTACACTAAGGACGATGTCGTTTATCTGCAGGCTGGCATTAGCGGCGGGCGAGCCTTCGTAAACATTGGTGATGCGTGGGGCGTGCTCCACGTAGCGATCGAGCGGGAGCATGTACGCCAGTGGCAGCAGCCAGAGAGGGAAGAGGATCATTGCGAGGGAGCCGGCACTGAGGACCAGGAGTCGTACTTTGGGTTTTTTGCCGGCCAAGCTATCCGGGATGGAGGGATCCTCCTCGCCAGCCATCTTACAGAAACCACCTAGCGGTATCCAGTTGATGGACCATTTGGTGCCGCCCCTATCGAAGCCCCAGATGCGAGGCGGCAGCCCAAGACCGAACTCTTCGACCTTTATCTTTGCCATCTTGGCAGTGATGAAGTGGCCGAGCTCATGGATCACTATAAGAAAGGTGAGGATTGCTATGAAAATTAGAATCGAGATAAATACGCTCATTACAGGGCTCTCTCCCGCGCCCAGGCATCGGCAGCGAGTATGTCATCAAGACTCGGCTTGGAGATGCCGCGATGTCCGTCTAGGGCCTTTGATACTATCCTCGGTATGTCTGTGAATCTTATTTGACCCTTGAGGAATCTGTCAACTGCCACCTCGTCGGCGGCTGAAAGCACTGAAGGATACGTTCCTCCCTTGCGGCTGGCCTCGAATGCCAGTTCAAGACATGGGAATTTATCAATATTCGGCTTCTCGAAGGTAAGCGCGTTTCCGTAGGGCTTGCTCCTGATATTAAGAAAATCGATACAAGGCAGAGCTTCGTTTGGCATGCGCTCCGGGTAGAAAATAGCGTATTGTATAGGGAAGCGCATATCCGGGATACTGAGCTGTGCCTTGACCGAGCCGTCGACGAATTCAACCATGGAGTGTATTATACTCTGCGGGTGAATAACCACATCGATGTCATCAATTGGCGCATGGAACAGCCAACTTAGCTCTATAGCCTCAAAGCCTTTGTTCATCAGTGTTGCAGAATCCACAGTCACTTTAGGTCCCATATTCCATGTGGGGTGTGCCAGCGCCTGTTGCGGGGTGACGTGCTTCATTACGTTGGTCGATATTTTACGGAACGGGCCCCCCGATGCGGTTAAAATGAGCCGCCGCACGGATTTACCCTCTCCCTGAAGGCATTGCCATATAGCGCTGGGCTCGCTGTCTATGGGCATGATGCGCACGCCGTGTTTCTTGGCCTCGGCGGTGACGATCGCTCCCGCTGCTACCAGCACTTCCTTTGTGGCTAGAGCTATTTGCTTCTTATATTTGATCGCCGCCAGCGTAGGCTTAAGCCCGGCCATGCCTGATATCGCGATTACAACAAGGTCGACATCCGGGTGCGCGGCTATCTCCTCCGCTGTCGCTATTTCACAATTTAATCGTTTTAACTGGTCCTGATCCTTCTTTGAATCGATCGCTATCAAATCAGGCTTGAACTCTTCGACCTGCTTCGATAAAAGATTCGCATTTGTACCGGCTGCCAATCCGACAATACGGAGACGATCGGGAAAGGCGCGCGCTATATCCAGAGTCTGCCTGCCGATGGAGCCTGTGGAGCCGAGGACGGCCAGTCGTTTTATACTAGTATCCATGTCACGTAGTAGTATACAACAACAACAGTGAACAGCATACTGTCCATGCGGTCGAGCATGCCACCGTGACCTGGCACACAGTTGCCCGAGTCCTTTATGCCGGTGCTGCGTTTCAGCAGGGACTCGGCAAGGTCTCCGAACGGGGCAAAGAAGCCGATTAGTACGCCGAGGTCTAAAGATTGCCAATAGGGAAGCTTGAGTGTGGGCAGGTATGTGCCGAGGGCTACAACTATGGCTACCGCTCCTATGAAACCGGCGATAGCACCCTCCCAGGACTTAGCCGGGCTGATTTTAGGGGCCATGCGGTGGCGTCCCCATTTCAGACCGAACTGGAAAGCAATTGTATCGGATGCGACATTCCCGACCATGGCAAGGATCACCAGGTCTCTTCCAATGTTATCGATGTGCCGAAGGTGTACGAAATAGCTTAGCATCCAGCCCAGGTATAGTATGCCGACTATCAGCCAGGCCCAGTTAACCGCGGCATGTTTGATGTCAGGCTGGAAGACAAGCCATATCAACGGTAGTATGATTGTTGCCGTCAGTAACTGTTCGGTATACTGCATACCGTATTGTGCTAAACCTATGAAAAGCAGTACACCTATAGTCCCGAAGATGGTGATGGGATGCTTTTTGGAGACACCTATCAATGGGAAGAACTCAAATGCTCCAAGTATGGCGACTGCGGCTACGAAGATGGAGAAACTAGGATCGCCGAACCACACAACAGCGAACACGATTGCACCCAGCGAAAGACCAACGAGCCAGCGCTTAAGCATCATATATTTGTTCAGGCCTTAACTCGATTCTTGAGACCTCCGAATCGCCTTTCCCTGTCGCTGAAAGCGGATAGCGCCTGCTCCATTTCCTCCGGCCCGAAATCCGGCCAGAGCGTGGGCGTGATGTAATATTCACTGTAGGCCGCTTGCCACAGCAGGAAGTTGCTTAGGCGCATCTCGCCGCCCGTGCGTATAATGAGATCGGGATCGGGAAGGTCTGCGGTATATAAATAATTTGATACTAAAGTTTCGTCTACTTCGTCAGGGGTGATGCCGTCATGTATTATTCGCTTGATTGCGTTAACAATCTCGGAGCGTCCGCCGTAGTTAAAGGCTATGCAGACGGTGAGTTTCTTATTGTTTTTCGTAAGTTCTATCGCTTTGCGGACCTTGTTCTGCAGCCGCTGTGAGACTCCATCGCTTCGGCCAATATGTATAAGCCTTATACCATCAGCGTGCAGGCTCTGCACTTCTTTATCGACACTTTCTTCTATGAGGCGCATGAGGCCGCGGACCTCGTGACTGGGGCGATTCCAGTTTTCGGTGGAGAATACATAAAGAGTAACGTATTTTACGCCGCTGTCGCCTAGGTATTTGATTATTCGATGTATGTTTTGGGTTCCAGCTTTATGGCCCGCTAGGCGCGGTAGATTGCGTTTTTTAGCCCATCGGCCGTTGCCGTCCATGATTATGGCAACGTGGCTGGGGATAGGATTGGGATTTAATCTGGCCACTAGACCTCCAGTAGCTCATTCTCTTTATCCTTTGCTGTCTGGTCTACCTGTGTTATAAAGCTGTCCGTTATCTCCTGAAGTTTGGTTTGAGCACGCTTGTGCTCATCTTGGGAGATTTCTTTTTCCTTCTCCAGTTCTTTTAGCATATCCATTGAATCTCTTCTGACGTTTCTCAGCGCGATTTTGCCTTCTTCTGCACGCTTATGTACGGCCTTCACCATTTCCTTGCGGCGCTCCTGTGACAATGGCGGTATGGGAAGCCTGATGATATGCCCGTCGCTGTTGGGATTTAGGCCCAACTCCGATTTCTGTATGGCCTTTACTATATCTCCCAGTGTGGCATTGTCCCACGGCTGAATAACAAGCAGCCTTGCCTCCGGTGCTGAAATTGTCGCCACCTGTTTCAGGGGTGTTTGTGTGCCATAGTAGTCTATCCTAATACTATCGAGTATCATGGGTGTCGCGCGTCCGGTGCGTATGCCAGCGAGGTCTCTCTGCAGAATCTCTATACTTTTGGACATGTGGGATTTTGCCTCTGAGAGCACTTCATCTATCATGGTACACCTCTAGCTTTTAACTATAGTGCCGATGATATCTCCCTGCACTGCGTGCACGATGCTTCGGTAGCTATCTATGTCGAATACTAGTATAGGCAGATTCTGCTCCCGACACAATGACATAGCGGTGGCATCTGTGGCCTTTAGATGCAACTGCAATGCCTTATCGTAGCTTATTGTTTTGAATTTCTTGGCTTTGGGATCTTTTTTAGGGTCGGCATCGTATATTCCGTCGACGCCATGTTTAGCTATCAGCAGTACTTCGGCACCGATCTCGAAAGCACGTAGCGCTGCAGCAGTGTCTGTTGTCATGTAAGGGTTTCCGGTGCCGCAGGCGAATATTACCACCCGCCCCTTTTCGAGGTGGCGCAGGGCGCGACGGCGGATGAATGGCTCGCATACGGATTCTACATGAAGAGCGCTTTGAACTCGCGTAGGCACGCCGACCTTTTCGAGGGTGTCCTGCAGAGCCAGGGCATTTAGTAGGGTTGCCAGCATCCCGGTGTAATCTGCGGCCGAACGTTCCATTCCCATCTCGGCGGCCGTTGAGCCGCGCCAGATATTTCCTCCGCCGACGACGATGCCTATTTCGACACCCATGTCGACTACTTGTTTTATCTGATGGGCGAGCCTTGAGACGATGGCAAAATCGATGCCGTATTTTTTATTCCCAGTTAGTGCCGCCCCGCTGATTTTCAACAGGATGCGCTTGTACCGGGCTTTTTTCATAAAGTGGTATCACCCTTTCCCCAGTTCGAAGCGAGCGAATCTGCGTACCTTTATGTTTTCACCGGTTTTAGCTATTACCTCGGTGACAATATCTTGAATGCTTCTCTGAGGGTCTCGGATGAACGGCTGTGAGAGCAGACATGTTTCTACAGGATCTACCTGTGCGCGTGACTCGGTGGGGATATCGTCTGCACAGAGGAAACGGGGGTCTGTAGCTGCCACTTGCATAGCGATGTCGTGGGCCAGGGTTTTGAAATCTTCGGTGCGTGCAACAAAGTCGCTTTCGCAGTTTATCTCGACCATGGCACCGATGCGGCCTCCATGGATATAACTTTCAATAAGACCGTTCCTTGCTTCACGCTGCGCCCTTTTTTCAGCTTTGGCTAAGCCCTGTTTCTGCAATGCCTCCGCTGCTTTTGTCATATCTCCATCGGTGTCCTGTAAAGCCCGCTTGCAGTCCATGATTCCGGCTCCTGTCATGTTTCGGAGCTCTTTTACTGATTCAGCTGTGATGTTACTCTTGCTCATTGTGTCTCGGCTTTCGTAAAAAGGGATATTAAATGGGAATCCAACTTAAGAGGCTGTATTATTTTCTTTATTGGCTTCGGTTTCCACCGGTTTGGGTTGTGCGGGCTCGGCATTGGCATCTGCAGCTTTTACCACCGCCTCTGCTTCCGCAGCTTTGCTTGCCGCTGCCATCTCACTTGCTGTGCCAAATCCACCTTCAGGTGTAAATGTCATCACTTCTTTCACCGATTCTTCTTCATATACCATGGCGGCAATCTCACGGGCCTGGCGACCTTCGAGCACAGCGCTTGCGATATAGCTGCATATGAGTCTCACAGCCCTGACGGCATCATCATTGGCCGGTACAGGGTAATCAATTTCGTCGGGATTGCAGTTGGTGTCCACAGCGGAGACTATTGGCACACCCATGCGCCGGGCTTCGGTGACTGCTATGCGTTCTTTAGCAGGATCTATGATGAAAATAGCACCGGGGAATTTGGTCATCTCTTTGAAGCCGCCCATCTGCCTGTTGAGGCGGTCGATCTCTTTATTGAGTTTCAGGGCTTCTTTCTTAGGGAGAACTTCGAACTGGCCGCGCGCTTTCTGGTCCTCAAGCCGTACCAGGTAATCTATCCTTGACTGTATCGTGTCGAAGTTTGTCAGCATGCCGCCAAGCCAGCGCTGGTTAACATAGGGCATGCCGCAACGTTTAGCCTCTTCCTCGATGGATTCCTTTGCCTGCTTTTTTGTTCCTACAAAGATGATATCCTCGCCCTTGGCGACAAGCTCTTTAACGAAGTCGCCAGCCTTGTGTAGCAGCGTAGCCGTCTGCTCAAGGTCGATAATATGAATGCCATTCCTGGCTGTGAAGATATATTTTTCCATCCGAGGGTTCCATCGGCTTGTCTGATGGCCAAAATGGGCCCCTGCGGCTAGTAGTGACTTGATAGATACTTCTTCCGGTTCAGCCTTCCCCTCAGGCTTCTCTTCAATTTTTTGTTCTTCCATGCTCTCCCTTCGTGATAGTGCTATATATGAACAATAGCAGAGGATAGTATAACATAGGGTAGTTTGCGTGGCAATATCGTTGAAAAAGCGATATGTCTTGTGTTATATTGTTGTGCGCCGGGAGGGATCGCATAGTGGTCTAGTGCGGGCGCCTGCTAAGCGCTTACCCTGGGTAAACTGGGGTCGAGGGTTCGAATCCCTCTCCCTCCGCCATCGTTTCCCTCATCGATTCTGATACAAGGCAAAACCACGAAAGGAATCACAGGCTATGACACACAAGCAAGCGCAGAACCAGCCCTGTTGTCCCAAGTTTGACCCGGCGCCGTGGGAGGGGAAGACGCATGTATGGAAAGACAAGACTTTTATCATGGAATCGATCCCCGAGTTCTTACACATGCCACTCCCACCGATGATAGCTAAAGCTATGGGAAAGATGTGGAAGATGGCGCAGGATGCCGGCGCGGCACCGGAGCTTAAGGATTTCATGTGCCTGGCATACGATCCAAGCCCGTGGAAGGGCGAGCTCTACACAGCTGTTACCAAGGAAGTCCCCGGCGCGAGGAACGTGAATCTATCGGGCACGTTTATAAGCAAGGTTTTCGACGGACCGTATAACGCTGTGCCGAAATGGGTTAAGGAGATGGATAAATATCTGGCTGAGCAGGGCAAGAAGGCCTTGAAGTATTATTTCTATTACACCACCTGTCCCAAGTGCGCCAAGATTCACGGGCATAACTATGTAGTAGCCTTTGCTCAGGTATAGCGATGATGAGCAATGAGATCGACACGTATATCCAGAAGCAGCGGTCACCGCAAAAGGAGATTTGTCAGGAATTAAGGAAGCTTGTACTCGATACCTTCCCCGATGCGAAAGAAGAGATGAAATGGGGCGTTCCGGCTTTTGCTGATGGGAAGTTTTATGTTGTTGCTTTAAAGGATCACGTCAATTTGGGTTTTTCGAGCAAGGGACTTTCCAAAGAGGAAATAGCCCTTTTTGACGGCGGCGGGAAAACGATGAGACATGTCCAAGTTGCCGAGTTGAAAGATATTGATAAGAAGCGAATAACGAAGTTGTTGAATCTGGTTTATAACAAAAAGTGATTTTTCTGTTTCGGCGAGGTGTTCTTCACCGCGCTAAAAATTGATTATGAAGACTCCCTGCTGTCCCCCTTGAAAGGGGGAAACAACATCCGAACCCCCTGATAGTCCCCCATACGTTGGGGGATTTAATTTTGGGGGACACCCCCAAACCCCTGGCAGGAGATGAGTCTCCTGCACCTCTTTTGTGCCGTAGAGAACATCAGGCTCCTGGTCGGCGGAGGTTCACTCTAATATTTACAGAAAGGGAGATACGCTGCAATCTGCTATAATTGCATCACGGGACAAAACGTCGTAACTTCAGCTGAAAGTGGAGCCTTTATGCCTCATTATCACATCTGGACCATCGGCTGTCAGATGAACAAAGCGGACTCCGAAAGCATTGCCGCTTTTCTGGAGCAGTGCGGCTATCGCTCAACCTCGAAGATTGAAAGCGCTGATATAGTTGTGCTTAACAGCTGCGTGGTGCGGCAGAGCGCCGAGAGTAAAGTTATCAACAAGATCGATGCCCTGAGGCGCCTCGATGACGGTAAAACGCTGGCGGTGACCGGCTGCATCGTCGATGCGAATATCGACGGTATGAAAAAACGTTTTCCCCGCGTCGACCTCTTCTTCGGGCCGCAGGATATCGGTATGCTGTCGGCGTACATGCAGAAGCGGGATTTGCTATCGTCGACGACATCTTCTCGCAACATTGCCGTCAAGCCTGAGGTCAGCGCGCTTGTTAACATAATGAAAGGTTGTAATAATTTCTGCTCATACTGCATAGTGCCTTACCGCCGCGGCAGGGAGGTCAGCCGCCCGCTGGCCGATATCGTCACCGAGGTTGAATCAGTTGTCGCAGGTGGAGCCAAGGAGGTTGTATTGCTGGGGCAGAACGTGGATTCGTACGGGCACGGGTTGGCAGGTAGCCCTGCGCTGGTCGATCTGCTGGAAAAGTTGAACAGCATAGACGGCCTGGCGCGCATCCGTTTTCTGACCTCACATCCCAAGGATATGAGCGATGAACTTATCAAGGCTATAGCCCGGCTGGATAAAGTATGCGAGTGTATCAGCCTGCCGTTCCAGGCCGGCAGCGACGATATCTTAAAGGCAATGCATCGCGGCTATACCAATGCGCAGTACCGCCGCCTGGTCGGGCGCATCCGTAAAGCCGTGCCGGAGGTGGCGCTGAGCACCGACGTCATTGTCGGCTTCCCCGGCGAGAGCGAAGAACAATTTGATGAAACACGCCGGATGATCGAGGACGTTCGTTTCGATACGGTGCATATCGCCTGCTACTCGCCGCGCGCTGGCACGTCAGCCTCCCGCGATCTCAAAGATGATATCCCGGCGTCCGTCAAAGTGAAGCGCCGCAAGGAGCTCGAGGCGCTGCAGGAGCGCATCGTCAGCGAGATCAACAGCGGGCTTAAAGGAAAAACACTCGAAGTGCTGGTGGAGGGGTGCAAGAAGGGCAAGTGGTGGGGGCGTACCCGCAGCGATAAGCTGGTGTTCTTCACCGATGCAGGTAATCGTCTGGGTCAGCTTGTCGACATGCATATAGAAAGCACGAGCCCGTGGTCTCTGCAGGGAGTAGTCGCAGGCTAAGCTGTGGGGACATAGGAAATCGCGTCTCTAGATTTGCCGACGTTTATGCCAATCGCTGATTCTGGTATGATAGACTGGTCGGGAATTACCAAATGGAAGCTGATACTAAAGACTTCGATCACATCGGCCGTCGCATCGCCGAGCTGAAGAAGTCGCTCAATGCGGTCATCGTGGCGCACAACTACCAGCGCCCCGAGGTGCAGGATATAGCCGATTTCACCGGTGACTCCCTGGAGCTGGCACGCCAGTGCACGGCTGTCGATGCCGAGGTCATCGTCTTTGCCGGCGTGCATTTTATGGCGGAGAGCGCATATATACTGAATCCCAATCGCACAGTATTGCTCACCGAGGCCGGGGCGGGTTGTCCCATGGCGGACATGATCACCGAGGAGGACCTCCGGGAATGGAAGAAGCGATATCCCAAAGCAGCGGTCGTCTGCTACATCAACTCCTCGGCGGCGGTCAAGGCGCTCAGTGATATATGTTGTACTTCTGCCAATGGGGTGCAGGTCGTGCAGTCGCTGCCGCAGAAAGAGGTGCTGTTTGTCCCCGATGAGAACCTGGGGCATTTCATATCGAGAAGCACTGACAAGAAAATGATACTTTATCCGGGGTTCTGCCCCCCGCATCAGCGGGTGATTCCCCGCCATGTCGACCTGGCTCGGGAACGCTACTCCGGCTGCGTGGTGCTGGTGCATCCCGAGTGCACCGCCGATGTTATCGATAAGGCGGATGCAGCTATGAGCACGTCGCAGATGATCCGATACGCTAAGGATAGTAAATCTCGAGTCTTTGTTATCGGTACCGAAAGCGGATTACTGCATCGTCTGGGCAAGGAGAATCCGGGTAAGGAATTTCATCTGCTAACTCAGGGTCTGGTCTGTCCCAATATGAAGAAGACCACGCTCGTGAGCGTGATGCGTACGATGGAGGAGAAGCGTAATCCCGTAACGGTTCCTGAGAAGGTGCGGTTGCAGGCTAAGCAGTCGCTGGATAGAATGTTGAAGGTGAGATAGTGAAGGCTGGAAAGACAAGCAAATACGATTACATCATTGTTGGAAGCGGCATCGCCGGGCTGTATACGGCGCTTCTGGCTAAGCCGCATGGCAGCGTGCTGGTCTTAACAAAGGGCGGGATAGATGAATGTAATACCAAGCATGCACAGGGTGGAATTGCTGCCGCCATCGGCGTTAAGGATTCGCCGGAGCTGCACTTTAAGGATACTATCGCTGCGGGTGCGGGCTTATGCAACGAAGAAGCCGTACGGATACTGGTAAAGGAGGCTCCCGACCGGATAGCAGACCTGGTGAACTTCGGCGTCCATTTCGATACTATGGAAGGCGAGATTGCCCTGACAAGGGAGGCGGCTCACAGCGTACCGCGTATACTGCACTCGGGTGGGGATGCCACTGGTGAGAATATCGAGATGGCACTGAGCCGCATGGCCTTGCTGGCCAATGTAGTTATCCTAGAGTACTGTCTGGTCACCGAAATTATCGTTGGTAACGGTGTCGCTCTGGGTGTCAGTGCGATTGACCTCCGTACAGGCAAAGAACAGGAGTTCTACTCACGCGCTGTTATCCTGGCCACAGGCGGAGGAGGAAAACTCTTTAACTTCACTACTAATCCTGATATAGCTACCTGTGATGGCATTGCTCTTGCATACAATGCCGGTGCGGAGATAACCGATATGGAGTTCTTCCAGTTCCATCCCACAGCGCTGCGTCTGCCCGGGGTGGAGCCGTTCCTCATCTCTGAGGCAGTAAGGGGGGAGGGGGGCATACTGCGCAATAAAGACGGCTATCGCTTCATGTTCGATTACGACGCCAAGGGGGAGCTTGCGCCGCGTGACATAGTAGCGCGCAGTATCGTGGCCGAGATGAAGAAAACCAATAGCGACAATGTTTATCTCGATGTCACGCATATTAACCCTAGCAAACTAACAGCCCGGTTCCCCCATATCTACAGGTATTGCCATGTTAATGGTCTTGATATAACCAAGTCATTGATACCTGTTTCTCCCGCGGCTCACTATATGATGGGTGGAGTAAGGACAAATACTTGGGGTGAGACTAACATAGCTGGTTTATTTGCATGTGGCGAAGTGGCGAGCACTGGCGTGCATGGAGCCAACCGGTTGGCCTCCAACTCACTGCTGGAGGTGGTCGTTTTTGCAAAGCGCATCGTACAGCGCGTGCAGGAAGGCAATAGGGTCATTCCAGATAATAGAGAAGAACATTACTCATTAAGCAAAGGGGAAAAGTCTGAAAGGGTTCCTGCCTTGAGTCTAACAAGGCTGCAATCTCTGATGTGGGATGGCGTCGGAATTGTGCGTTCAGGAAAGGATTTGCAGCGTGTAGTTTCAATACTGGCTAATTGGTATAGGTCGATGAAAGAGCCGTCAGACCGTCCGTCATACGAATTGGCCAATCTGGTTCTAGCGGGACGGATCATGGCGGAGGCGGCACTCATCAGAGAGGAGAGCCGAGGCGCTCACTTCCGTACGGATTTCCCAAAGCCTTCGGACAAGTGGATTAAACACGTCATATTTATGAAGCAGCCCTGATTCGTGATGGATTAAGCCGCTTCCTATGCTTGACATTTTGTTCAAAATAGTTTAGGTATTATTTCATGCAAGATAATTCTCAAAATCTTGTTTGTTTCTGGGGACACGTGGAGAGTATTGTAGATACGGCTCTTATTGAAGATCATATCTCTCAAGACGTGACAACAGATGCACTTATCCCTGACCATTTAGAGGGCAAAGTCGCCATAATGGCTAAGACGGAGGGAATACTCGCCGGCGTTGAGATTGCCAAGGCTGTCTTCATGCATGTTGATCCCACACTCTTGGTTAAAGTTCACATCACAGATGGGCACAGGGTAAAAAAGGAAGATGTGGTGGCTACGATATCAGGTGAGATTGTGAGCATCTTGAAAGCGGAGCGTCCTGCGCTGAATTTCCTTTGTCATCTCAGCGGGATCGCAACTGATACCTCGAAATATGTAGAGGCAGTAAGGGGTACAAAAGCTAAGATAACTGATACAAGGAAGACTACTCCGGGGCTCAGGCCTTTTGAGAAATATGCGGTGCGTATGGGCGGTGGCCATAGTCACCGTGAGCATCTGGGGGACTGGATTCTTATTAAAGATAATCACTTGATGGCACTGCGTAGTTTGGGTTTAGGAATACGAGAGGCTATTGAGCGGGCTCGCGCTGGGTCACCCGCCGGTGAGACAACAAAGGTTGAGGTAGAAGTAAACACCTTCGATCAGGCGGTTGAAGCGTTGCAGGCGGGGGCTGATATAGTGATGCTGGATAACATGCCTATGGCGGAAATGAAGCGCGTGATGAGACTCGATCACGGGCGAGCGCTGATCGAGGCCTCGGGTGGAATCAATCTGGATAATGTACGTTCCGTAGCTGAACTCGGCGTTGATCTTATTTCCATAGGAGCTCTTACTCATTCATCTAAGGCGCTGGATTTAAACCTTAAGCTGATGACCTGCTGATATGGTGCTGGCGCCAGCCCCTTTAGCCGCAGTTTATCTTGGCGGTAAATCTTCAGTGATTATATTTATGTTCGTGTGCGTGTTCGTGAACGTGTGGATGGCGGTGAACTAGTTCCTTGTGCCTGTGTGAGTGTTCGTGAACCAGGTTGGTTTTCAATAGAAAATCAGGATCGAAAAGAAACTTATCCGGCTCTCCGTCGGCTACAATTGTGTGATCGTTGTCCAGCACTATCACCCGCGTGGCTATCTCTTCGACTATATCCAGGTCCTGGGTGCTGAACACAATGCATCTGTCTTTATCGCACCAGTTCAGGAGAAAATCGATAAGCTTGCCCTGGCTTCGCGGATCCAGCCCCGTCGTGGGCTCGTCGAGCAGTAACACCTGTGGCTGCAGCGATAGGACTGAAGCAAGCGCCACCTTCTTCTTCTCTCCGCCCGAGAGCCGGTACGGCGGCCGTTCACGCAGGTGGTCGATGTTCAGCAGTTTCAAGGCTTCCGAACCCCTGAATATAACTTCGTCCTTTGAAATCCCCAGCTGCAGTGGCCCGAAGGTAACCTCGTCCCAGACGGTGGGGCAGAAGAGCTGCACATCGGAGTCCTGAAATACCAGTCCGACACGGCTACGAAACTCGCGCATAAACTTTGCATCTTTAAGAGCCTTTTCCGAAAGTGGTTTTCCAAAGGCTAGTATTTCCCCGCTTGTGGGGAAGATGAGCCCGTCCATGAGCTTGAGCAGGGTGCTCTTGCCCGAGCCGTTAGCTCCCAGGAGCGCCACCACCTCCCCGGGACCGACGGCCAGGTTTATCTGCCTCAGGGCTGCGATGCCGCCGGGGTAATCATAATCCAGGTTCCTTGTTTCAAATATACGTTTTGGATTACTTGTCGTCATAGCGTGTTGCTCCAGAAAAGTATCGCTGCCAAAGCTACGGCCAGCGTCGCCCAGAGCAGATCGCGTCGCCTCAGGCCTAATTTGTTCAACACAAGCCCGTCGTCGCGGTAGCCGCGGGAGAGCATGGCCAGATAGACCTCTTCGCTGAGGTGGTGCGACTTGGCCATGGTTGTGCCCAGCGCCTGGCCGAGCCAGCGCCGGTTCTCGCCGCCGGAGAGGCTGCCCAGCGCGCGGCTCCTGCGCGCCAGGAACATCGAGTTGGCGGTGTGTAGCAGGAGAAATATATAGCGGTAGGTCATGCCCAGGACGGTTACGAATAGCGCGGGCATGCGGAACCAGCGCAGCGCCGCCAGTATGTTCGTCCAGCGTGTCGTAAGGATTAGGAGCACGCCGAATGACAGCGAGTCCGTCACCCTGAGGAAAAGGAGCCCCGCGGTCCGCGCGCCCTGCTCGGTGATGGTGAGCTTGCCCAGAGTTGCCAGGGGTTCACCCTGTGTAATGAAGAGGGCGGGTATGGCGATGAGCACGGTGAAGATAGGTATGAAGATGAAGGCTCGTTTGAGAAAGAAGCCGAGCGGCACCCTCGATAGCGCGACTAACATCAAGATGAGAAGGAACATGCCGGCGAGTATCGGGAGGCTGTGTGTGAGGCTCACTACGATGAGGAACAGCACCAGGCTCGCCAGCTTTACACGGGGGTCGAGTCCTTGTAGCAATCCCGGGGCGCGGCACAGGTCTTCGGCGGAGATCACGGATTCCAGTGCGCCGGTGATGCCGGAGATGTTTTTGGAAAGGAAGTCTCTTCCCTTTGTTCGAGAACGACTGTGTGTCGCAGTCGTCTCTTCTTTAGTCGAGACCTTGCTTTTGCGTATGAGCATACGTCCCGCCAGCCAGAGCAGCACGATGACCAGCGCGATGCCGATGAAGGCGGAAAAAATGTAGCCGATGACAGATGCCATTCTGGGGATGCCGTAGTCGGGCAGGGGGGCGTGCCACCAGTTGGAGAGCTTCTCCATTCCGCTTGGAATGAAGCCCAGTCCCAGATTCTGAAGTTCGTCCAGGCCCCACTCGCCCCAGGCTGTCCCTGAGGCCAGCAGTCCGATGGGCGTCGCCAGAGCAAGAAGGCCCAGGATTCCCCAGAGCATCCAGATCTTCCCCTCCTTCCTTTCCGTTGCGTCTGCCTTGATAAGGCTCGAATGTGTTCGCTGTAAAAATGCGAACACCAGGCCGGTTGCCAGGGCTTCGACGGGGCCGGCGATGAGCAGGTGTCCCACCATCATGGCCGGTATCGCCTGACTTAGGGTGTATGGGCAGTAGAGGGGGGTGCCGTCGGCGCTATGGAAGAAATGAGGCTGAATTCCGAACTCCGCAGCGGCAAAGAAGGCGGCTGCGATGATGCCTGCGTAGCTGCCGAGGACCGCTGCCGCCAGGCGTCGTGGCGATCTGGCGCTTGAGTTGCTGGAGATCACCTTATAGACGAAGTATCCCACCAGCGGTAGGACGATGGCCATGTTGAAGCAGTTGGCGCCGAGGGCTATCAGTCCGCCGTCGCCGAAGAACATTGCCTGTATCAGCAGCACGATCGTAATGCCGACCACTGCCGCCCACGGTCCCAGCGCGATCGCCAGCAGCGTGCCACCCACCGCGTGGCCGGTTGTTCCACCCGGCAGGGGAATGTTGAACATCATCAGGACGAAGGAGGAGGCAGCGAGGAGCGCCAGCGCAGGGACGGTGCGTCCGGTGAGGGTTTGGCGCACGCGTCTGGCTGCTATGTACCAGAAGGGAGCGGCAGCGCCATACATGACGCCGCATGTCACCGGGCTTAGGTAGCCATCCGGTATGTGCAATCGATTCTCCTGTTCCTTTAGTCTATTGCGTTTTTATGTAATTGCAATTAATTGCATTAATGAGTCTATTATATCATGGTTTTTGATTGTTGCAACTATTTGCATGGGCAATCGGTGGCGTTAATCGTTCGATGTGTTTGAGAAAGCGCTAGATAAGTTATCATCAACCCCCTTAATCCCCCATTCTTGGGGGAGGTTTAAATTGGGGGACACCCCCAAGTCCCCTGGCAGGAGGAATCCTGCACCTCTTTTTCAATGGACTACTGATTCTTTTGTTGTTGGGGCTGGGATATAATGTCGGTTGTAAAGTATGGATGGCAGAAGTGGTAAAAGTGAGGACAAGGCCCAATATGTGCGCCGGATGTTTGCCTCCATCGCGCGCAGGTATGATTTGCTCAACGCTGTGCTGAGCTTCGGCTTCGATAGAGGCTGGCGTATGTTTGCTATGGCGCAGGTCAACGGCATTCCGAACGGGCTGATCTTGGACCTCGCAACTGGAACCGGCAAGATAGCGCTGCTGGCAGCTCGACTCTATCCCGCGAGTACCGTTGTCGGCGTCGACTTCTGTCACGAGATGCTCTCGATAGCTAATCGGACTCTTATCGAGTCCGAATCAACCCCCTTAATCCCCCACTCTTGGGGGAAAATTAAATTGGGGGACACCCCCAAGTCCTCTGGCAGGAGGAATCCTGCGCCTCTTTCGCAGAAGTTACCCACGAGTTTAGCCGGAGAGAGAATTTATCTGGTTCAAGGCGACGCTTTGCGGCTGCCGTTCTCGGATAATACATTCGATTGCGTTACAATTGGCTTTGCGCTGAGGAACGTGACCAGCATAGCAAGCCTTTTTGCCGAGATGGCCCGGGTCACAAAGACGGGAGGCAAGATGGTTTCACTGGAGCTTACCCGTCCGTCGCTCCGAATATTAGGGCCGTTGCATAAGTTATATATAAAAGTCGTTATCCGGTGCATAGGCGGGATCGTGTCGGGCAAGTGGGATGCATATAACTATCTGCCCCGGTCGATTCTGGAGTTCCCGTCACCGCAGGAGGTGAAGCAGGTCATTGGGGATGCTGGATGGAGGAATGTGGAGACACATCGGCTTACGTTCGGCACGGCCACTGTGCAGGCGGGGATAAAGGAGTGATGAAATGACAGAAAGAACGTTTATTGATTTAGTAAGAGAGAATAGAAGCCGTCGGCGTTTCTATCAGGATGTGAGCGTCGATATGGAGGGGCTGAGGGGGCTTGTCGATCTGGCCAGGCTTACACCGTCAGCGCGCAATCTGCAGCCGCTGAAATATATCCTCTCTAATACGGCGGAGAAGAACGCCAAGATCTTCAGCTGTCTCTCCTGGGCGCTCGATCTAAAGGGCTGGGGTGGGCCTGCAGAGGGTGAGCGTCCGTCGGCTTATATCATAATTCTCAGCGATGCGGAAGTAGCAAAGGCGGTCATGTGCGATCATGGAATCGCGGCACAGACCATTATGCTCGGCGCGGTCGATCTTGGTCTGGGCGGATGCATCATGGCCTCGGTTAAGAAGGATCGATTGCGTGAGCTGCTGGCGATTCCCGATCGATATGAGGTGCTTCTGGTTTTGGCGCTGGGGAAGCCTAAGGAACAGGTAATTATCGAACCGCTGGGAAAGAGCGGGGATTTTAAATACTGGCGGGACAGTATGGGTGTGCATCACGTGCCGAAGCGGGCGCTGGACGATATCATCGTCGGTTGATTTGTTTATTTGTAGGGGCACAGCATGCCGTGCCCCTACGTAATTTATTCAACACTTAACTCGAAGACGACGGGATTCGATGGGTCTGGGCAGGCGACAACCGCTTTCCCGGGTTTCTCCCAGGGGAAAGAGCCCCCGTATTGCAGCACCTCGGCGAAGGGGAAAAGCGTGTAGAAGGCCCATGAGCACATGCCCGCCGTAGTCGTCTGTCTGATGACGAATTCATCCCCGACCTTGTGGCCGGCCTCGCATTTTCCCTTCTGTGATATGACTTTTGCGACGATTTCGGTCATTTCTTTTTACTCAACCAGCCTTTCCTAGACTCAAGGATCTCGTCCCATGGCACTTCGTCGTAAATTCCGTGATCATATATATATTCCATATGCAGTTTGCCCTCCTGATTATAGCGATGGAATACCGCATCTTTAGTACCATCGAACTCAACCGGTATAAATTTATATTCGCGGCACAATTCGATGTCAAAGCTCGGCGTGGCCTTGACCCATTTGCTGTTCAGATACAGAAGGGCGTAGCCGTGATATTTCATGACATTATCTCCCCTTAATCCATCGACTATGTCCTTGGAGAGGAGATGGTTTCGCACGTTGACAAAACCAAGCCGTGTCGGGATGCCTGCGGCACGCGCAAGCGCCACCAGCAGCACCGCTTTCTGGACGCAGTACCCGTCTCCGCGTTTCAATGTCGCACTTGCTCTGTACTCTTCTAGAGGTGCGATTCCTCTTTTAGGATTGTATTTAATCCGATCCCTGACAAAGTAAAATAAAGATTTTGCCTTTTCTATTTCCGTATGCTGCCCATTCGTTAGCTCCATAGCTTTATTTTTTATCGATGGCTCAGCACTATCGATTGTATATGATGAGGCCAGATACTTTTCCATTCCGGTCATTACTACCTCTTATAATAGGTGGTCGGGATGAGAATCAATATATATATTTTAATTGATATATTGTTGGGTTGCCACTGAATCATAACTTAGTAAGCTTAGCAATAGAAACCGATTATACAAGCTTTTCAGTACTATAGTACTATCTAGTATCTTGAAACTTTTACTTGCCATAACGGTTTTTTTATATTTAATCCGAGTCATACCCTCTTAGGAATCATCTCTACTATGTAATAAAAAAAGCCCTACAGTCCACTTGATAGCCATTACGTTAAGTACTAATGTACTATCTTGACATATTTTATTAATTTTTGTAGTATAATATACTGATTTATGTAATATTTATTTTGAATGTTATGAGAGAGCGAAGCAGAAATGAGAGCGAGAAAAGGTACAGTCCTGCTACAGGCTCTTATAGGGATAACAACAGTCTACTGTGGTGCTATAGGATACACAGGCTATGGCAGTGTATCACATCTTGATATTAATAACTACGCTACAGATCAAGACGCAAGCCAACCTATCATATATCAGCAAATAGTCTATGATAGTGGTATAGGCACTAGCAATAATCTGTACTATATTGACGCTTTGCCATTACTTAGGACATGGAGTAACGCGGAATGTTCTGTGAATTTGCAGGGAAGCAATATACAAATACCGTTTCCTCAGACGTTGCCAGCTATAAAGACGATCTGCGAGGGGTCAATGGCTACAAGCAGTCCGATGCAATCATTCAGCGTTGTAGCTCAGTTTGCATTTATAGCAAACCCCGAAGCCATACGGGACAGTCCGACTTATGAGACGGATGAGCTAAGCATATGGGCAGGGCAACCTGAATTTGGCTATGCCAGCGATGTCGAATGGGGTATAGTAGCACGGATCTATGATGGTAATGTATATATGTTCCTGCAGATTGGAGATGGCAATCGCACGTTTAAGTTCCAGCAGGTTCTATTGCACAAAGTGGACGGCGAATCTCATACTTACTCTTGTGCATTAAGCAGTGCAAGCATGGGCGATGTTGATACTATAACCCTTGAATGTGTTGTGGACACCAATCCGCCAGTATTTATCACGATAAGCAATTCCGGTGCGTCAATCCCCTCCAGCTATGGGCTTGTAGCCAAGTCGATGCGGGTCAGCCCGGAGACAACCTCTATTGTAGCAACTCTCACGGTCACAAAATTGGAATACGCTCCCTAGCAGCTGATGCATCACTCCGTTAAGGTGGCATGAGGGCAGGCAGCTCTTCTTGCGATTTGTCAGCCTAATTTGGTGAATTGCAGGAGTTCCGTTAGTCAACCTTCTGTACAGTATGAAATTTTCTTGGAGCTAGGGAGAATGCAAAAACTGGCAGGACTTCAACCAGACTGACAATTGGAAGAAAGAGCAATGCAGCGAGGTGGGTTAAGATTCTTGTTGATTTATCGAGCATCCTCGCATTATAGAATGCGCCGATCTGATAGGAAAATATCCACATCAAAGTTCCAGGAATAAGGAATATCCTGAAACCTAAAGGAATGTGCGGTTCCAACGATGGGACAAATATAGAACCTATAAGGACGACTAGACTGAGGACAGCCGATGGAAAACCCAGCCACCACCCAAATAGTTCGAAAGCAATTAATATTCTCAGTTTAAATGGCATGGGTAAAGCCGCAATGTTAACGAGTTGTCCGTGAAACCATCTCCTTCTTTGCTTGAAGAGGTCTCCAATAGAAAAAACTGGCTGCTCTTCTAGAACACCACCATGCCACCCAATCTTATAGCCTAGCTCTATTGCTGTTATGCCGAATACTGAATCCTCTGCTATTGAATCGAATTCCCAGCCTATTCTGCTTTCAATATCTGCTCTGATTAGAAGATTGGAACCATGCATATGTGTTACCAGTTTTCTATCCAGAAGTTCCCGACATTCATAGCAGCCCGGTGGTCTTATACAGTCTGCTAGGGTTGAAAAAATAGATCCTTTAGAAAACTTCCTGGGATAGATAATCCATCCTTCGGCGATACCTTCTCCTCCGGAGTTGATATGATGTATTATAGAACCTAGACACTGTTCTGTAACAATACTTTCATCATCCAGGTGCAGAACCCAGATTGATGTTAAATCTTCGCCTCTCTCTTCCATCTGTTTGGCAGCAAAGTGCATGGTGCGGGCCTTATTTTTAGCATTGCACACAAAACTATTCGGGCAGACAAGCACTTTCGTCCCACGCTCGTAGCCAACCCAGTTCCCCTCATCTGTAACTATTTCTATGCTGAAATTACCCGCGAAGCTCTGTAATGTTGATTTAAGGAATCTCACGGACGCATCAACACATCTAATAGCCTTACCATTTGTTGTAATTCGGAATATTAAATGTACTCCCGGATTTAATGTGTATTCCAATGATCTACAAACCATGTGGTGTCTATGCCTTATTACGCAGTATAAAGTCCAGGTAAACCTTATAACTGGAACTAGCCATATAAGCCAGAGATAGTGCATCTCCTCTCACCTCCTTTCTTTTTCTACTTGATATTCAATTCTCGAAGCAATGTCACCGTATATCGGAACTACATCGCTTGCGCTATTAGGGGCAGGCTGGACTCCCTAGCACATAGTTACAATGGGTTTCAACCCTTCTCAAACGCATGGTTTACCCATAATCTATTATTTCTTATTAAAGGCTAGATTCGATGCAGATACCCTTGGAACGCACAATGAACATGGTCGCGGCCGAACTGCACTACTATTACATTTTATAGTTTAAACTATGACTTTAGCACTTTCTAGTAGGAAATAGCGTATATCTAAAAATATCTAAAAACAGCATAATAATGCTATATTAGTACTCATTCTGATAAATCTTTCCACCGATGTCAAAAAAGTACAAACGTGACATTTTTGTGAAAAACAGCTTGTATCTTTACTGTATGTTATAATTTTAGTTTGGATATAGAAAACTGGTGAAGAAACCGAGGCAGAAATCAATAGGGAGGGAGGATTGATGAAAAAGCTGTTGGTGTTTACACCTCTGATGCTTGTATTACTTATTTCCCTTATCGCTGTATCTGTGACTCCGGTTGATGATGGGATAAAAGCATGCGGGGTTAATCGGAACATAGGGACCTTGACTCTATATCAGAAAGATCCAATAACCTGGGAGAGAGTGCCGGGTGGTGGTTGGGGAACAATGGTCTACAATCTTGCAGGGGCGAGATTTAATATCGCATTTGCAGGGATGAGTCTGCAACCGAATACAAACTATAGCCTCATCTATTATATCGATGCCGTATCCGCGCCTGGGTCCCCGGAACTGCCTGGGGTTCTAATAGCCAGCGGTAAAACCGGTCCCCGTGGTAACCTTTTCCTAACCGCTTCTCTGTCATTGCAGCAGAATCTACCGTTTGCCATTGACGCAAATAGCCAGCCAGATGCGAATGGCAATATATATGGTGCAAAGATTTTTCTAGTTCTTTCTAGCGACTATGATGCTGGTTCAAACCTGGTAACAGGGTGGCACATGAACCAATGGATGTTCCCGCTTAACGGGATATTCTGTAACTACACACCCCGGTAATAGCTGGTTATTTAACTATAAAATTGCGGGGACCGTAGATTCTACGGTTCCCGTTTTCATTTCCTAGAATTTTTTCTCTAAACCGAACCAAGTTTTTCCCGGCTATCAAGCATGATGGTGACCGGGCCGTCGTTTACGATATCGACCGTCATGTGCGCCTGAAAACGGCCGGTCTCTACCTTGAGGCCACTTTTTCTTAGCAGGAAGACGAATTTGTCAAAGAGCGCCTCAGCTTCTTCGGGTGGGGCGGCATCTGTAAAGCTGGGGCGGCGGCCCTTTTTTGTGTCGGCGAGCAGCGTGAACTGGCTTACGGCGAGAAGCTCGCCGCCTACTTCGCTCGCTGAGAGGTTGAACTTGCCGTCGCTGTCGCCGAATATCCTGAGACCGACAATCTTATCAGCTAGATATTTTGCGTCCCGTTCGGTATCGCCTGCGGCTACTCCTAGGAGTATGACCAGCCCTTTGCCAATATGCCCTATGACATCTTGGTCAACGGTTACTGAGGCCTTGCTAACTCTTTGAAGAAGTGCTTTCAACTTTGCTCGACGCTGGCTTTTTCTCGGCGGCTGCGCTGGGCTCTTTAGAGCCTTCCGGGGATTTGCCGTTGCCGCCTTTCTTCTTAGGCTCTTTCTTGGCGCTTGTGGTGTCTTCCTTGCCCTCGGCCTTGGGAGAGTCGTATCTGCCGCCGTGGCTGTTATCCGTGCAGTAGAAACCGCTGCCCTTGAACACTATGGGCACGGCATGGAAGACGCGTTGCGATGGCCCCTTACACTTCGGGCATCTGGCTATCGGCTCGTCATTAAATCCCTGCCGCTCATCGAAGTGATGGTGGCAGGCATTGCATTCATATTCATATGTAGGCATATAGATTCCCTAGCAATCACAAACCAACGTGTTATTATAGCAAATCGATATTTTACACGCAACTGATGGTATAGCTAATAATGGTTATCAACCCCCTGTATCCCCCACTCTTGGGGGAAGGGGGTTCGGGGGACACCCCCGAATTCCCCTGGCAGGAGCTTCTCCTGCACCTCTTTTATCTGAAATTAATGAAGAACCTCATTCGCATTAGCCTTTTATTACACCGAGGGGCTTCATCTTGGCAACCTTGCGCGAGATGCCCGCCTGATGCGCCACTTCCACCACCTGTGCGACATCCTTGTAGGCCTCTGATGCTTCCTCCGCGAGCGAGGACATGCTGGCGGTTCTGACCACGATGCCCTTCGCCTCCAGCTTATGGGCCACGTCGCTGCCACGCACCCCTTTCTTGGCCGCTGTCCGGCTCTGCAACCTGCCCGCTCCGTGGCAGGTCGACCCGAAGGTGTCTGTCATCGCGCGCTCCGTCCCGACAAGGACATAAGAATATCTTCCCATGTCGCCGGGTATGAGCACTGGCTGTCCGACTTTGGAATATATACTCGGCACGTCGTGGTGTCCTGCCGGCAGAGACCGCGTCGCCCCCTTGCGATGGACGCATACGTCGATATTTTTGCCGTCGACCTCGTGCCTCTCCATCTTGGCGATATTGTGGGCGACGTCGTAGACCATCTCCATGCCGAGGTCGGAGGGGCCCTTTTTCATCACCTGGATGAAGGCCTCGCGCACCCAGTGGGTGATGCACTGCCGGTTAGCCCAGGCGTAGTTGGCGGCACAGGCCATAGCGGCAAAGTAGGCTTTCCCCTCCGGTGAGTTCACCGGCGCGCAGGCCAGTTGCCGGTCGGGCAGTGCGATGCCGTATTTCTTAACAGCTGCACCCATGTCCTTGACATAATCATCACAGACCTGGTAACCCAGCCCGCGTGAGCCGGTGTGGATGAGGAGTAAGACCTGTCCTGCGTGGGTGATGCCCATGGCACGGGCGATATCCGCATCGTATATCTCCTCGACTACCTGAATCTCAAGGAAATGGTTCCCTGAGCCCAGCGTCCCCAGCTGAGGTGCCCCACGTTGCTTGGCCCTGATGCTGACCTTACCCGGATCGGCTCCGCTCATGCAGCCGTGCTCCTCGGTGACCTCCAGGTCCTCAGTTTGACCATATCCTTTATCTACAGCCCATCGCGCCCCCTTGCGCAGTACATCCTCAACCTCATTCGGCTTCAGCCGCAGCTTGCCCTCGGAGCCGACACCGGATGGCACATTGTGATACAGCGCGTCAACCAGCTTGTCAATTTTAGGATGCACTTCATCCTCGGTCAGGTTGGTGCGCAGCAGCCGGACACCGCAGTTGATGTCGAAGCCGACACCGCCGGGGGAGATGACCCCGTCTTTCACTCTAGTGGCTGCCACCCCTCCGATGGGGAAGCCGTAACCCCAGTGGATATCCGGCATTGCTAAGGACAGGGCAACGATGCCGGGCAGGGTAGCCACGTTGGCCACCTGCTCGATGGCCTCGTCTTCCTTGATGTGCGCCAGCATCTCCTCGTCTGCGTAGAGTATCCCGGGCACGTTCATGCCGGGTTTGTAGTCCTGCGGTATCTCCCAGCGGTATTTGTCTTTCTGGATAAGTCTCTTTGTACCTGACATGTAAATCCTCTTGCTAAGCTCAGATTAATTGATAATCAACCCCCTTTATCCCCCACTCTTGGGGGAAGGTGGGGTCGGGGGACAACCCCGACTTCCCCTGGCAGGAGCTTATCCTGCACCTCTTTCATAGTTCGATTGGTTTTATATATCGAATAATACCTGAATCCTGATGCCGCCTGGTTTATCTTCGATTTGCGTCATGTGATAAGTAGCGGCCTTTATCTCAGTCTTTATACTGTGCCGCTTCGGATCGATCTTTTCTCCATAACATCTGGCAATGATCTTGTCTTCATCAAGTTCCAATATGTCAAACCTTTTGAACAATATCTTTTCGACCTCGCATATAAATAGTAACTCATTGAGCCAGGATACTAACAGGACTTTAATCTCATCCGCTGTTACCTCTACGTCGCGGACAACCGTTTCGTTTACCTTCTTGATGTCGGTCATAATGCTGAACATGCCAAGGGCGGCGTTGGCGAAGGCTGCTTTCATGTCAGCTCCATATGCCGCGATGGCCACATCGGCCGTATGATCGATTATCTCGAATCCGTCACGCATATTTGAGGCTCACATTATATCAGAAATTATGTATAAAATGAGCAAGGTAATACTCATCTTTCTGTTTGACAATCTCATTGATTTTTGGCAAGATGTAATAGTATAAGGAGGTAACTCTTGAAATTTTCCATAATCCCGAGAATCTCCTTCGTACCTAAAGAAGGAAAGTTTTTTGACCTGTTCGAAGAGAGCGCGTGCAATGTCGTAAAGGTTGCTAACCTCTTCGCTGAGATGATAGAACAATGGGGCGATGTGCCCGCCAAGGCTCGTCAAATCAAGGAGCTTGAGCATGACGGGGATGAGATCACGCACCGCATTGCCGCCCTGCTGAATGCTACATTCATTACACCTATAGATCGTGAAGATATATCTCACCTGAGTGAACACTTGGATGATGTGGCCGACTGTATCGAGGATGCGGCTTCGTGCATGGCTCTCTATGAGGTGGCGCATCCCACAAAGAGGGCACAGGAGCTTGCAGCTATCATCGTCAAGATCAGTAAAGAGGTCAGCGCGGCGATACCTCACATACGAAACCGGAAAGAACTGGGCAGGCTCCCCGATCATTGCATCGAGATAAACAGGCTGGAGAACGAGGCCGATGCGATATTCCGTGCGGCTCTGGCAGAGCTTTTCAAAGAGCAGACAGATATAGCTGAAGTTATTAAGTGGCAGGAGATATACCGCTATATGGAGGCTGCCACTGACCGCTGTGAGGATATCGCCAATGTTCTCGAAGGCATTATGATAAAACGCACCTGAGATTTAATCCTTGTTCATACTAGTAATAATCCTCTCTGTCGCTTTCGCTGTTGTGAACGGCGCGCATGATGCCGCCAATGCTATCGCTACCGTGGTAGGTACGCGCGTCCTTTCCCCTATAAAGGCTGTATCCATGGCGGCTGTGATGAATCTTATCGGGGCCGCTACGGGGCTTGCCGTCGCTAGCACCATAGGTAAAGGGATAGTTTCATCCGACTATATTACTGTTAATGTTATAGTGGCTGCCCTGGTGGCTGCGATCGTCTGGGAGTTCATCACTTTGCGCATAGGGATACCGGTGAGCGGTACACATTCGCTAATCGCCGGCCTAATTGGCGCGGGTATATCCCAGGCTGGCAGCGGCGCCATCGAGTGGTCGGTGTTGACTCATAAGGTACTGCCTTTTGTGGTTATATCGCCAGCAATAGGTTTTGCCGCCGGATATACGGTGATGCTTATTGTTCTCTGGCTCTGTCGCCATACTTCGCCGTTGAAGGTTGAGGCGCGTTTCTCCAAGCTTCAGATCCTATCGGCCAGCTTCATGGCATATTCTCATGGCAGAAACGATGGACAGATGCCCATAGGTCTTATTACGGTGGCCTGGATGCTGTATGAAACCGGCAAGGTGAGCACCGGGATGGAGTTACACCCTCCCATATGGATTATCCTCGTAAGCGCAACTGCCATAGCGTGCGGCACAGCATTTGGCGGCTGGCGCGTCATCAGGACGCTGGGTATGCGCATGACGGCGCTCAGGCCCGTTCAGGGATTCTCCGCGGAGACGGCGGCGGCTTCGGTTATCGCGACTTCGTCGGTGTTCGGCATACCGGTCAGCACAACTCATTGTATGACTGCTTCCATTATGGGTGTTGGCTCTACAAAGCGGCTCTCCGCAGTGAAATGGGGTGTCGCACGGAGCATCGTGGTCGGCTGGATAGTGACATTCCCGATATGCATCCTCATCGGGTGGCTGATTACAAAGCTAATTATCGCTGTTTCATAAACCAGATTCGCACAGTAGTTTGTTTGATTAGAAATATCCCTGTAATAATTAGTCAGTATTATAGTTAATGTATTCATGTATGTACTGATCGTCAATAAGGATATGAACAATCATGCCTGATATTGCCTGGTTCATCATCATAATGCTTCTTTCTGTTGGTTTTGCCGTTGTCAATGGTGCAAACGATGCTGCCAATGCAATAGCTACAGTTGTTGGAACTCGGGTACTCTCTCCAGCGAGAGCTATAATCATGGCGGCCGTCCTCAATTTTGCTGGAGCAGCTACCGGTCTCGCTGTAGCTCATACTATCGGTAAGGGTATAGTATCATCAGAGTATATCACCTATGATGTGATAGTAGCAGCGCTGATAGCGGCTGTTCTTTGGGGCGCTGTCGCGACACGCTTCGGGTTGCCGATTAGCTTGCACCATTCTCTTATTGCCGGACTGGTTGGGTCGGGAATTGCTGTGGCAGGAAGCGATGCAATTGTCTGGAAGGTTTTAACCACAAAGGTTTTTCCATCTGTGGCTATAGCTCCAGCTCTTGGCTTGGCCGCAGGATTTCTGGTAATGGTGGCTTTGTATTGGATTTTCCGGAGGACGTCGCCGTTAAAGGTAGAGTCACATTTTTCCAGGCTGCAGATTCTTTCTGCTGGCTTTATGGCTTATGCTCACGGTAAGAACGATGGACAGATGCCTATTGGACTCATGGCTGTGGCATTGATGATTCATAACGGTAGCACCGACTGGAGCGTTCCCTTCTGGATAATAGCTCTAAGTGCTGTCTCTATTGCTTGTGGTACCGCACTAGGTGGCTGGAGGGTGATTAGAACATTGGGCACACATATGACTATACTCAGACCGGTTAACGGTTTCGCAGCAGAGGCAGCCGCCGCTTCGGTGATAGAGGCGGCTTCACATTTCGGTGTCCCTGTTAGTACTACTCACTGTATCACTTCCTCTATTATGGGTGTTGGAGCCACAAAGCGTTTGTCTGCGGTGCGATGGGGTATTGCAGGGAACATTGTGCTGGCATGGGTGATGACATTCCCGATATGCGGTGTCCTCGGCTGGGCAGTTGCTAAACTTATAATGTTAGCCTAGCATGGCTGATTATTTCCACTGTCCCCAGTTCTTCTGTGAGGAGTACGTCGTTTTCGAAGTGATTCGAATACTTGTCCCTCGATATGCTGCTGTAATATGATATGTCGGAAATCGATCATATACTTATTTTAGTGAAAGAAATGTTAAGATGACTGAAACCGCCCTCGGCGGGCTTAAGGTTCTGGAGTACGCCCAGTTCGTCTCTGGCCCGTATTGCAGCAAGCTCCTTGCCGATATGGGGGCCGAGGTAATTAAGATCGAACCGCCCTTGGTCGGCGATTCCGCCAGGAGGCGCGAGCCCTTTCTAGATGATGTCCCCGGCCTCGAGCGCAGTGGCTTCTTCTTGTTCCTCAACACCAGCAAGCTTAGTATTACTCTCGATCCCGATACAGTCACCGGGCGCGAGATATTTCTAAAGCTTGTCGCGGATTGCGACGTCCTTATTGAGGACAATCCTCCGTCGTTTGTGAAGGAGCGCGGGTTCGATTACGAGAGTCTCAGCAGGATAAATCCGCGACTAATTATGACCTCGATCACACCGTTCGGGCAATATGGCCCATATTGCGATTACAAAGCTTATCATCTAAATACCTATCATGGCAGCGGCGTGGCCAAGGTGCTCTCGTCGATACTGCCGCAAGAAACGCCTGTTCCGACCAAAGGCCCTGGATTCCTCGGTGATTTCGATGCCGGTTTGAGCGCAGCGATCGCTACCATGGCTGCGCTATACGGCCGTTTGTTCAGCAGAGAGGGGCAGCATATCGATATCTCCAAGCAGGAAGCGCTCATGGCGCTGGAGCGGGTGGAGATCGGCATGTATGGCAATGAGGGGGAGAGCAGGTTCAGCACCGTGTTCATGCAACAGATGGTGGGGGGGCTGCAACGCTGCAAGGATGGCTACGTTATGATAACGCTGGGTGGAGATCATCACTGGGAGGGGCTGCTCCGTGTTCTGGGAGACCCCGCTTGGGCTCATGAGGAGAAGTTTCAGGGCGAACTGGGCAAGTACAAGTATGCCCAGGAGATAAGCGGGCACATCGCCGATTGGATAAAAGACTATACCAAGGAGGAGTTGTATCACCGCTGCCAAGCGTTGAATTGCCCTATAGGCATGGTGACCACGGTGGCTGATCTTGTTGCTTCAGAGCAGCTTGAGACGCGCGGGTTCTTCGGCGAGATCGAACATCCGGTGATGGGCATAGTTAATTGTCCGACATCCCCTTATCGTTTTTCTGAGACGCCGCATCGTTTTCACCGCCCGGCGCCCATGCTCGGCGAGCATAATGAGGAGATTTTTATAAACCGCCTGGGCTACAGCAGGGAAGACTTAGTACGAATGAGAGGGGTGGGGGTAATCTAGCTATGAATGGGTCGACTTTGCCGCGGCCCCTGCTTGAAGGGGTGAGGATAGCTGATTTCACCTGGGCCTGGGCTGGGCCTTTCGCTACTGAGCTTCTGGCCTTCCTCGGCGCACAGGTCATCAAGATAGAGAGTAGCCATCGTCCCGATCATGCCAGGATTCGCTCGTTGACGCTGGGCCTTTCTATGAAAGGTTTGGATAAGTCGCCCGTGTTCAATGACATTAATCTCAATAAGATGTCGCTTTCCCTGGATTTGAGAAGGGATAAATCAATCGATATCGCCAAGAAGCTTGTAGCTGTGAGTGATGTGGTCATTGAGAACTTCCGTCCTGGGGTCATGGACAAGCTGGGGCTGGGATACGATGTGCTTAAGGCCATCAAGTCCGATATCGTTATGCTGTCGTCGTCGGCGCTGGGCTCCGAGGGACCGGAGAGCGGCTACGCCGGTTTTGCGCCGACCTTCTCCGCGCTTGGCGGTGCTGCGCATCTCACCGGTTACCCCGACAAGCGCCCGGTGCCGCTTATGGGCTCCAGCGACCTGAGGAGCGCGTCCACAAGTGCCTTCGCTGTGCTCGTTGCCCTTTACCACAGGGCTTGCACGGGGGAGGGACAGTATATAGACCTCTCTTCCGTGGAGACTGTTGCGATGAATATAAGTGATTCTCTCCTGGACTATATCATGAATGGGAGGATTGCCATTCGTAAAGGCAATCGTGACGATATTTTAGCTCCACATAACGTTTATCCGTGCAAGAACAATCGCTGGGTGTCAATCGCCATCGCCAGCGAGGGGGAGTGGGTAGCCTTCTGCAGGGCGATGGGGAATCCGTTGTGGGCTGATGACGAGAGATTTTCGGATGCCTATAGCAGGTGGCTCAACCAGGATGAGCTCGATAAACTCATTGGAGAGTGGACGATCGGCTTCACGCATTATGAAGTTATGGAGCGGCTTCAAAGGGAGGGGGTCGCTGCCGTGGCCGGACTTCAGGGCGCGGAGTTGTACAGCGACCCGCATCTTAAGGAACGTGGCGTGTCTGTAGAGGTTGTTCATCCCAATATCGGCAGGCGTGTCGCGCTGGGCCCGCCGTGGAAGTTCTCGGCAACGCCGGCTAGGGTCAAGCGCTGCAGCCCGATATTAGGTGAGCACACGGAGTACGTACTCGGGGATATACTAGGGATTTCGAGAGATGAGATAGATGCTTTGAAACAGGAAGGGGTCTTGACTTAGCCATCGATTCGGTGGGCATAGCCCACCCTACGCCTATATACTGACCTAGACGATCTCTATCAGCCGGTGCATTTCCTTGACACGATCGATAGTATACTGGCAGGCCTCAAAGGCTGCCTTGCGTCGCTTCGCAGATATAGCTACAACCAGGATTAAGTCACCTGCCTTCAAGTGCCCGTAGCGATGTGCGATCGATACCTGCGAGAGGTTCCATTTCGTGCGGATTTCCTCACTTAGTTCTTTGAGGCGCTGCCTGACAGCATCTGCTTCCAGTTCGATTTCTGCGTGCCGGAGCGGCCTTCCGTCGGAAGAGATGTCGCGAAGGGAGCCGATGAAACTGACTACTGCGCCATTGGCTGGATCGCCACTGACGCTATCGATGACAGTATGCGGGTCGATTGGTTTTTGGGTGAGTACGATCATAGTAGCAATTAAATCGCCCGGAATTATGAAGCCGGATTGGCGGCTGCACCGTTCTCGCGTTTGCCGATGATGGCTTCCAGGGCCTCTCCCTCGATGGTCTCGCTTGTGATTAGCGCTTCCGCCAGTTTCACCAGTTTATCTTTATTATTTGTAAGTATCTCTCTGGCTACGGTCTGGGCACGCTCGACTAACATATGCACTTCCGCATCGATTTCCTCGGCGGTTTTCTCGCTATAGTCTTTCTGTTCCTCTGTCACTTCGCGGCCAAGGAATACGATATCCCCCCGTCTTCCATAAGTGCGCGGGCCCAGCTTCTCGCTCATGCCGTATTCCGTGACCATACGTCTGGAGATGCGGGCTACTTGTGCGAGGTCGCTGCTTGCGCCTGTGGTGACCTCGCCGAATATTAGATTTTCAGCGGTGTGGCCGCCTAACATTGTGGCCAGTGTATCGTTAAATTGAGCATAAGTCCACATGTGCCTGTCTTCGGTGGGAAGCAGTCGGGTATATCCTCCCATCATGCCGCGGGCGATTATCGATATTTTGTGTACAGGGTCAGCGTTGGGCAGGGAGTGGGCCACAATTGCATGACCTGCCTCGTGGTAGGCAGTGATCTCTTTCTCCTTGGGGCTGATGATTCTGCTCTTGCGTTCTGGACCGGCGAAAACCTTGTCAACCGATTCCTCAAGCTCGGCAAGGCTGATCTTTTTCTTCTCGCGTCGCGCCGCAAGTATGGCAGCCTCGTTCATAAGGTTGGCCAGATCGGCTCCGGAGAATCCCGGTGTCTGCTTGGCGATAACTTCCAGATCGACACCGCTCTCTAGAGGTATATCCTTGGCGTGCACTTTTAGAATCGCACTTCGCCCCTTTATATCAGGCAGATCAAGGACCACTTGACGATCGAAACGGCCAGGGCGCAGCAAAGCCGGGTCGAGTATGTCCGGGCGATTTGTGGCAGCGAGGACAATAACATTCGTCGAAGTATCGAAACCATCCATCTCTACCAGTATCTGATTTAGTGTCTGCTCGCGCTCGTCATGTCCGCCGCCGAAGCCCGCACCGCGATGGCGCCCCACGGCATCTATCTCATCGATGAAAACTATGCATGGGCTATTGCGTTTCGCCTGTTCGAACAGGTCACGAACACGTGATGCGCCTACGCCTACGAACATTTCGACGAATTCGCTGCCGCTCATGGAGAAGAACGGAACACCGGCCTCGCCGGCGACGGCGCGGCCGAGAAGCGTCTTGCCCGTCCCCGGCGGCCCGACGAGGAGCACGCCCCTGGGAATACGTGCACCGAGTGAGGAGAATTTCTTTGGGCTCTTGAGGAATTCCACTACCTCTTGCAGTTCCTGCTTGGCTTCGTCGACCCCAGCCACATCGTTGAAAGTGATATTGGATTTGGTTCCGGTGAAGAGACGCGCCTTGCTGCGGCCGAAGTTCATCGCCTGGTTGCCGACGCCGCGGGCGCCCCTGAAGATGAACCAGATAAAACCTATGAAGAAAATTAACGGGAGCACTGTCCAGAGGAGCGTGCTCCAGTCAAAGTTGCTGGGGGGCTTATAGCTGCAGTCTATTTTATATGGATTGAATAGATCATATAACTGCACGCTATCCGATAACATATAGGCTTGGGCCTTATCGCCATCTGCCAGATTGATGCTCAGCTTATCGCCGGACTGCTCAATACTCTTTATCAAGCTGTTTGCGACAACCGAACCATTCTCGAATACCTGGCCCTCTTTTGCCATCTGTACTAGCTCAGACATTGTCATCTGTTTAATCTGTTCTGAGGGCGGTCTTAAAGCAAAGAAGATGGCAACCAGTGCTGCAATCACAACCAGATAGAGGATGCTTTTCCTTAAGAAATTAGGACTTATTCCTTTGTTTGGATTAACATTCACCAGATTTCTCTTATTTATATCAGTGTAATATAACTATAACAGAATGTGGTGAAAAATAAAATGTGAGGACTTGTCGCCATATATGTACGGTGCTATTATAATTAAGTTTCAGAAAGGTTGTTTTCGGGTTCAGCAATGGGCCTTGATGATGCGTATGCAAAAGCTGTAGAATGCATGTCGCGGATCGATCCGCGGCGTGTGTCATACGCTAGTGGTGTTGAATTCGATAACAATAGATTTATAATCCCTCTGTTTCACCTGACATATACAGTAAAATTGCCTAAGTGTGACATCGCTGAAATGGGGACGTGCGCTGTGGTGCCTAAGGTCCTGGCGATTCTTCTTATGCATTATTTGACGAACGCCGATGGCTCGGCTATAACAGGGAGCTGGATTAACTATCGGCAGCTTCCTGGGGCCAAGTTATTCGAACGGAGGTTCACTAATCTCGTATCACAACCTCTGCTAGATTTGTTTCGCAGCGATATCGAAAGCTTCAGGGAGGCAGCAGTTGGATTCGGCGGCCAACCGATGAATGGAATGGGAGACGCAGCCTTCGTATTCAAGGCTTTACCGAGGCTCCCGGTGGCTTGTGTGCTCAATATCGGCGATGGTGAAATGCCGCCTTCAATGAACATCTTATTTGACCAAGCTGCTCCAAATTATCTGCCCACGGAGGATGTAACCATTCTTTGCGGTGTGATGCTATCTTTATTGAGAAACTTAACGAAAACAGGTTTTAGAAAGATGAACTGATGAGCGAAGATAAAAATCTGGCGCAGGCTGCAGCGGATTTTCTAACCAGCCTTCCAACAGATCAGAAGGATGAATTCAGACAGGAGTTGAACAAATTCGCCAGGTGGTGCGGCAAATCCCGCCCAATGGCGGAGCTCTCCGCTTTAGATGTAGCGAATTATGCAGAGAGCATCAATAGTGCTACTACAGATATATCCAAAGTCACAGCTGCTGTCAAAGCTTTTCTCTCCTATGCGAAGAAGGAGGGATTAACTCGCACCAACCTGTCTGTTCATCTGCGTGTGAAGAAACTGACCTCGTCGCGGATGGCTTCAACCAAGGGCAAGCCAACGACCCTCGTTATGACGGCGGGGGGCTATGATGAGCTGAAGGCTGAGCTGGACAATTTAGAAAAGGAGAGGCCCAAGCTGGCTGAGGATATCCGTAAAGCTGCAGCTGATAAAGATTTTCGCGAAAACGCTCCGCTGGAGGCAGCCAGGGAGCGACAGGGTATGGTTGAGGCTCGTATCAGACAATTGGAGGCTATGCTGAAGACAGCTAAGGTCAATGAGGAACGGGCCAGTGATGTAGTGATAACTATAGGAACCACTGTCATAATCCAGGGATTATCCGATAGTGAGGAAATGAGTTATAAGTTGGTGAATCCTAACGAGGCAAGTCCGCTGAAGGGGAAGCTTTCTATTTCGTCACCCATCGGCAAAGCGTTGTTGGGTCATAGACAGGGCGACGTTATTGAGGTTATCGCTCCTTCCGGTGCATTGAATTATCGGATAGTAAGAATAGCAGGCTGAGTTCGATTGGTATAAGGTTGGTCCAGTTTTATGCTTGACTTTTTCATACAGATGCGTTAAAAAAGGACAACGCATTTCAAGTTCTAATAACGGGTCCTTGGTCGAATCCGAGTTTAGTGCGGATGAGTATTGATTCCTTTGCGCTCTTTGGATACAATGGTGGCCATAGGTGGTTACAATGGCATTGAAGCTAGGGACGCAGGCGTTGGCAGATGAGTGTATGAGAAGGCAGGATATTGATCCTGCTTTTCAAGATAAGCTTAAAGGGTTAAATCTGAAGCTACTATTTGTAGGACTTGACTGTCCAGGGAATGAAGACCGGCAGCTTGCGATAGAGTTGGATCATGGCAGATTTGCTAGTATAGGGGTATCAACAAAGCCCGCGCCCAGCGACTTAAGATCTGCTCCTTTTGATCGTAACAGATGGGATTTTAGAGTGCAGGCTCCTCAGAGAACGCTGGTTGATTTAATAAATGGCAGGGTAGATTTAATAACAGCGATACAGCTTGTAAAAATTGAGGGGGATATTGGTAAGTTGATGGCCCAGGCGGCGGGATTTATTGGTTTTATTGAGCTTCTAGGCACCATGGGCATAGAGCAGTAAATGGTTCAACGTATTGGGTGTAGGGCCATGAACGGAGAATTTCAGCTAACATTAAAGGGGGGTGGATATGACAATCAGTCTATTTTGCCCTGAGATGCGAGAAGAGTTTTTAAGAAGGCAGGATCTTGATCCGGTATGCAAACAAAAGCTTAGAGGATTGACTTTCAGGCTGGTGATGCTCAGTCTGGACGCCCCGGGTCCCCAAGACCGTCAAATGGCGATGAATCTGCAGGGAGGCAGGTTTATCAACATCGTTTATGATATCCTGCCAGCCCCAAGTGAATTGAGGACTATACCGTTTGACAGCAAGCGCTATGATGCTCGCGTCAGTGCCCCCCACCAGATATTTGTTGAGTTGTGCCAGGGCAAGATTGATTTAATGACAGCATTCGCCAAGTGTAAAGTTGAGGGTAATGTGAGCAAGCTGATGGGCCAGGTAGAAGGATTTGTAGGTTTCATTGATTACTTGACCACCATGGATATAGTTCCATAATATGAAAATTACTCAAAGGCGAAGGTGGTGAGATATGGCTATAAGTCTGTTTTGTCCTGAAATGAGGGAAGAATTCTTGCGAAGGCAAGACCTTGATCCCATGTTTAAGATCAAGCTTAGAGGCTTGACTATTAGGATGGTGATGCTGAGCCTGGATGCTCCAGGTAATCAGGATCGTCAGATGGCGATGAATCTACAGGGAGGTAGGTTCATCAACATCATTTACGATACACTGCCGGCCCCGAGTGAACTCAGGACTATGCCCTTTGACCAAAAAAGATTTGACTGCCGATTTACTGCTCCCCATCAGGTATTTGTTGAACTGTGTCAGGGCAAGACTGATGTAATGACAGCTTTCCCGAAGTGTAAAGTCGAAGGGAACGTAAGCAAGCTTATGGGGCAAATAGAGGGTATTGTCGGGCTTATCCAGTATCTGGCGACTTTGGATATCGTACCCTGAATTATAGTATTAGTGTTTAACTCAGAGGGGGATAGATATGGCTATCCATCTATTTGGCCCTGAATGTCACGATGAATTTCTTAGAAGACAGGATCTCGATCCTGTCTTTAAGCAAAAAATGCGGGGATTGACCTTCAGGCTGGTGATGCTGAGCCTGGATGCTCCGGGTCCACAAGATCGTCAGATGGCCATGAATCTGCAGGGCGGCAGGTTCATCAATCTCGTTTATGACATCCTGCCGGCGCCGAGTGAATTAAGAACAAGACCGTTTGATAGCAAGAGGTATGATGCCCGTGTCACCGCACCACATCAGGTGTATCTTGATCTGATCCAGGGCCGGATTGACCTGATGACGGCATTCAGTAAGTGTAAGGTGGAAGGGAATGTGAGTAAACTTATGGGGCAGGCGGAGGGATTTGTCGCATTTATCGATTATTTGACCACTATAGAGTGGGTGCCGTAGTAGTATATCCTTGGTAACTGGTCGGGGTGAGTGGATTTGAACCACCGGCCTCTTGCACCCCATGCAAGCGCGCTAAACCGAACTGCGCCACACCCCGCGAATCCAGCTGCAACATTATAGCAATAACAAACGTGCGTTTCAAGAATATAGTGCTGATATTACACGCTGTCTGTCCCAGACCTAAGGTGTTTTCATAAATAGGGGACTCCCCTAGTATCTAATCGGGAACCCCCCTTCTGAGCTAACTCTCCCTGAATGGAGGGGCTGCAATAAATCGGAAATAGTTATACTCTTAATGAGGGCATCATCGCTTAAACGTTGAAGAAGAAGTTGATGATCTCTCCGTCCTTGACGATATGCGTCTTGCTCTCGGAGCGCAGCAGCCCCTGCTTCTTGGCCTCGACCATGTTGCCGGCTTTCATCAAGTCATCGTAGGTGATTATCTCGGCACGTATGAAGCCGCGCTCGATGTCGGAGTGTATCTTCCCTGCCGCCTGCACCGCAGGCGTATTGTTGAGTATGGTCCAGGCCTTGCACTCGTCCGGGCCGACGGTGAAGAAGGAGATCATGCCCAGCAGGTGATAGGAGAGTCTGATGACGCGGTTCAGTGCGGCCTCGGTGATGCCCATATCGCTGCGGAAGACCGCGGCCTCCTCATCACTGAGCTGCACCAGCTCCATCTCTATCGAGCCGCAGATGGCTGCCACGTCGATGTTGGGCCGTTTATACTTCTCGCGCCACTCCTTCTCCAGCGCCTCGGCTCTGGGCAGCATGTCCTCGCCGATGTTGAACACGATGAGCATAGGCTTGGCGCTTAAGAATCGATAGCCGCTTATCTCCTTGAGCTCGGCCTCGGTGAAGGTCATCTCCCTGATCGGGGTTTCTTTGTCCAGCGCGTCCTTAATCTTGTGCATCAGCGCTTTCTCCTGTGCCAGGTGTTCGCGCTCCTGCGGCTTGGCCGCTTTGAATGTATCCCCGATGCGCTGCAGCTTCTTTTCGATGATTGAAAGGTCGGAGAATATAAGCTCCATCTCCATGGACTTGATATCCCTGTTCGGGTCTATGGTCTCGTTGGGGTGCGGCACGTTGTCGTTCTTGAAGGTGCGCACCACGTGCAGCAGGCCCTCGGTCTGGCTGATGTGGTTTAGCAGCTCGCCGCGCAGCTCGCCCTTGGCCGGCACTGCGATGTCAGTGTACTTGACCTCGGCGGGCGTCTTCTTCTTGGGCTTGTACATCTTGTCCAGCTCGTCCAGGCGGTGGTCGGCGACCTTGGCTATGCCGACGTTTGGCCCGGCGCCGTAGGTGCCGGTGTTAGCCTTGCCCTTTGTCAGCGCGTTGAATACAGTTGTCTTGCCGCTTCTTCCCAGACCGATTATGCCGATTTCCATTTAAAACTCCTATATGTAGTAGTGAGTCGACGGTTTATGTACAATATATTGTGTTTTGTCGATTTAAAGGATACTCCCTGAAATCCCTCTTAGTCTCCCTTTTGTAAAGGGAGATTTAGTAGGATTTATCAAATCAGGGGACATCCCTATCTTTCCATATACCTCAATGTCATGGAAGGACTGACAGGAGAGATTTCTCTCCTGTACCACTCTATTTTATCATGGCCAAATGTCTTGATAACCATCTTCACCGTTGGCCTCGCAATCCTCACCTATGCAGGTGGAATATACGTTTCCTTGCTCATCGACTGCCCAGACGTAATGAGAAGTATTTGAGCAACCTTCGCAACCTCCATCGCAATTATCGTCACTGGAACCGTTGCCGCTCCATAAACCCTCGGGAGTAAGTCGCAATGTCCCTCCCATTGAAATTAGTAGTGCACACACGTTAATAATATTGTGGTCAGACGTATTAATTATTGGCGATAGCTCATTATGCTTGGTCTGATAATCTTTAACTGCTGCATTTATTTCGTTATTAGCAGTATTGTATGCATCCTCTGCGGAGTGAATGCTAACATGTGTACTAATCTCTGAGATATAGACTATCAGTATCACTAATGCAGCAATACACACTATGCTAACAATATTCAATCGTTGCTTATACCATTTAAAAGTTGGTTTTCTCTGCTCTTCGCTCATGGCCTACCCCCTGGCAGTCCCCCATACGTTGGGGGACTTGGGAGGATGGGGGACACCCCCAAACCCCCGGCAGGAGAGTGCTCTCCTGCACCTCTTATTAAATAAATCATGGCAACGTATCCTGATAGCTGGAGTTGTTGGTTGTGCATCCCGTTCCGGCACAGTATGAGTATACGTCTCCATCAGCGTCGACTATCCAGATGTAGCTGCCTTCCTTACTGCATCCCAGATTGGCATTACCACCACAATTGTCATTACCACTGGCGTTAAGGTAGAGCCCTTCTGGAATCTTATCTAGCAGACCGCCATTAGCGATGAGCAAGGCACTGATATTAATTACAGAACAATTTGAGCACTCGGGAATTGTGTAGGTTCCGTTTAAAATTGGGAGGGCCCCGTTATTCATCGATTCGTAATATACTTCCGCATCTTGAATGTCATTTCGAACATATGGATAGAACAAGTCACGGTTCACCTTATAGTCTAGTCCTACCGTCAGGACGATAACTAAAGCTATTATACAAATCAAGATTAAAGACAAGAAGATAATCCGCGGCTTCTTAAACCATTTTCTCTTAGGTTCTATTTGTTCTTCGCTCATATGGCCTCGATATGGGATATGATACCACATTTGTCGGGGCTAGCCGCACTATCAGTGATGGGGTAGAATAGGGTCGTGATATACGTTCTCTATGGCCACGACGAGTTCTCCCTGCACGAAGAGCTGAACCGGATTAAGAGGGAGCTGGGCGACCGTGAGGCGCTGGCGACAAATACCACAGAGTTCGATGGAAAGCAGGTCGCCTTGGGGCAGCTGATGGATGCCTGCAAGGCCATGCCGTTCCTTGGCACGCACCGCCTCGTCATTGTCGACGGCCTTCTCTCGCGATTCGAGAAGGGGGCTAAATCGGCGAAGGAGTCGGATGGTGATGAGGAGCAGGAAAAAGCTCTGCCCAAGAAGGGCTGGCGGGCGGAGTGGGGCGAGCTGAAAGAGAAGCTCGCCGGCATGCCGCCGACCACGGTGCTCGTATTTATCGATGGCGCGGTGAGGAAAGATAACCTGCTCTTGAAGCAGCTTGCGCCGCTGGCCCAGGTGCGGGAATTCCCCGAGCTCAAGGGTGCGGCTCTGAGCGAGTGGATACGCAATCGTGTGAAGCTCAGCGGCGGGGTCATATCGCCCGAGGCGGTGAAAATGCTGGCGGCCTACGCCGGTGACAACCTGTGGGTGCTGGCCAGCGAGATCGATAAGCTGCTGCTGTATTGCAGCGGAAAGCGCATTGAGGAAAAGGATGTTAAAGAATTGGTGAGCTACGCCCGTGAGGCCAACGTATTCACCATGGTCGATGCTCTTATAGAAGGGCGCTCGGCGACCGCGGCTCCGCTCATGCAGCAGATGCTGGATGAAGGTGCCGCCGCTCCATATATATTATTCATGATTACCAGGCAGTTGCGGCTGCTGGTAGAGGTCAAGGACCTTGTCAATCAGAAGTGCAGCCGCATCGAGATCAGGGAGAAAATGGGGATAGGCAGTGATTTTGTGCTGAACAAGGCGCTGGAGCAGAGCCGCAACTACTCGATGGAGCGCCTGGAGCATATCTACCGCAAGATATTGGAGACCGACATATCAATCAAGCAGGGCATCTGGAAAAGCGACCTGGCGCTGGACCTGCTAGTCGCCGAACTCTGTGTATAGCCCGGACTGCCGCATCTTCTCGAACTTCTCCTTCCACTCCTCGCTTTTACGCTTGGCCGTGCTCGGCCTCAGCTTTTGCGCGCATTCTGCGGGAGTGAGGGCGCGGAAGCGTCCGGCCTTGAGCTCGATGATGAGCTCGTCGAGGCTTTTTATCTCCCGATCGAAATATGTAGCTGCATGACCGATGTCGGCGGCCTCGTGCGCGTCGGTGCCGCCGGTCGTCCGCTGCTTCAATCGTCGTGCCAGCTCCGCCGAGAAGCTGTTCTCGCGCTCGTTGCCGTGTGCGTTCTGTGTCTCGATGGCGTCGACTTTCGAAAAGAGAGGGCTCTTGCAAGCTTCCTCTAGCTCGTGGTTGAAACGTTCGTCGCCCATGTCTTCATGGCCCCGCAGTATCTTGCGGCGGAAGGGGTGCGCGATGACTACCGCCCCCCTGAACTCTTGCGCCTTCTCAAGGACAAAATCGGCATGGCTCATGCCGACAAGCCACTGCTTGAGGCCGAACACGATGAGATGCTCCTCCTCCGTGTTGAGCTCGGCGCCGGCGAACACCGGGAACTGGTGCTTGCGCCTCAGCGCTTCGACGTCGGCCTCGTTCCAGAAGTCGTCGTGTTCGGTGAGACACACGCCGTCGAGTCCGGCGCTTTTCGCCGCAATGATGAGTGTATCCGCGGTCAGTGCGCTATCGGAGGAGAGAGGACAGGTATGGGTGTGAAGGTCGATTATCATAATTTATTTAATTGAACCCCCTGTATCCCCCAGTTTTGGGGGAATTTAAAAAGAGATAGGGGACACCCCTAAGACCCCGGCAGGAGAATTTCTCCTGCACCTCTTTTATATGTCATGGCCAGACGCCTTGATATCCAGAGTTATTGCTGGAACAGTATGGTCCTGCACAGTATGAAAATACCTTTCCATGGGAGTCGACTATCCAGATGTAGCTGCTATTATTGCTGCAACCCAGACTTGAGTTGCCGCTGCAGTTGTCGTTTCCGCTGGCACTTAGGTTGAGCCCATCTGGAGCTACCCTTAACGTTCCACCATTTGCGAGTAATAGAGCGCTAATATTCAATACATTGCATTGAGAGCAGTTGGCATTTGTATATGTTCCGTTTAAAACAGGGAGCGTCCCGTTATGCGCGCTTTGATATTGTTTCACTGCATCCTGTATTGGGGCTGTCCTCTCGTCCCAAGTATGCCCAGTTGAACCAAATTGATCTTGTGTTGCGACGATGTAAATAACGATGGCTATGATGATACAGAAGATTATGAAGCGCAAAGCAAAAATCACTCGCCGATTGGTGAACCATCTTTTCGCAGATTTCTTTTGCTCTTCACTCAATGGTCAACCCCCTGATGTCCCCATTGAAAGGGGAAAACAATAACCGAACCCCCTGTTAGTCCCCCATACGTTGGGGGACTTTAAAAATCTGGGGGACACCCCCAGTTCCCCCGGCAGGAGAACCTTTCTCCTGCACCTTTTTGAACGCCCCCTCGGATTTGTCGCTTCCCCCTCTTTAATCAAAGAGGGGGACAGGGGGAGTTCGTTTCATAACTCATATGCCGCGAGGAAGCCGCCCTCGGTGGCCTGCGCTATCTTGCCTGATTCCACGCAATCGCCGATGGATTTGATGGCGATCTTGCCGCCGAACTTCCGTTTCAGCTTCTCAGCCAGCTCGGCGTTCGGCTTCATGCCCATGGCCAGCACCACGCTGTCGGCATCGAAGAAGATAGTGGTGCCTTTCTTGCTGGCGCGCACCCGGCCTTCGGTGATCTCCTCCACCTTGGCGCCGGTGACCCACTTCACGCCGGCGTTGTGCAGGCGCTGCATTATTATCCACCTTATCGTCATGCCGATGTCATTGCCCATGCGCTCCAGCATCTCCAGGATGGTGACCTTCTTGCCCCTCTCCGCGAGGTACTCAGCCACCTCGCAGCCCACCAGGCCGCCGCCCACGACCACGACCTTCTCGCCAGCGGCCCTTTTCCCGCCGGTGAGGACCTGGATGGCGGTGACGACATTGGGCATGTCCCGATCCCACCCCTCGGGCACTATGGGCCGGGCCCCCGCAGCTACGATCACGGCGTCGGGCTCTCCTTTGGCGATAATGTTCTCATCAGCCTCCGTGTCGAGCTCTATCTTGACCTTGTGCTTCTCGAGTTGCGTCTCGAAATAGGTGATGAGGTTGTTTATCTCCCACTTGTACGAAGGCGCCGCAGCGGGTATGAGATTGCCCCCCAGCCTGTTGCCCCTATCGAATAGTGTGACATCGTGTCCCAGCTGCGCCGCGTCGAGCGCGGCCTCCATCCCGGCCGGCCCCCCGCCGATGATGAAGACCTTCTTCGGCTCTTCCGCCCGCCCGGGCCGAACCTCGTGCTCGCGGCCTGTGCGAGGGTTCACCGAGCAGGCTATGGAACCGCCGAGCATAGCGCGGTCCAGGCAGTAGTTGCAGGCGATGCAGGGCCTGATATCATCGAACTTCTCCTGCATAGCCTTGTTGGGCAGCTCCGGGTCGGCGAGAAGGGCGCGCCCCATGCCCACGAGGTCGGCCTTGCCCTGCGCGATGATGGAATCGGCCAGTACGGGGTTATTGATGCGGTAGGCGGCTATTACCGGTATCTTCACCACCTTTTTAATCTCTTCCGCAAGGTAGACAAACTTGGCGCGCGGCACGGACATGTAGATGAGAGGCGTGCGGCACTCGTGCCACCCGGCCCCCACGTTGAGGCAGGACACGCCCGCCCTCTCCATCTCGACTGCGATCTTCTTGCCGTCCTCGAGATTGTTGCCCCCCTCCATGAATTCGTCGGCGGAGAATCTACAGATTATGGGGAAATCGCTGCCGGCCTTCTTTCTAGCTAGAGCGATTATATCCAGCAGGAAACGCATCCGCTTTTCAAAGCTGCCGCCGTATTCATCGGTGCGTTTGTTAGTCGCTGGAGATAGAAATCGTGCGATTAAGTATCCGATGCCGCAGTGAAGCTCCACGGCGTCGAAGCCGGCCTCGCGGGCGCGCCTCACGCCATCGGCGTACTCGTCGATAATCTGGTGTATGTCTTCCAAGGTCAGGGCGCGTGGTTTGGAGTTTCTGCGCGTGGCTACCTCCGAGGCCGCCACCTCTTCCAGCTTCTCCCCATCCCCGCGGGCCCAGTAATACTGCAGGCCGATTTGCGGCGCTATCCTGGACCCGGCGGCATGCACGGCGTTGACACTCCCCCTGAGACCGGAGATGAACCTGTCGTTGTGGATCGAGATGCGCCCCGGCAGCGGCACGCCTGTGCTTCCGGGCATGAGCATGCCGGTTACTATCAGCCCGGCACCGCCCCTGGCGCGGGCAACAAGATAGTCGCGGTCGCGCTCGGTGGCATAGCCGTTCTCGCCGTAGCCTGTCTCCATGGACAGCATCACTATGCGGTTCTTCAGTTCGATACCGCTGAACTCGAACGGCTGGAAAAGGTTAGAGAGCTTTGTCATGATGTTAGTTCCTTAACTATATTATCAACCCCCTGTATCCCCCAGTCTTGGGGGAATAAAAAATGAGTTAGGGGACACCCCTAGAACCCCGGCAGGAGAACATCTCCTGCACCTCTTTATTATACTGTCATTGCAAGAAGAGCAGCGACGTGGCAATCTCGATGTGAATCAACCCTCTGTGTCCCCCAATCTTGGGGGAAGAAAAAATGACTTAGGGGACATCCCTAGAACTCCGGCAGGAGATATTCTCCTGCACCTCTTTCATAGTATTCGTGATAATAGTAATTGTCGGGAGGGGAAGGGTCAAGGGTCGGTTACTCAGCAGTCTGGCGACTGTCAGATTTATCCTGACTTCTTCTTTCCAAAGGGACATACCGCTATGCAAATCCCGCAGGTAGTAGTATCTTTTTGAATCCTGGCCATCGAAAGTCGCCTGCACATGTCGTGGCATTTGTGGGCATCGAAGAATTCATCGCGATTAATGCTTGTATCCCACAGCTTCCCATTCGCGGCCTGCGCCGGGCACTTCTCGACGCAGATGTCGCACAAGCCACAAGCGCTTTTGCCGGTAGGCTCGCCGAGCTGCTGGAACCTGTGGTTTATTAGGACGCTGGTGAATCGGACCCTTGGCCCAAACCTCTTAGTTATAAGCAAATCTGTCTTGCCGATCCAGCCCAGGCCGGCGCGCGTGGCGGCCATCTTGTAGGAAAATTTATAGCGCAGGTTCCTCTCGTAGTCTGCGTCGCGCTCCATGTTGTCGCCAACAGCTACCGGGTGGTTGTCGATGCCGCGCGAGTTCATTTCGTTTGATATTTGTTCGGTGATGCGCCTGAGCTCTTTGTTGGTGCTGTTAAGCAGGTTGAAGTATTCCAGCGTCGGGCCGTCGGTGATGGAGTCGATGATTCTGTCGTCGAGCTTTTTACCGATGATCACGGCGTACCTGTAAGGGTATCTATCCTTGACGAGATTCTGCAGATCAGCGTAGCCGACGATGTAGTTCTCCCTGTCGGGAAGAAGATTGGTAATTGCTTTTTCGATTGCCGGGCTGCTCATGGTTAGAAGTATATCACGACGACAAATGTCGGGGGTAGTTTGGACTAGCTCTATGCTCTGCTTTGAACCCCCTGTATCCCCCAGTCTTGGGGGAATTTTAGTTTAGGGGGCACCCCTAAAACCCTGGCAGGAGATGATTCTCCTGCACCTCTGTGAGTAGCTAACCTCTCCCTTCGGGAGAGGGCTGTAAAATGGCTCGAATCTGAGCTGAGTCGTATGAATTGTAATAGTTCCCCCTCTTTTTAGAAGAGGGGGTAAGGGGGAGATAGCTTCAAAAAATACTTCCCTCTCCTTCCGCAGGGAGAGGGCCAGGGTGAGGGTCGTACCTTTCATTACGGTGAAAACCGAGATACATATCGAGGGCGAACACAGGGGTTAGCCCCTACAGGGATTATCGTTTCGAGGCGTAGAGGCAAACAAAACGGGGGACAGTGATGTCCCCCGTCGCAATTTATCGATCGATGTCGAATCTAGAAGTAGCCCTGAGCCTTCAGGAGCTCGGCCATGAGGATGGCGCCGCCGGCGGCTCCCCGCACCGTGTTGTGGGACATCCCCACAAAGCGCAGGTCGAAGACGTTGCACGGCCGGATGCGTCCCACGCTCACAGCCATGCCCCGCCCGGCATCGCGGTCCCATCGCGGCTGCGGCCGGTTCTCTTCCTCGCGGACGATTATCGCCGGTATCGGGGCCGAGGGCAGCTTGAGCCGCTGGGGCTCGCTGGTGTACCTGCTGAAGATGCCCGGTACGTCCTTGGCAGCCGGTTTTTTGCCTGCGAACTTGACGCTGACGCAGGCGGTATGCCCATCGAGGACAGGCACGCGGTTGCAGTGCGCCGATATCTTCATCGAGCTGTCGTTCACGATCTTGCCGTCGACGATCTTGCCGAATATCTTCATCGGCTCCTGCTCGGATTTCTCCTCCTCGCCGCCGATGTACGGTATCACGTTATCGATGATATGCAGAGAAGCGACGCCCGGGAACCCTGCGCCGGAGACGGCCTGCATGGTGGCTATTATAGCCATCTCGATGGGGTAGCCGGCCTTCTGCAAAGCATCGAGCAGGGTCACGTAGCTCTGCAAACTGCAGTTAGGCTTCACGGCCAGCAGGCCCTTCTTCCAGCCACGGTTCTTGCGCTGCGCTTTGATGATCTCGGCATGTTCCCAGTTGACCTCCGGTATCATCATGGGCACGTCCGGGGTGAACCTGTGCGCCGAGTTGTTGGAGACCACGGGGAAGTCGTTCTTTGCATACTCTTCCTCGAGCTTCTTGATGGTGTCCTTGTCCGCTTCGATGGCGGAGAAAACCATCTGGCACTTGCCCCTGGCCGAGTCCACTATATTAGCGTCGCCGACGATGACCTTCTTCATCGCCTCGGGCATGGGCTCCTCGAGGACCCATCTGCCCTTGACCGCCTCAGCATACGTCTTTCCCGCCGAGTTGGGCGAGGCCGCGATATACGTGACCTCGAACCAGGGATGATTTTCCAGCAGCCGGAGGTAGTTCTGGCCTACCATACCGGTGGCTCCGAGAACACCTACTTTAATCCGTTCCATTTTCTTGTACCACTTTCCTCCAAGATACAAATTGGAGGTCACTCTAAGCAGGGCGGCTCATTGCCCCGCCGACCTCCATGTGCGAAATATTATATCATAAAAGTCAACGGTCGGAAAGCGTTTTCCTACGGCAGCTACGGAGCACGATGGAGAAGCAGTTATCTGTCATTCCGAATCTTTGTTGGGAACGATGAAGAATCTCGAGATACTTCGGCGCTACCTCAGTATGACATTATCAATAATTTCTAGTTGCTAAAGAAGTCAGTTCCCCCTCTTTTTAGAAGAGGGGGTAAAGGGGAGATAGATTCAAAACATACTTCCCTCTCCCTTCGAAGGGAGAGGGTCAGGGTGAGGGTCTAAATCTCATACCCGGCTTTGAAGCCGGCGGCAACGGCCTCCATGATGCGGCCGCCGCTGGCGGCGCAGTCCCCCACGCGGATCACTTTGTATCCCTTGCCCTCTATCTGCTTGGCCAGCGTATCATCCGTCGTCAACGGGAAGGTCAGCACCATGGTGCCAGCCTCGTAGAACTTCTCCTTGCTGTCGATAGTAGCCTTGACGCCCTTCTTCGTTATCTCGGTGACCTTGACGTTCTTCTCCATCTGCACCTTGAAGCCCCACAGCCGCATGAGCACCACCCACCGCGTGGTTATGCCTATGTCATAGCCCAGGCGCTTGGATGGCTCCAGCAGCGTCACCTTCTTGCCCAGCTCGGCGAGGACATCAGCCAGCTCGCAGCCGGAGAAGCCGCCGCCGATTATCACGACGTTCTTCCTGAAGGGGAAGGGCATCTTCAGCATGTCGTGCAGTTTCTCTGGGTTCTCTGTCAGGCGTTGCAGGGCGCGCGAGCCGAAGAGCCACATCATCCTGTTGAACGGTCCGCCCTTCTTTGGGGCATGTCGCATGGCCTCGAGCATATCGTGGCTGGAGAGCACGTTGGGCAGATCCGCTCCGGGTATATCGATCTTTGGAGGGATGCCGCCCGTCGCTAATATAACAACGTTAGGCTTCAAGAAATCGACGTACGCCGCATCCATCTCCGTGCCGAGCTTAATCTCTACAGGCAGGGTCTTCACCTGGCGCACCATATATCGTAAAAACTTGGGCAGCTCAGGGTTCAGTATCTGGGCCAGGAGCAGCGCCCCCCCCAGGTGGTGGTTGCGGTCGCACAGCGTCACCGTGTGGCCGCGCAGCGCCGCGACCCGTGCCGCCTCCATGCCGGAGGGCCCCCCGCCGATGACCAGCACCTTTTTCCTCTCCCGCGCCAGCTTGACCTGGTAGACGGCCTCGCGCCCGACGCGCGCGTTCACGGCACAGGATGGGCAGGCGTGGCTGATAGCGGTGTCGAGACACCTGCAGCAGGCAATGCAGTAGTTGATATCGGCGAAATCATCTTTTAGAGCCTTGTTGGGCAGATCTGGGTCGGCGACCAGCGCGCGCGCCATTCCCACCAGGTCGGCGCGCCCCTCGGCTATGATCTTGTCAGCGTGTTTGGGGTCCCAGATGCGGTAGGCGGTCATCACGGGCACCTTGACCACCTTCTTTATCTCCTCGGCTAGGTAGACGTACTGCCCTGGCTTGACCCACTGCTGCACCATGGGCGTGGATGACTCGTGCCAGCCCGTCTCGACGTCGATGGCCACGACGCCGGCCTTCTCCAGCTCAATGGCTATGGGTTTTGTATCCTCGAGCTTGTTGCCGCCATCCATGAAATCCTCGGCCGATATGCGCACGATTATCGGATAGTCTGCACCGACCTTCTTCTTGCAGTCGGCGATGATCTCCATGAGCATGCTCCTGCGCTTCTCCGGCGACCCGCCGTAATCGTCGCTGCGCTTGTTGGTGTGCGGTGACAGGAACTGATTGAGGAAATAGCCTATGCCGGCGTGTATCTCGATGGCGTCGAAGCTGGCCTTCTTGGCGATGAGCGCGGCATCGCCGTACTCGCCGATTATCTGCTTTATCTCCTGCGTGGTCAGGCCGCGAGCCTTGCCCAGCCGCGCCGGCTCATACCCGTCCGTTGCGCTCACCAGCTCAGTGGGACCGCTCTTGTTCTTCTTCCAGTCCTTCTTCCACTCATAGGTCATGAGCAGCTGGGCGCACACTTTTGCTCCGCCCTCGTGCATCGTGTTCGTAAACTTGGTAAGGAACGGCAACAGCTCCTCGCCGTAGAGCGCGAACTCGCGTATGGCCCTGTCTTCCTCCGGTGTCACATCGCTGCGGCCGCCGTAGAAGGTCTTGCCCGTCCCGGTATCGTAGGTGTACATCCCGCCTACTATGAGCAGTCCGCAGCCCCCGCGGGCGCGCTCGGCGTAGTACTGCAGCACGTGCTCCCCGCCCCCGCCGCTGGCGTTGGCGCAGGTCATGACGATACGGTTCTTGAGCTCCATGCTGCCGATCTTTATGGGCGAGAAAAGGTGTGTAAGCTGGGTCATATATCTCCTCCGCTGCCGGTCAAAGGCTAAATGCGTTCGATAAATATTAACTTGACATGGCTGGGAGGGTCAATAGTGGCATTCAATGGAAAAGATTCATTCTATTGGTTTTTGAATTCCACTCTTGTTGACATGTTATGAGTCCTCGTTTAGGATTGGTGAATGACCAAGTGTAGCCGCGGCAGCTTGCCTATGAAGATAACGTATTAATCAAAGAAAGACAGGAATATGCAGTGTGAGGAACGTCATATGGACAACCGGGATTATGAGAGGTGAATAGTGAGACTAACAAGAACGATTACAGCAGTATTGATAGGTATATTATTTGTATCAGGATTGGCTTGTAGCGGCAGCGGCGCTACTACAGCTACTACATATCAGTTAACTACTGTGGTTGAGGGGCAAGGCAATGTATCTCCGAGCTCCGGGACTTATGCACAGGGGAGCGTGGTGACAATAACTGCTGTCCCTGCAGAGGGGTGGCGTTTAGGCTGGTGGGCGGGGGATGCCAACGGACACGCGCCGAATATCAGTATGACTTTCGATTCTGATAAACATATCTTTGCTCATTTCGAAGAAAATCCTGCAACGACTATACCGACGAGCACGGCCACAGTCACACCATGACAAGGACGCAGGGTCATGAAACTGGGGGTCCAGCTAGGTCTTGCCGCCGGTAAGACAGATATAAAAGGGGGAAGCTTAAAGCTTCCCCCTCCCTGTTCGGTATTCATGTTACCGGTTTTGTTTCTACGTTTTCTCTCGGCATAGTTTTTGAGTTAAGGTATTCATTGAGGACACTCGCTACTCCAACCTCCCAAACTGGGCTCTGAAGAGGCATATTTGCGGATTCTGAAATTGTCAAATCTACTCCCGGATTGATGCTGCCATCCTCCCAGGCTGATATCGACGATATTGTTAGCGTAGGCTGGAGCATCAATGGTGAATCCGTTTATGCCATGGTCATAGTCAAGACTGTACGAGGCTCCATCAAAGGATATACTGAAATGGTGCCAAGTGCCAGAAGCGATGTCTTGGTATACGTAGTCTTGGGCTGTGGAAGTGTTATTATAGTACAAGCCCAGGCCGTGCAGGCCGCTGTAATCGCAGTGGACTCCATGGGCTCCCAGCATCGTATTGCCCATTGAGTCTTTCAGTCCTGCCCAGTTCATGATGCAGAACGTTGACGTCCACATGCTATCATATTCCATCATTATCGGGGTACCGGCAGGTATGGATATTGCCCCGGAGGATATATCAGGACCTATAAACGAAGAAGTGTGCTCGAGATAGCCGTTTGCCGCCGAGAATGAGCCGGTATTTACTGCCCAAGTTGGATTGTTAGTGTAATCGCCGTCCTGGAAGTCGTCAAAGAAGATGAAGGTGTTTGCTCCGTTGCTGGCTGATGTTGCGGACGGATTGCCGTAGTAGATGTAGAGGCTGGTCGAGCCCGGGCTGGCCGGGATGGAGGGAACCTCAACCCATACTGTAGCGCTGTCGCCGGCGGTGTAGCTTTCTATCCAGTAATCCAGCGGGGTTGTGCCGTCTAGCGCGGTGAAACGCAGGTCGGAAAAATCGTCCTTGCAGTTGTTGTTCGTGAAAACATCGCTGCCTAAGCTGAACCAGAAGCTCCCTTTATGAACTGTTAGCTTTATCTGATAATTGGTTAAGGCTCCGTCAGCCGAGCCGTTAACCGTAAACTGCTGACGGTAATTCCAGCCGTCTAACCAGCGATTATTGGGCAACGTTGTTGTCCAGTCTATTGAGTCTATTGAGCCCGGAGTAGTAAACTGAACGATCCTGATAGGATCCAAACAGTGTATCCATGCGCCCTTGTTATCGATGGTCTGTATAGCTTCAAAACCGTTTCCTGTATCTTTGGACCAGTCACTCCAGACCGGATCGCCTGTATTCCATCCATGCAAGTGGCCGTAGAACTGGTATGCAACACGATCACCATGACCGGCTTGCCAAAAGAACTCATTTAACTTTGTGTTTTCCCCACCAACAAAACCCATTTCACCCACATCAGGATGAATTTGCCTGAACATTCCATGATGTGACAACAATATGATATCGTTGTATCCAGGGTCGGTTATTCTGTTGATGTAGCTGTCAAACTCATTCTTAAACCATGGCCATGTCCCTTTGATGGACGGGTTGCTATAGTCAGTGATATCGTGCAAGTCTGCCTCCGGCGCTGTCCCAGGCCCGTATCGGTCTGCGTTCCTGCTATTAAAATCCGAACAGATAAAATGGTATCCGCCGTAATCGAAGGCCATATTGCTGAAATACCACTTGGGGCCGTTTAGGCCGTCCTGGACAGGTGCAGTGGATATATTCCAATTCCAACCGTAGTGGGAATGAAGGTAATCGTACTGCGGCTTGAAATACTGGCTGTAGATAGAATAGTCTACGGCGGTATAGGTAGTAGAATCTATAGGGTTGGTAGCATCATGGTAATCACCACTTTGATCTGTGTAGTAAGGCCAGATATCATGATTACCCGTTAATGGTATCCAAGGTACCTGTAGTGTATTTAAAGTATCTAATATTGATTTCGCTTTAAGTATCTCGGAGTTCTCTGCGCTTTGTGTTACGTCACCTAGCACCGCCACGAATTTAATCTTGTACACATCTTTATTATTATTAATGGCATTAACGGTCTGTCTCAGCTGCTGTGTTACGATGTATTCTTCGCCCGTATTACTATCGTCATCCTTACTGTTTACGCCGCCATAATCAGGTATGTCTTCGCCAATTTGAAGATCGGTAATTATAGCGAAGGACCAGGGCTCATAGGTGAAGGTGGCAGTAACGGACTTGTTAGCGTTCATGGTGAGCGTTGCAGGGTTTGCGGTGCCTGAGAGGGCGCCGGACCAGCCGGAGAAACTCCATCCTGAGGCCGGGGTGGCGGTGACCGTTATGACGGTGCCGCCGGGATACGAGCTGCCGGAGGCGGGGGTTATTGTACCGCTGCCAGAAACGGATGTGGTAAAGGTGTAGTTTTGATTAGGCTGTGTGAAGGTGGCAGTAACGGATTTATTGGCGTTCATAGTTACAGTGGTAGGGTTAGCGGTTCCCGTGAGGTCGCCGGACCATCCGGCGAACGTCCATCCTGAGGCCGGTGTAGCAGTAAGAGTTACGACCACGCCGCTCCTATAGGTGCCGGAGGCAGGGGAGACGGTACCGCTGCCGGAGACGGCTGTTGTCAGTGAATAGGTCCTGGCGAAGGTGGCGGCGATGGCTTTGTTGGAGTTCATGGTGAGCGTTGTGGGGTTAGTGGTCCCTGAGAGATTTCCTGACCAGCCGGTGAAGACATAGTTGGCGGCCGGGATGGCGGTAACTGTTATGACGGTGCCGCTGGGGTATGAGCTGCCGGAGACGGGCGTTATCGTGCCGCTGCCCGAGGCGACGGTTGTAGTCAGGGTGTAGTTTGGTCTGGTAAAGGTAGCCGTCACCGATTTATTGGCATTCATGGTGATAGTGGTTGGGTTGGTGGCGCCTGAGAGGGCACCGGACCATCCGGAGAATGTCCATCCTGAGGCTGGTGTAGCAGTAAGAGTTACGACCACGCCGCTCCTGTAGGTGCCGGAGGCAGGGGAGACGGTACCGCTGCCGGAGACGGCTGTTGTCAGTGAATAGGTCCTGGCGAAGGTGGCGGCGATGGCTTTGTTGGAGTTCATGGTGAGCGTTGTGGGGTTGGTGGTCCCGGAGAGAGCCCCCGACCAGCCGGTGAAGACATAGTTGGCGGCCGGGATGGCGGTAACTGTTATAGCGGTGCCGCAGGGATATGAGCTGCCGGAGGCGGGGGTTATTGTGCCGCCGCCCGAAGGGACGGTTGCAGTCAGGGTGTAGTTAGGTTTGGTAAAGGTAGCGGTCACCACCTTGTTGCTGTTCATAGTCAGAGTGGTTGGGTTGGTGGCGCCTGAGAGGGCACCGGACCAGCTGGAGAAGACCCAGCATGACGCCGGGGTGGCAGTAAGTGTTACAACAGTGCCGCTGAGATAACTGCCGGATGAGGGAGAGATAGAGCCGCTGCCCGAAGCGACGGATGTAGTCAGAGTGTAAATCGGCTTGAAGGTGGCGGTAACATCCTTGTTGCCGTTCATGAGCAGAGTGGTTGGGTTGGCGCTACCTGACGCCGCGCCGGACCACCCATAGAAACCGTATCCTGAGCCCGGTGTAGCCTTGAGCGTGATTGTCTGTACTGTGCTGTAGGTAGTGCCGGATGCAGGGGTGATGGAGCCGCTGCCGGAGACGTGGGTGGTGAGTACAGCTGACGGGAAAATGCGTCCAGCCTTGTTTGCATCACCGTAGAGAGTGACGGAGGCGCTGCCCACAACCTGAACCGAGGAGATAGCGTCATTGAGACAGCTCTTGCTATTACGATCGGTTGCCGGCAGGTTATAGGTTCCGCTTGAGACGAACAGGTGGCCTTCCTCTGTGCAGAGTTTCCCGCCGTGGAGGATTACGCCGCTGCTGTCGCACCCGATTATCTTTATCGAAGAGATCTTATCATGAAATGTGCTTCCTACGCTGGCGCATACCATGGGGCCGGTGAATGTTTTGGAAGTACCCCCGAAGTTTGCGTCGGTATATACAACCAGCTGGCAGCTGCCCGTGATTTTGAACGAGTCAACCGCGTCGTTGCCGACATAGTTGCCGTACAGGTTAGGGTCCTCGGCTATGAATATCTGACTGTTCCCGCCATAGTTGGTATCGGAATAAAGGGTCACCCATTCAGGCATGCTCCCGCCCGATAGAGTGAAGGATGATATCTGATCGTTTGGAAGACCATCATCGCTGTCCCAGTAGGATTTAACTGTACAGCCGCTGTAGTGGGCTTCCGTTATCTGAATCGGCAGAAACACGCTGAGAACGATTGAGATAGCGACTACCGCAAAAAGCAATTTCTTAATCAATTAGGTCTCCTTCAATTTTTCCTTATAAAAAGAGCCTCTCTCAGAAGAGAGAGGTTCATGAATATATACCCAAAGGGGTCTAAAAGGAAACGTACTGCATCAGATAATATCAGTTCGTTTAAATCATGTCAACCTATTTATCGATCTGTTCAGATGGTGATTGTGTATTGAAGACCATGAAGGGTATCGGTGGTGAGGTCTGGTTAGGAAAGGGAAAGTAAGAAGCGGTTATTGTCGTATGAGGATCAGCTCTCTGTCATCTTGCTGCCCGGGGAGTGCGCCTCTGTTTCTACGGCCTCGAGTTCAATGTCGGACAAGTCTTCGGAGCCTATGTCTGAGGATCCCAGAGGTTTCTCGCCCTGGTGGTTCCGCACAAACTCCCTGGCCGCCATTTCCAGCAGCCGGCTCTCGGATATCTTCATCTCGTCAGCGAGCTTTCCGATTTCTTTATGGAGGCTCTTTTCCAATGCTACGGTTATCTTAGATTTTCTCATATGGCGTCACCTCCTTAAGGCGACGAGTATAGCCTATGGCGTTGAATTTGTCAACGGAGCTTTGTACCTATTAGAAGCCTTGTGCCGTAGTGATGCTATCGCTCAATCACAAACGAACACGGCGTGCTTATAGGGTGCAGGGTTATGAGGGTGGGTAGCATAGTTGGCATATTAGGCTTTGCTGTCCTTCCTCTTCTCCAATTCCCGCTGGCGCACCGTCTCAAAATAGTTTTTTCGGTCGAGGATGATGAGCACAAAAGGTACTAGATAAAAAATAACGATGGGAATGAGCTCCAAATAGTAGGAGTATCCGTAGTGTATTGCGCCAAAGATGAAAACTGCTAAGATTATGACTATTTCCGAACACAGTACTATTATCGATGTTGTCCAGCACCAACGTCTTTTCCGAGACAGTAAGATAGATGGTAGCAAGAATAGAACCCATACAGGTAGGAAAACAAGAGCCCAAAATGCGCCATAAAAAAATCCGGGTTTGTGAAACAGAATAGCACGAATGCAGCGCATGATATAAAAGTGACTATTGATAATATTCTTATCCACCACACTGCTATCCTGGTTTTTGTCGGGAGTTTAGCCGTTGTTATTTGTTCTTTTCCTTGCATCTTTTCTAGCCTTTTGTAATATGATAACAATAAGAGATTAGAGTGACAACAATTGTGATTTGAGAGCCGATTGTCTATATGCAATCGGCTCTCTTGAAGATTGTTTTTCCGCTCTAGTGAGCGATAGTCACCTCTATATAGTCAGTCCATATGCCGCAGTTATTAGGTAATCCGCTTCTCTGAGCAGATACGAGAATACTCAGGTTTCCTGTGCCGTCTATGTATTTGGAACAGTCGCTACTGATATTATTAGTCCATGTGACATCACTGGTGATATTTTTCTGATTATTAAGTGTAATCCAAGAGTTGACGGATGCATTCCAGAGCTTTTCGGTAGTATAGTAAATTATTTCTCCTGTAGTGCCATGTCCCTCCCATTTGATTTTGATATTTGTGATAGTTGAAGGGTTCTCCGCAATCTTGAACGTGAACATTTCGGCGTTGCGGTCAAATGCACAGCATCCTAAGCAATGTGATATATCTGATCTCCACCGCATATTGTCTGATGAACTGACTGCTGAATATGCAGAAGGCCCACCGGCAACATAGCCGTATGAATTTGCAAAGTCAGCCGGACTGGTGGGGTGCCCCCATAGCCAGTCTATCAGGTGAACGTGCCCCTCCCAGCACCACTTATTAATGCCCCCGCCACTGGCGAATGTGTAGGTTGTTGCAGTAGGCATCACGTTTACTGTAAGAGTGTCTGTTCCAACTCCGCCATCATCGTCGGTAACTATAAGTGTGACTACATAATTGCCGTTTGTGGTGTATGTATGTGACGGTGTTAGTGTTCCGTTGATAGTTGGTGAGCCATCGTCGAAGTCCCATACGATTGTATGCGTATCCAGCGTGGCTGGATCAGTGAAGCTGCCGCTAAAGTTGACGGCTGTTCCTGCAATTACATTGCTTATATCTGCGCCAGCTTCAACTGTTGGTGGTACATTATTTACAGTAACTGTTGTCGACGCCAGGCTTGTTGTACCTCTATTATCTGTGACTTGTAAACCTATAGTGCCGGAGTAATCATCGTTCCAGGTGTATGAAGGAGCAACTCCAGTGGCATCATCATATACGCCATCGTTGTCCAAATCCCATTCATAGCTAGTGACTCTGCTTTCTGGATCGTATGTGCCATTGCCATCCAGTGTTATTGGGGATCCCTCAATACCCGTATAAGGTCCGCCCGAATCTGCTAACGGCGGTATGACAAAAAGCTGGGCGTCATAGCAAGGCAGGTAGTCTATATCGCCATCAAATCCGTATTCAACATAGTAGAAATCGTTAGGAGTCTGATTGAGAGTTATAGAAGTGGTAGCAACACCGTTGAAATCGCTAACGGACGATGCGGATTGATTTCCGATTAAGAAATTAACGGTTTTACCGGGTAATGGACTGCCGTTTTCGGCTGACAGGAATGCTTTTAGGTTAACTGCATCAAGGTTATATCCGCTAACGTCTCCTATATAGGAGACATTTGTTGCCGTTCTCTGCGTGAATTCGAATATATATGGTTCCGTAGGGATATCAGAGACAGTAACATTTTGAGCTATGGTAATTGGAGTATATCCCCATTTGTGTTCCATAGGTGAGACAGTGAGTGAAAATGTATCTGATTCGTTGGCGTAGGATTCCGGTACCACTTGTATTGAGTAGTTCCCTGTCTTGCGTTCCGCTATCCATATTTTAGTCTCGAGCTGCCCGTCTTCATCGAAGTCCCATTTGTAATACATTGCTCCTGGAACCTGATTTTCTGTTCGGCTAACGATAAGGCCGTCGGGGTCAGTCAATATCAAGTCCACTGGGCAATGGGCCATAATGCTTGCTGCGTTCTGAGGCAGGATTGTGTCATAATCTATGGTTCCATTTGGGAATACTTGTACGATTCTAACCTTTGGGTCATCTTTATTTGCGTCTGTTTTAACAATGTCATAGTTATAGAAGTGCTGTACATCCAGACCAAGCCAATGGAGATGCCCGCAGAATTCGGCATATATATAGTTTCCATAGCATGCAAGGAAGTTTTGAATGTCTATTGCAGAATACTCTTCAAAACCCATTTCTACTCCAAATGGCCAAATGCCAGCCGTGTACTCGTAAAAGGGGTGATGAGCTAGTAATATAACTTTGTCATCATCCATCTCGTTTGTTTCAGCATAATTTCTTATATATTCTTTAAACCAGTCCCATGTCCCATCAGTTAAAGTTTGCGTTCTAATCCAATTTGTGTAGTATAAGTTACCGTTTCCATTAACTCCCTTGCCATTGGTCGCTAGATTTCTCTCATTGAAATCCAAACCGACAAAGTGATACCCACTGTAATCAAAGGCGAAATTCTGGAAGACATTATTACATGGAGTATCAATTTTGGAATTCCAAACTGGCGAAGGGCTTCTATTTAGTGTTACTCTTAGTTCAGTAGCGAACTGATAATATACGGGTTGGATTTCAATGCTATAGTACCTATCAGGTCCCCATTTTACTCCTGCGATTTCTTCAGTAGCTGGCGCTTTGTTTGTACTATTTATATAAGGCCATACATCGTGATTGCCCATCGTTGGAATCCAGGGAACATTCAGGGTATTAAGTATTTCCTTTGCCTTCCCAAATTCGGATATCTCTGCGCTGTCGGTGAGGTCTCCATCCACGACAACAAATTGTGTATTCAAGAAATATGGTGAGTATGGGTTACAAGCGTTATTTGCCCACAGGGCTGCAATTCTTAGATTCTGTACAGATGGAATGGGTAGAGTTGTATTTTGGCATACCAAGTGACCATCGGGTGGTACGTTTACACATGGTCCTGAAATGATCATTGTCTCTTGCCCGCTATTTGGATCATCGTTCCAGCTCAAGTTGCCATAATCCGGTATTCCTTCTCCAATATGCAAATCCGTGATAATTGCAAACGACCACAGTGGTTCTGCTGTGGGAGTTGGCGTTGGTGTTGCACTAGGAGTAGGTATTGGAGTAGGAGTAGACGTTGGAGCGGGAGTTGATGTAGGTAATCCCCCAGTTTCGTACTCTATTTCCAACTTCGGACAATAGTCGGAGTGTGTGTCCCTGGACCAGAACTGGAATAGACTATAGTGACCTGCTGTCGTTCTCAGTAAGAATTCGGCAGGTATTGAGAGAGCATGCGAATCCTCTAATATCGTTTGCACGTTAAAACTTACCCATCCGCGATAGCTGGGGTATACGTCTGTGACAACGAGCCCTTCGTTTAGCCAATCGCCACCGGGGATTGTCCAACTACTACCTGTTTTATATACATTCCAGGTGGCCTCATTTTCTACCCAATCGGTATGGGGTTGTCTATCGCACCCTATATTTGTTAACCCTGGGGCGGCTTCATCACAATCATGTAAATATAGCTCGAGTGTAGCACTGGTTATCACTGCGTCTTTAGGTATAGCACTCAAGTCAAACTCCAAAGCTGTTTGATATGAATATAAATCGTACCACGGTTCAATACTTTTTATGTAAAGGTTATTATATGCACCTATGTTTGTATCTGGACTGCCTTCATAGAATGATGCGTCTTTTGTAGGTGTTAATAGCAGCCAAGTTATAGCAGTTGAAGAATATTTGGTCGCTGCCGTCTCTGTAATCTCAATATCAGATGATTGCACTGAAGCGGCGGATATCGATGCAATGGTGCTCAGCACCATTGCGATGGAAATGACTGCAAATAGCATTTTCTTAATCATTCTGATCTCCTTGAATTTTATATTTCGGAAAAAGCTTTTAAAAATACCCTTGGTGGTTAGAATATTGAATGTTATATATTTAACGATATCATCATATAGGGTATATGTCAATTATCTTTAGGGTAAATCTAGAAGTTTATTTCATAAGGGATCACCGAAGGGTAGAATGAGCAATAAAAACTAGTGGAAAGACGCTATCATCTCATAAACAGGCTTCGCATCGAGCTAAGAGGCTTAGATGTGAACGATGATTTTAACAGATACTGAATTTCTTTGTATATCAGGCAGTTTTTTATATGCGGAAAAAGGGGAGTCAAGTTCTTTTTAATTTTTTGTGTAGAAGATAAAAGTGCCCTTTGTATTATTTGACCTTTCTGCGTATGTAGTAAATTCTCGTTGGCGTGCCGTTTTGAAACGTTTCTTTCTGACATGATTCTATGAGTGATGAATATTTGAAGCTATGACCATGGGCCAAATGAAGTAGTCAGTAAAGAACAAACGCATATTAGTATCCCTAAAGTTAAGCTGATTAGTGCCATTGCGTGGTCACACAACGAGGACTTGTCTTTCAATCGTGATAGTGATTCTGCTGCAAAAAAAATAGCTAACAAGCCTAATATGATGCCTATAAATGACATATAGTGAACGTTCAGGTAATGTGAAGCGAGTGCACATATAGAACCAAGGATGACGCAGCTAAAAGCAACGATGTATTTTCTGCATATTGTTCTACAATCAAGACCCACAATTATCATAGGGATAGTTATCCAGGTACCTAGAGATCCAAGGGCGTAGGCCAAATTATAGCCAAGATTATCAGGGTCTCCATTTCTATTCCATCCGCCAATAGAAAAAGGTATTACAGCTATAATGAAGCCGATTATTCCTATCCAAATCAGATAATTACCGCCCGGTTTGCTTTTACTTATGCTTGTACCAGTCTTTTGTTTTTCATTCACGTAGTTTACCATCCGATAATGACTAATTTATATAAAGGCATTACTCTCTTGGGTGCTATTCTAGTCTGCAGTATGGTTGTTGTCAAGGAAATGTGCGACTGAAACTCTATCGTCTAGTCAACAGGCTTCTTATCGTGCTCAGCGGCCTCAGGGTCATGAGGATAGTGGGTAATTAACATGTATATTGACATATCCTATTCCCTGTATTAAATTAATGCCATCTTATATAGTAATATTTAATCCAATAGGGTATACCCGCATGCAAAAAAAATAGAATCGAAAAATGAGCATATTAATAAATCAAGCAATACTTCTCTAATACTTTTAGCCATCGGGGTGGCCTTATTATTGGTAGGTAGCCTGTTGGTACTTCTTATAATTGGGAACATTGATGAATTTGGTTTCATGGGTGGGACTCTTCTGGTCTTGCTCGGATTTGGGGCATTGTTTGTTGGTTTCTCACTTTTTACTATAGGGTGGTTCTCTTATTTCAGAAGTAAGAAGGGGATGCTTTTATCGTGCGGCTGGTGGATGTTTTGTGTTGGAATATGGAGTGAAGTTTGCTTGCTTGGTTACTGGCTACGCTCGCTCTCATGTTATGGCGATCAATACGTTACATGGTGTGAGAGGGAGAACGTGATGCTCCCATACTGCTCCATTCCTGCAGCGGTCGTGTTATTTGGGTTGGTGCTGGTTCACATGGGGAAGAAGAAAAAGAAGAATCTGAGCTAAGTAAAATTTTAAAATGGAACAGAGAATAAATAATGTTGAACAAACCCGAGAAGGCTGTTTATCCAAAAGGATACAGGAAGAAGATTAGTGGCATTGCTTTGTTCTGTATAGGAGTTATACTCTTTGTTGGTTGTATGCTGTCATCGCTTTCTTCTCTAATGAGGGAGCGTTATGAAGTTGGCCTTGCTTCTTTCATCATAGCAATAATTAGTCTGATCGTGGCCATCGTGGGAATATACATGTTCTTCAGAGGAAAATCCGAGATGAAGAAACAGAAAAATCTGAGCTAAGTAAAATTTTAAAATGGAACAGAGAATAAATGATGGCGAACGAGTGCGAGAGACCAGTTAAGCAGAGGGGAAGAGGAAAACAAGTTGCCGGCATAGTTTTGTTTTGGATAGGGATTGTATTCCTTGTTATTTGTGTGATTTTTATTGCCATTATCATAGATGCAGGATTACCTGCTGGTGAAATAGAAAGAACAGGGATAATGGAAGCAGGCTTTGCTGCATTTGGTGCGTGTGTAATTAGTTGCCCCTTCTTGTTAATAGGAGTAATCCTGTACTTCGTTGGCAGAAGTCAAGCTAAGAGAGTGCAGAAGCAAAACATTCCCCTTGCTTAAGGTAGGACAATGTCTAACGAACACAAGAGACCATGCAAGCCGAGTGGGAGAGGGAAGCAAGTTGCCGGCATAGTTTTGTTTTGGATTGGCATTGAATTCCTCATTATTGGCATCATCCTAGGTGCTATAACGTCTGGTTTGGGTAATGATGATTTGGGTTTGGGATTAGCGTTTGTGACTGCGGTTTCTGTGTTTGTAATTAGTTGCCTCTTCTTGTTAATAGGAATAATCCTGTACTTCGTCGGCAGAAGCCAAGCCAAGAGAGCGCAGAAGCAAAACTCTTCTCTTGTCTGACATGCTATCTCTTTGACAGTAATCGTACCGAACTTAATAAGCGTGATGTTATAAATAACTCAGTTGATCTTAATAGCTCCTGTGGTGCACTTGCGCTCGCAGCCGCCGAGGCGGTCGCACTTGCTCTCATCCGTGACGCGGCATACGTTGTCCGCCTCGTCGATGTAGAGAATCTTCTTGGGGCACATGGCCACGCATGTGCCGCAGGCGGTGCAGAGGCTCTCGTCTATGACTACTGTCCTGTTCATTGCATCAGCTCCTTTGATATGAGCCATATGATAGCAATGCAGCAGGTATTGCGGAATGACTCAAGTCACAAAACAGTGGTAAATAGTGAGAAGTATCTAAAAAAAGCGTTTTAGACTGAACCTATTAATTCAAGAGGGCGTGTTTCATGAAGCGCTTCGTGAGCGAGGGGAGGCATTTCATCCCAGATGCGACCATCAAGGATTCGTCCTGCTGCCTTCTTATTCCAACCGCCCCATTGCTTGAAGAAGTAGGGTATGTTTGCTGTTATACATTGGTCACGAATAGATATAGCCCATTCTTTTTTCATCGGTCTGGAATTAGGCCCTGACTCGCCGCCGACAATTACCCAGTCGATTCCTTGAAGGGGTAGGTTCTCGATTGGACCAATCAATGGTTCGCAAGATAGAAACTTAACTCTGGCATGAGATTGGCGCAGTTCCTCTATGCGATGGGAAACGTTATTGTTCTCAACTGTGACGCCCATCCAGATGTTGTGCGTCCAAAGCAGTTCTTCAGATAGCTCGACCAAGCGGCGACTTCGCTTTGTGAGTACTTGGAATGTGTGTTGCGGACACCGATTCATGATGCTGAATACCTTTTGGATGAATGACACAGGAACGTCTTCATGAAATAAGTCACTCATAGAATTAACGAAGATGACGCGCGGACTATGCCACCTTAACGGAACTCTGAGAAGGTCTGGATGTGTACGCACGTTGAAACCATTTTCATATCTTTTCATTCCCATAGCTTGCAGGCGGCATGCGATGCGTTCCGCATAACAATGAGCACACCCGGCACTCACTTTTGAACAGCCGGTTATCGGGTTCCAACTGTACTCGGTCCATTCGATTTTAGAAGCTTGTGCCATTTTTCAATCTCATCGGTATGTTTTGAATATTTTCGATATTATATCACCGTGGATATCCTTGGCCAACTTTTGTTGTGATGCAAAGAATAGATAATATACTATCGCGTCCCTCGAATTTTTCATTGGTAACGGATTCGCTACATAATGGAAGCCTGCGACTTTTTGAAGGCGCTTCTGAAAGGCAGCTGCAATTACTTCATTGTCTTCCTTCCAAAGCAAATTAAAAAGATTAGGTTTGCCATAGGCTATTTTCATCCACGAATCGTCGCCCCAATAGGCATTCATCCGTGCTATATCTGCAGGATCAACTCCTTGAAAATCACGCCACAATACATTGCGGTTCATATCTGCAACAGGGAAGTTTAAGAACAAATCAATGGTTTTCATCTGACCAGCGGTCTCAATTACTTTCCAATCTAGATGCAAACCGTATGGGTCTAGAAGGCACAATCCGCGGCGATAATCTTTATAGCTGATTTTAGGAAAGACTTCATTTAATAATATATTATTGCAGTCGCCATGGAATACTTTAACTTCGCTCCTCCCGTCTGCAATTCTATTTAGTTCGTCGACTTTATCGCTGTCGATATCAATAAAGTAATATTCTTCGAAGGAAGGTTTAATGTCTAAGGCTATTTGTGGGCTTCCTCTAACATGTTCTCCTGTAGCCTTGGAGATGTGAGTACCAGCTCCAGCGAAAGCATCTATATATACGTGATGGAGTTTTTTAGAGGACATTATAGATGAGTAGGCTTTAGCATACTTTTCTATAATCTCGAGTTTTAATTCTGTCCAATATCCAATAGTGTCAAACTTTAAACTCATATGATTATCTATAAGCTATCTCAGAGCATTTGTCAATATCGGAGGACGTGATTTATACCTATCGTCTCGCCAGCAAACTCTTTATCGTGCTCAACGGCCTTAGCGTCATTAGGGCCGTGGGCAGCTCCAGCTCCGTCTTGCCGCCGGCGCGGGACATGTTGACCATGTCAACGGTTGGCTTGAGCTCGGCCAGGCGGCCGTCATCGCCGGAGAAGACTATGTCGTCTATCAGCTCCAGCATCTCGCGCCCCAGGAACAGGCGTTTGGCGGTGGCCTCGGCCTGGCTGTGGGGGATGATGCCGTGCTTCTCTTTTAATCGGTTCATAGCTTCCTCGGCGTCGTAGGCGGTGGCCACGATGTCGTCGCGAGGGAGCCAGCGTGTTTCGTAGTTAAGGTGGTACTTCCAGCTAGGCTTGGTGATCGCCTGACGGTGCTCCTCCACGGTCTTGCACAATAATCGATATCCGAAGCTGTCCGGGTGCTCGAAGGCCAGGCTGCCGGGATCGAGGAAGGGCGATATAGGCGCGGTGAAGAGTAACAGCCGTTTGTCGCCGAATTTCTCCCATAGGTGGGCGCAGTAGTCGACGGTGGCCATGAATGAGGCGCGGTCCTGTTTGGGGATGCCCAGCATGTAGAAGATGTCCATGCGGCTGCACCCGGCCTCGAGGGCCCACTGCACCGTGTTTTCGAAATCGGCGTCGCCGTAGACGCGGCCGCAGGCCTTGCGCAGCTCGGGGTCGTGCGACTCCGGCGACCACTCCAGGCAGAAGCCGGGGCAGACCTCCCCCATGCGCTGGAGTAATTTCTTAGGCGCAGGGTTGAACAGCTCCATGATTATCTGGTTCTTCGGCCGGTGTTTTTCGAGGAGGTCGAGCAGTTTATATGCGTAATCTTCTCCCGGCTGCTGCAGGTCGCCAAGTATGAATATGGGCCCTTTGCTGAAGCGCTCGATGTTCTTCACGTCGCGCACCACGGCCTCTGGCGTGCGGTAGGCGGGAGATTGCCGGCCGAAGCAGTTGCGGAACGTGGCCTGCGAGGCGCCGCAGATGACGCAGTTCTGCGTGCAGCCGCGCACGGTGAGCACGGCGGTGATGGGGTATCTCAGCCAGCGCTGGAAGGGCAGGTAGCTGGCCAGGTCGCGGTAGCGTATCACGGAGCGGATGATGTTGTCGTAGTGGCTGATGAATACGTCGTCGAGCGAGGTCGGCGCGTGCGAGAGCGGGTTCTCATGTATCGCTCCGGATTTATCGCGCCAGGTCACATTGGGCACATCGGCCGGGTCGGCCTTTTTAACGATGCAGTCCATGAGGCGCTTCACCGGCTCCTCGGTGGTGTCGCCGCGCACCACGTAGTCGATCTCCGGGTAACTCATGAGCTCGCGGTGGAAGTACGATGACGAGAGCCCGCCGAACATTATCTTCGATTGCGGGTGGTATTTCTTCACGATGCGCGCGATCTCGATCGAGCCATGGCAGTGAATCATCCAGTGCAAATCGATGCCGAACGCCGGCGCATCAAGTTTCGCGATGAACTTCTCGACGTCGAATTTGTCGCTCCTGAGCATGCGCACGGCCAGGTTCACGATGCGCACGCGGTAGCCGGCGCGCTCCAGGTACTCCGCGATGCTGGCGATGCCTATGGGGTACAGCTCGAAAAGGGGGGAGGACGGCACCTGGTCGCTGGTGGGGCCGTAGAGTATGGTCTTCTTGCGGAAGTCGTACACGCTGGGCGCGTGGAGCAGTATCAGATCGGTTTTCGGCACGTTCGTTTTTCCTCTTTGAATGTACGGGTTAATGATAACCGACACGCATAGAGGGGTCAACGTTGTAGGGGTAGGGGCACGGCGCGCCGTGCCCCTACGTGCGGGCGACGCGATATGGATTCCGGCTTCCGCCGGAATGACGGATTGACCCTCACCCTAACCCTCTCCCTGCGAAGGGAGAGGGAGATATTTTTTAAGGCTATCTCCCCCTAGCCCCCTCTTCTAAAAAGAGGGGGAACTTGTACGTAACTCACCTCTACCCTCTCTTTCGTAAAGAGAGGGTAGCTAGCCCCACCTCATTCAGCAAATAGGAATTATTGATAATGTCATACTGAGGTAGCGCCGAAGTATCTCGAGATTCTTCAGCGTTCCCAGCAAGGATTCAGAATGACGGATTATCGTTGGGCTGTATTTCCAGCCATCTCCTGAAGGGAGATGTTAGCTACTCATAGAGGTGCAGGAGATTTTTCCTGCCGGGGGATATGGGGGTGTCCCCCACTCTTTGCAACTTCCCCCATGATTGGGGGATAGCAGGGGGTTGAAGTTTCGGCATGCGACAGATACGGAGTATAATAGTAGTGCTATGAGCATCGAAGAGATCGGGTGCTGCGGCGCGTACTGCAAAATATGCATGCAGTGGCAGAGGGATAAGTATCCCAACGAGCGGACATGCCTCGGATGCAAGCTGGGGTACGGCGTCGGCGGCAGGGACATATCGAAGGCAAAGTGTAAGATCAAGGTCTGCTGCATGGGGAAGGGGTATAACTCCTGCGCCGACTGCGGTGAATACAGCACCTGCGAGACGATTCAGGGTCTCTTTGCCAAGAACGGCTATAAGTACGGGAAGTACAAACAGGCGCTGGAGTATATCCGTGCTAACGGCTACGATAAATTCCTCTCTATTGCTGAAACGTGGAACAGGGCGCATGGGAGATACAAATAGGGAATATCGGGGGGTTCATTGAGCGATATAATCATTGGCGTAGGCGCTGTAATCGAGGATGATAAAGAGCGGATCTTACTCGTCAAGCATAAGCCCGAGCGCGGCGGCTACTGGCAGGGGAAGTGGATCTGCCCCGGCGGCAAGCTGGAGCTGGGGGAGAAGCTGGAGGACGGGGCGCGGCGCGAGGTGAAGGAGGAGACCGGCCTCGATGTCTATCTCGTGAAGAAGCTGCCGCCCTTCGAGCGCATCGTGCATGAGGACGGGGGCAGTACGCTCCATGTGGTATATATCGATTTCATGGCCAAGGTTGCCGGCGGGGATTTCGCACCCGCGAGCGACGTGGGACAGGGGAGGTGGGTGACGCGCATCGAGATGAAGGGGATTTGGGGCGAGCTTCATGAGGACACGCAGCGCCTCATGAAGCTGGCGGGGGTGGTATGATTACGATGTAGGGGCACGGCATGCCGTGCCCCTACGAGATTCCGGCTTTCGCCGGAATGACGGATCGGCCCTCACCCTGACCCTCTCCCTGCGGAGGGAGAGGGATATATTTTTAGGGCTGTCTCCCCCTAGCCCCCTCTTCTAAAAAGAGGGGGGACTGATACGTATCCGGGGGTTTCCGAACTATCAATATAGCCCTCGATTTGGATAGGAGAGGCTAGCTACCCACAGAGATGCAGGAGAGAGGTCTCCTGCCGGGGTGTCAGGGGTGTCCCCTGTCCTTTTTTAATTTCCCCAAGAGTGGGGGATAATAGGGGGTTGATTCCCCAACGATGCCTCCAAACTTGACAGTAGATAGCGGCGATGATAGACTTCCCCTGCGACAAGTTTTTCCGGAATGACAATTGAAAGAGCGTTCGTTGAAGCGCATAGGCATACTGTATAACCCCAGAATAAAGGCCGCAAAGGACTTCTCCGAGGACACAGCAAAGTTCCTAACTACATTAGGGTCGACCTGCTGGCAGAGTTCATCACAGGATGAGGCCAAGGTAGTCTCGCATATTAAAGGTACCAAGATGGTCCTCAGCGTGGGCGGAGATGGCACTGTGCTGAGGGCGGCGCGGGCGCTGGCCCAGTACTCGGTGCCCATAGTGGGTGTGAACCTGGGCAAGCTGGGATTCCTCACCGAACTGAAAATGAATGAGGCGCGGAATCGTCTGCCGGCATTGCTTGAGGGAGGGGGCTGGATCGACGAGCGTGCTATGATTAAGGTGGAGCTGGACGGCAGCGAGGCCTGGCATGGCCTGAACGATATAGTGCTGGGGCGGGGCGTCAGGCCCAGGGTGATCAATATCGAGGTGCTGATCGATAACAATACCTTTACAACATACAAATCGGACGGTGTGATCGTGGCCACGGCTACAGGGAGCACGGGGTACTCTCTGGCGGCGCACGGCCCGATACTTTATCCGCAGGCAAGGGAGATAGTGCTGAACCCGATATGCCCCCACCCGACGTTCGATAATGCCCTGGTGCTCCCGCCGGAGGCCGTCATTGAGCTTAAAGTGCATGCCGATCATGAGGCCGTGCTCAGCGTGGATGGGCAGGTGGACATCTCACTTGAGGGCAAGGAGGTGGTCAAAGTATCGCTCAGCCCTTATGTTACTCGTTTGCTCAGGCTGCAGCCGCCGAATTTCTTCTACAGCACACTGGTGAAGAGGCTGGTACCGACGCTATGAAAGTAGAGAAGGCTCGCATCAGCGACGTCAAGCAGATTCACAAGCTGGTGAACTCCCATGCTTCCAAGGGGGAGATGCTGCCGCGCGCTTTAAGTGAGCTCTATGAGAATATCCGCGATTTCTTCATCATCAGGCAGGGCGAGAGGGTAATCGCCTGCGCCTCTTTGCACATATTTTGGGATGACCTGGGAGAGGTGAGGGCTACTGCTGTGGCCAGCGATGCGCAGGGCAAGGGAATCGGCTCAAAGCTGGTTAAGGCATGTGTGGATGAGGCCAGGTCGCTGGGGCTGGGCAAGGTCTTCTGTCTGACCTATCAGCCGGGCTTCTTCGAGAAGTGCGGATTCCACATCGTCGACAAGTCTGAGCTGCCGCAGAAGGTCTGGGGCGAATGCATGCGCTGCCCCAAGTTCCCCGATTGCGACGAAGTTGCGCTCATATGCAACCTTGAGGGGTAGGGTCATGGAGGAGCATACGCTAGCAACTGAGAAAATCTTCGAAGGGCGCCGTATCAACCTGCGCGTGGACCGGGTGGTATTACCCAGCGGCAGGGAGACGACGCGCGAGATAGCTGCTTATCCCGACAGTGTCGGCATTGTCGCGCTGGACGAAGAAGAAAATGTGATCTTGGTGCGTCAATACCGCCATGCTGTAGGCAGGACCCTGCTGGAGATACCGGCAGGCGGCATGGAGAAAGGCGAGAGCCCCGAGCAAAGCGCGCTCCGTGAGCTCGAGGAGGAGACCGGATATACCGCTGCTGATATCGAGGAGATCGGCGGGATATATGCCGCTCCAGGCTATTCCACCGAGTTCCTGCATCTTTTTGTGGCTACCGGTCTCAGGCAGGGACCGAGCAGGAACGATGAGGATGAGGAGATCGAAGTGGTGTCTGTACCTCTGAAGGATATTCCGCAGATGATAAGGAGCGGGGAGCTCTGCGACGGCAAGAGCGTCGTCGGGCTGCTGACGCTCCTGCTGTACCGCGGGGAGTGCGGGGAATGAAAATCTGCCTCCTCTGCAACAGGGGCAACATGTACTGCGGTGGGCAGGGGGTCTATCTTTACTATTTATCGCGCGAGCTGCACCGTCTGGGGCATGAGGTTCATGCCATAGTCGGGCCGCCTTATCCGCAACTGGCGGAAGGGGTTGTCGAGCACCGGGTGGAGAACCTGAATCTGTTCGAGTTCGGATTCCCCAAGCATGACCCACTCAAGATTTTCACACCGCTCAACCTGTACGACATCGCTGTCACCCGCGTCGGAAAGTTCCCCGAGATGTTCACCTTTAGCTTCAGGGCTTACGATAAACTGCGCCAGATAATAGGCGAGCATAAATTTGACATAATACATGATAACCAGACCTTGGGCTACGGTAATATGTTGATGAAATCGTTCGGAGTGCCCGTTGTGGCTACCATCCACCACCCGCTGCCGATCGATAAGAAAACAGACCTGCCTTATATCCACAGCATACGGGGCCGGCTGCGCAGGATATTATTCTATCCATTCTTCATGCAGCACATATCTGCAGCGGCTATGGATCGCATCATCACGGTTTCCGATAATGCGGCCAAGGAGATACATAACTCGTTCAAAGTACCGAATCAAAAGATGCGCGTTGTTTACAATGGTATTGATACTGAGACGTTCCGCCCGCTGGAAGGGGTGCAGAAGGAGAAAGGCCGCATCATCGTTGTGGCCAACACATCGGATCGCAAGAAGGGCGTGCTCTATCTGCTGCGCGCGGTGCGCGACCTGCGCAAGGAGACGGATGTCAAGCTGACCATCGTCGACCGGGGGCTGCCGGACAATGAATATACCCCGGCACTGGCGGAGCGCTGCGGATTGAACGGCAGCGTGGAGTTCACCGGCAGGCTAACTACTGAGGAGCTTGTGAAGCACTACTGCCGGGCTGAGGTCGCCGTGGTCCCGTCGCTCTATGAGGGGTTCGGCCTGCCGGCGGCCGAGGCTATGTCCTGCGGGCTCCCTGTTGTTTCCACCACAGCCGGAGCGCTGTGCGAGGTGGTGGATGAAGGTAGCGGAATCCTGGTTCCGCCGGGGGATCATATCGCTATAACTGAGGCCCTCAGGCTCCTGCTGGCCGATGAGGGGCTGCGCCGCAATATGGGGCAGGCGGGGCGGGATAGAGTACTCAAGATGTTCAGCTGGGAGGAGGCTGCCAGGAAAACGCTCGAGGTGTACAGGGAGGTAATGTAATTGCTCACCGTAAACTACGAGATATTCAAGATAAAACCGGGTGACAAATTCCTCGATGTCGGCTGCGGAGAGGGACGTCACAGCTTTGAGGCCTCATCTCGTCTTAATCACGGCGGCGACGGTGGCCTGGTGTGCGCTTTGGATCTGGATAACCTGAGCCTGCGCAAGACGCACTATGTCTTGCACTATATGGAGTCGCAGAATCAGGGCACCAAGAACTGGCTGGTGCTCATGGGTGATTCGCTGCGACTGCCGTTCAAGGATGCCAGCTTCGATACTATAATCTGCTCCGAGGTTATGGAGCACGTGCCGGATCCGGACCAGGGCATCGCGGAGATGGTGCGCGTGCTTAAGCCGGGCGGACTCATGGCAGTCACCGTTCCGACCTACATACCGGAGAAGATATGCTGGATGATAGACGAGGACTATTATAACCGCCCCGGCTGTCATGTGCGGATATTCACCACAAAGAAGCTTGTCGCCATACTGCGGCGGCACAATCTCAGGGTCTATGGAATACGGTTCGAGCACGCCTTCCATTCTACCTACTGGATAATGAGATGCTGTTTCGGCCTGCTGAACGAGAAAGCCCCGATCCCTGCCCTCTATCGCAAACATCTCCTCGACCGGCAGATCATAACCAAGTCCAAGTTCGCCGCGGGCATGGAGCGAATCTTCAATTTCATCCATCCCAAGAGCATCGTGGTCTATACGGTGAAGCCCAAGGAGTAGTTTCCGTTTGAAGATATGTCTCCTTTGCTATCGAGGGAATAAGTACTGCGGCGGACAGGGCATCTACCTATACTACCTGGCCCGCGAGCTGCATCGCCTGGGGCATGATGTCGATATCATCATCGGCCCTCCCTACTGCGATATACCTGAGGGTATACGCGTACATAAGCTCGACAGCCTGAACCTCTATGATCGCCGCCACGACGGGCGTTCGATCCTCGAATTCAACAAGCCGTACGATATGCTGACCCCATTCAATCTGTTCGAGTTCGGAGGGACCAAGCTCGGCATGTTCCCTGAGATATTCACCTTCAGCCTCAAGGCCTACTTCAAGATTCGTGAGCTGGCGCTGAACGGGTATCGCTATGATATTATTCATGACAACCAGTGCCTGGCCTATGGCCTGCTGTGGATGAAGACGCTGGGCATACCTGTTGTGGCCACCATCCACCACCCCCTGCCCATCGATACCCGAGCCGAGCTAGCCCAGACCACCAGCGCCTGGCAGAGGTTCCGCCAGCTTATCCTCTATCCCCCGTTCATGCAGGGCATCGTCTCGCGGCGGCTGGATGCCATCATTACGGACTCCGGAAGCTCCGTCGGAGAGATACAACGCGAGTTCCGCATCGCCGATGATAAACTGCACATCGCTTACTGCGGCGTGGACACGCAGATATTTCGCAATAAAAACGGCCATCGTCTGGTGAGCGGGGACGGCCAGGGTCGTCTCATCGTGGTGGGACGCACCAGCGATCGGAAGAAGGGCATACTGTTCCTGCTCCAGGCATTGCAGATTTTGAAGGAGGAGGGGGTCGGTGTCAAGCTGACCGTGGTCGATGAGGTGGAGCTCAACGAGACCTACGCTCCGGATTTGATTAAAAAGTTCGGCATTGATGATATGGTCACATTCACCGGCAGGGTGACTAACGACGAACTGGTCAGTCATTACTCCTCGGCCGATATCGCCGTAACTGCCTCTGTGTATGAAGGCTTCGGCCTGCCTGCGGCTGAGGCCATGTCCTGCGGCATCCCTGTGATTACTACCAGCGCCGGTGCCCTGCCCGAGGTCGTCGGCAGCGACGGCAGCAGCGGCGTGCTCGTCCCGCCCGAGGACCCGCGCGCCTTGGCTGATGCCATCAAGCGCCTGCTGGGGGATGCGGAGTTGCGCAGGAAGCTGGCTGCTGGGGGCAGGAGGCGCATCGAGGAGCGCTTCACCTGGGAGGCGTGCGCCAAACGGTGCGTCCAGGTCTATGAAGAGGTGATAGCGTCGAATAATAGATGATGGAATGAGAGTTATCTTCTATGAATATTCGAAGCAACGAGTTATATTAGTACGGAAGTGAGCGGGGCAATAGAACAAAAAGAGATTTATACCGAACCTAAGGCCATCGATGAATATTCTACCCCATTAAGAGTATTGCGATGGTTGATCATTCACTTCTTCAGAATTATTGAAGGTATTATCAGGCTGTGTCGTATTGTATTCTATGGACTTAAGACTGGGGTGATAATTGTGTTTCATTCATTTGTCTGGCCCTATCCTATCTACTTCCGAATACACAAGTTTTGGAGGCACAGGTAATGATGCCCTGTATTTATCGATTCTATGGTAAACTATCGTTAGTAGATTATAGGAGAAATTTCCATGACTAAGGTTCGTATCCTGTCTTTCTGCGTGGGCGTTGTGTTGCTCATAGTGTCCATCATTGCTATCACCTGTTTCCCCGGCTCTAATAAAGGTCAGTTTATAAACATGGCGAAGATGTTGCCTGAAGATTTGAACCAATTGACATTTATCGATGCGCATACTCTGCAGAACGATGATAATCTAGCATCACTCTGGAGCGTATTGCAGGAACAAATGATTGGCTCAGATGTCTATGGTGAAAATATCAGCAAACTGACTGGTTTTGGTATAGTGGGCAGTGGAAGCGGACTTTCAATCTATACTGGTAATTTTGACTTGAAACAGATAGAAGCCGCAATCGAGCAGGAAAGCATGGAGTCATATGACTATAAGGGGGTTACGGTATGGGAGATTCAATCTCCACTTAGTGTTGCGGTGATAAATAACTTTGTCTTTATCGGGTATAGTGAGGATATACAACTTTGCATCAATGTCAGTGTGGGGGAAGGGTCCTCATTATATCAAAATAAGGATGCAAAGGATGTCATCAATAGATTGCCAGGCGGCTATGCATTAGGGGTCGTGGTTGCCAGCGAAACAGATACTTCCGCTGCTGCCTATGGTCTTCTGGCTATCGGCATGGCGCAGTCGAGGAGCAACGGTAATATTTCTGAAGTAAGGCTGCTCAAGTTCAATAGTTCCGATATGGCTCAGCAATATATCGATTACTCGCAGATTCCTTCGGCTTACGTCGTTACTCGGTATGGCGAATATGTCAAGACGGCCACTGCTTGGGAAATCCCCAGTCAGAATGAATCTGACTATGATAATGTATATACCGAGTTGCAGAATGCAGTCATGGTATACGCTGCCAATAATAGCGGAGCGTTTCCTGTTATCAATGGCAGTATTGATATTAGTGGATATGATATGCAGATAGTTGATATTTGTTCACTCTTAGCATCTCAAGGTGGATTGCTCGCTGAGGTGCCGGAGGGCATTGCCAGTGTCAATGGTTCGAATAATGACAACTGCGATGCTGGTTGCCCAGGTTGTCTGGAGACCAGCCACTATGTCTGGGCAATCGATGAATACGGCTATGTCTATTCTACGTGCGTCGGAGATGACTGCAATGCCAACAGCGAGGACGGCTTCCAGGGCGTGTGGCCTTAGTCGAAATTAAGCTTTCGGCGCGAGCTTAATGATGATAACGTCGGCCAGGGAGGGCAGGCGGCCGGCGATGCCGTCAAGCGTCTTGAGAATTCCGTTTGAAGCCCACTTGGGCATGAGGGAGAGTATCTTTCCCCAGTAAGGGGCGGTCCACAGTAGGGACATGCCCTTTATTTTTTGTATCTTGAAATCATCGGCCACGGTCGACTTGAGGGTAGGGCAGTCGAACTTATAGTTATGGTCCTCTGGGGGTTGCCAGGGGTGGCGGTCGCCCTTTTTGCGGTAGAGTTTCTTGACTATCGGGAACCAGTTGCGGCCTATCTTGCAGCTCAGGCTGTCGAAGTTGGCGATGGCGATGATGGCCGACCCTGTAGGCTTCAGCGTCTGTGCCATGTCGGACATGGTCTTGGGCATATCGGCAAAATGGTCCAAGGCGCCTTTGCAGATTATTTTATCCAGCGAGCGGTTCTTGAACGGCATGGCTTCTCCGATGGCGCGTACAAGCTCAACATTGCCGTTGCTATTATCGTTAAGGAAACTCTTGGCGCCGAGCATCATCTTGCTGGATGGATCCAGGCCTATGGCCAGGGCGCCGCTCTTGGCGAACTGCAGTGCATCTATGGCGCGGCCGCAGCCTACGTCGAGTACAACCTCTCCGTTCACCGGGGCCGCCATCTCGAGTATCACCTCACCCATGCGTTTGAAGATGAACATGGTGTCGGGGAAGACGATCTCGGGCACCACGCCCTCATCGCCCCAGTCCAGGTCGAATTTCTTGGTCTCGTAATCCATTAATGCTCCGATATCAGTTTAGAATAATTTGGGCCCTTGCTCAGAGGGCCCATTGTCGGTACTGCTAAATGTCCCAGTCGGTTCTACCGTACCGTTCCGTCTTGCGCTTGAACCTTTCCTCCCTGCGTTTGGTTCTTTCTTCTTTTCTCTTGTACTCGAATTGCATCCAGGCGTTCATGGCGGACGCAGTCTCCCTGATCCGTTTCCTGGAGCAGCTCTCGCAAGCGCAGTTTGGAGAATGGCCTTTGTAGTTAGAATTTCTTGGAGTGAAATCTCTGTTCATCAGGGCATTTGTTTGCGATATTTGGCCTTGCCCTCTTCGTAGAGGTCGCCGCCGTACATATCGTTTATCACTATCGCGGGGAAGTCCTTGACCTCGACGCGCAGCAGCGCCTCGGGGCCCAGCTCCTCGTATGCGATGATCTCGGATTTGACGATGCGTTTTGCTATGAGCGCGGCCGCGCCGCCGACGCTGGCCAGGTACACTGCCTTGTACTTCTTGATAGCGTCCTTGACATCCTTGGTGCGCAGCCCCTTGCCGACCATGCCTTTTAAACCTGCCTCCAGCATGCGCGGGGTATAGGCATCCATGCGTCCGCTCGTCGTCGGGCCGGATGAGCCGATGACCTTGCCCGGCTTTGTCGGCGAAGGCCCCATGTAGTAGATGACCTGCCCCTTAATGTCGAAAGGCAGCTTGTCGCCCTTGTTCAGGGCCTCGACAAGGCGCTTGTGTGCCGCATCGCGTCCCACGTACATGATGCCGCTGATGAGCACCTGGTCGCCCGCCTTCAGGTCGGCGATGGTCTTATCGTTGAACGGTGAGGTAATCTTCTTCTGCATCGCGCTTCTCCGATCGTTATTTCAAGATATTCCTGGCGATGATTGTCCGCTGCAGCTCCAGCGCCTCATCCGATGCGCTGGCAGCTATGGCGTTGCGGCATAGCATTTTCATCGGCACGTTAGTCGTATAACCCGGACCTCCGTAGAGACGGGTGACCCTGTCCGCCGTCCGGTCCAGCATATCCGTGGCGAAGACCTTGACCATGGCGGAATCTATCTGAATATTTTCCTCGGCATCTGCCTTGCAGGCGGCCTCGTATACCATCAATCTCGCGGCGCGTGTTTCGATGGCCGTGTCCGCCAGGCAGCGCTGCACGCCGGGACGATCCTTAATCAGACGCTTGAACGTCTGCCAGTTCTGGGCGTATTCCTTGCATATCTCAAGCAGCCGCTCCGCAGCGCCTACGCACCTGGCGCTCCTGGCTATGCGCCGCTGCGGCAGCCATTTGGCCCCGAGGTGGAAGGCCTCCCCCTCCTTGCCGATGACGTTCTCTGCCGGAACTTTGCAGTTATCGAATTTGAGAACTATAGGCTCGATGACCTGGGCGCGGCTGCCGGTGCGCTCGCCGCATCCGGAGGCGGTGTAGCCCGGCGTGTCTTTGTCAACTAAAAAGCAAGTCGTTCCGCCGCGCACGCCCTTGGCCCTGTCGGTGACGGCGAAGACCATGGCAAAGTCGCCGGGATCGGTGACGTGCGTCATGCACAGCTTGCGTCCGTTTATTATATAAGAGCCGTTGTCGCGTCTAGCCGTTGTCTCCATGGCGACCGGGTCGCCGACCCTGCCCTCAAGCATGGCGATGCAGGCCCTCTTCTCCTTGGCCAGCAGTGGCTTGAGGTAGCGCTGGCGCTGGGCCTCGTTCGCGTCGTATAAAATCGGCGATACATCGCCCAGGTTGAACGGCACGATGGTCCGGGCCAGCTCTTCTTCGACCAGGCATATTCCTAGAAGCGGCAGGCCGGCCCCGCCGAACTGCTCGGGGACGCTCACGCCCCACATCCCCATCTCCTCCACCAGCTTGAACAGCCGGGCCTCCTCCTCCGGGCGCAGCGCCACACTGCCGGTGGCCTGGTCGCCCTCGCGTCCCAGTATCTCGCGCTCCAGCGGCATCAGCTCGTCCTTGACGAACTGCTTCACCGAGTTCTGCAGCATCTTCAATTCTTCTGGAATGGTGAAATCCATCCTAAAGCTCCTCTATGAAGCT
>Ga0172363_10000011_pt1 | contig 119832 bp, 121 predicted proteins | sample LakKivs2_kivu2a2_FD_114541 | JGI IMG/M metagenome (GOLD analysis project Ga0172363, IMG submission 114541) | Sediment microbial communities from Lake Kivu, Rwanda - Sediment s2_kivu2a2 | ecosystem: Environmental > Aquatic > Freshwater > Lake > Sediment | place: Rwanda: Western Province, Lake... | reverse complement strand
CCAGCTGCGCCATGACGGCCTCCTGGATCTCGGCGGCCTTCGCGCCGAATCCTGCGCCGGTGCCGACCGCGCCGCTCATCTTCCCGACCAGCAACCTCGGGGAGCATTCCTTCAGCCTCTCCTCGTGCCTGTGTACCTCGAGCGCGTAGTTGGCGATCTTGAGTCCGAATGTGATTGGCAGCGCGAACTGCCCGTGCGTCCTGCCCACCATGATAGTGTCCCTGTGCTCCTTGGCGCGCTTGGCGAGGGTATGCTTGAGCCTGTCGAGGTCCTGGTCGAGTGCCTTCACGGCCTCCTTGAGCTGGAGGGCCTGGGCCGTGTCGAGGATGTCGTTCGATGTGGCACCCACATGGACGAACTTGCCGCTCTCTCCCGCCTGCTCGCTGAGGGCCCTGATGACCGCGGTGATTTCGTGGTTGATCTTCTTGTCGATCTCGCGGACGCGCTCTAGCTTGACGAACCTCGTGGATGCCGTCTTCTTGATTATGTCGGCATGCTCCTGCTTGATGTTGCCGACCTTCGCCTGGGCGTGCGCAAGTGCCGCCTCAACGTCTAGCAGCTTCTGGAGCCGGTTCTCCTCCTGGAAAATCGCCTTCATCTCCGGACGGCCGTACCTGAAATCGAGCGGGCAGACTGGCATCCTGTCCCTCCACCGAGGGGATAAGTGGGTGGGATTAATGTTTTTGCGGAGATGGGCGGCCTCCACGGATTGGCCTTGAGAGCGCAGGCCCGCTGGGCATCCAGTGCGTTATCAGGCCTGATAACCTGATGGCAATTTGCTTAAATGCCGCAAAGCGTAGTTTTCGGCCGAGATGAATGATTCCTGAGCAGAAGTCCAAGGAGGTCTCCAGGCTCCTGGCTGACGACTACTCCCAGAAGATCCTGGTGAACACGTATTCATCCCCCATGTCGGCCCAGAAGCTTAGCCGCATATGCGGCATCCCGATCGCGGCCTGCTACCGGCGCATACACGAGCTCGAGCAGGCGGGATTGATCACGGTCGACCGCGAGAAGGAGGTCTACAAGGGCCGCAAGGTCAGGCTGTACAAATGCCTTCTCAGGACCGCGACCATAAAGTTCCTCAACGGGAGGTTCGTGGTGAGGTACGACTGCCAGCCTGAGAACAACGGGGACAACGGCACACCTCTGCCATTGGATTCTACTCTTCCGCCCGCCCTCGGCCCCGCGCTGTGATTCTCACAGACGCCTTCTGTCCATCTCGTTGTTGACGAGCGTTATGCAGTGGTCTGCGTGGTAGCTGATTGGCCCGAGCGAGACGCGCCTCGGCTCGTAGGTCATGAGGACATCCTCCTCTTCGCGGGACAGGTCATGGTCGTCGCCGAGGACGAAGGTGGCGTCTGCGGGTATCGCTGATGTGCGCATGTCCTCCCCGTCCTCACGCAGATAGAACATCCTGGACTCCTTGGAGACGTTCGAGAGGACCTCCTGGTAGCTGCGTTCGGAGACGTAGATCCCGGGGGAGCACTTCCGCTCGCCCTCGCCCTTCTGCAGAAGGGCGTTCCTGACTAGCGCGGCAGTGCTCCGCTCGTCGGGGTTGAGGTACTTCACCTCTGAGCCATTGATCCTCACGGTCTTCGGCGGGTTCGGCTCGCCGAGCAGGAGCAGGGATATCTCGACGTCCTTCCGGATTCCGTGTGAGAGGAAGAACGCGGAGTTCACGCACCTGAGGAGGATGTCCAGCCGACCGGTCGACCCGCACAGATCGTCGAGCTTGAAGTCGGCAGAAGTAATCGCCCTGTGCCCGAGGACCACGAACCTTCGCAGGATATCATCCTTCCCTGGCTGCTAGATCCGCATCCTTGAACTGCTTCATGAGCTGCCGGCGCATCTTCCTGTTGCCCATGAAGCCTTTGATCGCCTTCCTGGACATGTCGTACTGCCTGAGCAGCTCCCTCACGTGCTTCGTCGTGGTCCCGCTCCCCCTCGCGATGCGCGTGACCCGAGAGGACTTGATGACCTTCGGATTCTCGAGCTCCTCGTTGGTCATGGAGTCCATGATGACCCTGAACCTGGCGAGGCGCTCCTGTGTGGCCTCCATGTCCTGCTCCTGGAGCCTGTCGCCCAGCCCGGGCAGCATCGACGCGAGCTTCTTGAGCGGGCCCATGCCCTGGAGCATCTCCATCTGCTCGTACATGTCCTTGAGCGTGAATTTCCCGGACATCATCTTCCTGGTGACTTCCTCGGCCTTCTTCTCGTCCACGACCTCGGACGCCGCCTCGAGCAAGGACTTGATGTCCCCCATGCCCAGCAGCCTGCTGATGAACCGGTCGGGGTCGAACCTCTCGAGGTCCTCGAGATGCTCCCCGACACCGATGTACGATATCGGAGCCCCGGTCTCAGCGACCGCACTCAGGGCGCCCCCTCCCTTCGCTGTGCCGTCCATCTTGGTCAGTATGACGCCCGTCAGCCCGACCGCGTCGTGGAACGCCTTCGCCTGGGGACCCGCCTGCTGGCCTGTCTGAGCGTCCAGGACTAGGAGCTTGCTCTCGGCGTCCACGGTCTTCGCAACGTCCTTGATCTCGTCGATCAGGTCGTTTTCGAGCGAGTGCCTGCCCGACGTGTCGAAAATGAGCACGTCGTAGCCCTCGAACTCCTTCATGGCGCGTTTCGCTATCTTGACAGCGCTCTTCTCCCTGGGGTCGCCGTACACTGGCACATTGATCTTCTTGCCGATCTGCTGGAGTTGGTCGTAGGCCGCAGGTCTGTGCACGTCGGCGGCCACCAGCCCTACCTTCATGCCCCTCTTGTGCAGGTCCTTCGCGAGCTTGCCGGCCGTGGTCGTCTTCCCTTGGCCGTAAAGCCCGACCATCAGTATGCGCTGTGGCTTCGCGGGGATCTCCTTCGGCTTCCCGACCATCTTGACGAGCTCCTCGTAGACGATCCTGATGACATGCTCACGGGAGCTCATGCCTGCGGGCGGCTTTTCGGTCAGCGCCCTCTGTTCCAGCTCCTTGGTCATCTGTAGGACGAGCTTTACGTTAACATCGGATTGCAGCAGCGCGCGCTGTATGTCCTTCACGACTTCCTTGACGAGCTTCTGGTCGACGTGCGAGGCGTTCGCTATGCGCTTGATAGCATTTCGCAGTGACTGGCCGAGACCTTCGAGCACCATCGCGGGTCGACCTTCTCGCCTAAGCGGGCCGTGTCATAAAAAGGTTGTGCACACGCGCTGAAGTCGACAAAAAAAGGGAAGGGAAGGGCTAGCTTTGTCAGAAGGGATGGGATGCACTCTAACAACTAGCCCAAAATTTCCCGGCTGATATATTGGTGCGGCACTATATGTACTTTACGAAGGACGAGTTAAATAGGTTCCCTTCGCCCAGCATGCCGTGGCGCTGGTTCCTGGTCGGGTCATTCGGTCGCGGGTGTCGACCTACTGGCTCGTACCCCTGTTTCATCTGCTGCCGATGCAGCTACATGTATCCTGACTTCTGGAGGACCATGATGTCCTCGGTGCTGAGTTTCTCCCCGGCGCGGAACCTCTCGAAGATCTCCTCTGCCTGCTTCTTCGCGGAGGTCTCGTCAGTCTCCTTTCGGGCCTTCCTGCCCTTGTCCCTGATGCCGGCGATGATCTTGTCGAAGTCGTGCACATGTCGGATATGCTCGATGTGCTCCCGGTGCTGCTCATCCGCGGCGAGTTTCGTCTCTATGAACTTCTCCTGTGCCGCGTCCGCCTCCCGCCTGAGGGCGTCGGCCTCGTCGTAGAGTTTCAGCATCGCGTCGTGCTCGATCTGCGCCTTCTCGGCCAGCTCGCCGACCCTCCTGTGGAAGTCCTCGGCCTTGTCCTTCGCGTCGTGGGCGTCCTTCTCGGCCGCCTTGACCTCGGTGACCTGCTCGACCTCCTTCTCCATCTCCCGTATCTTGGCGTCGAGCATCGAGATCTCCTTCATCAGGGCCTTCTCCTTGTCCGCCGTGAGGACGGAGGTCATGTGCTTCTTCTCGAGCGCCCTGAGCTCCGCCTTGAACTTCCGGATCGACGGCCCTGTCCTGGGCATCTTCTCCCGGCGGAGCATCATGGCCTTGTCGCTGAGCTCGTTGAACTTCCTGTTCCACTCGTCCCTTTGGGCCTTGGTGTCCCTGACCTCGGCGTTGAGGCGGTCTCGGTTCTCCCGGCGCCCGTTCGCCTCGTCTATGAGCTTCCTGACGCGGGCGTTGAGCTCGTCCCTCTTCTCAGCCCACTCCTTGGTCTTGTCGTTGAGTTCGTCGCGGAGCCTCTTATGGCGCTCGGCATCGGCATTGTGCCGCGCGCGCTTCTCCTCGAGGTCTCCAATCATCTCCGACATCAGACATCAGGCCTCAGAACATGCCACTCCAGGCAGGTAGCTTCGAGGACAATAATGGGCCCTGTTTATATCATTTTCGCTGCTGCCAGGCCGTCGGGCTGCATGAGAGGCACATTCGCGAGGGCGCCTGCGACGACGGGCGGACGGGACCTCTTCGGCCCTTCGCCGAATGAGAATCAGCCGTGATAGATTCGTCCCCTCTGGCAGTATCAAAACAGGTTATCATGCATGATTACCGCGACAACAGGGGTATAAGTGCTCCGCGGGATAGGACGCCGGAGAGCACCAGACGGTGCGCGAGCAGGTTCGTTATGACCGACAAGAAACGACTCCGGAAGCCGGGGGCATCCACGCGCAGGGCAGAGTCTGCCGCGCTAGCGGAGCACGCCCCAGCGATGCCCGGGCTGCCGGATGACATAGCGCCGGACACGAACCTCCCGGGGGTCGACGTCTTCGGGCAGGAACTCGTGCGCGAGTGCCCTCACTGCGGGACAGGTGTCCAGTTGCAGGTCGATCTCTGTCCCATCTGCGGCTCGAGGCTTGGGCCCCCTGACGGCGGACTTGTAGGGCTGTTCGACGGCATGGAGTTCCGGGACGAGGACCGCGAGATCGACTGTCCCCTGTGCGGCGAGCACGTCGTGCTTGTGGACGGCGCTTGTCCCGCATGCAACGAGCCCGTAGCCGCCGATGGACGGAAGGAGGACCCGTCAGCGGTCGAGCCGTTGCTTCACGGTCACGACATACTGCTGATGCGCCTCGACGTCGAGTCGGGCGAGGTCAGCTACCTCCAGAGGGCCAAGGACGGAGAGGGCTGGGACCAGGTGACGGTGCCAGTGACCGGCGAGCGCCACCCCCGCGGAAAGAGGTGAGGACACGGACGCCTTCGAAGTCTTCCGTTTGATGCTCGACGAGTACTCTTCGAGGATAATCAGCCTGACGAGCGAGGAGCCTCTCAACGCGGTCGACCTCAGCAACGCGCTCGGGATCCCCATCGCGGCCTGCTATAGGCGCATACGCGCGCTCAAGGAAGCCGGGGTCCTCAAGGAGGAGGGCCGCGTCGTGTCCGTGGGCGGGAAGCTGGTCGCCACCTACAGATCCTCCGTCGAGAGCGCAGAGCTCTTGCTCCAGGACGGGAGGCTCAGAGTCCTGATAAGCGCCAGCGGCCAGAAGAGCTCGAACGAGGTCGTCCTCTCGGAGGAGGCCCCCACCATGCTCCACTGGACTCCTAGGCCTGAAAACGAAAAGAAGGAAGACCCGGACGAGCAGTCGGTCTAGACGCCGGCACGTTCGAGGTTGTCCGCGCGCTTCGAGAGCCTCGTCGCCTCGCTTTCGAAGAGCTTGTTCTGCTCTAGGAACCTGGCGGCCCTCGTCTTGAACTTGGCCGCCTTGGCCGTCTGGGCGGCTGCCTTGGACTCGTTCCTTCGAAGGAGCTCGTTCTGCTTCGCGACCTTCCGCTCGAACTGCGCGATCTTCGTCCTCAGGGCCTCCGGGCTCAGCGTGGTCTCGCCGGAGGCCGCGCCCGCAAGCTCGCCCTCGAAACCCTTCTGCTTCTCCTCGAGCTCCTTGGCCTTGGCCTTGCGCTCCTCCGCCTTCTCGCGGTACGCGACCGCCCTCTGCGAGCACTTCTGTGCCATCGCCTCGTTGGCCTTGTATTTGTGATAGAGCTTCGCGGCCTTGTGCCCCAGCTTGTGTGCCTTCTTCCTGAGGATGGCGACGTCCTGATACGCCTCGCTCTCGGCCCTGCTCGCCCTTGCGGCCCTTATCTGCTCCTCCTGCTCCTCGGCCGTCAGGGGCTTGGGCTCTTCGGAGGGCGGCGGGGGCGGCGGCTGCTCCTCGGTCGTCACCGGTTTTGATCCTGATTGGGCCGTCGCGGTCTTCGAGAACTCCTTCTTCGACAGGAACGAGTCTATGTCGTCATCAGTCCTCTTCTGGAACTCTCTCTTCTTTGGAGGTCCCTCCAGACTGCCCATGCTTTGCACCTGAGCGTTCAGATTCCCTCCTGGGATGATATAACTTTTGATTTTGGTTCGCGCGAATGGAGCGGTCACCGTGGGGCTGTGGGGGAACGGGATTATGTATCCCGAGGTAGTCACTGGGGCCGTGGATGCGCCTGACTATCCCGCCTTCAGGAAGGTCGCCGTCAACGACAGGGACGCGATCGAAGGCCTCTTCAAGGAGTTCCCGACGGAGACTTCGGAGCGGACCTTCGCCTCCATATTCACCTGGAGGAGCTACTCGACGAGGTCGCGCCTGTCGATGTTCGGGAGCCACCTCCTGATCTCCTGGCGCAGGGAGCGGTTCGGGGACCTGCTCCTCGCGCCTGTGGGCCCTGACCCGACCAACGCCATCGCTGAACTGTTGGCTGTCCGTCCGAAGGACTTCAACGGCTTCTTCTGCCTGACGGAACCAGCCGTCTCGCGGTTGAGAGGGCAGGGCCTGAGCCCCGAGCCCCTCAGGGACGAGTGGGACTATGTGTTCCAGACCACCGACCTCATCGCGCTCCAAGGGCCGAAGTACCACACGCAGCGGAAAGAGATCAAGAAGGCCACTTCGCAGTACGACCTCGTGTTTGAGCCGATGTCAGAGGAGCACATCGCGTCGAGCCTGCAGCTAGAGGAGTCTTGGTGCAACCTGAGGGCATGCTCGTTCGACAAACTGTCAACCGCGGAGGATGCCGCCCTCAAAGAGGCCCTCGCCAACTTCGAAACGCTCCATCTGCTCGGTGGGGTCGTGCTCATCGATGGGAAGGTCGAGGCACTCACGGTCGGCGAGAGGCTCAACGAGAACACCGCGGTCGTGCACTTCGAGAAGGCCAATCCGAACATACGCGGGCTCTACCCGTACATCAATCAGCGCTTCACGGCGGTTGTGCTGAAGGATTTCGCCTTCGTCAACCGGGAGCAGGACCTCGGCGAGCCAGGGCTAAGGCGTTCGAAGGAAGGCTATCATCCGCACCACTTCGTGGAGAAGCACATCCTGAGAATCCCCAAGGACTAGCGGGAAATCGCGGGGTTCGGAAGGTTATTTAAGCGACCGCCTCCTTGCGCTCCCAAGAAGGGGGCTTACGATGGTCAGGGCCGCAATTCTGGTATGCTGCAAGTTGCTCAGAACCAAGAAGGTCGTCGAACTGGCGAAGAAGCAGCCAGGGGTGAAGGACGCGTTCCCGGTCCATGGCCGGTGGGACGTCGCCGTTTCGACGGACGATCTGTCGCTGAGGCAGATCGCGGAGATTGGAGTGAACATCTACAAGGCCGACGGGGTGGAGATCGTTGAAACCCTCGTCGGATTCCCGGAGGACTGATGCAGATGGTAAAGGCTGTCGTCTTGGTGATGCTCGAGCCGAAGACGTTCGAGGACGCCAACAAGATCAGGAAGCTCCCCGGAGTCAAGGAGGGATTCCTCGTCTTCGGCCACTACGACTACGTGGCGTTCATCGACGTGCCGAGCCTCGAGAAGGTCGGGCAGATTGCGGACAAGATACAGAAGCTCGGGTTCGTGAGGTACGTCGAGACGCTCATCGAGAGATAGGCCCGAGTCCTCGACGAAAACCTCTTTTTCCACTGTCTCTCAGAGCGAATTAACAGCGGGATATCCGATATCTGGCGTGCCGTTACGATTGCGGTGGCCAGGCAGGCGCGGGAACGCTAGGCATTTATACGCGGACCTTAATCTGCGGCAGAAGCAAGAGGGGACACTAGGATGGCTCTTGACATCACTCTTGTCATTCCGATCGCAGGAGCGGTCGGACTGGCTTTTGCGGGATATCTGACATGGTACGTTTTCAGGAAGGACCTGGGCTCGCCCGAGATGCAGGAGATAGGGAGTGCTATCAGGTCGGGTGCCAACGCCTATATGAGGCGCCAGTACACGACCATCATCATCATTAGCGCGATACTGGCCGTCGTCATCGCCGCGCTGATCACCCCGAGACTCTATGTCGGTCTGTCATTCTTCGTGGGAGCAATGGCGTCGGCCCTCTCCGGCTACATAGGAATGTACGTCAGCGTGAGATCCAACATAAGGACTGCCGCAGCCGCGCGGAGGTCGCTCGACGAGGCCCTCAGGACGTCGTTCAGGGGAGGAGCGGTTTCGGGCATGGGAGTGGTTTCGCTGAGCCTCCTTGGCGTCGCAGGGGTCTACTACATCTATTCGACATTCGTGTTCAGCAATCCCGATCCCTCGATTGTCGCGTCGAATGCTCTCGACGCGGCCATCGGATTCGCCTTTGGAGCAAGCTTCTCGGCGCTCTTCGCGCAGCTTGGGGGCGGGATCTATACCAAAGCAGCAGACGTCGGGGCCGATCTCGTCGGCAAGGTCGAGGCTGGAATTCCAGAGGATGATCCTCGCAACCCAGCTGTGATTGCGGATCTGGTCGGGGACAACGTTGGCGACTGCGCCGGAAGAGGTGCGGACCTGTTTGAGTCAACAGCCGCGGAGAACATAGGAGCAATGGTTCTGGGGTTGACCCTTTTCAAGCTGTTCACGGGGGCGCCGTTCAACTGGGAATACAGCCAGGCAATCGTCTGGGTCTTCTTCCCGCTCGTCGCAAGATCATTCGGGATATTCGCGTCTCTCGCGGGTGTGCTCATGGTCAGGCTCAAGAACGAATCCAAGGACCCGATGTCCGGCATAAACATAGGCTACTACCTGACGTGCACGCTGGCCGCCATCTTCTTCTACATCGCGACCTACTACATGTTTGGCGCGGACCTATACCTGTACTTCTTCGGAGCAGGAATCATCGGAATCGTGCTGAGCATAGCCATTGTCTACATAACGCAGTACTACACGTCAGGCTCGTGGAGACCGGTCCGCGAGATAGCTCAGGCGTCGACGACGGGTCCTGCGACGAACATCATAACCGGCCTGTCAATTGCCATGGAAACGACTGCGCTTCCGGTCATCGCGATCATCGTCGCGCTGCTCGGGGCCTTCTACATGGGCCACTCGGCAGCTGCGCACATCGACGGGACGGTGGTGAACGGCGCTCTGGTCTCACTCTCAGATACGGACTATCTCATCTTCGGATTCTATGGGACCGCAGTCGCGACCATGGGCATGCTCGCGACATGCGCTTTCATACTGGCCACGGACACCTTCGGGCCCATCACGGACAACGCGGGCGGTATAATCGAGATGTCAAAGCAGCCTGAGGATATCAGGCGAAGAACGGACAGGCTCGATGCTTGCGGCAACACCACCAAGGCGCTCACGAAGGGATATGCGATGGCAAGCGCCGCCCTGGCGGCCTTCCTGCTGTTCGGAGCGTATTTCGAGCGGGTCGCAGCGAAGAGCGGCATCCTCCTCTCGGAAGCCTTCCGAGTGGATCTCGCACACCCCGAAGTGTTCGTTGGAGGCCTTCTTGGAGCCATGCTGGTGTTCCTGTTCGCTTCCTTGGCCATACGTGCGGTCGGGAAGGCCGCATATGCAATGATCAATGAGGTCAGGCGGCAGTTCAAGGCCGACCCCGGCATAATGGCAAACACCTCGAAGCCGGACTACGCGAAGTGCGTTGACATCGCCACGAAGGGCGCGCTGAAGGCCATGGTGTTCCCAGCGCTCTTGCCAGTAGTCGTACCGGTCGCCTTCGGCATCATAATGGCGCACCTGAACGGGTACGATTCGCCTATGGCCGTCGGCGGCCTTCTCATGATCGGCACTATCACGGGCATCATGGTGGCCAATATGTTCAACAACGGCGGAGGCGCCTGGGACAACGGCAAGAAATACATCGAGGCAGGAGAATTCGGGGGCAAGAGGTCTCCCGCCCATGCTGCCGCGGTCGTCGGAGACACCGTAGGCGACCCGCTCAAGGACACCGCAGGGCCATCGATACACGTGCTCGTGAAACTGCTATCCACGGTGACGCTGGTCTTCGTTGGCCTGTTCGTGCTCTGAGAGGCTGGCGCTGGTCAACAAACCATATATATAACCACGGGTATCGAGAGGCCCGCGAGTCGTTCCATTTAGAGGACTGTCTAGATGTACGTGATGGCGTCGAAAGAAGATGTGGTGAGGATACCTCCTAACCTGCTGGGTGAGGACTTCAGCAAGCTCTCCATCCGGCTGACACAGGAGGCCTTCCAGAACAAGGTAGAGGGGGACGGGAGCTACACCGTCCTCGTCAAGAACATAGAGCCCCAGGGCGGCGGGAGGATCATACACGGAGACGGGGCCGTCTACCAGAAGGTCAAGTTCGACGCGCTCATGTTCAGGCCGATGCTGCACGAGGTCGTGGAAGGGTCCATCTGCGAGGTCCTGAAGTTCGGGGCCTTCGTCCGCTTCGGGCCGCTCGACGGGCTGCTGCACATCAGCCAGATCATGGACGACAGGATCGACATCGACGTCGACGGACGGAGGCTCGTGGGCAAGGACACGAAGCGCGAGCTCAGGCTGGGGGACGCGGTCCGGGCCAGGATTGTCTCCCTGAGCATAAACGAGCGCAGCCCCAGGGAGAGCAAGATCGGTTTGACGATGCGCCAGCCGGGCCTGGGGAAGCTCGAGTGGATCGAGGAGGAGCGGAAGAAGCGGGAGGGGAAGGATAAGGGATGAAGATCGAAAAGGCCTGCAAGCGCTGCAGCTTCATCACTGAAGAGGACAAGTGCCCGCTCTGCGGAGGCGAGACCTCGAAGGAATGGCAGGGGTACGTCGTTATACTCGACCACGCCAAGTCCGAGATCGCCAGGAGAATGGGCATACATGTCAACGGCAAGTTCGCCCTCAGGGTTCGATGATTCGTTCCCGGAGAAGGACCTGCTGCTCCCCGAGGACCTGAGGGGGGAGCTCGGAAGGCCCATCGGTAAGCTCGTGTCGGCATGGGCCCTCAGGAAGCACATCGAGAAGTCCAGGCGGGTCATATCCGTCGGGGACGTCGTCACCATCACGCTCCTTCAGATGCGCTTCGAGCCGGACGTCGCGGTCTTCGACTACAAGACGCAGAGGGCCGAAGACTACAAGGCGAAGGAGCGCATCGCGAGGATGGGCGGGAGGCTCGTCAAGGTCGAGAACCCGCCAGGAAGGATAACCCGCGCCCTCTGGAACGCCGTGAGGGACGCGGTCAACTCGAAGGAGAAGGTCAAGATTGAGGTCGAGGGCGAGGAGGACCTCGCGGCGCTCGTGGCGATCGCGACCGCCCCTGAAGGGGCGCATGTGATCTACGGCTTGCCGCAGAGGGGACTCATGGTCGTCGAGGTGAACGCCGAGACGAGGGGGCTCGCGACCGAAGCGATCAAGAAGATGGCCAGGTGAGCCGATGGAAGTAGAGATAGTGGACAAGAAGGAGAACCAGCTGCTCGACAGGACAGAGGTCAAGTTCAAGGCGACTCACGCCAAGGAGGGCACCCCCCAGAGGGAGGCCGTCCGCGAGAAGCTCGCATCGATGCTGAAGGCCACCAAGGAGAGGGTCATCATCGACAGCATGGGCTCCGAGTTCGGGAAGATGGAGACCCTCGGCTACGCGAAGGTCTACAAGAACAAGGATGCTGCAATGAAGTACGAGCGAGAACACGTCCTCGTCAGAAACAAGCTCAAGGAGAAGGTCAAGGTCGAGAAGAAGGCTGCCGCGGCGCCACCGCCGAGGGGCGGGGCGCCCGCGAAGGCCGAGACGCCCGCGAAAGCCCCTGAGAATGCTCCTGAGAAGCCCGCGGAGAAGGCTCCGGAGAAGAAGGCCGAGAAGCATCCGGAGAAGAAGTGATCAGCCAGAGGAGTTGATGTGCGATGGCAGACAAGGAACCGAAGCCGAAGCAGGTCAGGATCGCCAAGAAGGATTTCTTCAAGCTCGAAGGGGACAGGCTGACAAGGACTCGGAAGCACTGCCCCAAGTGCGGCCCCGGGGTGTTCATGGCGGAGCACGACAACAGGGTCTCCTGCGGAAAGTGCGGATACACCGAGTTCAAGAAGAAGTGAACGACGCGGTCATTTGGACGGAGAGTCCAGCTCATCTATCGTGACTGTCTCACATATCTCCTCGGCGAACCCGACGTGTTTCTCGTCGGCAGACGCCACCCCCCCTTTCAGGAGGTACGGACGGACGTCCCAGTCCGGCGCGCTGAAGTAGGTCGCGAGAACGCAGCCGCTGGCGCTCAGGCCCGCGATGACGAAAGTGTCGCATCCCTCCCTCCTGAGGATCGCCCCGAGCTCGGGGTTCGCGAACGCGTTCGCGTGCTGCTTTGTGACCTTGTAGTCGTTGCCCCCCACTTTCACGGTCTTCGGGACCTCAAACGAATTGCTGCCTGGAACCAGTCCCTGGACCGGGTCCAGAGTATATCCGACGATGATTGGGAGATTCCGCTCCCTGAACCAGGTGATTGCCCGGTTTATAGTGTCCAGGTGCTTCTCCAGGGACCTCTTGAGGTTCTGGTTACTGTCGGGATCGTAAAGCCAGGCGTTCTGGATGTCCTGGACAAAGAGCGCGGGCCTCATTCGATGAGGTGAGTGCGCTCGATGCTCAAGAAACTATCTCGCGGCTCAACAGGCCGGTATGCTGGGTCACAAACGTTCAATTATGGCTTGAGCCTCGGGATTGTGTAGAGCGGGGCTGACATTCGTGGAATACTGGTTCATCCTCTCGATCGTCGTGGCCTTTCTCTGGGGCGCTTCAGGGGTCTTCTCGAAGTACGCGACCCCGAAGATAGGCATCATGGGCGTGGCGATGCTCATCGTCGCGGTCGAGGGGCTCATGTATTCCACCGCGTTCCTGTTCTGGAGGGAATCGACCCCGATCCATCTCGACGACGCGGCGCTGGCTCTCGGTTCGTGCATGGTCGGAATCATAGGCTACTTGTGCTTCTTCGAGTCCCTCATGCAGGGCCAGGTCGCGATTGCCGGAACGATATCCGCGGCCTATCCGGCTCTGGCGGTCCTGGGAGCGGTCTTTGTACTCAGGGAGAGCATGAGCTGGATCCAGGGCATTGGAGTAATCGCGATCATCGCAGGCATAGTCGCACTGTCGTACGAGCCTAGCCCTGGCTCGGGCACAGCCATGAGCAGGAAGACGCTCGCGTACGCCCTCGCGGCATTCGCGTTCTGGGGTCTCTGGAGCTTCTCGTCGAAGGTCGCGGTGGACCGGATCGGCGCGGGGAATCTGTTCATGTTCTATGCGAGCTCGGCGATGATAACGCCGCTGCTGTACATCACGTTGCGGCGCGATCGGCTTTTGAGCCAGAGGCCGGTCAAGCGGCCACGTCGCGCGTGGGCGCTCGGTGCGACGGGCCTCTCAGTCAATGTCGCAGGCGCATACGCCTTCTCCTTCGCGCTCGAGACGGGGTCCGCGTCGCTCGTCGTCCCGATATCCAGCGCATATCCCGTGATCACAGTGATATTGGCTGTCGCGTTCCTCAAGGAGCGCATCCACCGTATTCACGTCATTCCGCTTGTGATGGTTGCCGCCGGGCTCGTGATGATCAGCTTGACCGTGTGAGCAGCCAGTTCTCCAGCCTACGCCAAGTTAGATATATGGACTAGTCTTTCCGAAACCCGGGCCTGTAGTGTAGCTTGGATATCACTGAGGCCTCCGGTAGCGCGAACGCGCTGGGGAGAGCCTCAAACTCGGGTTCGAATGAGGACCGGGATCGCCCAGTCCTCCGGGATTCCCGACAGGCCCGCTTTACTTCCATCACGCTATTATACCCGCGCCCTCATCTTGCTGGACGTGCACCTGACCTCCGAGGAAGAGAAGATACTGGCAGGCGAGCAAGGCGAAGGCCGGCGGAAGGCCATGGAGCTTCTGGTGGCGCTCGGGGACATCTACGGGGCCGAGCGCCTGATCCCGATCGCCTCTGCTCAGGTCTCCGGAGCCTCCTTCAAGACGATCGGGGATGCGGGGCTCCGATTCCTCGAAGACTTCTCCCGGGAGGCCAAGGTCACGGTGCGTTCTTCCCTGAACCCTCTCGGGCTCGACCTGGTCCGGTGGAAGGCGATGGGAATCGACGAGAGGTTTCGCGAGCGTCAGGCCCGGATCGTGTCGGCTTACAGGTCGCTCGGGGTCGAGCCCCTATACACATGCACTCCGTACCTGAGCGGGAACAGGCCGAGGAAGGGCCAGCACATTGCGTGGGCGGAATCGTCCGCGACCATCTTCGCGAACTCCGTTCTCGGGGCGATGACGAACCGGGAAGGAGGCCCCTCGGCGCTCGCCGCCGGGATCGTCGGGAAGACGGCCGAGTACGGCCTCCATCTCAAGGAGAACCGGAAGCCACGGGTGCGCATAGACCTCGAAGAGGTCCCGCGTGGCCTCGTGCCTCTTGCCGGGCACGTTGTAGGGAAGCTCGCCGGGAACAGGGTGCCGTACATCACTGGCCTCGATGTCGGCCCGGACGGGCACAAGGCGTTCGGGGCCGCGATGGCCGCCTCCGGGGCGGTCTCGATATACGCATATCCCGGCCAGCCGTGGAAGGCCGACCTGTCTGAGGTCCGAGAGAAGATCTCCTTGCCGCTCTCCGAGCTGAAGGACGCGGAGGAATCCCTCGCCGGAGGAGACGATTGGGACCTGGCCACGATCGGCTGCCCCCACTGCTCACCCGCCGAGCTGAGATATCTAGCGTCAAGGCTCAAGGACAAGAAGCCGTCCGGCAGATGCGACGTCTGGTTCTGCACGTCCAGGCACGCGTACGCGAGCTGCCCTCGCGAAGTCGCCGTCCTCAAGAGGTTCGGGAAGGTCCTGTGCGATACGTGCATGGTCGTCGCGCCGATTGAGACCATGTACTCCAGGACCGCCTCCGACTCCGGGAAGGCGATGGTCTACCTGCCGACCTTGGGGAAGCAGAAGGCGTCCTTCAGGACCACCGACGCGCTGCTGGGGGCGATATCACGATAATCAAGGCGAGGAAGATCCGCGCGGGATGCGCCCAAGGTGACGCGCTCGTGTGCTCGAGCCCCCTGTCCTTCCTCGGCGGCCTGGACGCCGCGAGCGGCGAGATCCTGGACAGCGATTGCGAGTCCAAAGGGGAGAGCGTCTCCGGCAAGGTGCTGTGCTTCCCATACGGGAAAGGAAGCACCGTGGGTTCCTACGCGATGTACCAGCTGAAGCTGAACGGCATGGCCCCCGCGGCGATCGTCAACTCATCTGCGGAGCCGATAATCGCCACGGGCGCCATCATCGCGGACATCCCGATGGTTGACGGCGTGGACATCTCCCTGCTCAGGAGCGGGGACTATACGCGGGTGGACGCGGACCAAGGAGTGGTCGAGCTGGTCAACGTCGCCGAGAAGGACGTGGTGACCTGCATACTGCGCAACGGCGGGAAGATCCTCCTCCTGAAGAGGAGCGGCAAGGTGGGCTCGTACCGCGGCCAATGGGCGGGGGTCTCGGGCTACATGGAGAGCGGCGAGGACGACGTGACATCTGCCCTGCGGGAGCTGTCGGAAGAGACCGGCAGGACGAGCATCAGGCCGACGAAGCGCCTCGAGCCAGAGTGCTTCCGCGACTCCGACGTTGTCTGGCGGGTTCATCCGTTCCTTTTCGACGTGCCCTCCAGAGAGATCACAATCGACTGGGAGCACGAGGCGTTCGAGTGGGTCTCGCCTGAGGACCTCAGCAGGTACCCCACCGTGCCCGGGCTTCAGACGGTGGTGGGCAAGCTCCTCGAGAGGCGGAAACGCAAGGCGGACTAGCAGGAGATAGTGTGGTCCACTTCGCGCTCCAGCAGGTTCAGCTGGTGGCTCTCGAGAGTCGACCTGTTCACCGCCATCAGCAGTATTGACTGGTTGATCGCGACCTGGTCCCTCAGCGACTGGATGAGCCTGAGGACGGTGATGAAGTTGTTGTTGGTTATCAGGTACTCGATGCCGTCCAGTAAGACGATGCCGCCCCCTGCCTGGGAGAGGAACTGCTCGAGCGACAGGCTCAGCTTCTCCAGGTCCTTCGGCCTGATGGTGTTCTCGCGGCCAACGTTCGACAGCCATATGACGGGCGTGTCCTTGAGGTCGAATCGGCTGCGGATCTTGGCGGGATAGTTCCTCGTCACGCAGTACCCCTTCATGCCCTTCTTCATGGCGTTCAGGAACAGCGAGTATGACGTCTCGGGGCGGTCCTCCTCGACGAGGTATGAGAACGACCTCTCGAGCTCGGTGATGTGAGATGCGGGCTTCACCTCAGGCGGGGGTACCGCTGCAGCTGGCACGCTCTCGCTCATGAAGTGCTCGATGAGCATTGTCGCCTTCGCCTCCGCGACGCCTTTCACCTTGGTCAGGTCGCTCACCGAAGCGTTCCTGATCGACTGCGCAGACACGAAGCCCGCGTTGTAGATGTTGTCAGCCAGGTCTGGCTCCACTCGTCGTAGTACTTCGAGGAAGCTGGGCTCCTGGGCCTGAGGGGCCGGCGCCGGCTCTGGTTGCGGTGCCTGCGGCTGCGGCGCCTGTGTGACTGGTGCGACTGGTGCCGCCTGCTGAGGCAGGGGCTGAGGAGCTGGTTGCGGCGCCTGGAGCGCCGGCTGCGGAGCCGGCTGTATCGGCTCCGGCTGAGGAGGGGCTGCCGGCACGGGTGTCGGAATCGCCGGCGCCGGTGCCGTTTCCTGCGGAGCTGCGACAGGAGCGGGCGGGGGCGGCGACGGTTCGGCCGTAGCGGGCTTCGGGGCCTCGCCTCTGTGCAGGGTCTCGTAGATGCGTTTCGCATCGAGCTTCGAGATGCCGTCTGTCAGCGAGAGGTCCTCCTGGGACGCGGTCTTGAGCGATTCCAAGTCCTTGAAGCCCGCGTCGTAGAGCTTTCTCGCCTTGTCCACGGGTGTGCTCGTGGCGCGCATGATGTCATCTATCGCGCCTCGGATCTTCAGGGAGGTCAGGCCGATGACGAGCGACTCGGTCTCGATGCTCCATTCGACGATGTACTCCCCTTTCGGGGTGTCGCCGGTCTCGAACTCCTTCGCCCTCGTCTCGACTGCGATCTTGTCCTTCCACACGTCGAGGAAGCCCTCCACACGCTTGCTGCACTGGATCTGGACGCGAATGAACTCCTCGACATTGAGCTTCATGTCCTTGCGCATCTGCTGTATGCGCCTGATTACCTCGCGTGAGAACCCCTCTGCCTCCAGCTCCGGCGTCTGACCTAGGTCGATGTAGATGGTCCCTTTGGAGAAGTCTGAGCCGACCGTCTCGGGGGGCAGCGCCGTCGCGAAGGACACCATGTTCGGCTGTATGCTGACCAGCTGTCCTTCGATGCCGAGCGAGAACTCGCCCTTGTCGATCTCAGCCTTCACGGCCTTCGCGGGCTTGTTCTTCAGCATCGCTGCGATCTTGCTGCTCCACTGCCGGTAGACCTTGCCGATGGCGTTCGGGTTCGGGATGACGGTCAGGATCATCTCCTCCCACTCCTCCCCCTGCGGCACGACCTCGAGCGCCTTGATGTTGTTCTGCGAGAGCAGGACCTCCTTGAGGTCCAGGAGCGCGTCAATGGTCTCCTTCGCCTGGGCCTTGACGACGATCCTCTTGAGAGGCCACCTGAGGTTGATGTCGTTGTCCTGCCTGACCCTCGCGACGATCTCAGAGATCTCCCTGACGGTCGTCATCGCCTCGTCGAGCTTGGCGTCCATCCACTTCGGGTCGTGAACCGGCCACGGGGCCATGTGGACGCTGTCCGGCCTCGAGCAGAGGTTGGTGAATATCGATTCCGTGATGTGGGGGGCGACAGGCGCGAGGAGCGTCACAGCCGTCGTCAGCGACTCGTGGAGAACCTTGAACGCGGCGACCTTGTCCTTGTCCTCGCCCTCCTTCCACAGCCGGTCTCTGACGAGCTTGACGTACCATCTGGACAGGTCGTTCGTGATGAACTCCTCGAGCGCCCTCGTGGCCCTCTGGAGCTCGTAGACCTCCAGAGCCTGCGTGTACTCCTTCTTCAGCGCCTCCGTCCTCGAGAGCATCCACCGGTCCTCCCGCCTCAGGTTGTCGGCGATCGAGTCGAGCTTCACCGCCGAGGCGTCGAACCTGTCGATGGACATGTAGAGGGCTGCGAACTTGTAGACGTTCCATAGGATGTTCAGCGTCCGGTTGGCTGCCTTGACACCCTCGGGCTGGAACGGTATGTCCTCCCAGGGGGCGTTCGCCTTCAGCAGGTACAGCCTGAGCGAGTCGGCCCCCTGGCTGTTGATGACCGGCATCGGGTCAATGGCCGTGCCCTGGCTCTTGGACATCGGGTCGCCCTGTGGAGTCAGTGCCCAGCCGTGCATCAGGACGGACCTGTAGGGGGACCTCCCGTGAGCTACGTACCCTGTCACGAGCTGTGAGTAGAACCAGCCCCTCGTCTGGTCGTGGGCCTCCGTGATCCATTCGCTGGGCCACCACTTCTCGAACTCCTCTTTCTTGGCGGGGTAGCCCAGGGACGCCCAGGAGCACGCGCCGGCGTCGAACCATACGTCGAGGACGTCCGGGACGCGCTGCATCGTCTTGCCGCATTTGTCGCAGTCGTACGTGAGCCGGTCTATCCATGGGCGATGGACGTCCATGCCTTCGACGTATCCCTTGGCGGCCTTCAGCTCTTCGAGCGAGGAGACGATCTTCGTGTTGCCGCACTCGCATCTCCAGATGGGCAACGGCGTGCCCCAGTACCTCTGACGGCTTATGCACCAGTCGCGGGCGTTCGAGATCCAGTCCCGTTCCCGGCTCTTGCCGGCCCAGTCGGGGAACCACTGGACGCTGTCGTTCACGGAGTTGAGCTGGTCCTTGAAGGCGCTGACCTTCAGGAACCACTGGTCCGTGACCCTGTAAATGATCGGACGGTTGCATCTCCAGCAGTGGCCGTACCTGTGAGTGACCGTGGCCTCGTGGAACATGGCTCCGCGGTCGACCAGATCGTGCATCACTATCGAGTTCGCCTCTCGGACGTTCCGGCCGTAGTAATGGTCGCCCGCGCTCTCGGTGTAGGCGCCCGTTGGGTCCACGGGCGAGAAGGGCTCGAGCCCGTGCTCCTTGCCGATGTCGAAGTCCTCAGGACCGTGGCCCGGGGCGATGTGGACTATCCCCGTGTTCTCCGCCGCGACGGTCGTCGACGCGACCACCGAGTGGACTGCCTTCCCGACCACGGCCCTCTGGTACGGGACTAGGTCCGCGAGCGGATGCTTGTACTTCATGCCAACCAGCTGGGCTCCCTTCGCACGCTCGGTGATCTGGACGTCGGTCAGGCCAGCGATCTTCTTGAGCTCCTCGACCTTGTCCTCTAGAAGGATTAGGTACTCCTCAGTGTCGCCCCTTCGGACCCTCACCACGGCGTAGTTGAAGTCCGGATGGACGGCAACCGCGAGGTTGCCAGGGATGGTCCACGGCGTGGTCGTCCAGACCAGGAGGTAGGAGTTCGGCTCGCCCTCGAGCTGGAATTTCACGTATATCGACGGGTCCGTCTCGTCCCAGTACTCGATCTCCGCCTCGGCCAGGGCAGTCTCGCAGCGGGGGCACCAGGGGAGGACCCTCTGGTCAATCTTGAGCAGGTCCTTGTCGTAGGCCTGCTTGAGGGTCCACCAGACAGACGCGATGTAGTTGGGGTCGACAGTGAGGTACGGCCGGTCCCAGTCCAGCCAGACGCCGAGCGTCTTGAACTCCTCGGTCATCTTGGCCTTGAACTTGAGGGAGTAGTCCCTGCACATGTCGATGAATCTGTCGATCCCGTGGGTCTCGATGTCCTTCTTGTTCTTGAACCCGAGGGTCTGCTCCACCTTGACCTCGATGGGCAGGCCGTGCATGTCGAACCCGGGCTGGTCGCGGACGTTGAGTCCCTGCATCCTCCGGAACCTCACGATGGTGTCCTTGAGGATCTTGTTCCAAGCGGTCCCGACGTGTATAGAACCCGTCGTGTAGGGGGGCCCGTCGACGAAGTAATAGGGTCTTCCGGTTTCGGTGGCCTTCTTGACCCTCTCGTAGGTCCGGGCCTCATCCCAAATCGACCGTATCTCTTTCTCCAACTGGAGGGGGGAGTAGTTCTCGTCGACTTGGCGCATAAATTCGCCTTCCAGCTAACTATATATCTGGGGGGTATTTTAAACATGAGGGCATGGCTCGCAGATGATGTTGATGGCCACCGCCTGCCACCTGCAGGTCAGCGCCACCCGTCTAGGCTCCTCTGCGCGGCGACGTTCTGCTTGGCCGCAATCTCGGAGAGGACCTTGTCAATCCTGTCGACGCCGAAGCTGTGCTTGTCGCACATCACCTTCCTGACCCCTTCGTCATTGACTCGACCCCATTCGATCTTGTAGTCGTCGATGACGTCGGGCTTGAGGAATATCTCCCTGACCTCGCGGTACTCTGCCGGGACCTCGAGGGCCCCTGCCTTCTCAACCCCTTCCAAGCTTCCATGCTTCTGGATCAGCGCGTACGACTTCTTCGGCCCGATTCCGCGGATTCCCTCGTTGAAGTCCGTGCCGATGAGGATGGCCATGTCGACCAGCTGCTCCCTCGTGAGCTTCAGCGCGGAGAGCACGTCTGAGAGGGCAAGTATCTCGGGCGACACGTCGACGGACTTCCCGGAGGGCAGCCTCCGCTTGCCCGCCAGGGTGAGGTTCCTCACGAGCCTCGGCGTCCCGAACAGCAGTGCGTCGAAGTCCTGCGACGCCCCCGCCCATGCGTCCCCCTTGATGACCATGTGGCTCATCTGCGCTTCCCCCTCGCTCGGGGCCATGATCCACGGGATGCCCATCGCCTCGAGCAGCTCGATCGAGTCCTCGATCATGTCGTCGGTGAGCCTCGCGGTGCGCGTAGCCTTCGAGAGGGCGCGCTTCAGGTCCCCTTTCTCCACCGCGGCCTTCCACTCCTTCTCCGCCTGCACCTTCGCCTCGTGCCTTGCCTGGAGCGTCTTCTGCTTGAGCTCGGGGGGCTCGCCGTCGAAGACGTAGACGGGCCTGACGCCGATCTCGAGCAAGGCCGCGCTCCTGAAGAACAGACCGGAGAGATGAGAGGTCACTCTTCCATCCCTGTCCATGAGCGGCGTTCCGTCGCGCTGGCGGATCATCGACAGGAACTGGTACAGCGTGTTGAAGGCGTCGATGGCGATGGACCTCCCGGTGAGGTCCTCGAGCGAGACCTTCTTGGCCTCGATCAGGTCCGAGATATCAACTCCCATCGGACCAGCCCCGTCAGCTTCCGGTGCCGTTGTCCGAAGAGACCGGCAGGAAGAGCAGGATGAATGCAATCCCCACCCATGCCGCCGCGATTATCAGGAAAAGAAGGTTCACATGGGCTAGTGCGCCTATCACGAGCAGCGCTATGGGCATGACGAATGCGATATAGAGTATCAGTGGATGGTCCGTCAGCTTCTCGGCCATGTAATGTCACCCTCCCACAAGCAGGATCACGATATTAATCCTTCGAGCCGCACTCCCTCAGCCGCCTCACTGCCTCACCCATGTCCCGGGCCTTGAACACGGAGGTGCCTGCCGCCAAGATGTCGGCGCCGGCCTTGGCAGCCAGATCCCCGGTCTCCGCATTGATCCCGCCGTCGATCTCGACGGGGACCTTCACCCCCTGCTTCGCCATCTCCCTCTTCGCAGCCCCGATCTTCGGCAGGACCTCGGGCATGAAGCTCTGTCCCCCGAAGCCGGGGTTCACTGACATTATGAGGAGGAGGTCAATCTCCTTGATGAACGGATAGGCCTTTTCGATGGGAGTCGGCGGATTCACTGCAAGCCCGGCCTTCTTGCCCAATGACCTGATAAGCCTCAGCGTCTCGCTTACGTCCTGCTCGGCCTCGAGGTGAATCTCGATTATGTCCGATCCGCTGTCCGCAAAGGCCTTGACATGCCTCTCGGGGTGCGTGATCATGAGGTGTGCGATGAAAGGCAGTTTCGAGTATCCTCTCAGGCTCCTGACCATTGAAGGGCCGATGGTGATGTTCGGAACGAAACAGCCATCCATCACGTCGATGTGTATGTAGTCGGCCCCGGCCTCGGACGCCTTCTTGACCTCATCACCCAGCCTCGAGAAGTCCGCGGCGAGTATCGAAGGGGCCACGAGCGGCATGCAGACGCCCAACCGTTCACGCCGTCTTATTGGTTTTGGTCGGGCGTGTGGGCCGAGAGATTTTATTACCTCCCAGCCGGATTAGCCTGGCATGCCCGAGCCGAGACACGCGGTCGAGAGGGTCCACAAGTGCGACATCGAGGGGTGCAAGGAGGACGCGGATCGCTCCATATCCCGGAAGAAGGTCGACCTGGCCGGGATGAGCGTCTCCGGGGAAGTAGTCGGAAGCGTGCACATGTGCAAGAAGCACTACCGGGAGTTCAAGAAGAAGACAAAGAAGGACCGGACCTACGAAAGGCTCGGCTGGTGACTCAATCGACAAGTAGCTCCGTTTTGACCCCAAAACCAGTATATACCCAGCCCCGCTTCGCGGTTTTGTGAGGCCAGAGGCCATCCAACTTCTGTCTAGCGCGGGCCTGTTCGGGCCCGCTATCATGGTCCCGGTGATCCTCCAGGAGGAGCTCGGCGCGAATGAGAGCGCCATCGGCTTGATCGCAGGGGCGTTTGCGGCCGCGGGGTTCATATCCAGCTTCACATTCGGCAGGGCCTCCGACGTCAGGGGAAGGCGGGGCATACTCATCGGCGGCCTACTGCTGTCAGGGTTCGCCACGCTCTTGCAGGTGGTCTCTCTATTCGCGAGCGACCTCAAGATATTCGCAGTGATACGGGTCCTGATCGGATTCTCGTCCGGGGTATTCCCAGCCGCTCTGCTCGCCTACGCATATGACAACACGAAAGGGAAGATGGGCAAGTTCAGCGCGTGGGGAGCGGCCGGATGGGGCATCGGGAATCTCGGACTTGGCGCGCTGTTCTGGCTGCAGAATCCGCAGGAGCCCCAGGACCTCGACCTCTTCTACAGGGTGTCGTACACGCTTAGCGCGTTGTCCATCTTCCTGTCATTCGTCGTGGCGCTGCGGCTTCCGTTCACGCGGGAGGTGAAGATGAACGTCCCGCTGTTCCCGAAGGCGCTCATCAAGAAGAACGCCGCGGTGTACTCCGCGATGCTGATCCGGCACACGGGCGCGAACATGATCTGGGTGACCTATCCACTCTTCCTCGAGAGCATCAACGCGGACATGGGATGGATCGGCGTGATCTATGCGGTGAACTCGTTCGGGCAGTTCTTCGTTATGATGGCCCTCGACAAGTACGATCCCAGCATCCTGGTGGCCGTGGGCCTTGCGAGTTCCGCGGTCACGTTCTATGCTTTCCTGATGGTCGGCAGCTTCTGGGAGATCCTCCCCGCGCAGCTCCTCCTAGCGGCGGCCTGGGGATGCCTGTACGTAGGGAGTCTCCGATACGTGATGGACAGGAACCGGGAGAAGGCGACTGCGAGCGGGGTTCTGTCGAGCACGATGAGCATATCGGGCATCATAGGGCCCGTCATAGGGGGTGTTGCGGTCACGATCTTCCAGTTCAAAGGGACAATATTCATCGCGATGGCGATGTCCGTCGTCGCTCTGGCGATATTCCTCGCCGAGATGAAGCGTTCAGGAGAGTTTTATCGCCTGCGAACTCATTCGAGAGGGTTCGTATGAGGATTGTCTTCCTAGGCACGGGCGGGACCTATCCCTCCAAAGTCAGGAACGTCACCTCCATCGCGGTCCAGTTGCCGGGAGAGGTCCTGATGTTCGACTGCGGAGAGGGAACCCAGAGGCAGCTGATGAGCTCCTCGGTCTCGTTCATGAAGATCAAGAAGATATTCATCTCGCATCTGCATGCAGACCACTTCCTGGGACTGCCGGGGCTCATTCAGAGCATGAGCCTGAACGGACGCGAGGACGACCTGTTCGTCTACGGACCGCCCGACACGGCCAGGAACGTCCGCATGATGCTGCGCCTCGGCTACTTCAAGAGCGGCTTCAAGGTCGTCGTCCGCGATCTCGCTCCCGGCGACGTCCTCGACTGCGGCTCCTACTGCGTTCGCTGCGGGAGGGCGCGTCACACGATTCCCGCACTGGCTTACGCCCTCGAGGAGAAGCCCAGGGCCGGGAGGTTCGAGCTGAAGAAGGCGAAGCGCCTCCGGATACCCGAGGGGCCGCTCTTCAGGAGACTGCAGGAGGGGAAGACCGTGACGGTGGGAGGGAGGACCATCAGGCCAGCCATGGTCCTGGGCCCTCCGAGGCCTGGGCGGAAAGTCGTTTACACCGGTGACACCGCGCCGAGCAAGGAGATCGTAACGCTCGCGAGGAACGCGGACGTGCTGATCCACGACTGCACCCTGGACTCGTCTCATCTGGGACTCGCCAGGGACTTCGGGCATTCGACCGCCGCGCAGGCTGCGAAGACCGCTGAGAGCGCGAAGGTGGGCACGTTGTTCTTGGTGCATATGAGCCCCAGATACATGGAGACGACCGTCCTCGAGAAGGAGGCCAAGGCCATCTTCAAGGAGTCTTTTGCAGCGAGGGACCTGATGGAGTTCACGGTGAGGTATCGGATATGACGTCGTTATGGCACGGTTCGGTCCGCGACAGCGATTCGTGTCAATCCACAACGCATTTATAGCGAAAGCCGATTCTCGAAGGTCCAGAGACATCAGAGAGGGGACAGGTCTTTTTCTCTGTCCGCTCGCAAGTTGGACAAACGACAACTGAAATTGTTGAGGGGGAACCACACAATGGCGTTGCTTGAAGTCTCGGGCTTGAAGACCTATTTCAAGACTCAAGAAGGGACGTTGAAGGCCGTCGATGGGATCGATTTCAACCTGGAGAAGGGTCAGGCGATGGGCCTGGCAGGGGAGTCGGGCTGCGGGAAGACGACCGCCGCGCTCTCGATCATGAAGCTGCTGCCAGCGAACGGATACATCGCGGGAGGGAGCATCAACTTCATGGGCCAGGACATGTCGCAGGTCACAGGGGACAAGCTCCGGGCCATCCGCTGGAGGGACATCTCCATCATATTCCAGGGAGCGATGAACGCTCTCAACCCCGTCAAGAGGGTCGGAGACCAGATCACCGAGCCGATCCTGCTCCACGAGAAGGTCGAGGAGGAGGTCGCCGTGAAGAGGGTCAGGGAGCTGTTCGAGCTCGTCGGAATCAACCCGAACAGGATCAAGGAGTACCCGCACGAGTTCAGCGGCGGCATGAGGCAGAGGGTCATGATTGCCATGGCCCTCGCGTGCAGGCCCAAGCTCGTCATCTGCGACGAGCCGACGACCGCCCTCGACGTCATGATCCAGGCGCAGATCCTGCAGCTTCTCAAGAACCTCCAGCAGGAGCTGGAGCTGGCGATGATAATCATATCTCACGACCTGAGCGTCCTCGCCGAGACCTGCGAGCTGCTGTCAATCATGTACGCGGGCAAGATCGTCGAGAGGTCGACCGCGGTCGAGGTGTTTGCCAACCCGCAGCACCCGTACACCAAGGGCCTGATAGGCGCGTTCCCCAACATCAAGGGTGAGCGGAGGATGCCCCAGTCGATCGCCGGCAACCCGCCGAACCTGATCCATGCCCCGAAAGGGTGCAGGTTCGCCGAGAGATGCCTCGTCGCCCAGGACGTATGCAAGGTCGAGGAGCCGCCCCTGGTCGAGGTGCTTCCAGGCCACTTCGCTGCATGCCATTTCGTGAAGGAGCGGAGGTGATCCAGATGGTCAAGGACATCATTCAAGTCAACAACCTGCAGGTGTGGTTCCCCGTGAGAAGGGGGTTCGTGGAGAGCCTCACGTCGAAGGAGCAGATGTTCGTGAAGGCCGTCGACGGCGTCTCGTTCAACATAAAGGAGCGGGAGATATTCTGCCTGGTCGGCGAGTCCGGCTGCGGCAAGACGACGACCGGCAAGGCCATCCTCAGGCTGGTCGAGCCGACGGGCGGCACCGTCAAGTACGCGGGCGTTGGGCTCACGCCGGCCATGATCAAGCAGGCAGCTTCCGAGGCCGTGGGGAAGAAGCACATCACGAAGCAGGAGGCTGAGAAGAACATCACGGAGGGTGCGGTGAGCGTCCGTGTTCTCGCGAAGGACAAGATGAAGCTCCTCAGACAGAAGATGCAGATCATATTCCAGGACCCGTACGAGTCTCTCAACCCGAAGCAGTCGATATACGACATCGTCGCAGAGCCGCTCGTGGTCAACAACCTCGGCGCGAACGAGTCTGAGAGAGAGAAGAGGGTCCAGAAGGCGCTGGACGATGCGGGCCTGAGGCCCCCGAAGGACTTCATGTGGAGGTACCCGCACGAGGTGTCCGGAGGCCAGAGGCAGAGGGTCGGCATCGCGGGGGCGCTCGTGCTACAGCCCGCGTTCCTCGTGGCGGACGAGCCAGTCTCGATGCTCGACGTGTCGATCAGGTCCGAGATCCTGAAGCTGATGCTCGACCTCAGGGAGAAGAAGGGCCTGACCTACCTGTTCATCACCCACGACCTGTCCGTCGCGTATGTCTTCAGCGACAGGATCGGGATCATGTACCTCGGGAAGATAGTCGAGCTCGGCCCGACCGAAGAGGTCATCAAGGGCCCGAGGCACCCGTACACCAAGGCGCTGATATCAGTCGTCCCGAAGCCCGACCCGAGGATGAAGACCGACAAGATCATCCTAAAAGGGGAACGGCCAGACCCGGCCCACATCCCGCCCGGATGCAGGTTCCACCCGAGATGCCCGTTCGCCATGGAGCAGTGCAAGGTCGCGGAGCCGAAGCCCATGTTCGTATCGCAGGAGCACTGGGTGTCCTGCTGGCTGGAGTCCGGAGAGGGCAAAGCTTGAACAGACCAAGGGCGAGGGATGCAGGGGTCCGGTTCGGGGGCCTTCCCACAGGCCCCAGGAACATGCTCACAGACGTGCCTGGGGTCAAAGTCGGCCACTCGACGATAATCAGAGGGAGCGGCCCGCTGAAGCCAGGCGCAGGGCCCGTCCGGACCGGCGTCACGGCGATCCTTCCGCACGACGGCAACATCTTCCAGAGACCCGTCAAGGCGGCATACTTCGACTTCAACGGCTGTGGCGGGCTCGGGGGCGCCCTCCAAATACGGGAGTTCGGCGTCATAGAGACGCCGATAATGCTCACGAACACGATGTCGATGGGCTCCGTCGCTGAAGCCACGATCAAACACATGATCAGGGCCAACCCGAAGGTCGGGATAGACACAGACACCATCATCCCCATCGTCTCGGAGTGCGACGACAGCTACCTGAACGATGCTCAAGGCCTGCACGTCCGCGAGGAGCACGTCTTCGGCGCCATCGACAGCGCCAGCCAGACGGTCCACGAAGGGGCCATCGGCGCGGGCACCGGGATGTCGTGCTATTCGTACAAGGGAGGCATAGGGACGTCTTCCCGCATCGTGCAGATCGGGGAGGCGAAGTACAACCTCGGGTCGCTCGTCCTCGCGAACCACGGTGACTGGGACGAACTATGCATAGACGGAGTACCAGTAGGGAGCATACTCGGCGACCCTGATCTGGAGAGGGCGACGCAGGGTTCCATAGTCATGGTCGTGGGGACGGACGCGCCCCTCGATTCCAGACAACTCCAGAGGATCGCCCGGAGGGCGATCATCGGGCTGGGACTGACTGGCACCTGCTCGCATAACGGCAGCGGCGACATCGTTGTCGCGTTCTCCACGGCCAACTCGCTTGAGAGGTTTGGGCCGCCTGGGCTGACGACGGAGCACTTCCTCAAGGACGTGGACATCAGCCCGCTGTTCAGGGCCACGATCGATTCGGTCAGCGAATCGGTCATCAACACGCTCTTCAAGGCCGAGACCATGGAGGGCAGGGACGGCCATATCGCGAAGGGCCTGCCAGTCGATCGGGTCCTGGAGATACTGAAGGAGCACGGAAGGCTGGTCCGGCACGCCTGACCAGCTCAGATAGTTTTTTGACGGGAAATGGCCATCAGCGAGCGGCGGTTCCCGTGGCCACAAGACCTAAGGACCAGTTCGACAGAGTGAAGCGCTCGACCAGCAAGGCGGAGCTCGAGAAGCTAGTGAAGGACCTCGTGCGGATCCCAAGTCACAGCGAACTCCCCACCCAGGAGAAAGAGGTCGCTGAGTTCCTCAAAGAGTTCCTGACGGACCGCGGCGTCTCAGCTAAGCTGAGGAACGCAGAGAAGGACCGGCCGAACGTGATCGCAGTGGTCGAGGGCGATGGGAACGGTAAGAGCCTGATGCTCAACGGCCACACGGACACGGTCCCCCCGTTCAACATGGATGACCCCTTCACGCCCAAGGTCGAGAAGGGGAGGCTCTACGGCCGTGGCGCGCTCGACATGAAGGGGGGTCTCGGGGCCATGGCGATGACCCTGGTCGCTATGAGGCGGGCGAAGGTCAAGCTCGCGGGCGACCTGTTCTTCACGGCGGTCGTGGGAGAGGAACGCAAGAGCGAAGGGACGGAGGACATAGTCCTGCACGGCCCCCGCGCGGACATGGGAATCATCGGAGAACCTACGGACCTCGAGATTCAGCCGACCCAGAGAGGGCTCGAGTGGTTGGAAGTCCACTTTTACGGCAAGGCGTCCCATTCGGGGCAGATGGAGAAGGGCGTGAACGCAATATCGATGGCGGCGAAGTTCATCCAGGCGGTAGATTGCGACCTTCTGCCCCGCCTCAGGGCGCGCAAGAGCAAGTACACTATGCCCCCGGCCCTGAACATGGGCGTCATATCCGGAGGGCAGCAGCCGAGCTCTGTCGCGGACCATTGCGTGGTCAAGATTGACCGCCGGTGGACTCCCGAGGAGAACCTGCAGAAAGTCTTCACGGAGATCTACGACCTGTTCGACAAGATAAGGAAGGAAGACCCCGCGTTCAAGGCGAAGCTCGTGAGGGACCCCGCGAACATGAAGACGATGAACCACACGCCGAACGTCGTCCCGCGCGGCCACCAGGTGGTCAGGTCCCTGGAGAGCGCAGTGAGGATGGTGACGGGGAAGCCCGCGAAGATCACGACCTTCTGGGGATGGACCGACGCGGCCCTTTTCACGCACTTCGGGAAGTCGCCAACGATAGTCTTCGGCCCAGGAGGGGTTGGTGCGCACGCGAAGGTCGAATACGTGCTGACCGACGATCTGGTGAAGTGCATGCAGTGCTACAGCCTCGTGGCTCTCGATGTGTGCGGGTCGTCAGTCAAGAGATCAGGACACTGAGGGCCTGTGCCTGAGCACCTGCCCTGCCCGTTCTTTCGTGTGCCTGCCGTCCGATACCGTCACGGACCCGTTCACGAGCACCGCGGAGATGCCTTCCGGGAACTGGTGCGGATTCTCGAAAGTGGCCTTGTCGCGTATCGATGAAGGGTCGAAGACGACCACATCCGCCGAAAGGCCCTCGGCCAAAATGCCCCTGTCCGCCAACCCGATCCTCTCCGCGGGCCATGAGGTCATCTTCCTGACGGCCTCCTCCAGAGGGAAGAGCTTCTTTTCGATCGCATACCTGTGGATGACTCTCGCGAAGGTTCCGTAGGACCTGGGATGGACGATCGACTCACCGAGGGGGCCGTACGGGCACACCGACTCCCCGTCCGATCCGATGGACCCAAGGGGGTGCCGGATGACCGTCATGACGTCCTCTTCCTTTATGTCGTGGTATATCGCATAGAGCAGCACCCCTTCGTCAGTTATCAGGTCGAATGCGGTGTCCGTGGGGTCTTTGCCGATGCTTTTCGCGATCTCCGCGACGGACTTGTTCTCGAACTTCCGGTTCGCCGGTTTCTTGAACCCGATAACGACTATGTTCTCCCAGCCATCCTCTGCTGCGGAAGCCTCCCATTCGTCGGTCAAGGTGTTGACCTCACGCTTCAGCCTCTCCCTCGCCGTGGGATCCTTGAGGCGAGCGAGCTCCTTCTCAGCTCCACCGTCGCGCGCCCATGGCGGAAGAACGGAATCGAGGGCGGTGCAAGCAGCGGTGTACGGATACACATCGAATGCAACGTCGATTCCCTCCGTCCTTGCATCCTCAATCATGCCCAGAGTGGTGCGGACCGTCCCCCAGTTCCTGCGACCGCACGCCTTGTGATGCGATATCTCGACGCGCACATTGGCCTCACGCCCGATCCTTATGGCTTCTTCAACTGACTTGACAAGCGTCGAACTCTCGCCTCTGATGTGGCTTGTGTACATGCCGCCGAAGGAAGCGGCCACCGACGCGAGCGAAATCAGCTCCTCGGTTGTCGCGTAGCATCCAGGCGCGTAGATGAGGCCCGACGACAATCCGCAGGCCCCATCGAGCATCCCCTCGGCGACTAGGCTCCTCATCTGGTCGAGCTGCTCCTTATCGGGACGGACGTCGTCCGGGCCGAGCACGGCCCTTCGGACGGTCTCGGCGCCGATGAGGGCCGCCACGTTCACCGAAGTATTCATGTGCTGCAGCCTGAGGAAGTACTCGTCGAGCGTGGCCCAGTCGATCTCCACATCCATGCCCGCTGCTGATTCCCTGAGCGATTCCTTTGCGTTGCCTATCGCGGGCGCAGGAGATGTCCCACAGTTGCCTATCAGCTCCGTGGTGACTCCCTGCATCACCTTGCTCTCGGCCAGGGGGCTGCAGAACAGGGTGAGGTCTGAATGCGTGTGGATATCGATGAAGCCTGGACAGACGATCATGCCCTTGGCGTCGATCACGAGCGAGGCCCGAGACCCGGGCTCCTTGTAGATGCCAGAGATCTTTGTGCCGTCTATGGCGACGTCGAGGCGCCTTCCGGGCGTGCCGGTGCCGTCCATGACGGTCCCGCCCGCGATGAGTATGTCGTGCACTGCGAGTCCCCCTCTGCCCAATCAAACCGGGCAGGCCAGGAATCCTGACCTTCTTATTTAACGCTTTTCCGGCCAGCGGGATTCGTGCATCACCGTTAAATCCGTCCCACGCATAAAGGGACTCGATGCGCAGAAGGCTAAGGTTCTTCAAGTATCAGGGTTGCGGGAACGACTTCGTCATCGTAGACGAGACGGCCGGCCGACGCACTCCAGACAAGATCCGGAGCCGCCTCGCGAAGAAGCTCTGCGACAGGCATTTCGAGATCGGCGCCGACGGTCTGATATTCATCGAGAGAGCCAGGGGGGCGGACGGCTCTATGCGCCTGTTCGAGCCGGCTGGCAACGAGGCGGACATGTGCGGCAACGGGATAAGGTGCGTTGCATCGTACCTCTCCGAGAAGACGAAGAAGAGCAGAGTCATCATCCTGACCAGGGACGGCCCGAAAGAGGTTGTGAGGAAGGGCGACGAATTCCGCGTCAACATGGGCAGGGTGAGGACCTCCCGGGCGGACTTGAAGGCCTATCTCGCCGACAAGGGCAAGATGACGGACTCGACGCTCTACGTCTCGGTAGACGCCGACAACAGGAAGCTTCCGGGAGCCCTAGTGAACACGGGAGAGCCTCATCTGGTCTTCGAATCTGACGACCTGGAGTCCGAGGACGTCGTGGGCGTTGGTGAGGCGATAAACGGGGACCGGAAAAGGTTCCCTGGAGGAGTGAACGTCAACTTCGTCCAGCCCGTTGGCAAGCACGACATCAAGGTCAGGACCTACGAACGAGGGGTCTACGACGAGACGCTCGCCTGCGGCACAGGCGCGACCGCCACCGCGGGAGTAGCTCTTCTGAAAGGCTGGGTTGGAGCAGGGGCCGTCAGGGTGCACCCTCCTGGCGGTTGCATCACGATCGAGATGTCACGGGAGGGTACCGCCTTCATGACGGGCCCGGCGACGAGGGTCTTCGAGGGTCTGATCACTGTCGACGTGTGAGCTCAGGCCTTCATCTTCTTCAGGACCTCTTCGGCGACCTTCAGGGTGAAGTCCACATCCCTGTCCGTGTGCTCGGTGCACGTGTAGAACGGCTTGTCCGGGTGGAAGTGCATCCCTCTGGCCATCATGCCGTAGTCGAGCTTCTGTCTCGACTTCGCATCGCAGTGGGACGCGTCCCTGTAGTCGGATATCGGACCCTTCGTGAACACTATGTTGAACGTCGATCCGGGGCCGATCGCCTTCGCATCGTATCCCTGTCTGGAGAAGAGATCGTTGAACCCGTCCCTGAGCTTGTCCGAGATGCGGTTCAGGTACGGGTATGTCCTCTCTTCCTGCAACACATCCAGCGTGGCCATCCCTGCCGCGAGGACCGTCGGATGTCCGTTGAAAGTGCCGCCGTGGAAAACGCGCTGGTCCTTGGGCCTCGTCGCGGGATTGACTGCGTCCATGATATCGCGCTTCCCCATGAATGCCCCGCACGGGAACCCGCCCCCGATGATCTTCCCTAGGCAGATCATGTCGGGCTCGACGCCGTACTGGGTCGTCGCGCCGCCAAACTTCTCCATCCTGAACCCGGACATGACCTCGTCGAAGACCAGGACGATCCCGAGCTCCCTGGTCGTCTCACGGACGGCTTTGAGGAACTCGACGTCGGGAACCACGAAGCCCCGCTGTACGGGCTCCATGATGAGCGCAGCGAGTTCGTCCTTGTTCCTCCTGAGGATGCGGTCCGTGTTCTCGATGTCGTTGTAGTTGATGACCTGGACGTTCTTCAGTATGCCCTCTGGCGTTCCGCATGAGCCAGAAACCGTCGCCGGCTCCGACTCCGGCCCTGCGAGATCCTCAGGAGGCGTGAGGCTGACCAAGACCTCGTCGTAGCATCCGTGGTACGCTCCCTCGAACTTCGCGATCCGCTTCTTCTTCTTGGTTCCCCTCGCGACCCTGAGGGCATGCATAGTCGCCTCGAGGCCCGAGTTGGTGAAGCGCACAGTGTCCGCGAACGGGAAAATCCCCTTGAGCCTCTCCGCCATCCGCGCCTCGAGCTCGTGCGGTGCTCCGAAGATCTGGGTCCCGTCCTTCTTCAGCTGGTTGTGGATCGCTGCGATGACCTTCGGGTGCGCGTGCCCAAGGATCAACGGGCCGAAGCAGAGCATATAGTCGATGAGCTCGTTGCCGTCCAGATCCCAGACATGGGAGCCTTTGGCCTTCTTCAGGTAGACGGGATACGGCGGGTAGAACTTGACGTTCCCCGTGACCCCTCCCGGCAAGTGCTTCGAGGCGAATTCGAACCATTCGCCGCTCTTCCTCGTTTTGGCTTTGTACTCCGCGATCGGGTCGAATGCACACACTCTCCTCACCCCAGGTAGATCCTAGCGGGGTCGAGCGCCCTGAGCGTCGAGACCTCTCTGTCAGTCGGCGGGGGCGTCTGCTCGAGCTTCTCCGCTACTTTGAGCTTCCATGGGGTGTTCTCCTGGACCTTGTCCAGGGTGACGCCCGGGTGCAGAGAGACGACCGTCATCTCACCCGATTCGGAATCGAACTTCATCGTGCACAGATTCGTGATCACCGCGTAGGGCCCTCCTCCCTGCAGCTTCAGGTTCCTCCAGTTCTGCTTGCCGTCGACGAATCCAGGGCTCGTGCGGAAGTCCACGCGCTCGACGAAGCGCCTCTTCTCGTGCGGCGTAATGACTATGATCTTCTTGACGTTCGACGCGATGTCGCAGGCGCCCCCGCTTCCCGGGAGCCTGACCTTCGGGGTCTTGTAGGTCCCTATGATGGTCGAGTTGATGTTCCCGTACTTGTCGATCTGAGCGCCGCCCAGGAAGCCGACATCGATCCGTCCGCCCTGGAGGTAGTACGCGAACTGCTCGTACATCGAGCAGACGCTCTTGGCGCCGGTTACGAGGCACGGGTCCCCTATGGAGAGCGGCATGCGCGTTGGGCTTGAGCCCACGGCGCCGGACTCGTAGACCATGTTCAGGCCTGGGGCCTGCAGCTTCATCGCGAGGTTTGCCGCCAGGTTCGGCACGCCCACGCCCACGAGGACCGTCTCCCTGTCCTTCAGCTCCCTCGCGGCGACTATCACCATCAGCTCTGTTGGAGTGCATTCTGTCAATTTCATCACCTCACAGGGTGCCGTAGTCGACAGGGGTGCAATATGCAGCCCTGGGCTTCAGCTTCAGTACCTTGTCGGCAGGGAGCTTCTTCATGTACTCCGTGCGGTTCGCGACCCCGAACACCCATTCGTCCATGTACTTCATGGTCGTGTCGTGCTCCTTCGTGATCTCGTCCCATTGCATGTAGAACTCGTTGTCCCGGTCGTAGTATCCTTGCGTGTACGACGGGTGCGCGCACCATGGCTCGTGCACGACCGCGTGCACGACGAAGTCCGGGATGAGCGTGCGGTTCGGGTCAGACCGGATTACCGACTCGTCGACGATCTCCTCGCAGGTCAGGATGACCTTCTTCGAGGCGAACGCCGCATCCTTCTGCTCTCCGGTGATCCCCCAGATGTGGGCGTTCCCGCTCCGGTCCGCCCTCTGGACATGCACGACCGCGACATCCGGCCTAAGCGGCGGAACGATGGAGACCTCCTCGTCGGCGTATGGGTTCTTGATGGTCTTGATGACCGGGTTGTTAGTCGGCAGGTCAGAGCCGAGGTTCGTCCTCATCGGCAGGAACGGCATGTTCGTCGCTCCCGCGAAGAGCCTTCCTGAAAGGCCGAAGTGGGTGTACTCCTCGATCTCTATGGGCTTCGGAACGCCCTTCTCGAGCGCTCTCCTGAAGCACCTGAGCGACCCGACGCCGGGGTTCCCGGCATAGCTGAACACGACCTTCTTGCCGCATCCGGCGGCGATCATCTGGTCGTAGATGATGTCCGGAGTCGCACGGCAGAGCGTGAGGTCCTTCCTCTTCTGCCGGATGATCTCGTGTCCAGCGGCGAACGGGATCATGTGCGTGAAACCCGCCAGGTAGACCGTCTCGCCGTCCCTGACGAACTTCGAGACTGCCTCCTTCATGTCCATCAACTTGCCCGAATCCATCCTCTCACTTCCCCTCGGCTGGAACGAACTTGAATCCGTACCTTATGACTCCCTCTTCGCTGTAGATCCTGCGCAGCTCGGTCTTGACCGGCATTCCGATAGCGATGCTCTTGGGGTCGACGTCCGCGACCTGGCCGATGACCTTCGGCCCCTCTGCTAGCTCGACTATAGCCACCGGATACTGGCCGCCTGCCTTCTCCTGCTCGGCGAACTCAGGGGGCGCCCCTCCGGCGCTGATGAGGACGAAGGTGTGCACCTTCCCGAGCCCGCTGAGCTTGACCTCCTCGAAATCCGACGAGGCGCTGCAGTACTTGCATACGCCCTTCGGAGGGAAGTTCACGTGCCCGCACTTCTTGCACTTCTGGCCGACCATCTTGTACCGCTGCGGAATGGTCCTCCAATACATCGGAACAGAGACATGTGCCATGCATCTCACCTCACACAATCGCTCCTTTGATCTTCAGGTACTTGACGTAGTCGATGTACTCCTTCCTTTCGAGCTCCGCCTGGACCTTGAAGGGGCTCTTCCTATCGCTCATCACCTTCAGGCTGAGTGCGTCGCTCGCCGCGCCCGAGCCGTACGAAATCACCAAGATCTTGTCCCCGACCTTGGCTGCGTCGAGGACAGCGGCCAGCCCGACGAGCGTCGAGGCCGCTCCCAGGTCCCCCACCGACTTCACGACGAGACCCGATGCCAGTTGCGCATCTGTTATGCCCATTCTCGCAGCCACCGTAGACGGCACCCTGGCGTCTGGTTGCTGGATCACGACGTGCTGGTAGTCCTCGGGCTTCCGGTTGAGCATCTTGAGGATGGCGTTCCCCGACTTGATAGTGTTCGCCAGAAGCGAGCCCTCCTCGTACTTCTTCACGTTCAGGTCGTGCAGGGTCTCCTCGTCCTTCGGCTTGAACCTCTCGCCGAGGTACTCGCTCGCGAAGCACGCATAGGCCTCGACCTCGGCGATTAGGTCCTCGTTCGAAAGCACGAACGACGCGGCTCCTGCCCCCATCGGATGCTCGATCGTGTCCCACATGCTCGCAGAAGGGGCGTCAGCCGCGACGACGACCGCTCGCCCGGATGAGCTCGCCATCATGTGCTCGAGAGCGGCGATCATCGCCTCCGTGCCGGCCCTCGTGGAACTTGTATGGTCGCTGCAGAAAGCGGTGCCGGGGATGCCGACGCTGACCAGCACGGTGCCCGACAGCAGCTTCTCGACGTAAGGAGCGGAGGTTGACGCGAGCGCGAACCTCGAGACCTTCTCAGGTGCGAGAGGCACCGATTCAAGCCCCCTCTTGGCGACCTTCGCGGCCGATGTCAGCACGTCCTCGTCGAACCCCATCACGGACTTCTCCGCGACGCCCGCTGCGGCGAACGATCCCCAAGCCTTCGCGTACTCTTCCTTCTTGATACGGAACTTCGGGATGTACGCCGCGTAACCCGAGATACCTATCGGCATTTCATCTACCTCCTCAAGATCGTCACCGACACGGTCCCGCCCGAACCGCCGACATTGTGTATCAGACCGATCTCCGCGCCCTTGACCTGTCTCGTCGGCCTCTGGACGGTCCCTCGAAGTTGGTTGAACATCTCGTAGGCCTGGCCCGTTCCCGTCGAGCCTATCGGGTGCCCCTTCGACTTGAGTCCGCCGCTCGGGTTGATTGGCTTGTCCCCTCCGAGCTGCGTGTGCCCCTCCTCCAGGAACTGCCCGGACCTGCCCTTCTCGCAGAACCCGAGGTCTTCGTACGCCAGGAGCTCGGCGATTGTGAAGCAGTCGTGGACCTCGGCTACCTGCATGTCCTTCGGGCCGAGACCAGCCATTTCGTACGCCCGCGAGGAGGCTTTCTTGGAACCCTCAAGTGTGACGGTGCTCACCCTGTCATGTATCGCGAGGTAGTCACTCGAGGTGCCGAAACCTGCGACGTACACAGGCGTGTCCGTGAACTGTTTGGCCATTTCCGCGTCGACCACGAGGACCGCGGAGGCGCCGTCGGTGGTTGAGCAGCAATCGAACAGATTGAGCGGAGCGGCGACGATCGGCCCCTTCATCGCCTGCTCCAGGGTGATCTCCCTCTGGAACTGGGCCTTGGGATTCTGGGCGCCGTTCTTGTGGTTCTTGACTGCCACCATGGAGAGGTGTTCCCGCTTCGTCCCGAACTCGTGCATGTGTCTCTGAGCGATGAGGGCGTAGAGTCCGGCGAAGGTAGTCCCCGCAAGCCTCTCGTACTCCGTGTCCCCGGAGACCCCGAGCCAGTACTTCTGCTTCGTACCCGACACATCCGTCATCTTCTCCACGCCGCCCGCAATCGCGACCTTGTGCGCTCCTGACATCACATCCATGATCGCCGCGACCAGTGCGTACCCTCCAGATGCGCATGCATTCTCGATGCGCATGGTATTTATGTGGGGCAGCCCCACGTACTCGGACACGAGCGCCGACATGTTGCCGAGCTGGAAGCCCCCGGAGCCGAGGTTGCCGATGTATGCAGACTCCACCATCTTCGGATCGTAGCCCCGGTCGACACTCACGACCATGTCCTTGTAGGCCTCAAGGAAGAGCTCCTTGATGCCCTTATCCGGGAAGTCCCCGTACCTGCTCTGTCCTGCTCCGACTAGCGCCACCCTCTTCATCACAAATCCCTCGCGTCGGCCCCTACCCGTCCCATCGGGACCAAGTGACTGGAACCGCCAGCCAGACCAGCTTTTCGCGCCGTCTGGGAAGGCTTCTCTCGAATCAGGATAAGCCTATTTAACGATTGGCGATTTACACGGCCTGGTCGGAGCATTTAGACATGCGATTACGAGAAGGTCCGTGGCATCTCGAGGCCTCCTGTTCGAAATGATGCTGCGAATTATCCAATTTCGTAACAATTTCAATCATGCTGACGAGAGGATAAATATAGAGTGCACGATGACTCGCACAATCGTCGAAGGAGCGGGAAGCATGCGTTCTTACAAGGATGTGCCTCTCTGGAAAGATGTCACAAAGGCCCAGTGGGACGACTGGCACTGGCAGCTCGCAAACAGGATAACGACACTCGACCAGCTCAAGCAGGTCATCAATCTCACCCCTGAGGAGGAGGAGGGTGTAAGAGAGTCCCTCAAAGTGCTCAGGATGGCGATCAGCCCATACTTCGCGATGCTCATGGACGTCGACGACCCGCATGACCCGATAAGGATGCAGGCGGTCCCGACAATTCACGAGACGGACTTCAGCGAATCCGACATGGAGGACCCGCTCTTCGAGGACATCGACTCGCCGGTGCACGGGTTGACGCATCGGTACCCCGACAGGGTCTTGTTCCTGATCACCGACATGTGCGGCAACTACTGCAGGCACTGCACTCGCCGCAGGCTTGCCGGACACACGGACAAGCAGATGGACAAGGCCACCATCGACGCGGCGATCAAGTACATCAAGGAGCACGAGGAAGTTCGGGATGTGCTCCTGTCGGGCGGAGACGGCCTCATGGTGTCGGACCAGTTCCTTGAGGACGTCATCAAGAGGCTGAGGGCCATAGACCACGTCGAGATTGTCAGGATCGGCAGCCGGGCACCGTGCACGCTGCCTCAGAGGGTCACCCCCGAGCTCTGCAAGATGCTCGCGAAGTACCATCCGATCTGGCTCAACACGCACTTCAACCACCCGAAGGAGATAACCGCGGAGTCGAAGCGCGCTGTTGAGATGCTGGCAGACCACGGGATACCCGTGGGCAACCAGACCGTGCTCCTGAGGGGCATCAACGACTGTCCGACCATCATGAAGAAGCTAGTCCACGAGCTCGTCAAGATCAGGTGCAGGCCGTACTACTTCTACCAGTGCGACCTCTCCCGAGGGATAGAGCACTTCAGGACCTCGGTCGAGAAGGGGATCGAGATCGCTGAGGCCCTCAGGGGGCACACGTCCGGTTTCGCGGTGCCGACCTTCATACTCGACGCCCCCGGCGGAGGAGGCAAGATCCCCCTGGGGCCAAACTACCTCATATCGATGTCGGACAAGCGCGTCGTCCTGAGGAACTACGAGGGCGGCATATTCTCCTACCCACAGCCGAAGAACCGCATCAGCGTTTGCCCGCCGACATGCAAGGTGTGCGATGACTACAGCAAGATCGAGAGCAAGGAAGGAGTTGCGGGCGTCTTGTCGGGCAAGAAGATGTGCCTCATCCCCGAAGGGACCTTGAGGGAAGAGAGACGGAAGGCTTACAAGAAGAACAAGAAGAAGTGAATCGCCGAATCTAGCTGGGTTTCTCTCTGGAGTCCGAAAAGGTTAAGAACGGACATAATATTCGTCGCATCAACTTTTGAGAGTTGAATCCATGGAACGGAACATATTCATCGAGGATCTTGACGCCATATCGATAGAGAAGCAGGACACGGAGTTCGTCGAGAGGAAGGGGATCGGCCACCCGGACTCGATTGCGGACGGGCTCGCCGAGAACGTGAGCCGGGCGCTCTGCAAGATGTACAAGGAGAGGTACGGGAGGATACTGCACCACAACACAGACGAGGTCGAGGTAGTCGGTGGCCAGTCCGCACCAGTGTTCGGAGGCGGTTCGATCCTCGAGCCGATATACATCCTTTTAGTGGGCCGGGCGACCACACAGGTCAACGGCGAGCGACTGCCTTATCGCACGTGCGCTTTGAAGGCCGCATATTCCTACCTCGAGAAGAACTGCAAGAGCCTCGACGTGGAGTGGGACGTCACCCTGGACTGCAGGATTGGCCAGGGCAGCGTGGACCTCACAGGGCTGTACGAGACGAGGCGCCTGCTCGCGAACGACACCTCGTTCGGCGTCGGATTCGCCCCACTCAGCGAGACCGAGAAGATCACACTCGAGACCGAGAAGTACATCAACGGTAAGCTCTGCAAGACGATGCCGGAGCTCGGGGAGGACGTCAAGGTCATGGCCTGCAGGAAGGGCGACGAGATCGACCTCACGATAGCGGTCGCGATGGTTTCGAAGAAGGTCCCCGACAAGGAGCACTATAAGAGCTCCATAGAGCAGGCGACCAGCAAGATATCGAACTTCGTCCAGAAGTTCACGGACAGGAGCATCAAGGTGCAGCTGAACACCGCGGACGACTACTCCAGGGACATCTATTACCTGACCGTAAGCGGCCTCAGCATGGAGAACGGCGACGACGGGTCCGTGGGCAGAGGGAACCGGGCGAACGGGCTCATCACCCCGATGAGGCCCATGAGCATGGAAGCTTCTGCCGGGAAGAATCCAGTGACCCACGTGGGGAAGCTGTACAACATCCTCGCGAACCAGGTGGCGAGCGAGATCGTGAAGATCGGCCGCGGGGACATCACCGAGGTCCACACGAGGATCCTCTCGCAGATAGGCCGCCCGATCGACCAGCCCCAGGCCGCGAGCGCCAAGGTCATCTACGCGCCCAACGTGAACCGGAAGAGGTACGAGCGGGACATAAGGGACGTCTACGACACGATGCTGGCGAACATCACCTGTCTCACGGACCAGATCACCGAGGGCAAGGTCACCGTATTCTGAAAGAACCATGAGGGGGCCTAACCCGCCTGTCCCCCGTCTATCCTCTTTATCTCGTCCTCTTTCGTCTTAAGCACGCGCGCGAGGTCCGAGAGTTCTTCCTCGATGGTGTGGAGCCGGGTCCATTCGCCCTCCAGGCGCTGCTCGTTCTTCCTGACGTGGTCCTCTCTGTCTGATATCTTCAGGTAGAGTTCGTCCAGCTCGGCCTTTCGTCTCTCGAGTTCGGCAATCGTCTTCTCGTCGATCGCCGTTTCGAGGCCCTTCTTCGAGCCTTCGATCTTCTCCCACAGGTCCTGGACCTCGGCCCTTTCCTTTTCCAGCCGCTCGAGCTCGACCGCGACGGTCCGTTCCTTAGTCTCGAGGTCCTGCTCGCGGCCCTTGACGGATTCCTCCAATCGGCGCAGGTCGACTTCCCTCCGGAGCAGCTGGTCGTCGGTCACCGCGTGGGCCTTCGTCTCTGCCGCGACATCCTTCTTAGCTTCCGCGACCCTCTTCTCGACGTCGTCTTCAATGTGCTCTCTGGAGCTGGCAAGCTCGTTCCGCCACTTCTCAAGCTCGACCCTCAGCTGCTCGAGCCCGGCGTCTTTCTCGGCGACGAGCGCCCTCTCCTTCTCGAATTCCCCCTGGAGGAGGGCGAACTCGTTCAAGCTTCTCTCCAGCTCCTTCGACCTTGAGTCCAGGTCGGACTGCCTCTCTTCCATTTCTTTCCGCTGTTTGTTCACGGTCTCCATGAGGACGCGGTATTCCTGAATAGACCTCTCCGCGCCTTGCTCCCTCATCGAAAGAGCGGTCTTTTCGCCCTCGATCTTCTCGAACTCCTTCGAGAGCCGAGCCTCCCGCTCCATGAAAGTCTTCTCCTGAGCCTCGACCTCCGCGAGCCGGGCGGAAAGGGTCGACTCTCTCTCACGGAGTCCCGCGTCCTTCGAGGATACCAGCGTCTCCGCCTCCACGAGGTCTCGTTTCGAGGCCTCCAGGGCGGCTCTCCCCTCTTCAAGGTCTATGCGCTGGGCTTCGAACTCGCCTTTCTGTCGCTCCATCTCGGCCTTGCTGGAAGCCACTGCTTCTTGCGTCACCTTTTCGGATTCCATGGCCGCCTTCTCGCGCGATGACACGAGCGCCTCCTTCTCCGCAAGGGCGGCCAGGGCGGCCTCCACCTTGGACCTGGTCTCCGCCTCGAGGGTTGACAGCGCGGCCTCCCTGTCTCCGTACTTCTTCTCCTTCTCGACGAGGTCCGCCAGAGCAGAGTCGATCCTCTCTTTCGTCTGGAGTTCCTCGGCGGAAACGGCTGCCTGCTTGTCCGCGAGCGCGTTCTCCCTCGACTTCAGGTCCTGCAGGGCCTGCTCGATGTCCTCTCTGCTCTTGACCTCCGCAGAGGCTATTGCGGTCTCTCTATCTGCGAGCGCCTTCTCTCTCTGGCCGACCCGCTCTTCCGCGGCCTTGACCTCGTCCAGTCCCTGTTCGAGCTGCGCCTTCAAGGCCTCGAGGGACTTGTCCCTGTCCGCCACCTCCTTTTCGAATGCCTTGAGCTCCTCGAAACGCCCCTCCACTTCGGAGCGTGCGCTGTCAGATTTGACCTTCGAATCCGCAACCTTCCGTGCCTCGACGTCGAGGTTTGCGGAGAGCGCCTTGAGCTCCTCCTCCTCGGCGTGCAACGCTGATTGCGCCTTCCTGAACTCTGCCTCCATGCCCTTCAGAGTAGTCTCTCTCTGCGCGAGCTTTTCCGTGAGATCTGCGATCTCTTGGTCGCGCTTTGAATGTGAGGCCTCTTCAGAGGCGATAGCGTGGCCGCGCTCGTCGAGGTCCTTGCTCAGGTCCGCCAGCTCGGCCCTCGCCTTCTTGATGTCCGCTTCTGCCCGCGCCTTCTCCGTCAGGAAGGCCTTGCGGTCGTCTTCCAGACCCTTTAGGCTCACCGAGAGGGCGGCCACATCTGCGCCGAGCTTCTTGGAGCGCGCCTCCAGCTCTTCCTTCTCCGATTGCAGGGCCTCCTCGGCGCTCTCATGGGTCCTCACCTTGGCCTCGAGATCCTCCTCGGACGACTTCAGACGCGATTCTCTGTCAGCGATCGTGTGCTCGGCCTCGGCAAGGCGTTCCTTGAGAGAGTTCGTCTCGGCCTCTCTCGTGGCAACGGCCTTCTCAGCCTCTTCGAGCTTTGCCTTCTGAATCTGCAGGTCCTCATCGCGAGCCGAGAATTCCTTGAGACGGCTGTCCAGCTCGGCGGTGGCCTTGTCGACCTCGTTCACCTGCTCCTGGACCGCGGCTATCTGGCTGTCGAGGCTCTTTCTGTCATTCTCGAGCGTGGCCGCCTGTTCCTTCAGGATGCTTTCGCGCTCATCGAGGGCCGTCCTGGTCTTCTGGAGGAACTCCCCAGTCCTAGTGAGGTTCTCGCGCGTGATGCCGAGCTGCTGCTCGATTGTTTCCAGGTCCTTGGAGCGCTTGTCGACGTCCTTGCGGACCGCGTCGAGCGCCATCCTCTCCTCGGCGAGTTTGACCTCAGAGGAGGCCACATCGCTCGCCCTCTGGTTGAGGATGTTCCTCATCTCCTCAACTGCCAAAGACTTCTCGGTTATCTCCTTGCGGTCCTCCTCGATCTTCGCGAGCTTCTCGTCGAGGTCCTTCTGGGTGTCCGAGATCTGCCTCGACACCTCCTTGCGCTCGTTCTCGAAGGCGACCCTTTCCTGATCGAGGGCGTTCCGATCCTGTGCGATTTTCTCGGCGGCGGCCTGGGTCTGCCTCTCGAACTGCGCCTTCTCTTCGTTGAGTGATGTTGAATAATCGTCAGTCTCCCGCTTCAGCTGGTCGATCTCATCCTCCATCTTCCTGACCTTCGCTTCGCGGGCGTCAAGGTCGTCTCTCATCTTCTGGAGGCTTGAAGTGCCCTCCTTCAGCCGCGCTTCTAGGTCCTCGAGCGCCTTCTTGTGTCCCTCCGATTCCTGCCCGAACCGGTCCTCATCCGCTCTGAGCTTCTCCTCGCGCCTCTGGATCTCTGCGATCTTCTTGCTGAGGTCGCTCCTGAGGGCGTCCGTTTCCTGTCTGATCTCTTCATGCTCCTTCGTGAGCTGGACCTCTTTGGACTTGACGCTGGACTCGAGAAGTGTGGCCTTCTCGAGCATTTGCTTGGCCTCGGTCTCGAGGGTCGCGAGCGCCTTCTCCCTGCCCTCAAGGTCATTCGTCCTGGCGGCGAGGGCCTTGTCGCGTTCCGCCAGCAGCTGCTCCTGATTGACAAGCCTGGACTTCAGCGTCTCAAGGTCGGACGCCAGTCTCGTAACTGACTCCTCCCTCGCGGCGATCTCCGCGTGTCTCCTGCCGACCTCGGCCTCCCCCTGGGCGAGCTCGTCCGCGGTCTCCTTCGTGAGCCGGCCGATCTCTTTGTGCGCTGCGTCAATCGACCCCCGTTCCTTCTCCAGCTCCACCCTTTCCAGGGCGATGGCCTCCTCTCGCTCCTGCAGCTTCTTCTCGCGTGCCCTCAGCTCGGTTTCGGAGCGTTCTATCTTCTGCTCCTTCTCGCTGACAGATGCGAGACTCTCGTCGAAGCCGCTCCTGTCGGCCTCGAACTTCTCCATCATCTCCATGAGCTTCTGGCGGTCGGCCTCGACCCGTTTCCTCTCGTTCTGGACCTCGAACATCTTCTGCTCGGTCTTGAGTCCTACGATCCTGTCGAGCTGCTGGTACCTCGATTCGATCTCCTTCTCCATCATCTCGAGGTTTGTCTTCTTGGAGTCGAGCGCGGACATCTCCTTCGCGAGTTTCGCCCTGACCCGGGATGTCAGCTCGGCCTCCTCGCTCGTGAGCTTGATCCTGAAGGTCTCCAGTTCTTTCCTCGTCTGGCGTACCCTCACCAGGGTCTGGCGGACCTCCTGCCGTTCCTTCTCGAGTTCCTGCCGGTCGGCGGCAAGCTTCTGTGTCTCGCCGGTAAGCTTCTTCTCCTGTGCAGCGAACCTGGATTTCTCCGCTTCGAGCTTCTCCACCTCTATCTTCATCTCGTCTTCCTTGAGCTCGGCCACCTGGGGGGCCTCGGCCTCCACGGGGACCGCAGTCGTCGATGCATCCTTATCACGCTGGAACGGTTCGAGCTCGCGCATGACTGACGCGAGCTTGGCGGGCTCGAGTGTCGACGACTTGAGGGAAACGATGCCGACGGCCTTGTGAATCGCTATGAGGTCTCTGACCGCCTGGAGCAGTCTGAGGACGCTCACGAACTTGTTGTTGGTGACTACGTATTCGAGCGAGTCAATGAGCACCAGCTTGCCCCCGCTCTCTTCCAGGAATCGCCTGATTGTCAGGGTGAGGCGCTCGAGGTCCTTGGGACCGATCGCTTCGTCGCTCATTGCGTTGGTGAGCCAGTAGATGGGGACGTCGCCCAGGTTAAGGGTCTTCTTGAGGTTCCTGGGGTATGTGCGCGAGATGATCATTCCGGGCATGCCCTGGCCCGCGGCCCACTTGAAGAGCCGGTATGCCATCTCTGGACGCTCCTCCTCGACCAGGTAGGTGGCCGAAGGCTCGAGATTGTACAGGGGGGGCTCAGAGGGCTCAGTCTGTTCCTCATCCTTCGGAGGCTCCGCTGGGGCGCCTCTCGAAGCGCTCTCCTTTGCTCTGTCTCTGAGGCCCATATCTACCGGGCTCCTGTTCGCATCAGTCTTCGTGGGGGGTGCTTTTTGGGTGTCTCTATTGATGTAGGGTTTAGTACGTTAATGTAGTTTGTCAAATCTTGAATCTGTCTAGCATCTTTTCATACAGGGCGAAATCCCCTGACTTCGAGAACTGCTCAATCGTCTGTTCGGGCAGCTGGCCCAGGAGCTGGTCGAGAACCATCAGAAGATTCCTGATGTCATCATCGACCGTCTTTGCATCTGACATCTTTGTCTGCAGTTCGCTCTTCTCGATTATCAGCATGGCAATCTGTTGTTCAAGGGCGGATATGGTCGCGTCGAGGTCCTCCTCGGCACATGCATCTGTGCGTGGGCCGTCCGCAGATGCGCCGCCGACGAGCTTGACTTTGATGCCAGCTAACCGTTCGCGGATGCGCTTCTGCTCATCACGCCACTCGGCCGCCGCTGCCTCGCGTCCTGCCGGATCGCCGGCTACCGCTGCGGCTCTGAGGCGGTCAAGCTCCGCCCTCTCATCTTCCAGCTTCGACAGCTTGACCTTGAGGTCCTGCTCCACTGAGTCGAGCTCCTTCTTCTTCTCCGCATAGCCTTGGATCTTCCTGTCGACCATCTCCTCCCGTTTCAGGAGCAGGTCCTCCTTCCTCCTGAGCTCCTCTAGCTCCAGCTCCTTCTCTTCAAGCTTGACTCTGAGGGCCTTCGCCGCGAGGCCGCGTTCCTTGGTGTCCTCGCTTATATCCGCAGACTCCATCATCGTGGATATCTGTTCGGACAGGGCGTCCATATGGGCCTGCAGCATGGTTATGTCTGCCATTTCGCTGGCGAGGGCGAGGATCTCTTCCTCGACGTTGTCCGCCGCTTCGCGGCCTTCTTGACCTGTGATCTGAGCTAGGCGCGCCTTCTCCTCGTCAAGCCTCTTCTGCATCCTCTCGAGCATCTGGGACCGGTTGTCCATCAGTTCGGCGATGCTCTGCTTCAGCTCCGTGAGGTTCCTGAGCTTCTCGGCGGGCGGGGGTTTGTGTTCGCCGGAGGGTCCTGGAGGCTGAAGGGTGGTCGGATGTCCTTGAGGGCCCTTGCCCCAGTCGATGAGTTTCATGAGGAGCTTCTCATCGCCGGCGGGCTCAGAGGGTTTGAGGGCCTTCACCTTGAACTTCAGGCCGCAGTTCGGGCACTGGTCTGACCCTAGAGTGATGACGGTCTGGCACTTGGGACATAGGAACGCTCTGACTTCCTCGACAATGTCGGACCCGCAACTGGGACACCGCTCCGCCCCGCGGTCAACCACTTCGAAGCATGAGAGGCAGTAGGCCTCACCGGTGCGCGTCACTCCTTTCTGGGCCAATCGACCACTCCGACTGAAAGTCCGCGTTACACACTCCGTGTCTTCATCTACTGGTACTTGTCAAAGACCATCAGGTCCTCAAGGTTCTTCCTCGGCGACCGTTCGGGGGTCTCGTCCGGGTAGCCGAGGGGCGTCAGCGCTACGACCCTGACATCCTCGGGTATGCCGAGGATCTCCCTCACCTTGTCCTCCTTGAAAGCCGCTATCCAGCAGGTCCCCAGGCCAAGGGAGTGCGCCGCGAGCGTGAGATGATCCATGGCGATTGTGGCGTCAATGACGTGGCTGCTCATGTAGCCCCCGACGGTCTGGAAGGCGTCCTCGGGAATGCCGCAGGCGACGAGCACGATCGGGGCCTGCGCGATGAACTTCTGTCCGTTGCACGCGACTGCGAGCTTGGACCTCACCAGCTCGTCCCTCACGACGACCATCTTCCACGGCTGCGCGTTGTCAGCCGAGGGGGCGAGCCGGGCAGCGTTCAGGACTTCCCGAAGGAGGGTTTCAGGGACTTGCAGGGGCTTGTATCTCCTGATGCTCCTTCTAGTCTTGATGGCCTCCATCAAGTCCATTGCGTCACTGTCCATTACTGAGCATGGGTGGTATTAACTCTTTCGAGAAGGGTGTCTTCCCAGACCAAATCAGTGCTCGATGAGCTTTATGAGGGTGGACGTGCGGAGGACCCCCGGGAAGGCCCTCAGCTCGTCAACTTTCCTGTTCAGCTCATCCAGAGAGTCGGCCCGCAGGCGGACCGCAACATCGAAGTCGCCAGTGCACTCAAAAACGCTGTCCGACAGCTCCCTGGCCTTCTCCTTCACGGACGGCGTCCTGCCGACATGAGTGTCGATGAGGACTATCCCCTCTACACCGACAGGCGCTGTCTCTATCGTGAACTTCCGGATGACACCCTCTCGGCTGAGCTTCTCGATCCTGGCTCTGACGGCCCTCTCCGTGAGACCGACCTGCCTGGCAATCTCGGTGTTCTTCGTCCTCGAGTTCTCCCTAAGGAGGTTGAGGATCCTCACATCCGTGTCATCCATGCTTCGAGGTATATACAGTTCCGGTTTTCGTACCTTTCGCTCCGATTTGCCGCTTCTAGGTCTGCTGCCGGTCCTTCCACGCGGGCATCTCCGCGAGCTTCACGCGAGCGGCGTTCTCGGCGTCGGGGCGGCTCATCTTCTTCTCCGCCATGTAGTAGCGCGTCACGAGCCTCTCGAAGACCTCCTCATAGGGCCTCAGGTGTCCGTGCTGGTCGACACAGCTCGGACAGTAGTCCGCAATCTCCGAGGCCACCTCCCTCTGCGTCCTCTTCGTGGGCAGCCCGCAGCTCAGACATCCGACGACGTCCTTCATCTCCTCCCTAGCCACCTCTCTCGTGTGAGCGTCATGCTTCACTTTCTTGGCCGTGGTAGCACCTCCTTCCGACTAGACTCAGGCCCTGGTCATAGTGAATATCTTTCGACGTATGCGTGCTCTAGATCCCTCGGAGACGCGCCTTTCAAATCGGCTGCTCGGAATCGAAGACGCTGGGCTGGTCCGGCGCGCAGCTCTCTGCGGTCAGCCAAAGTACGCCGACGACCAACATGACCTGAAGTCCGCTACTTCGCGGGTGCGTACCTCAGCAGCACTGTGGCCGCGCGGAAGCTTCTCGCCTCCAGCAGCTCCAACGATAGATCGGCCCTAACCCCTCTGAGCACGCTGCGGCCGTCCCCCAGGAGAACGGGCCTGACGGCGAACTGGTATTCGTCGATGAGTCTGTGCAGCGTCAGAAGGGTCACTATCGTTCCGCTCCCGAAGATCAGCATGTCCCCTCCCTTCGAGTTCTTCAGACTCTCGACTCTCTCGGGGTCGAGCTCTCTCACGACCTGCGTGTTCTTCCATGATGGATTCGTCAGCGTCCTCGAGAAGACCAGCTTGGTCGCGTTGTCAAGGAAGATGGCCATCCGGTGCGTCTCCGGGGTAAGCTTCCGCGGAATGTGCCCAGGCCTCTCGGGGGCGGGTGGGTCGGAAAGAGCCTGGGGCCAGAACGACGCGAACAGCTCGTACGTCCGGCGTCCGAACAGCACGGTGTCAAAGTTGCCGGGACCGGCCATGGCCGCCCTATCTAGTTCGGGGTCCGGCACGACCCAGTCGAGGCTGCCGTCTGACCGCGCGAAGTAGCCGTCGGCAGATACGTTGTTGAACATCACGATGCGTCTCATGACTGGCCGAGAAGCAAGCTTCCGGAAGGCCCTGTCGCCTTATTCGGGAATGGGCAGCCGTCAATCAGGTTCAATCTCGGCATAGCCCGCTGGCAAACATAGTTCTTCAAGTATGAGTCCTCAGAGCCCTCTTCCACCTCGGAATCGAGAGAGCGACTCATCTCGCCTCGTGCGTGGCGTCCTTCTGCCTGAGCTTCCGTTTGCGAACCGCTCTCCGCGGAGTCTTGAGAACATTGTCTGCAGCTGCTATTCTGTCCCATCTTAGCGCACGCTGTCTGGAGGGCTTGCGGACCTTTGGCGCGGTTCCGGTTTGAGGTGCTGGTGCGGCTTTCTCAGGAGTCTCCCTCTTCTCTCCGCCTGGTCGCTGTCTCTTCGCAGTTGCCCGAGGCGTCTCCTCGAACTCCAGTTCGGGCTCGAGATGGAACCGCTGAGGGTGCGCCTCGGTCTCCAGCTCGATCCCCGACTCCATTGACTCTGAGACCCGTTCAGTCCAATCCGGCCACGTCGGATACGGCGGAGCGGGAGTCTCTCTATGCGGTTCAACAAGCGGGGTCTCTCCGTGATGCGCTACGGAGAGATCGACGCCACATCTAGGGCAGATTCTCGAGCTGGATGAGATCGGCTCTCCGCAGAAAGGGCAGTTGGTCTTGTAGAGCTCTTCGACGCTCCAACCGCAGCGAGGACACACTCTGTCCTGGGCTTTGAATCTCTTTCTGCAGACTCGGCATATGACCATCCCATTTCCCTCAAGTCATTGCGTGGACAGTCGGAAACGTATATACGGCTTCACTCTTCGTTATCCTCATTGATAATGTCCTCGATCGTCCCGTGAGGGACAACCGCCAGCTCGCATTCAGCTCTGGAAGGCTTGAATCTGGCGGACTGCAGCTGAGAATCTTGTGTGGGCCCAACCGGATTTGAACCGGTGACCTCCCGGTTATCAGCCGGGTGCTCCAACCAGCTAAGCTATGGGCCCAGTTCTGGCTTCTGCCCCATGCAGAAATCGGGATTAAATACTTTGCTCGACGGCCATCGGCTGGATTCTCTCACTTCAGCGAGTGCCTGACATAGTCCCCGTTGCACGGGTGCCCCTTGCAGATATACGCCTCGAGGTTCGTCAGGTCGTATATCACCGAGAAGATGGTCTCTGACCCGTCGAGCCGGTGGATTCCGGGGTCCATGTGTCTGCAGATCGAGCCCGGCTTGTTAACATGATCCCTGAAGATGGAAGCCATGGAATCCACCGTCACCGACCCGAGCTGCTCCTCGACGAGCCTGAGGGCGCGGTTGTAGCGGAACATCGAGGTGACGTTCGAGTCAGGATCGAGCTCGAACCTGCGCATCCTCTCAGCGGTGTAGTGGTTGGTGTGGACCATGTAGCCGTTGATGCCGTAGAGCCATGCGCACTCGGTCGCCGACCCTTCGAGGTCGTATATCTCGCCGTTGCCGTCGGTCACGATGTTGTTGTAGCTCGACGCCCTGTTCGCCGGCATTGCGTATGAAAGCGCCTCGCCGATCCGTCGGGCCTCGAGGGCTTTGCGCACGGGGAAGACTTTGGGGATGCCGATCCTCATGTCGTTCTGGCTCAGAGCGTTCCCGGTCAGACTGATCCCAGCTGAGTTCATCCCGCAGGACGGGAGCAGCCCCGCGTAGGCGGTGCAGAAGAACTCGGGCTTGCCCTTGGGCCTCGCGTGCAGGAGAACCACAGTGTCGAGCTGATCGTCCGACCAATCCTCGTTGTGTCCCGCGAGGACCCGTCCATCCGCGGTCACGTCTCCGTTGCAGACGACATCCGTGCATCCCCTGAAGGCATCCGGGAAGAGCAGCTCGTGGCAGCACAGCGCGAACATCTCATCGAAGGTCTGCCTCGCCCCTTCAGCGTATCCTCTCACCTCGTCCACATAGTCCGGATAGAACTCCTCGGCGTGCGGGAGGTATAGCTGCGCCCTCTCGACGGCCTTCGGCCATGTCTGGCCCGTCCCGTGGGCGACCGACTCGGCGATCCCCTTCTTGTACTCCGCCGCAAGCTTGGCGCATCTCCTGCCGACCGACCGGCCCATCTCGAAAGGCTTTCCGGCTGCCTCGACCACCGGCAGCGTCGCCCTCTTGGCCATGGTATCCCGGCCACGAAGGGCGCGCGCAAGGAATAAACGTGACGGTCTGGCGTCTTATCCGGAGAACTGAGTGAACGCCTGGAGCGTCTTAAGGCCGGCCTTCGATATCTTCTTCTTGGGGTCCACGGATATGCCGGAGTCGGATATGGTGAGCGGGCGAGGCATCAGATCGTGGTCGGACCCGCGGAGCTTCTCGATGGTGATGCACCGTTCGGTGCGGCTGCCCACCATGCGCTTGTGCAGCCTGATCTCTCCCCGGCACAGGAATATCTCCGGCTCGAGCACGGTGGGGTCAGGAAGGTCGGTTATCACGAGGGCGGTGACGTTCGACTCCGCGACGAACCTCAGGAGGGACATTATGCTGTTGTTCGTGTCCTCCATGTTCTGGGAGAGTTTCTTGAGCGAGGTCAGGGAGTCTATCACCAGCCTCGAGTACTTCGTCTCCTGAAGCTCCTGCTTCAGCATCAGCTGGAGGGATTGGATGGAGATCTCGGGAGCCGCCTGCTTCATTGCCTCCGTCTTCGCGTTCGGGCCCGCCTCCCGGAGCGAGCCCACCGCCCTCTGGGCGGAGACCTCGACCAGGGAGACGCGTTTGTTGAACGCCTTCGCGGCCGGATGGACATCCAGTATCCTGATCTTCCCGACGTCCCACCCGAGCGATCTGACGTTCTCGCGGATCTCTGCCGGCGGCTCATCGACGGCCACAAGCAGCGCGCGCTCGGCCTGCCTCACACCTTGCTGGAGGAACTGAATCGCGAGGGTCGTCTTCCCGGCCCCGGATGTCCCGGATACGACGTAAGGCCTGCCCGGTATGAGGCCGCCGTTTAGCATCTCGTCGAGACCGGGGATGCCCGTGCTTGCCCTCGGGACCGGGAGACCAGTCATCAGCCCTTCGCCTCCGGTTTCTGTTCTGAGGGCGGCGGAGGGACTTCGGGCGGTGGAGGCTCTGGGACAGGTACCGGTTCTGCCTTCTGGTGCACAGGCGGCGGTTCAGGCAACGGTTCCGGGAGAGGCGCCTGGCCCGTGTCCGTCGGGGGGACATCCTTCTTTTCGGCTTGTTTCAGCTTGACTGAGATGCCCTCGGACGTCATCTTCATGCTCCGGAGCTCGGGGTCGTGGCACGAACCCCGGTACTTCTCGATGGTGATCCCTCTGACGAGCCCCCTTCCGTCGAGCCACTTCTGCAGCCGGATCTCCCCTCGGGCCATGTGCGCCTCGACGTCCGGCTTGGCGATCTCTGGCAGCTGCACGGTGGCGAGCGTGGTCACATTGAGGTCCGAGAGGAGCCTGAAGAACGAGATCATGGACGCGTTCTCTTCGCTCGTCTTGATGTAGAAGTAGCGCAGGGAGGTCAGGGAATCGACCACGACTCGGGAGTACCTCCTGACCTTCATCTCCTGCTTGAGCATCTCCTGGACGGTGTTGATCGATATGTCAGCGGGGCTCTTGTCAGAAGTTATCCTGATCCTGTCGGGGACGTCCTTGAAGTACATGACTGACCGCTCGGTCGAGACGTCCCTGACGGGGGTCTTGTCGTAGCTCATGACGTCCGGGGTGGCGTCGAACACCTGTATCGTGGCCAGGTCCCAGCCGAGGTTGACCATGTTCTTCTTGACCTCGTTCGGGGGCTCGTCCAAGGCTATATACAGGACTCGTTCCCCGTGCGTTGACCCCTCGATGAGGAACTGCATGGCCAGTGTGGTCTTCCCAGTGCCCGAGGCCCCTGACACGATGTATGTCCTGCCAGGTATGAGGCCGCCATCCAGCATCTCATCCAGGCCAGGTACGCCTGTCCTGATCTTGTCCTTGATCATGTTCTGCACCGGGGGGACCCTGATTCGCAGACTGCACTTGATTTAGGTTGGTCAGGCTTATATTTTTCCTAGTGGTAACCACCGCTGAGACTTGGTGGCCACAACATCGGCATAAGTGACCGATTGGGTATACTGGGGTGGTCACGCTCCACAGGATTGGGCATAGAGATGACGGAACCAAAGCAGAAGTACTCCTTCAAGGAAGCACTGGCGATCTCGAGAGACTTCTCGATCCTGCTGCTCTCTCTGGTCATAGGGGGCCTGGGGTTCGGCATCCTCTCTCCGATCCTGCCCAAGTATGCGGAGGAAGTGCTCCACACCGACGCCTCTGGCCTGGGCTTCGCATACACCCTGTTCGCGATCGCCTTCGCTGCAGCCATGCTCCCTGCGGGATACTGGGCGGACAAAATCGGGCGGAAGCAGATGATCGCGGGCGGCCTGATGTTGTTCGGCTTCACGACACTTGCGCTTGCGTTCATCACCAACGTCTACCAGCTGGCAGTCCTGCGCATACTCGAAGGCATCGGTGCGGCGATGGAGGTTCCCGCGGCGTTCGCACTCGTGATCGACCTCGTACCCGAGAGCAAGCGAGGCATCGCGATGGGGGCGGAGGGGACGGCACAGCTGATTGGGGCCCTGAGCGGCCCATCGATAGGGGGTTTCGTCGCGCAGTTGGGGTATAACTACGCCTTCTACGTCGCCGCCGCCCTAGCGGTTACCTGCTCGCTGCTCGTGTGGCAGATAAGGGCACCGAAGGTCGTCCAGGTGGGGGAGAAGCCCTCTCTCATGGCCATCTTTGACGCTTGGAGGCGCAACGCGAAGCAGAGCCGCGCCCTCAAGGCGATCACGACCAGGGGGTTCGTGATGGGGATCGTCCAGGGCCTGTGGAACCTCGGGCTCATCCTCTATTGGTACGACAAGATCGGCATGTCAGAAGCAGAGGTCGGCCTCGCGATGACCATCGGAGTCCTGACCATGATGCTCGGCACCCTCCCGTTCGGAGCGATGTCCGATGCCAGGGGAAGGCGGCCGTTCATTCTCGTGGGCGGGGCGATAATGGTGGCGGGGCTGTTCCTGAACGTCTTTGCCACGAATGTCTGGCACGTCTTCATACTCGTCGCGATTTCGGACTTCGGAGGGGCGATGTCGAATCCCTCGGTAGGCGCGATGCTCGCGGACGTCATGTCCAAGGACGAACGGGGGAGGGTGATGGGCGCGTACCAGATGATACAGGCCGTCGGGAACGTCGTGGGCTTCGCGCTCCTCGGGTACATCTACGACAACGTCAACAAGGAGGCGCCAATCGTGCTGTGCTCGTTCGCGCTGATGGCGGCAACCCTGATCATCGCGCTGTTCGTTCAGGAGACGCATGTCGTGGCCCAAGAGGCTGAGGAGTCCGTTCCGGAGATCTCCGTAGTTGAGCAGCCTGAGCTGAGCAAGTGAGCCCGGCTCCTGACAACCTTATTATATCGAGAGCCGGTTCTTTCCCGGGAGCCCTGGAGCGATGCCAGTCATCAATTTCAGCTACTCGGACCTCTGCGACCTCGTCGGCCGGGAGGTCTCCAGAGAAGAGCTGCGAGAGAGGCTCCCGATGATTGGCGCGGACCTCAAGTCGCTCGACGACTCGTCAGACGATGCTTCGTTCGAGTTCTTCCCGAACAGGCCCGACCTCTACTCAGTCGAAGGCATCGCTAGGGCATTGCGAGCGTTCCTCGAGTTCGAGCCCGGCATCCGGTCGTACGCGGTGGGAGACTCCGAGGTCGACCTCGTGGTCGACCCCTCCGTGAACCAGGTGAGACCGTACATATGGTCCGCGCTCGTCGAAGGCATCGAGATCACGGACCCGCTGATCCGGTCGATGATGGACATCCAGGAGAAGCTGCACATAACTGTCGGCAGGAACCGCAGGAAGGTGGCCATTGGCCTCCACGATTTCCGCACCGTGAAGCCCCCGTTCACGTACAAGGCGGTGCCTCCGGACGGGATCTCCTTCGTGCCCCTGCAGGGATCGCGAAGGATGACCCCTGCCGAGATCCTCAGGGAGCACGAGAAGGGCAAGGCCTACGCGTTCGTACTCGATGGAAAGAGCGTCTACCCGATGATAGTTGACAGCCAGGGCGAGGTGCTTTCGTTCCCGCCCATCATAAACGGCATCACGACCGCCATCACTGAGGAGACGAAGGACATCTTCGTGGATTGCACTGGCACGGACATGAATGCCGTCATCAACACTGTGAACATAATCACCACTGCCCTCGCGGAAAGGGGCGGCCGGATCAGCTCTGTGAAGATTCACAGGGACGGGGAGGTGGTGCGGGCGCCGGACCTCAAGCCAATCAGGATGTCCCTCGATCCTGCGTATTCGAACTGGTGGACGGGTGTTCCCCTGGATGCGGGTTCGGTCGTCAGGGCCCTCAAGAAGATGGGCTACGGGGCCGTAGGCGCAGAAGGCAGGATCGAGGTTCTCGTGCCGCGCTACAGGGGGGACATACAGCATCGCGTGGACCTGGTCGAGGACGTCGCGATAGGGTACGGCTTCGAGAGATACGGCTCGGCCCTCCCGAAGCACCAGACATTCGCCAAGGAGGACGACATGACGGCCTTCGGCAACGCCGTGAAGCCCGTCATGATAGGCCTAGGGTACTCCGAGGTGGTCACGCTGTCGCTTTCGAATCAGCGCGACCAGTTCGAGGCGATGAACCTCAAGGAGACGGGGTCCGCGATCCACGTCCTGAACCCCGTGAGCGAGGAGCACGGCCTGGTGCGGGTCTCCTTGCTGCCGAGCCTGATGACTATCTTCCGGCGAAACAAGCATCGCGAGCTGCCTCAGCGGATTTTCGAGATAGGTGACGTCGTCTTAGGGACCCTCAACCGCACGATGATTGCCGGGGCGGCTATCCACGCGAAGGCCGGATTCACCGAGATGAAGTCCGTTGTGCAGTCCCTTTTCGAGGGCATCGGACTGGAGTGCTCCGTCGAGGCGACCCCCGACTCGCGTTTCATCGACGGGCGCTGCGCCTCTGTGTTATCTGGCGGCGAGAGAGTCGGCATCATGGGAGAGGTTTCCCCCGCAACGATCGATGCCTTCGGGCTCAAGTATCCCCTGATCGCCTTCGAGCTGGACTTGGAATCGATAAGGCTCCTTAGTGCGCAGGGAAAAGGGCCATGACCTGGCCCACATCCGAAATCATGATATCAGCGCATGCGTTGATAGCTCCGGAGATGCTGAGGTAGCTAAGCCCGGTTCACGGCGCCAGCCTTGAGAGTTGGTGGTACTGCGTACCTCGGGAGTTCAAATCTCCCCCTCAGCGCTCCCCTTCTGCGTTCTTTTGAGGTGCGCCCACGCTGTCCACGGCTAAATCAGGGTTCGCTCGGCGACTTGTTGAGGAGGTAGATACCGGCAAACGCGACCAGGCCACCAAGCACTGCCAAAGGGACGCTCTGGGGCAGTTTGAACGACGAGTGCGGCGCGAAGGCGAGAACTATCAACTGGGCGCCGACGGTCAGTATGCCGTTCAGGGCGAAGAGCACCGACGTCAGCGATGCCCCCACCCGCGGGAGTCCTGAGTTGTAGGTTCCCAAGCCAACGGCCGGGAAGAGGCCGATGAGAATGAGCACGATCCACCCTGTTATGTCCGTCGGCCACTCCAGACGACCAAGGACCGCCCCGACCGCCAAGACCACTATCCCGGAGAAGAGCAGTTCGAGCCCAGACAACCGGGTGAGATCGTAGTCGCGGAGCAGATGTGTTGTGTAGACCACCGACCCACCGAGGATGAGCGAGCTCAAGATCGCTTCGACCTCTCCGAAGCCGATTGACAGCGTGAGCTCCTCCGCGTTCACGAGGACCAGGAAGACACCGCCGAGGATCAGGACGCTTCCTATCGCCTCGATCTGCCTGAGGCGTTCTCCGAGGAAAATGGCCGACAGCAGGACGACAAACAACACTTCGGACGAGCCTCCGCCGAGGATCGCCTCCTTGCTTGCTCCGATGCGCGAGACCGCATCGAACCAGAGAAGGACGCCGACGCCGACAAGCGAGCCCAGGATTGCCATCCGGGCCCATCCAGACGTTCCAAGATCCCTGGTGAACGCCCTTGTCTTCGAAGGCTGGATCGCGAGGAGGACGACGGCCCCGATCATCGGTGGAATCGCGCTCACGAGAAATACGTCCACTCCTGCGATGTTGATCGCACCCTCGACGGCGACGGACTCGAACGCCACAACGATTGCGGACAACAGCACAATCGCAATGCCCGCTCTTCTAACGTCCAAGTTCTCGGTTCCCAATCGGTTTCTGCTCCTAAATGCTTGCGAGGGACCGTGCCGATGCAAAAGGCGACGTTTGGTCAATGTTTATCTGTGCCCGACCCCATGACGTTCTGCTCTTCGAGCACGGGATGGGTGCATGTGCAGGTACAGCTACCTCAGCGGAGCTTGCGCGAACAAGCATGTCGACAGCCTTGTATGCGTTGGGATTGACAAGTGCGAGTTCCGTTCGCTGAACGTCCTCGAGAAGCCGTCGCCCAAGGGCAACTCCGACTGTCGGCATGAGTTCTGGCTCGGGCTGTATTGTGAGAAATACGGTAGGTTCTTCTGCGCAGGCGAGAGTAACTGCTCTACCCCGGAATCCTATCATGAGCATCTCCTAGTCCATCAGAGAAGCCTCAAGCGCCCCGGGCAGGAGCCGTGAGCGGATGAAGTGCAAGTTCAGGACCGTGACGAACCGCTGCACGGGCAAGTACAAGGGATTCGCATGCATTCGGGAGCAGTGCTCCTACTACGCAGAGTCAAAGAAGTGCGAGTTCCACGAAGCCTCCGGGGACTACTGCTGGAAGTACGGTCGGTTCGGATGCGTCGGAAAGAACAGCTGCGGCACCCTTCTCGACTACCTCGATGCGGTCGCCGAGGTCGATTCCTGACCGCCCCTCTCGTACAGTTCCTTCCTGATCCTGGGGATGAGCGCCATCAGGACCGCGATCTCCGTCAACGAGGTCCTGTCGATCAGCCCGTCGGAGAGGTAGCCGATGGATCCCTGCTTGTGGCCGATCTTCTCGATCTCGGTTATCTGACTCATGGTTTCCCCCACGGGCTCTCCTTTGAGGGCCGCCTTCACGACCTCAGGGGGATACTCGAATCCAGGACCGTGGCCAACGGTCATCTTTCCGGACGAGTCGATGACCGCACAGTACTGGATGTCTAGGTGCTTCTCCAGAATCGCGTTGTAGAACAGCCCCGCCTCGATCCCGACGCCGAAGTCCGCCCCGGTCTTCTCGAGCGCGCTCTTCGCCCTCCTGATAGCGCCCTCGATAGTCTGCTTCTCCCTCGGTTGCTTGCCGACCCCTTGCTCCGGCTCGACGCTGACGACCTCCACGAGTCCGAACGCCTGCGTGAAGATATTCCGGGTGGCGTCGACTTTGACCTTGTTCGTCGAACCGACCGCGACCTTGATCGGCCTCAGCAGTCGGCCGTCCTTGTCGATCTCCCCCATCACGATCCTGGACGAGCTTATCGCGCGCGCGTCGTCCGCTCTGACCTCCTTGATCGCGAAGACCTTCAGGGGCCTCAGGCCGTTCCGCCTCCTCCGCTCGTTGATCTCGTCTGCGTTCTGCCTCGTCTCCGGCGACACGACTATCGCATCAAGGGTCTCCGAGGTCGCCGCGGTTCCCTTCATGTCCGTTATCATCACGATCTGGAACGGCTTTCCGTACCTCTGCAGGAACTTGGCCAGGGCCGCCTTTCTCATGAAATAGGGTGCCACCGGGACTTTCTTGATCCCTTGGGCGAATTCGTCCGATGTCAGTCCCACTTCCACTTCGTCGCCTACTGTGAACGCCGTTTCGAAGAGCAGCTCGTGCCCCTTGTGTATGACGTTGAACGTCCCGCCGACTCCGACCCTCATGTGACACACCTCAGTAAAGCGTGAGCATCATCGCAGCGACGAACACCGCAATCATCAGCGCATAGAAGTAGTACAGCTTCTTCTTCTCGGAGGATCTCGCCGCCTTGAACTCCTTCTCGCATTCCTCGTCGCAGAACTTGTCCTTGTACGCTATCGCCTTGTCGCAGTTCTTGCAGTGCCTGTGCTGAGCTATTCGTTCTACCGTCTCTTCACCCCTGTCGATTCCATTCTGACACCATCGCAGCCGACTTTGACGACGATGGGTTCTCCGCCTGCTTTGACGATGGCCTCCGAAACCGCATTGACGTCGTCCGCCAGAGCGACCATGCTTCCTCCTCCGCCCGCTCCAGTCATCTTCGCACCGTAAGACAGACCCCTGCAGGCGTTCACGAGGCTCTCGAGCGCCGGATGCCCCACGCCGAGGCCGTTCAGGATGGAATGGTTCTCAAGCATGAGCTCGCCGAGCCGCCTCTTGTCCCCTTTCCTGAGCGCGGCGACACCGTCCTCGACTATCTCCCCTATCCGGTCTATGCCCTTGGCCGCGGCCCTGTTATCATCCACCATCTTCTTGACCTTGGCCACCAGGGGGCCGGTCGCGGCGTGCACACCGGTGTATCCGACGACGAAGATCATCTCAGGGACGTCGCAGTGGTGGATGTTCCACACGGTCTCCCCGCGCTCGACCCGCCACAGGAAATTGTCCGATTTCTCGGGAGAGACGAGGACGCCGTAGCCGTGGGTGGATGTCGACGTGTCTATCGGGCTCGCCCTTCCCTGGACCCTGTTCTCGACCGCGTACGCCTTCTGGGCGATATCCTCGGAGTCGAACTTGCGTTTCTCGGCCAGCATCGCGCCGATACACGAGACCGTGACCGCAGCTGACGACCCTAGGCCCGATCCTGACGGTATCTCCGATTCGGTCTCGATGTCGATCGGCGGGCCGTTCCAGGCCTCATCCAGCGATGCGGATACGTAGGCGTGGTGCTTCTTCCGCATCGGGTGCCCGTTCACAGTGTAAGAGCTGGATTTCGAGACCTTGCTTCTGATCCTCAGGTCTATCGCTAGAGCCAGGGCCGGTCTTCCAAAGACGACCGCGTGCTCGCCGAACAGTATGATCTTGCCAGGCGCTGAGCAACCTGTCATCCATTCTTCCCAAGCCCCGATTGCGAATATAGCCTTTTTGTCGCGACACCACGAACGGATGAGCGAAACCGATGATTGACGATGTGCGCGGCCAAAAGGATTAAGGCCGCTTCCTGGCTTGACCGTACGCGAGCGATGGTGCAATGCCAGAGAGGTCTTCGAGAATAGAGGGGTTCTACAAGCTGCCGATTGCCGAACGCGTCAGGATCGTCAAGGATTTCGGGGGCCTGACGGACGATGAAGCGAGAGCGCTCACCGGTGTGGGGGTGGACAGCTCGATCCCTGACCGAATGGTAGAGAACGCCGTAGGGATGTTCCCCCTGCCGCTTGGCATCGCGATGAACTTCACGGTCAACGGCAGGGACTACCTCATCCCGATGGCCATCGAGGAGCCGTCGGTCGTGGCTGCCGCATCCAACGCCGCGAAGATGGCCCGGGATAGGGGCGGCTTCACGACGAGCAGCACGGATCCAGTCATGATAGGGCAGGTCCAAGTCACGGGCGTCAGCAATCCTGAGGCGGCGCGCAACTCACTCCTCGAACACAAGCATGAGATCCTCAGCCTGGCGAACGCTCAGGACCCGATGCTGATCAAGCTGGGCGGGGGAGCAAGAGACCTCGAGGTCCGGATCATACAGACTCTCGAAGGCCCTAACGTCATCGTGCACCTGCTCGTGGATGTTCGTGACGCTATGGGGGCCAATGCGGTCAACACGATGGCAGAGGCGACCGCGCCTCTGATAGAGAACATCACGGGCGGGAAGGTATACCTGAGGATTCTTTCCAACCTCGCGGTCCACAGGCTTGCGAGAGCTGAGGCCGTCTGGTCTAAAGAAGCGATTGGAGGGCCTGAAGTCGTCGAGGGAGTCATGGAGGCCTACCTGTTCGCGGAGGCCGACCCGTTCCGCTGCGCGACCCACAACAAGGGCGTCATGAACGGCATAGACGCCGTCATACTTGCGACCGGGAATGACACGCGCGCGATAGAGGCGGGTGCGCACTCGTACGCCGCGCGCACGGGCGCCTACAAGCCCATGACCAAGTTCGAGAAGACCCCGGAAGGCGACCTGAGGGGCTCCATAGAGGTGCCGATGGCGGTCGGGCTTGTGGGTGGAGCCACGAAGGTTCATCCGACCGCGAAGGCTTGCGTGAAGCTCCTCGGAGTTAAGAACGCGCAGGAGCTCGGAGAGATCGTGGCCGCCGTCGGGCTCGCTCAGAATTTCGCTGCCCTCCGCGCCCTGGCGACTGTGGGCATCCAACGGGGACACATGACGCTCCACGCAAAGAACATCGTGATGAGCGTCGGCTGTCCGCCGGAGCTGGTGGACGAGGTCGTGAGGATCATAGTCGCCGAGAAGAAGATACGCATGGACCGCGCACAGGAAGTCGTCGCCGAGCTGAAGAAGAAGCACGGCGTGACCTGAGCAGGTTGGAAAAGTATATTGGGGGACCAGGCGTACTCCGACCCGTGGTATCGCAAGGGGACCTGTTGGGGCTGGTTGCGGTTTATGGATACGTCGCCGCAGTCGTCGCGCTCTCGTGGTCTCTCGACAAACGAATCAAGAGCGCAAGGAAGCTCGTCCACGTAATGACGGGCGGGATCGTCTTCTTCTGGTGGCTCTTCGACTCTCGATGGGTGATGGCGGGCCTCGCCGCGCTGCCGTTCATCCCGCTGCTCCTGCTCGCCACCCCACATTCCCCTGTGAAGTTCCTCAAGAAGGGGCCTCTCGGGGCGCGCTCCAAGGAGGGACACGCATACGGACTTGTGATGTACGCGATTTCCTGGACCATCATCGCTTTCCTGCTGTTCGAAGACCTCTTTGCCGCGTCTGTCGCCATCGCTGCAATGTCCTTCGGCGACGGGATGGGCGAGATCATTGGCCGGAAGTTCGGGAAGCACAGATATGCCCACCATAGGACCTGGGAGGGCAGCGCCGCGGTCTTCGCCGCTACGTTCCTGAGCGTCATGGTCCTGAGCTGGTTCTACTTCAGTCTGGTTGGATACCCGACGGACACGCAGCCCGTTCTGATCTATCCGTTCGCGCTAGCCGTTAGCGTGCTCGTCACGGTCCTCGAGGCGCTGACGCCGGGGTCAATCGACAACCTGGTCGTTCCTCTCGTCATCGCTGGATATCTTCACATGATCGGTGCTTAAGAATGAAGTTCATCGTCGTGGACGGGCTGGATGGATGCGGCAAGGACACGCATGCGAGCAACATAGGAAAGTTGCTGCAGGAGACAGGAGAGGACGTTCGGATATTCTCACACCCCTCCCCAAGGCTCTTTGGCAGGGCGTCCAAGCGCTTCCTCCAGGGCGAAGGCCCCCCAGCCCGGCTGTTCGCGACGCTGTTCTTCATCCTGGACGTTCTTCAATCGGTGAGGAATCTCAAGTCGAGCAGTCGAGGGACCGTCATATTCGTGCGGTATCTTCTTGGCACGGCCTATCTGCCGCCCAGCCTCGCCCCCTATGGCTACATCGCGTTCAGGAACCTCCTGCCGAGACCGGACCTGGCGATATTCATCGACATCGAGCCTGAGGTGGCGATAAGGAGGATACGAGCCCGCGGACATGCTCCGGAGATGTTCGAGACGCCCGAGAAACTCGCGGCGGTCAGAAGGGTTGCGAAAGGACTCGTCTCGGACGACTGGGTGACGATAGACAACAGCGTCGACGGCCAGGCACCATTTCTGGAGGTTGAACGCATCCTCAAGGAGCGCTCATTCCTTCGGGGTGCATCCTGAATCCAGACCTGGAACGCGCCTCGTCTTGTCCGGAGGAGACATACGGCATCGGTCGCAGTTCTCGTCGCAGGGCTCTATGTGGATAATGATGCTGCTGCCAGGAAGCTCCTTCTTGATCTCGTGCTCCAGATGATCAACCAGGTCGTGCCCTTCCTTGACTGTGAGGTTCCTCGGGACGATCATGTGGACGTCAATCTGTCTCTCAGAGCCCATTCTCCGTGCCCTGAGCTTGTGGTAGTTCAATATCTGTTCGTGGTCCCGAATGACCCTCTCTATGAGCCTGATCTCCGTCTCCGGAAGGCTCTTGTCGAGCAGCCCCTCTGTCGAGCGCCTCGTGATGTCGTAGGCGGCGTGGATGATGAAGGCGGCAACCACAACCGCGACGGCCGGGTCGAGCCAATGCGGTCCGCCCAACTGGATAAGAGTTAGGGCGATGAAGACGCCTAAGGAGGTTAGGACGTCTGTCGTGAGATGGAATGCGTCGGCCTCGAGGGCAAGCGACTCAGTCTTCTTCGCGACCGCCATCAGCCGCCTCGAGACTACGTAGTTGAGAACCGCCGATGCGCCCATGATGAGCATCCCGACCAAGACGAAATCCACCGCAGTCTGCTCGATGAACTTCAGCGCAGCCTCGTATATGATGAGGACCGCCGCGAGAAGGATGAGGACCCCCTCGACCATGCCCGAGAGGTTCTCGTACTTCCCGTGCCCGTATCTGTGCTCACGGTCCGCAGGTTCCGCGGACATCTTCACGGAATATCGCGCAATTAGCGCCGCGAGCAGGTCGATGGCTGAGTGGATCGCCTCGGAGAGAACGGCGACGGACCCCATGAGAATGCCCGACACCAATTTGAGGATCACTAGCGAACTGTTTGAGTAGACCGACAGTCGCGCCACATGGATCTTCTCTTCGGCGGCGTCCATTGACGGGTTCGATTAGTGGCCTGGTACTTAGGGTTTGTTGCCTCGAGGTCTTACTAAATGACGAGGCTGAATTCGAAATCCTTATGGCCTCTAAACCGAATAGCACATCACCCCCGGTGACAACAATGCCTGACGATCCGACGAGTTTCTTGAATGACCTGCCTATTTGGAAGCTGAAACTGGTCGCCGCCGAATACAGGATCGACATCTCCAACTGCAGGTACAAGAGGGACTACGTCGAGAAGATCCGGTCAAAGAAGATAACGCAGGCGCAGGCAAGAGAGGCGATCGCGAAGGCGAAGAAGGGAGGCCCGGAGAGAAAAGACGACGGGGGACAGGCTGATCGGATCGAGCGGGAACTGGAGCTGATAGCCGCAAAGCCCGTTGAGGTTCTCGAGCTGCCGGAGGCCGAAGAGAAGACCATCGAGAAGAACATCGACGAGGCGTTGACCATACGTCCCTCGTTCTTTGATATCGACTCAACCGCCCAAAGCGCATACAACCGGATGATCGTAGGGGACTTCTACCAGGCCCTGAAGACCAACAGAGACGCGCGGCTCAAGTCCCTCGAGATGATAAGCAACTTCGAGGTGTATTCCTCAGCTGTCTCGATCAGGGCCGCGGACGAGCTCCTGACCCGGCTCCATGAGAAGATGAAGATGGACCCGAACCTCAAGACCGCGCTCGCAGCCGCGAAGAAATCCTTCGTCGCGGGCTCGCCACGCCTCAGGGAACAGGCGCTCGAGAGCCTCGAGACTCTGGCATGCAAGACCTACGAAGCGGCAATGTCCGAGGGCGACCAGACTTCCGAGGAGTTGAAAGCCCTTCTCACGGACTACGAATCGTTCGGCACTCGAACCGAAGAGGCACGGAAATACCTTGACATCGCAGCACAGGCGAAACAGGCGTTTGATGCCAAGGAGTACAAGAAGCTCGTTCGGAACGCCAAACAGAGCGCCGAAGTGGCAAGGGAGTTCAGACGGAAGGAGATCGAGAACGCGTTCGACCTCGTCAAAGCTTCCGCCGCGGAGGCCAAGCAGATCGGAGCCCCAATCGACAAGGCTGAGACAGCCTTGGCGGAGGCAAAGACTGCGTTCGACGACGGCTGGCTGAAGAGGTCACTGGAACTCCTCGCGGACGCCGAGAAGTCCATAGACTCCGCCCACCTGGAAGCAATCAGGCGGAACAGGGACCTAGAGGCCAGTCAGACAAAGAAGGTCTCAGGGGCCGTGAGAAGGTACGAGCCCGCAATCTCAGAAGCGATGTCGTACGGCATCGACGTCGACGAGGCCGCAACACACCTCGGCAGCACGAAGGCCGCCCTTCTGAAGAACGATATAGTCGCGGCTGCCAAATTCTCTCGGCGTTTGGACGACGTGATGATTCCTGTTGAGAAGGAGCTTGATCACTTCCGAATCGAGAAAGGGGTGCTCACGCCTCTGACTGAGTCGAAGTGCGAAGCGTGCGGGAGTTCGCCAGTCTACGCTTTCTCGGATGGGACCAAGAAGTGCGTTGAATGCAAACGCGTGTACCCCATCGCAAAACCGCTCCCGGAGGTCCCAACTGCACCGCGTCAGGCAGTGCCGTTTCAACCTGCAGCGGAGCCCAAGAGGAAGCGCGGATTCTTCAGATGGTAGTGCGGCTCTTCGCAAGACCCTTGATGATGTCGCCCCTGGTCACGATGCCGACAAGGACCCCCTTCTCCAGTACCGGAAGGCGGTTTATCCGGTGATCCATCATCATGACCACCGCCTCGTTGACCGGGGTTTCGGGGTCGACAGTGATGACCTCTTTCGTCATGACCGTCTTGACAGGCATCTTTCCCGCTTCGCCGTAGGCCTCGAGGATCTCTCTCTGCGAGACGTCCTCCTGGAAGGCTATACCGAACGGACTGATCGAAGGGTAGACCATGTGGACGTCCTTCTTCGTCGTCTTGATTGAGTGCAAAATGTCGGACTCGCTGAAGATACCCACGAGCTTGTGGTCCTCCAGGACGGGCACCCCCGAGATGTCCTTCTCCGCGAGGAGTGCCGCAGCATCCTTCACCGTAGTGTCTGATGTGACAGTCAGGACACGTCTGGACATGATGTCTTTCACCTTCAGCATTGGTATCGCGTGAGCATCGCCCGGAAAGCTATAAATGTTTTCGGCAGCTTGGGGGCCTCAAGGCAAGACTATCCAGAAGGCTGAGGTGCATGCAGACCAAACTCAAGCCCATTGCGGACATCGAGGTGGGAGACGGCACGACGGTCAAGGAACTCACGGCGCAGATGCTGGCATCCGGAGGGTTCACGGCGAAGAAGCTCGGGCTCGCCTGCGAAATCATGAGGAAGATGCTGAGGGAGAAGCAGTGCGTCATATTCCTTTCGTTCCCAGCCTGCATCATATCCACTGGGACGAGAGGCGTGATCAGGAAGCTCGTCGAGGAGAGACTGGTCGACGTGATCATCACGACCTGTGGGACCTTGGACCACGACCTCGCGCGCGTGTGGAGGAAGTACTACCACGGAGACTTCCTGATGGACGACGCGGAACTCCATCGCAAAGGGATCAACCGCTTGGGGAACATCCTCATCCCGAACGAGAGCTATGGCATAGTCCTGGAACAGAAGATGCAGCCAATCCTGGAGGACATCTACAGGAAGGGGAAGAAGAACTTGTCCAGCCGCGAGCTCGCGCGGGAGTTCGGGCTCAGAATCGACGATAAGAAATCGATCCTCTACTGGGCGGCCAGGAACGACATCCCGATCTATGTGCCGGGTATAACCGACGGTGCGTTCGGGTCACAGCTCTGGCTCTTCAAACAGCAGCATTCGGACTTCAACGTCGATGTCATGAAGGACGAGCAGGAGCTCTCGGATACCGTCTTCACGGCGAAGAAGGCCGGAGCCATCATGATTGGCGGGGGTATCTCGAAGCACCACGTAATCTGGTGGAACCAGTTCAGGGGAGGCCTTGAGTATGCGGTCTACCTGACCACGGCCGAGGAGTGGGACGGATCGCTCTCAGGCGCCCGGGTGAGGGAGGCGGTGAGCTGGGGGAAGGTAAAGGAGAACGCCCAGTATATCACAGTGGAAGGCGACGCCACGATCACCCTGCCTATGATTGCCAGCTCCGTGCTCGGAGAAGGGCGCCCGGGAAGGCATTAATAGCGCCTAAGAAAATACTCATCAACCGGGGGAAGAGCGGCAATGACTGCTAAGGACACCAGCCCCGAGACCGTTACGACACAGGATCTCGAGGCCTTTGCGAAGGAGTACTATAATTCCTATGTGCAGGCGATAGACGAGAAGAAGCCCCAGGTCGTGCCCAAGTTCGCACAGGAAGGCCCGTACGAGATCAGCTCCGTCCTCCTCCCAAACGGCTCCATCTGCATGATCTTCAGAACAAGCTCGGAACTCAAGGCCCACGGGTCGTCGAGGGACTGGGACGAAGTCCAGGAGATGGTAGTCAAGGGCGTCGACCATTTCGCGGGGTTCTTCCCGTTCGAGGGCAGAACTATTGGGGACTGGAACAGGCGGGGAAGGCGTGACGCGCTCAGGGACCTTCGCCTCATCGACAAGTCGGACCTGAGCAAGGACAGCGCGAAGTTGGAGGCAGTGATCGAGAGCGTGGACAAGATCGTGAAGGTCAACCCGTTCCTCAAGAAGTCCGGTGGGGAGATCATCACTGCCCTGAGGTCGATTGACGGTCGGGTCAAGGGCGGCTTCCCGACTGTTGACGCGATCGCGGGCCTCCAGTCATTGAAATCCTACGTTCCAGGAGCCGAGGCGGTGACGATCGAGTTCCCGGACCGGCCTCTGCTCGAGGAGATCTCGGACCGCCTGAACGACCTCGCGAATCTCCAAGCCAAGATAGACGTGGTGGAGAACAGGATTTTCGAGATGGAGAAGGTGGCCGTTGCTGCGGACCTCGGGGATCTCGTTGAGGACAACCACGGGCGGGTGGAGAGGCTGGAGAAGCAGCTGGAGAAGGTCTCGAACATACTGACGATGCTGAACTCGAAGGTCGAGAGCTATTTCTCCAAGACAGCCGAGAGAGAGCGACAGGCGGACCTCGAGAGACAAATCGAGGAGCACCTGAAGCAGTCCTCGGCCCATGACGACAAGATCGCCAAGCTGGAGGCGGACGCGGCGGCCCTGGTGGACGAGCTGCGCAAGACGGCCGCGAAGATGGACAAGGATCTGCAGGACAGCAGGAAGAAGATAGCCAGGATGGAGAAGCATTTCTCGGACTTCGCAAAGGTCGTCCAAGAGTAGGACCATGAAGAAGATCTGTGTTCTGCCAGGAGACGGCATAGGTCCCGAAGTCGTCGGATGTGCTGTTGAAGTCCTGAGGCACGCAACGAACGACCTTGAGTTTGTCGAAGGCAAGATTGGTCAGGCGTCATTCAGAGCCACTGGGACATATCTCACGGATGAGACCCTCGACCTCATGCGCTCGTGCGACTCCACGCTGTTCGGGGCCGTCACCACCCCGGAAACGTCGGATTACGTCTCGCCCGTGCTCCGATTCCGAAGAGAGCTGGACCTTTACGCCAGCGTGAGGCCCGTGAAATCGTACGCGAGACTGAGGGCGGGACCCGCGATAGACGTTGTGATCATCCGGGAGAATTCCGAGGGGATGTACGCCGGCAAGGAGGTCTCCGACATCAACGGCGTCACCACCATGCGGCGCGTCACGCGGCGCGCGTGCGAGCGCATCGTCAAGTTCGCCATCGATTACTCACTCAAGAACGGACGAAGCTCAGTGTGCTGCGTCCACAAGGCCAACGTCCTGAGGTCCTCGGACGGCCTTTTCCTGTCCGTCTTCAAGGAGAAGATGGCGGCTGAGGGAGGGGCCCTCAAGGGCAGGGACCAGTTGGTCGACTCGTCCGCAATGCATCTCGTCACTGACCCTGCCCGCTTCGACGTGGTCGTCACGCTCAACCTCTACGGGGACATCCTCTCGGATGTCGCCGCCGGCGTGGCCGGAGGACTTGGGTTCGCACCCACTGGCAACATAGGCGACAGGTACTCGGTGTTCGAGCCTGCACATGGCTCTGCCCCGGACATAGAGGGGTCGGGGAAAGCGAACCCGACTGCGGCAATCCTTTCAGGCGCCATGATGCTGAGGCATATCGGAATGCCCGAAGAGGCCGCGGACGTTGAGAAGGCCGTGGCATCGGTATACCAGTCGGGGCATCTGACTCAGGACCTCGGAGGGAGGCATGATTCGGCCTCGTTCACCGAGCGCGTCGTCCGAGAGATCAGATCCCGGAACGCTCTCTGACGCTGCGTGAACGAAGATTCAGATGGAACATGTTCCTCACGTTCGTCAGTTCTGATCCGAGATAGGCGCTGAACGAATGGGAGTCTCTCTCCGATGTGTACCGTGCGTACCTGAGGGCGACCAGACCCACGGTTGCGCAAACCAACAGGCCCCCTTCCAGGGCCGAGAAGTTCCCCAAGGTATTTGCGGCGTAGTCCATCAGGAGATGCGTCCCCCAGAACAGGAATGGTATTGCGAGCCTGAACGTGGAGGATAGTGGGGCGACCACGGCTGCGGCAATCGGGGCGTGAAGGATTGACTTCCACTGACCTCCCGGGTTCATGAGAGAATGGAAGTTGAAGATGGATGTCACACCGTTGGCTTGCGTATAGTTCACGAGACCGAACAGATGGTCGAGGTCGATGAACACTCCGAACAGCATCGCGACGAAGGCGTCGTTCCTGTCTAGCGTCAGAAGCTGAATCAGTAAAAGAGTGACGGCGATGTGAGTTATCGATAGCATCGGCCTACCACAGTTCAGCGCTATTCAGCCAATAGATGAAACTCTGCTATATGTGTCTTCCGTGAACCAACCGCGAAAGAAGATGCAGGTATGTCCAGAAGATTGCGCCTGAGATCGTCGCGGCCGCAGGGATGGTCAGGACCCATGCGGCCACTATCCTCCTTCCCACCCCCCACCTGACGGCAGACATCCGGTGAGCCGCCCCGGCCCCCATGATGGAGCCCGAGATGGTATGCGTTGTGCTCACGGGTACCCCGAACTGGGCGGTGGCCGTCAGGACAGTAGACGCTGCGGTTTCCGCGGAAAATCCCTGATACGGCCGGAGCTTCGTGATCCCCGAGGCCATCGTCCGCACGATTCTCCATCCTCCGAAGAAGGTGGCGGACTTCCTCGAGGAGGCGATGAAGCAGAAGGGGAAGGTCGCAGTGGGGCTCTCGTTCATTGCCGAGAGCATCGACAGGGTCGGCGGGTACTCGTCCGACATTGCGGAGGTCGCAATCAACCTCGCTCAATGAGAAGTGAGAAGTGTGCGGGGGCTGAGATTTGAACTCAGGGACTCCTGCGAGACTAGACCCTCAATCTAGCGCCGTTGACCGGGCTTGGCTACCCCCGCGTTGCGGCCTGGAGGGTCGCCCATACGCGTCTCTCGATTAAAGTCTTTCTCCAGCCGAGAGAAGTCGTGGAAAGCAAGTTGGGCGGGCTGACAATTCCGTTGCATAAACCATCTAGCTAAATACTTGGTATCGATTCTCGAAGTCGTTTGTCCACTGAACAGTGGACCTGACGGAGTGGAATCGAATGATAGGATTTCCCAAAGGGAAGATTTCGTTTCAGATGTTCCAGAGAGGCGATCTCGAGTCGCTCCACTGGGGAACGCTGGATGTGCTCGAGAAGGCGGGCATCAAAGTCTACAGCGACGAGTGCCTGAAGCTGCTCGAGGACGCGGGCGCGACAGTCGACCGCCGCTCCAGCAACGCGACGATACCCGGCAACCTCGTCGAAGAATCCATACGCAGGGCCAAGAAGAACATAACTCTGTGCGCTAGGACGCCCAAGTACGATGTCGTTCTCGACGGACGCAGGGTCTTCTGCACAACGGACGGGAACGGCACGAGCGTGATGGATTTCCAGACGGGGAAGAGAAGGATGTCGACGAGCGCGGACCTCGAGATGGTCGGAAAGGTCGCGAACGCGCTCGATTCGGCGCATATCTTCTGGCCGTGCATCAGCAGCCAGGATGTCCCGGATTACATACGGCACGTCGTCGACCTCAAGGTCTCCTTGATGAGCATCGAGAAGCATGTTCAGGTCGAGACCACGAGCCACAGACGCGAAGCTCAGTGGCTGGCCCGGATCGGAGCGGCTCTCGCAGGGGGGGAGAAGGAGCTCAGAAGGAGGCCCATCTTCTCGTCGATGCACTGCCCGTTCTCACCACTTCAGCTTGATGGGGGCTCGACGGAGGGAGCGCTGGTCCTCGCAAGGGCAGGGGTTCCGATATCGTTCTACGGAATGCCGCAGGCGGGCATCACGGGCCCGGTCACACTCGCTGGATCGATCATCGTCAACAACGCAGAGGTTTTGGCGGGACTTACAATGGCGCAGCTGGCCGCGCCGGGCTCGCCATTCATGTATGGGACTGGCGGAGCGGCCTTCGACATGCGCACCATGACATGGGCCGGGGGAGGGCCCGAGCGCGCGCTGATTTCGGCGGGAGCCGGGGAACTGTCGCACTTCTACGGGTTCCCGATACTGTGCGGAGGAATCGTGACCTCTGCGAAGCTTCCTGGCCCGCAGGCGTGCTACGAGAAGATGTCGAGCGGGCTGCCGCAGTTCTACGCGGGCTGCGACATGATAGCGGGTCTCGGCCTGCTCGATGACGTGACCATGCTCTCATACGAGCAGATGGTCATCGACGACGAGATGGCCCGGATAATGGCACGACTGGCGGCAGGAGTCACAGTCGACGACGACCACATGGCCGTCGATCTGATCAAGAAGGTCGGCCCGGGAGGGAGCTTCCTATCGGAGCGGCACACGATGCAGTGGCTGAACAAGGAGCACTTCATCACTGACATCACGGACCGGAGGACTGGCGAGGCCTGGGAGGCTGACGGCAGGAAGACCGTCATAGACCGCGCCCGCGCGAAGGCCGCCAAGATCATGAAGGAGCACGTCGTCGCGTCCGTGGATCCCGCAGTCGCGAAGGAATTCGACGATATCGTAAAGAAGGCGGACAAGGACATCAAGGCCCACGGCCTGGACTAGTCCGAAGGAGCGGTATGGTGATAGCTCTCGAGCTCATCAGAGAGTACGAGAAGCAGATGCGCGAGCTGAGGATAGGGAACACTCCCATCAGCAGAGCGCAGAAGCTCGAGAAGAGGCTGGGAATCAGGCGCCTCTATCTCAAGAGAGAAGGGGACAACCCGTCGGGCACCCACAAGGACCGGATGGCGCTGATATACGCCCTCGATGCGCGCTCCAAGGGCATCGATACGGTGGTCTCGGCCTCGTGCGGGAACTACGGCGCTGCCCTGGCATATGTCTGCGACAAGCTCAACATGAAGTGCCATGTGTACCTTCCGTCAGAGTTCTGCGCGCCCAGGCGGCCGGAGCTTGAGAGGATGGGGGCGCAGATCGTCGTCGCCAAAGGCCTCTACGAGGACGCCGTTGCCGAATCGATACGAGACGCCTCCCGAAAGGGGTTCTACAACGCTAACGCGGGCGGCGCGTCGAAGGAGCTCGGCTTCTATGCGTACTCCTACATCTCGAAGGAGATAGCGAAGGACATGGGGCGGCAGCCGGACTGGGTCTCCGTGCCCGTAGGGAACGGCACTTGTTTCGTCGGTATCTGGAACGGCTTCAGGTCGATGAGCATGAAGCCGCGCATGCTTGGCGTGTCGAACAACAACTCCGCGATCCGAGGGGTCGTCCTCAAGACGTGGGCGGAGATGCCAGTGCCGGACATCAAGTTCACGGAGGTCAACGAGCCGCTCGCAGGCAACGTGATATGTGATGCCGAGGAGACGATATCCTCGATCATCGAGTCGAATGGGACCGGGGTCGAGGTCCCCGACGAGGAGCTCATCGAGGCCGCCGAGGTCATACGCGAGGAGGAGGGCCTCGACATTCTCCCCGCGTCCGCTGGAGCGGTTTGGGGCATCACCAAGCTCGACTCCAGGAACCACGTGTTCGTATCCGTGCTCACCGGCCGGGGACATCTCGGCCGCTGACCTCGTATTGTACACATCTGGTCAGCAGGCCGCGGCCAGCACATCGGCCAATCTATTAATATCGGCTGCGGCATTGCGAGCCCGATGCGCAAGACCGCTGGACTGGGCGACCTGGGTACCGTTCTCATCGCGCTAGAGGTGCTTGTCGACCTGCGGGTCTTGCGCCCGTAGTGGACATACGGCCTCTTGGTACGTGTCCGTGCGGGCGATATCGAGGAGTGTGTAGAGGATGAAAGGTGCGAAGGCCGCTGTGGAGTTGCTCGAAGAACAGGGAGTACAGGTGATGTTCGGCATTCCTGGCGGCGTTCTTCTTCCCTTCTACAACGAACTGCGCGACACCAAGATACGGCACATCTTGGCGAGACACGAGCAGTGTGCGGGGCATATGGCCGACGGGTACGCGCGCGTGTCGAGGAAGCCGGGGGTGTGCGTCGCCACATCGGGTCCTGGGGCGACCAATCTCGTTACGGGGGTTGCCACCGCCTTCATGGATTCGTCCCCCATGGTGGCCATTACCGGACAGGTCGCCACGGGCGTGCTCGGTAACGATGCGTTCCAGGAAGCGGACTCGTTCTCGCTGATGATGCCTGTGACCAAGCACAACTTCAGGGTGACGGATCCCGCGGCCTTCCCCGAGACGATGCGGAAGGCCTTCATGATCGCGACCACCGGGAGGTTCGGGCCCGTTCACGTGGACATACCGGTCGACATACTCAACGCCGAGATCACGGACCAGCAGATGGCGAAGGAGGTCAAGATACCAAAGCCGAAGCGCAATCTGTCAGGGCTCCTCGACGCCGTGAAGCTCCTCGAGAAGGCGGAGCGGCCGACGATCATGATCGGCGGGGGAGTCACCTGGTCGCGGGCCGGGTCAGAGATCATGCGTCTGGCCGAGATGCTCATGGCCCCCGTGGTCACCACGCTGATGGGCAAGGGCTCAGTACCCGAGGATCATCCGCTCGTGCTCGGGGTGTGCGGCATGCATGGCCGCCAGGTCGCGAACTACGCGTTGAACAACTGCGACGTCCTTCTCGCCATAGGAACCCGGTTCAGCGACAGAGTGACCGGGAAGCTGAGCGAGTTCGGGAGCAAGACGAAAGTCGTCCATGTGGACATCGACTCGTCCGAGATCGGCAAGAACGTCAAGGGTAGGGTGGGCCTCGTCGGCGACGCATGGACTGTAGTGAACGCTCTCATAGCCGGCCTGCAGATGAGGAAGAAGTCCGCCACTTGGAAGGACAGGATCATGGAGCTGAGGAAGCAGTGCACATGCAACTACGACCTCCGGTCCGACCCGATCAAGCCCCAGAAGGTCGTCTACGAGATGTCGAAGGTGCTGCCGCAGGACGCAATCGTTACCACCGAGGTGGGCCAGAATCAGATGTGGGCGCTGCACTTCTACAAGTGCACCGGGAAGCGGATATTCATCACCTCGGGCGGCATGGGGACGATGGGCTTCGGGTTCCCGGCGGCCATCGGCGCGAAGGTGGCCAAGCCGGAATGCGTCGTGGCGGACATCGCGGGGGACGGGAGTCTGCAGATGGTGTCGCACGAGTTCGCCACCGCGGTCGGGAACGACATCCCCGTCATCGTCTGCCTGCTCAACAACGGGTGGCTCGGGATGGTCAAGCAGTGGCAGAAGCTGTTCTGGGACGAGAGATACATGGCCACGAAGTTCTCCGGGAGCCCGGACTTCGTGAAGCTAGCAGAGGCCTACGGGGCGGAAGCCATAAGAGTCGAGAAGCACTCCGAGGTCGCCGAGGCGCTCGGGAGGGCTCAGAGGTCGAAGGTGCCGTTCCTCATCGACTTCGTGGTCGACCCCGAAGAGGACGTCCTGCCGATGACACCGCCCGGGAAGACTTCAAAGGACTGGATCAAGGGAAGGTGCCAGTGGAAAGGGGAGGTTTGCTGAGATGGAGGTCATGATGCTGCTCGTCTATGACCAGCCGGGGGTCATGCAGAGGGTCATGGGGGAGTTCAACAGGAAGAGGATAAACGTCGAGACCATCGTGGTCGGGAAATGTGAGCAGAAGGAGAAGGCGCGCATTGTGCTCTCGATCGAGGACAAGGAGAAGTGCTTGTCGGTCATCGAGCACCTCAGAGCGTTGCAGGAGGTAATCGAGGCCGAGATCGTCGACCACTCCAGGCATGAAGCGTATGCGCTTCTGTCCTCCAAGGAGGGCATCTGCAGGGTCACGGGCACGGTGGAGCAGGTGGACGCGATCGTAAGCAAGAGCGAGCCAGAGAAGTTCGTGCAGACAATGAACGCTATCTGAAACAAGGATGAGTGCTAGAATGGCGAAGATGTACTACAACAAGGACGCGGACCTGAAGACCCTCAAGGGCAAGAGGGTCGCGGTCGTGGGATACGGGATACAGGGGAGAGCGCAGTCATTGAACCTGCGCGACAGCGGGGCCGAAGTCGTGCTCGGCCTGAATATGAAGGACGAGACTTGGAAGAGGGCGAAGGCGGACCGGATGAAGATCATGAGCATCCCAGAGGCAGTGAAGTCGGCGGACATCGTCCTGATGCTCATACCAGACGAGGTCCAGAAGAGCGTCTACGACAGGGACATCGGGCCTCATCTGAGGAAAGGCATGACCTTGGACTTCGCCCACGGGTTCAATATACACTTCAAGCGGATCGTCCCTCCGAAGGACGTGGACGTCATCATGGTCGCCCCCAAAGGGCCGGGCGCGCTCGTCAGGGAGACGTACCTCGCGGGCATCGGTGTGCCTGCGCTGATCGCGGTCTACCAGGACTACACGGGCAGGGCCAAGAAGACCGCTCTGGCGATCGCCAAGGGTCTGAAGGCGACGACGCGAGGCGTCATCGAGACCACGTTCAAGGAGGAGACCGAGACGGACCTGTTCGGTGAACAGGTGGACCTCTGCGGCGGGGCAAGCGAACTGATCAAGAAGTCGTTCCAGGTCCTCGTCGACGAAGGCTACCAGCCAGAGATTGCCTACTTCGAGGTCCTTCATGAGCTGAAGCTCATCATCGACCTCGTCCAGAAGGGGGGCATAGAGGGCATGTGGGACGGGGTGTCCAACACCGCGGAGTACGGCGGCCGGACAAGAGGCCCCGTGGTCATAGACGACCATGTCAGGAAGACCATGGAGAGCATCCTCAAGGACATCCAATCAGGCAGGTTCGCCAGGGAATGGGTCGATGAGTACGAGAACGGTATGCCGACAATGAGCAAGCTCAGGAAAGAGGCCGAGAAGTCGAAGATCGAGGTCGTCGGTAGATCCATAAGAAAGATGTTCGAGTGAAAGTGCGCCTATGGCCAGCAAGTCGCGCGGTTGGAGTCATCTCGGGAGGTTCTCCGTGGGACGCCGAGTCTTCATCGGCGCTGTCGAGGACGACTCAGTCATAGAGACGGACGCCGAGTGCATGGTGGATTTCATGGCCGGACGTGCCAGCCTCCGGGAGAAGAGACATAAGCTCTCGCAGCTCAGGACCCTGGCTCCGGTTGGCCCACCGTCGAAGATAGTCGCCGTCGGGCTGAACTATCGGAGCCACATAGGAGAGATGCACCGAGAGAAGTCCAAGATTCCCATAATCTTCAGCAAGCCGTCCTCAGCAATCATCGGCCCCGAAGACGACATCGTGATGCCGCGGGCGTCGAAACGTGTCGACTACGAGGGGGAGAGCGCGATCGTGATCGGCAGGAGGGCCAAGGACGTGAGCGATGGCGGGGCATACATCTTCGGATGGACCTGCCTGAACGACGTCACGGCCAGAGACCTGCAGAGAACGGATGTCGACTGGACGCGCGCGAAGGGTTTCGACACCTTCTGTCCCCTCGGGCCCTACATCTCGAGAAAGCCGCCGACGAGAGTGCGTACTCTCCTCAACGGCAAGGTCGTCCAGGACGCCCCCACATCCGACAGGGTGTTTGGCGACACCGCGCTGGTTGAATACATCTCGACGGTGATGACACTCGAGCCTGGGGACGTCATAGCGACAGGGACGCCGTCGGGCATCGGCCCGATGAGGGCAGGCGACGTCGTTGAGGTTCAGCTGGACGGCATAGGTTCTTTGAGGAATCATGTCATAAGGGCCGAGCGGGAAAGGAAGGCGATTGCATGAAGATCGAGCCCACGAAGAAGGTCTGGAAGAACGGCAAGCTTGTGGACTGGAAGGACGCGACCGTGCACGTGATGACCCACGGTCTCCACTACGGCACTGGAGCCTTCGAGGGAATCAGGTGCTACAAGACCGTAAAGGGACCGGCGATCTTCCGACTGAGGGAGCACATGCGGAGGCTCCAGGACTCCTGCAAGGCGATCAACTTGGAGCTTCCATACACGCTGGACGAGCTGTGCGAGGCGGCGAAGCTCGTGGTCAGGGCTAACAAGCTAGAGTCCTGCTACATACGGCCGATCGCGTTCTATGGCGTTAGCGGCGTCGGGGTCAACCCGATGGGGTACCCGGTCGAGGCCTTCATGGTCGCGTTCTCCCTCGGCGCCTATCTCGGAGACGAGGGGCTGAGGAACGGCATTCGCGTTCAGACATCGTCCTGGCACAGGGTCTCGAGCGGCATGGTCCCCGCGACCGCGAAGGTGTGTGGGGACTACCTGAATAGCGCCCTGGCGGTAATGGAGGCGAAGTCGAACGGACTCGACGAGACGATCATGCTGAACGAGGGGCACATGGTCGCTGAGGGCTCGGGCGAGAACATATTCATGGTCTACGACGGCAGGATATACACTCCGCCGCTAAATGCGGGGATACTCCCGGGCATAACGAGGCGTTCGATCATGGAGCTGGCGGAGGACATGGGGCACGAGGTGATCGAACAGAACTTCGCGAGGAGCCAACTCTATTTCGCGGACGAGCTCTTCTTCACGGGCACGGCCGCGGAGATCACCCCAATCAGAGAGGTCGACCGTAGGAAGATCGCCGATGGCAAGCCCGGACCGTTCACGAAAGGTCTTCAGGCCAGATTCAACGACATAGTGTCTGGCAAAGACCAGAAGTATCTGAAGTGGCTCGACCCCGTGGGCTGAGCACGGCAACGGTTAAATATCGAGCAAGCCCATCCGTCTGACGATTGTCATACGCTCGGGATGGGATGAGATGTCACTCTCTAAGCTCGTTGAGTTGGTGGGCAAGGCGGAGGAAGAAGGGGTCACGCTGGCCGCGATGATAAGTGCGAACCTTTCGCCCGAGGACCTGGAGGCCGCGAGACTCGAGCTCTCCCTGGAACTCTCGCGAGGGTATTCGGCCATCGAGGACTACATGGAAGAGGTCGAGGTGCCCTCGCTGGAGGACATCGTGGCGACGGGCTTCCCTGGGTTTCCGTCTCTTCTAGAATCCGACGACACGCAGGCGCGCGGAGAGCCCGTGGAGGCGCACTAGAGCAACACGCTCAGACTTTCCTCCGCAGGATCCTGTTCTCGAGGTTCACGACCTCGAACACGCCTCTTGGCGCTCCCATGAGCGTCTCAGTCCTGCCAAGCATCAGATAGCCCCCCTGCCTGAGCGCGTGGTAGAGGTTCATCGTGACCTTATCGTGCATCGCCCTGGAGAAGTATATCAGCACGTTGCGGCAGACGATCGCGTCGAAGTGCTTCTGCTCGGGCTTGTCGAGGAGGTTCTCCCGGTGGAACCTCGTTATGCGGCCCAGCTTCTCCCCGACCTCGTAGCCCTCCGTGCTCCTGATGAAGTACTCGTGCAGCAGCTTGTCCGGAACCCCTCTGACCTCCTCCCGCGTGTAGAGACCGCTCTTCCCCTTCGCAATGGCCTGTGCTGAAAGGTCCGTGCCAACCACGGAGAGCATCGGGGCCTGGATCTTCACCCGCTTCGCCTCTTCCAGAAGGCACATCGCGATCGTGTAGACTTCTTGGCCAGTCGCGCAGCCCGCCGACCAAATCCTGAGGATGCTGTTTGCCCCAGACTTCGCCTGAAGCAGCGGCCTGATGACACACTCCGAGAATGCTTCGAATGCCCCTTTGTCGCGGAAGAATTCGGTGACGTTGATGGAGAGCGCAGCGAGAAGCTGGTTCGTTTCATCCTCGCCGCTCTGAAGCTTGCGGAGATAGTCGTTCTGGTCGACCGACTCTGACCTGCCGATCCTCTTCCGAATCGCCCTGTAAACGAATGATTCGGAGTATCCCGTCAGATCGATTCCGCGCGTTTGGAAGAGGTGCCTCATGACCTGGGTCAGGAAGACCTCGTCGTACGGCTCCATTACCGAATACAATGAACTTCGGGCTAGATATGTCTTGCCAGATGCTCCAGCTCCGAGCCTGCAAACCCACCGAGACGCTACCTGGCCAGCAATAGGTTTCGCTGCCCGTCCGTCCAACAGCCGATGAGTCTGGCTCGAGAACTCACTGGCGTCCAGATAATCACTATTGAATTTGATAACGACATGTATTAATAAGGCTCCACGGCAATTTTGAACATGGTGAACCGCCCCCCGTGAAGCCCTTCTTTCGGCTTCTAGGTTCCCACACTAGACCATCGATGGTGGTGCCTTGAGATTCAATCTGACGGCGAAGTTGACTGCGTGGATACTGTGCCTTGCGCTGCTGCCGATCGCTGGCGTCAGCCTGGTGTCGACGAAGGGACTCTACGACATCAACGGCAACGCCGACATCCTCTCGGAGGAGTCGCTGCAGGCCGCTGCCAGGATCGCAGAAGGATCCAACCATTTGGCATCCGTTCAGGAGAGCCTCAACATCTACGTCTCGATGGAGGGCAGCAGCGCATCCAGGGCCTACCTGACAAGTCTGAACTCGCACCAGCATAGTTTCCAGGGGTTCATCGACGACTACAGGTTGAACTACTCGCTTTGGGCTATGCCGCGCATAGCTGCAATCATCAATCAGAGTGATAGAGCGGATCTGTTCTCAGCCGAGAACTCGACGCTTGGAAGCATACAGTCGAGCTGGGACGATTTCATCACTGACCGGAACGTCGCCGTTCGGGATGTCGACCTCGGGCTATATGTGCAGGCGTACGACGCTTCCGGCAACGCGAGCCGGGACCTCGTGACCGTCAGTGACGGTCTTGACCATTTGATGCAGGCAAACGCCGACGCATCAGCTCTCATGGAGAAGGTCGTGTCAGATGCCATGACGAACGCCGAGATCATGATCTTCGGAAGTGCGGGCGCTGTCGCTGCGACCATATTCCTCATCACGCTCCTCATTTCTAGGAGCATCACGAAGCCGGTCGTGGCCGTGTCCAGGACCGCCAAGACGATATCCGGCGGGAACTACAGGACCAAATTGGACATGAAGGTCACGAATGACGAGATTGGCGACCTCGTTAAGTCGATGAATCAGCTGATTGACAACACCTCGCAGCCAATGGTCGAGCTCACCGATTGCGCCAAGGCGATAGCGGCGGGAGACCTATCGAAGGAGATATCCGTGTCAGGATCTGGAGACCTCGCCATCCTCGTGGAATCCTTCAAGAAGATGCGCTCGAACCTCGCGAAACTCAACGACCAGATCAGCACCGCCTCCCAGTCGCTGAAGGACTCATCATCTTCTCTCGCAGAGACCATAGGCCACATGACCCAGAGCACCCAGCAGGTGTCCACCTCCGTGGGCCAGGCGTCCAAGAGCGCGCAGCTGGAGTCCGCCAAGATCGACGAGATGGTCAAGATGCTGGCTGAACAGACAAAGGCCATCTACGACGTGGTCCAGAGCTCCCAGAATGCGGCGAGCGCATCTGCGAACGCCAGCGAAGTCGCTCAGAACGGCAGCAAGTCCGCACAGCACTCGTTGGAGAGGATGAATTCGCTGCTGAAGAACGTCGAAGGAACATCCGACTCGATGAGGCTCCTGTCGAAGAAGTCGAAAGAGATCTCCCAGATAGTCGCGATCATCACGAACATTGCTCAGCAGACGAACCTCCTCTCGCTGAACGCCGCAATCGAGGCGGCGAGAGCAGGAGAGCAGGGTAGGGGATTCGCAGTAGTCGCAGACGAGGTCAGAAAGCTGGCCGAGGGCTCCCGAAAGGCAGCCGGCCAAATACAGCAACTCATCGAACTCGTCGAGCATGATATCGAAGAGACCACGCAGAAGATGGACAGGACGGTGACCGACGCCTCCGAGAGCTCGAGGACCATTTCCGACTCCTTGAAGTCGCTAGAGGACATCGCCGCGACGGTCGAAGAGACAGCCGCGATGGTGGAGGAGATCAGCGCATCGACTGAAGAGCAGAAGGCGCTGACGGAAAGCCTCGCCAGGTCCCTTGACGAGGTCGCGACGATTGCAAGGGAGAACTCGTCCGCGGCAGAGGGCGTCACTGTATCCTCTGAGAATCTAGCCGCTGGAATGGAAGAGCTGACGGCATCCGCCCACGAGCTCGCGGAACTTGCGAACCAGCTGAGCCAGATGACGAAGCAGGCGACGAACCCGAACAACGGGTCAGGCAATACCTAGGGTGGACTGAAATGGCAACGACCGGTGCAGACCAGTATGTCGTATTCAAGCTCGGCAAGGAGGAGTACGGGTTCGATGTCTCTACTGTGCGTGAGATACACACGATGGAGCAGATAACAAAGGTCCACAGGAGCGCCCAGTACATCGAGGGCGTCATGAACCTCCGAGGGAAGCTTCTGACGGTCATCAACCTCCGGAAGCGCTTCGCGATGGAAGCTGGAGACGCCGGGAACGCTCAGAGGATCATCGTCGTCGACGCTTCAGACTCGCCTGTAGGGTTCCTTGTCGACCAGGTGGCCGAGGTCGCGAGAATATCCAAGGACGCCATAGAGGATGCTCCCGCACACATCTCCAAGGAAATCGAATCAGAATATGTCATAGGAATCGCAAAGTACGAGGACAGGCTCATAACTCTAATCGACCCGGTCAAGGTGCTCGAACTGACTGTGGATGACAAGAAACCCGTAGGAGGCGATTCGGACGGCTAAAGTCTTGGTCGTGGACGACTCGGAATTCATGCGCAAGGTCCTGAGGAACATTCTGGAGGCTGGCGGGCACAAGGTGCAGGAGGCCAGGAGCGCAGACGAGGCCCTTGAGAAGTTCAAGAAGGACGGGGCGGACATCATCACGATGGACATCGTCATGCCCGACAAGGACGGCATCGATGCCGTGCGTCGTCTCAAGGAGACCAACGCGAAGGCCAGGATCATCATGATCTCGGCCCTCGGACACCAGAAGACCGTCATGCGCTCGCTCGAGGCGGGGGCCGTGGACTTCATCATCAAGCCATTCACCGCCGACGACGTGCTCGAATCCGTTAATGCAGTGCTGCAGATGGAAGTCTGAGGGATGGAATGCATGGAACGGTCAGGGTCCTCATAGTCGACGACAGCGCCTACATGAGGGTCGTTCTCAAGGATATGCTCGAATCGGACAAGTCGGTCCACGTCATCGGATCCGCAAAGGACGGGTTCGAGGCCATCGAGATGGCCGAGTCTCTGATGCCTGAGGTCGTTCTTCTCGACATACAGATGCCGAAGATGGACGGGCTCGCGACCCTCCAGAGGCTGATGAAGGAGGCGCCGACGAGAGTCGTAATGCTCAGCGCCATGGACAAGGTCGACTCCCAGCTCCCTCTGAAGGCCCTGGAGATGGGAGCTGTCGACTTCATATCAAAACCGAGCGGTCCTATCTCGATCGATATCGTCCACTTCAAAGACGAGATCATCGACATAATCAAGAACGTGGCAGACGCGAGAGTGGAGGCGCTCAAGGACTCGCGCGCTCCTCTTCCTAGCCGAAAGGTCTCGCCGATCCGGAAAGAGGCCGCGAAAACGCAAAGCATAATCGCCATCGCCGCTTCGACGGGCGGTCCGAGGGCCCTGGAGGTGCTCTTCGCATCGCTGCCAAGAGACCTCCCGACTTCGTTCCTCATAGTCCAACACCTCCCCGAGGGCTTCGCGGAATCATTCGCGAAGAGGCTCGATGCAGCCAACGGTCCTCGAGTCGTGCTCGCCGAGAACGGAATGAGGGTTGAGCCTGGCGTCGCGTATCTCGCGCCGAGCGGGAAGCATATGAGGGTCGCCTGGCGCGGTGAGTCGTTCCTGGTCATCAAGCTTGAGACCGGGAGGCCGGTGAACTACGTCATGCCCTCAGCGGACGTGATGTTCGAGAGCGCCGCGCAGTGCGTGGGAGAGAATGTCCTTGCGATTGTGCTCACGGGAATGGGTTGTGACGGCGCAAGTGGCGCTCAGACTGTGAAGAGAGCGGGCGGCACTGTGTTCGCTCAGAACGAACAGTCCTCCGTTGCTTTCAGCATGCCGAAGGCGGTGATCTCGTCCGGAGTTGCGGATCGGGTCCTACCAATCGAGGTCATACCGAAGAAGATTATCGACTTCCTGGAGGAGTGAGCAGAAATGGCGAAAGAGCTCGACATGAACAAGTATCTGAAGCTCTTCGTAACAGAGGCCAGGGAGTGCCTTCGCGTCCTCAACGCATCCATGCTCGACCTCGAGAAGGAGCCGGAGAACACCGAAATCGTGGACCAGATGTTCAGGACATGCCACTCGATGAAGGGCATGGCGGCGATGATGAATCTGAATGCGGTCACAGAGACCTCGCATGCCCTCGAGGACGTCTTCACGGCTCTCAGAGACAAGCGGCTGAAGGCCGTGCCAGCCATCACTGACGTGATCCTCAGCTCTCTCGATACCCTGGAAGCGATGGTCGAATCAGTGGAGAAGACGAAGACAGCCGATCCGAAGCCCGAGGTCGTCGCTTCGCTCAAGCAGATGATACAGAGGCCGCCCGAGAAGGCAGCGCATGAGGCCAAGGCGCGTCCGCAGCCGAAAAAGGTTGAGGAGAAACCTGACGAAGAGACGACGACCGTTGCCATAAAGTTCGGAAGGCGATGCGCCCTGCCGGCAGCACGCGCCATCGTCATCCTGAAGGAGCTCGAGAAGTGCAGCTCGATAGTCTCGACGACCCCCACGGAGGATGAGATCGAGCACGAGCACGCCTTCGAGGAGTTCGTCGTCGAGCTCGATCCTGGACCGAGGTTCCATGAGACTCTCAAGAGGATCAGTGCCATGACGGACATAGATGAGGTGCGTTCTGGCTCCACCCTCGAACCGAAGGACAAATGGACGCGCATGGGCAAGCAGGACGTGGACCATCACGCAGCATCCGTTCCGGAGGCGCAGTTGCCTCAGACGGTCAAGGTGGGCATGGACAAACTTGACGATCTCCTGGACGACGTCGGGGAACTCGTCATTGGAAGGAGCAGGCTCTTGGAGAAGTCGATCATACATGAAGATCCTGAGCTGGACGATATCTCGAACGTCATTGACAAATTGACGAAGGACATCCAGTCCAAGGTGCTCGAGATAAGGATGATCCCGCTAGAGATGGTCATGGGCCGTTTCCCCAGGATGGTCAGGGATTTGGCAAAGAACGAGGGAAAGGAGGTGGAGCTCGTTGTCGAAAGCGGCAATATCGAGCTTGACCGGACGGTCGTCGACAAGATCTCTGAACCTCTGATGCACATCCTGAGGAACTGCGTCGATCACGGCATAGAATCCGTCGAGGAGAGAAAGGCGGCGGGCAAGAACCCGAAGGGATTGATACGCATTGTCGCTTCGAAGCAGCAGGACCACGTCCTGATCGAAGTCTCTGACGACGGTTCCGGAATCGATTTCGACAAGATCAGGGCCTCTGCCGTACAGAAAGGTCTGATGACTCCGGAGGACGCGAATGCTGCCCTTGGGCGCGACCTCATGGATCTTCTGTTCAGGCCTGGCTTCTCGACGGCGAAGAAGGTGACTGAGGTCTCAGGAAGAGGCGTCGGGCTGGACGTCGTCAAGAGTAACGTCGAGGACCTGGGGGGATCAGTGATCGTTAACACCTCAAAGGGCGCCGGGACGACGTTCTCCCTGTGGCTGCCATTCACACTCGCAATCATCGACGCGATGCTCGTGGTCATTGCGGACCAGAACTACGCCATCCCGATGAGCACGATTGTCGAGTCGCACAAGTACGACCTTGCCGAGATCAAGACCATTCGCAGCCGCGAGGTCGTGCAACTCAGGGGTGAGGTGCTACCCCTGTTGAGAATGAGGGACTTCTTCGGGCTTGAGCCCGGCCCCAAGAAGGACCACATCAACACGCTCATCGTGCAGAGCCGAGACAAGAGAGCGGCGATTGAGGTCGACGACCTCGCAGGGCATCTGCAGATCGTTGTCAAAGGCCTCGACCAGAGACTGAGGCGCGCGAAGGGGGTCTCCGGCGGGACAATACTGGGCTCTGGCAAGATCGCGCTGATATTGGACGTCGACACGATTCTCGGAGGATGAGCATGGCGGAAGAGAGGGCTGGCAAGGTGCTTGAGATCATCAAGGAGTTCGCGAACATCGGAGCCGGCAGTGCTGCGACCGCCCTCTCCTCGCTGCTCGATCTCGAACTCATGAACGATACGACCACGTGCACCATCCTTCCAATGGCAAGAGTGGCGGATTGGCTCGGGGGCGCGGAGAAGATCGTCGCGGGGAGCTACACCTATCTCTGCGGAGACCTCAAGAGCGGCATACTGGTCGTCTTGCCTGAAGAGTCTGCCGTCAGCCTTCTCAAGCACCTCACCAAGGACAGGGTTACAATATCTGCGCTCACTCCGATACAGAAGTCCGCACTCAAGGAGGTGGGCAACATATGCCTCTGCTGGTACCTGATAGCCGTTTCGAAGATGATAGACATAGACATGATACCCGCGCCTCCGGATGCCACGGTGGATATTTTGGGGGCGGTCCTCGACGTCCCGCTCGCTAGCCTCGCCCAGAAGGTCGACACCGTCATTGCGGTTCACACGTGCTTCAAAGGGATTGAGAAGGACTTCGAGGGGTACTTCCTCATGTTGCCGGAGGAATCGGCCCTCAAGCTGATACTGGAGAGGATGGGAGCCTAGACGATGGCGGAACCGAGGAACGTCGGCATCGCGCAGCTTGTCCTGTGCAAAGCGCCCGAACAGCTGACATGCCTCGGTCTCGGATCATGCGTCGCGGTGATCATCTACGATCCCATCAAGAAGATCGGCGGGATCGTCCACATTCTGCTTCCGAAAGCGCCTCCGAACTGTCAGAACGAGGAGAAGTACGCAGACACGGGCATCAGGAAGCTATATGTGAAGGCTCTCGAGAAAGGGGTGATCCGGGAAGCGCTGGTCGCGAAGCTCGTAGGCGGCGCCCAGATGTTCACCAGCCTGAACATCGCTATTGCCAACATCGGCAGGGATAATATCAGGGAGAGCAGGGACACTCTGCGCGCTCTCGGTGTGAGGATCGTTGCGGAGGAACTTGAAGGGAACAGAGGCCGCTCAGCGCTCTTCGATGCGTCTACCGGCAAGATCACGGTGCGCACTGCGTTTGGAGTCACGAGGACCATGTGAAAAGGCTGCGCGCGGGACTTGCAGGAACGCCAAGGTGCGACGGAGAAAGTATTTTGTAGATGCAACAATGTCATAACGATGCCAGGAGAAGGCGGATGGCTGACGGTAGGCTCGTCTCCGTACGGGCCAGCTGAGGAAAGTCCCCTCTCCGTGAGAAAGTGGGCTGCCAGAGCAGCAGGGCGAGAGTCCTGGCAAGGGCGCAGAAACGACACAGTCCCGGGACAAAGTGATGATCCCTCTGAGGGTGAAGTCTCCCGGGGATATGGTGAAACGGCGACTCCCCACTGGAGCAAGCTCAAACGGCCGAATCGATCTCTCATCGTCGGCGGGTAGAGTGCAATAGTCGAATGCCATCACCGTCGTGAGACGGCAACAGAAAGGGGCTTACGCACCTTCACCTGGCACCTATTCTAACCGCGACCGAGAGTCCACGGAATGAGACTTCGGCAAAAGGACGGTCTGCTCTAGACGTTCCCGTGACTGAGTGTGAAATAGAAAGTCGCTCCTTTTCCATCCTCACTCTCGGCCCAGATACGTCCCCCGTGCCGGGTGACAATACGCTTGACAATGGCAAGGCCTATTCCTGATCCTGGAAACTCGGACTCGTCGTGGAGGCGCTGGAACGGGTCAAAGAGTTTCGAGGCATGGGCCATGTCGAATCCGACCCCGTTGTCCTTGACATAGAACGCCTTCTGTCCGTCCACCGTCAGCGCGCCGAATTCGATTGTCGCCTCCCGCCTCGTGCCGGTGAACTTCCAGGCGTTCCCGATGAGATTGTCGATCGCCATCTTCAGCAGGTTCGGGTCCCCTTTGGCCTTCAGGTCCTCATGTATGTCCACTTTCACGGAGCGATCAGGGGTTGATGACTTCAGGTCATCAACGGTTTGCGACGCGAGCTTTGCAAGGTCGACCTCCTGGACTTCCATCACGGCGGTGGTCAGTCTCGAAAGGCGCAGGACGTCGTCGATTAGCGTCTCCATCTTCTTGACGCTCGCTCTTATCCGCTCGATATGTCTCCGACTTTCCTCGTTGAGCTTCCCCTCGTTGTCCTTCTGAAGGATGTCGCTGAATCCGTCGATCCGTCTGAGGGGAGCGCGGAGGTCGTGAGAGACCGAGTAGGCGAAAGCTTCGAGTTCGGCATTGAGCTGCCTTATCCTGAGCTCGTCTAGCTTGTTCTTTGTCACATCATGGACGATGCCAACCATTCGGATAGGCCTGCCCTGGGAATCCCGTATGACGTCGCCCTTCTCGGAGACCCAACGGACCGTACCATCTGGCCGCTGGATCCTGTGCTCCAAGTCATACTCTTTCCTCCCCTCGAGGCATGCTTGAACTGATTCTGTGACCAGCTTCCTGTCGTCAGGGTGGACGCACGACAGAAACCCTTCGTAGGTCCGCGAGAACTGACCCGCGCCGAAGCCGAAGATGGGCTCTATCTCGTCCGACCAGAGGAGCTTTCCCGTACTTATCTGCAAGTCCCAGCTGCCCATGTTCGCGGCCTTCTGGGCGAGCTTATACCTTTCCTCGCTGCCCGCGAGTGCCTCCTCCAGTTCCTTGTAATCGGTCACGTTCTCGACGAAGCCGTCGATTCTGACGATATTCCCGCTCTCATCGAGCACCGGGACCGCCTCGTCCTTGACCCAGCGAAGGTCTCCCGACTTTGTCCTTATCCTGTACTGCACCTTAAGGGGGCCCTTCTTAGCACGATGCTCCCGTATCGAGGCCCACACTATCTCGCGGTCCTCGGGGACGATCATCGTCGCGAAGAGCTCCGGGTCGTCGAGGAACTCCTTGGCCGTGTAGCCCGTGATCTGCTCTATCTTGTCAGAGAGCAGGACGGTCGTGGATCGCTCGTCCGGGAGTGCGGAATAGACAGCCACACGGATGTTCCCCACCACACGCTGGTACTTCTCCTCGGCCTCGAGGGCCATCTCCATGGATTTCCTGCGCTCGCTGTTCTCTATCTGTCTCCACGATCCGTCCTTCATGATGAGGGCGAACTCGTGGGTGCTGACGACGTCGATCATCTGCCAGGCCTCCCACAGGTCCAGCGAGTAGCTGCACAAGACGAGCATGTTCTTGCCGCGGATTTCGCCCTCGATCGATGACTCGTACTCCACGAAGTCCTCCCATTGCTCGTCCGAGAGCCAGGACGTGTCCCCGGTGGCCCTGAGCCCGTCGAACCCCCGTTCTTCCGCGAGTGCCGCCTTTTTCCTCCAACTAGCGAGGACATCCTTGGCATCGAATCTCCCGTTCGGGGTGTACCAGTTCTTGGCGCGCAGAATCTCGAGCTGGCCAGTTCTTGTCCGCTCTGAGAAGTCCGGCATGACCTTCGCGAGGGCCTCCTTTGCCTCCTCCGGACTGATTGTCCCTGAAGTGACCCAGACGCAGGCCTCGTTCGCCTCCAGGCCTGCCTTAACGTAGTCGACGAGGATGGAGGCAAGCTCCTCCTTGTCGTGATAGAAAACGCAGAAGTGAGATCCCCAGCCGACCTTGCCGACGATGTCGATACCGGTCTCCCTCTTGCCGTCCCGCATTGGAGGCTCCACCTTTCCGCTGACAGCCAAATGCTCATTCTGGATAAATCCCTTCCGGCCCTGCCGCATACGTGGGCTCGACGAAATACGATCAGTCAACTCTCCTTCTTGGACTTGTTTGCTCTCACCTGGTTCGCAATTTCCATGAAGGTGAGGACCACCCCATCGATCACGTTCTCGACGGTCCGATACGGCAGTATTCTCACACGGAATGCGCGTCCGTCCCGGACACGGATGTCCTTCTCGCGCGAATTGAGCTTCTCGAGGACATCCTTGACAAGATCCTCGTAGACGAGGGAGATGAGAATCACGTGATGCTGCTGTTTCAGAACTTGATCGACAATGCCATCAAGTTCAGGGACAGGCGCAGGCGCCTGGAGATCAACATAAGCGCAAGAAAAAGGAAGAACGAATGGATCCTGGCGTTCGAAGACAACGGTATCGGGTTCGACCTGCGACATGCGAACAAGATATTCGACGCGTTCGAGAGGCTGCATTCATCCGCTGAGTATGAGGGGACCGGGATTGGACTGGCGATGTGCAAGAAGATTGCTGAACGGCACGGAAGACGCATCTGGTGCGATTCCACGCCCGGAGCAGGTTCAACCTTCTTCGTATCTTTCCCAGACCCTGCCGTCAAACGATCGGCTAGGGAAAGGAAGACTTTGCGTCGCGACGGTAGCGAAATCCATTAACGAACCATGCCAATACGGGCTCGAGACCATGAAGACCATCATAGTATACGACTCGAAATACGGAAACACGGAGAAGGTGGCTCAGGCAATCGCGAGCGCATTGATGGGGGACACTGAAGTTGTTCGTGCGGGCCTCGCCAAGGACCACTTGTCCGGAGTTGACTTGCTGGTCGTCGGATGCCCCACCAACGGAGGGAGGCCGACACAGGATATGGCGGCCTTTCTCGACGCGATTCCCGAGAAGGCTCTCCAAGGGGTCAGGGCCGCAGCCTTCGACACGCGACTCACGTCCAGGTTCGCGAAGATATTTGGCTACGCCGCGCCGAAGATTGCTGGAAGTCTTGCTGCAAAAGGTGGCGCCATGATCGCTGAGCCTGAAGGGTTCCAGGTGAAAGGCACGAAGGGGCCGCTCGCAGAAGGGGAGCTGGAGCGGGCGGCAGCGTGGGGCCGGGCCCTGATGGACAAGTCGGGAAAGCAGTGACCTCCTAGTGTTTCTGACCCTTTCCTCTGGCCGAGTGGGCGTATGATTCTATCGCGTGCGTCAGAGCTGACGCATAATCCTCTCCGAAGGTTTCGACCGCGAAACCTACGATCCTGCACATATCCTCGATATCTAGAACGTCGAGCACGTCCAGCTTGGAGATCCATGGATGGAACCTGGCGTGACCTCCTCCTGGAACCGACCTCTTGACATCCTCGAGCCTGGGAGCGCTCACCTCCGCAAGAAGTGCGAGATCCGAGAGTTCTCCCCTCAGCTTCGCCAAGACCGCAGCCTTTGTCTGCTTGTGCGTGTGGTCCATAGAGGTAGGTAGCTTCTCGATGTCCTTCTGCGCGTGGTATCCGTAACTGTACCAGAGCATGTCGCGGAAAGCTACCTCCTCAAGGAAGCTCCTTTGGGCCCCGGTCAGAGAAGTTCCTATCTTCTCCCGCCTTTCGAATATCGCTTCGATATTCTCCACGTGGTGCGCGAGCATTGCTTTCGACTTCTTCTCTCCAGTCGACATCTTACCGCACTCGTCGTTTGCTATGTCTTGTCCAGATATGGTTTTTTGGGCGATGGTGGTCCAATTACAGGTGTCGATGGCGTCCAATCTTCCGGGCTGGACAGACGCGCCTGACCTGAGCCAGCATCCCCAAGACACGTTATCAATTATGATAGTCTACACCCAATAGCTATAATACCCCAACTGCCAATGATTACTGTCCCCCCATGAACGCCATACTGCTGGTGATAGGCTGAAATTGCTTCTTCTCGACGACCCGATAGGGAGTCTCTCATCCCTGGAGGACAGGCTCGCCCAGGAAGGCGTCGAGGTACGAAGGGTCTGGGACCACGGCGAGGTCCGGGAGCGGTGCGCAGCCGGCCATTATGACGGAATCATCGCAAGCACTGTCTCGTTGATGGGAGACGCGATCAAGGTATGCCTCGACTCCAAGAAGACCTCCACACACCCGTTGATGGCCTGCATCGTCGCCCCTTATCCAATCGATAAGAACGACGTCGATTTCCTGAAATGCTCTGGGATAGACCACGTGCTTCAGACTCCTCAGGATGAGGATATCCTAAGGGTCGTAAAGGGCACTTCGAAGGATGACGGCTTCGCCAACGTCCCGGAGCATATCGACGGGAGCAGAGTATCGCAGATCGCCCATGCGACGTACGAGCTTGCCGTGAAGGATCTCGCTTCGAAGGCGAAGAAGCTCGAGGAGATTCTTGAGAACTCGAGCGATGTCATTTACGAACTCGACCCATACGGGCGGATCATACTGATCAGCAAGATCATCGAGAAGCTCACCGGCTATGGCCGGGAAGAGCTCATGGGCATGAATGCCCTGGACGTTGTCGGCCCGGACTCGCTCGAGGTCGTGGCTGACCACATATCGATGCTGTTGGCGGGCCAGCCGGACCCTCCTGCGGTCGAGATTGGGGTGCGTGCAAAGAGCGGCCACATAATACCAGCCGAGATGATTGTTCGCCCCATCAGGAGAGAGAACGAAGTCGTGGGCATACTCGGTATCGGAAGAAACGTCGAGGAGCGCAAACGCCTCGAAGAGGGCTTGAAGAGGGCCATCAACGAGAAGGACTTCTACCTTGACCTCATGGCCCACGATCTGCAGAACTTCAATCAAGCTATCCTGGGATACCTCGAGATGATCCTCGCGACAGAAGGCCTCGACCCTAAGCTTGAGAGGTACGCGAAGGGCGCTTTCCGTCAGGTCATGCAGACGGCACAGCTGATTGCGCACCTCAAGCGCGTCGCCCAGATCAGGCAATTCGCGGTCCAGCAGAGGACAAAGAGGGACTTGCGCGAGTCGCTCTCGAGGAGCGTCATGAATATCGAGAGTCGGTCGGACAAGCACAACGTGGTCATTACCCTCGAGTGCGCCGAGGGGGTCTACCCAGTGATGGCGACTGATGACCTGAACGACATGCTCGATCTTCTCGTCTCTGCCTCCGCTCGGTACTCACTATCAGACCTCCTGCACCTGAAGATCGCGATATCGTCAGAGGTGAACGAGGGCGTCAAGTGGTGGTCCATCGAGATTTCAGGCAAGAGCCTGCGATTGTCGAAACCTGTGATAAGGTGCGTGATGTCGCAGGACTACACCGGGTGCCAGACAATCGAGAGGCCGGACCTTCAGCTGCTAGTGGTCCGCGCGATCATAGAAACCATGGATGGAGAGATCGAGCTCAAGACGACGGAGAATGGAAAAGGAGATAGATTTGTCATCCGAATCCCGCAAGCCTGACGAGAAGCAGAGCGCCTCCAAGGGGTATGTCTCCAAGATCGACCCAGCGAAGCTGAGCATGGTCTCGGACTACCTTAAGAGGACTGTCTCGGAGAGGCCTTACGCCTTCATCCTCGAATCGCTCACGGAGAGGCTCGAACTCGACAAGATCGACAGACGCCTGATGTCCGTCGGCATCGTCCCCGTCCCCTCCGACTTCGACCCCAGGAAATTCCAGGAGGAGAAGACCATCGCATTCGTCCCGTACTGCAGCAAACCGTTCGACTGTCCATCGAATGCCAGGACGGGCAGGAAAAGCAACACCTGCCAGGCGATCGACGGAGAGTGCGACCACGCCGGCTGCTCGGTGGGGAAGTTCGTCCAGGTGGCCAAGAAGCTCGGTGCGAGGGAGTTCCACGTCATCGAATCGGACGGCGCGCTGTTCGTCTGGCTGGCTGACAAGAGGAAGGAGGGGTACACCCAAGTGATTGGCGCTGCGTGCGAATTCGCTGTCAGCTACGCCCTAGAGGTCATACACGGCCAGCTCGGCTTCAACGGATACATCGTCATGATCAACGGGGACAAGTGCAAGACGAAAGAGGAGTACGCAGAGAGCGACATGGCGGACCGCGACAGGCTCACCTTCATAGACGAGTGGACTACATCCACGCTCAACGAGATCGCCGATTCATTGATTGAGGAAAACAACAAGAACGTTCGCGAGAGAGCGAATGGCATCGCGGCAGAAAACCACAAGTGAGTGGTTTCCTAGCACAAACTGCAGCTCGTCCGTCCGGTCTTCTGGAAATACTTCTGGTGATACTCCTCGGCAGGATAGAATATCCCGGCCTGGGTGACTTCGGTGACTATCTTCATCCCCTTGAAGCGCTCAGAAGCCTGCACCCTCTCCTTGGACGCGTGCGCCGCCTCCTTCTGCTCGGGCGTGAGGTAGAACACTGCAGACCGGTATTGGGACCCCACATCTGGCCCCTGCCGATTCAGCGTCGTCGGGTCATGGATGTTCCAAAAGACATCCAGCAGATTGTCATAGGATATCAGTTGCGGGTCGAATTCGATCTCAACCGATTCCGCGTGGCCCGTGTTCCCCTCACAGACTTTCTTGTAGGTGGGATCGGCCGTATGGCCGCCAGTGTAACCCACTCGCGTGGAAATAACGCCCTTGACTCGGCTGAACGCATCCTCGACATGCCAGAAGCATCCGGCGGCGAATATCGCGCGTTCCAAGCAACCACTCCTCTCAACCTGCGCTGAACTCCAGCGATTTCACGCCTTCCCATATACCGGGACCGCTGCGCCGCTGGTCACCTTTGAATCATCCGATATCAGGTGCAGTATGACCCTCGTTATGTCTTCGGGTTTGACCCATTTGGAAGTGTCCGCGTCAGGCATGTTCTTCATGTTGTCTTCCGTGGCGATGGTGCTTGGCATTATCGCATTCACGTTGATGTTGTACTTCTTGAGCTCCTCGGCCATCGTCTCCGTGAGCACCACGACGCCGGCCTTCGAGATGGCGTACGCTCCCGACTTTGTCCTGTACCTCTTCTCGACTGCTGGACGGGCCGCGACGCTAACTATCTTGCCGTAGTTCTGCTTGATCATCGCGGGGAGAACCGCGCTAGAGCACAGGAACGCAGTCTTCACGTTCATGTTGAACATCTTGTCGAGGTCGCCCACCGGAGTGTCCGAGACCTCGCGGCCCCCGACGTATCCACCTGCTATGTTGAGCAGCACATCAATCCGGCCATGCTTCTCGAGGGCCTTAGCCACCGCCGCCTTTACTTCCTGCTCCACTGTCAGGTCGGCCTCGACGCCCATGAAGTTCGCCGAGAGCGGCCCGAGCGATGACACGAGAGTGTCCAGAGGGCCCTTGCGTTTGTAAGTTCCTACGACCCTCATGCCCCGCTCCAACAGCGTCCGTGTCACCACGCGCCCGAGTCCACCTGTCGCACCAGTGACGAGAGCGACCCTGTCGTCCGAAGCCGTGCTATCACCAGACGAAGGATTCCTGGGGCCGTATTTGTCATCTTGGCCTTACTGAGCCCATTAGGGAGTGAACGACCGGTACGCCCTTCCCCCCGATCTGAAAGCCATGTGGGCCTTCCCATCAACCATCATCTCGAACCTTATCCTCTCGGGGCATTTCGGATCAGCTCCTATGCGGAACCATCCCTCTGCTAGCGGGACCAATGGCTCTTCATCGCCCTGGGGCTCGATGATGGCGAGCTGGCCCTTCCTGAGGACGACCCTGAAGTTCGAGGACCAGGGGGAATAGGAACGATAGTGACCGGGGAATGGCTCCCATTCCTTCCTGCTGGGGAATCGTCTGGGGCCTCTGTAGCGGTCATTCGTGTACCACTCGGGGCCGTTGAAGAGCTCCGTGACGACGCCGTCGTTCCTGCCGAACCTGAACGGGAACAGCTCGCTCACGTCCGACGAGTTGAACTTGTCGGGCGCAGTCGGTTCGAGCCTCGACCTCTTCCCATCTCGGACAAGCCAGAGCTCCTTCCCGGAGGGGACAACCCGTACAGTGCCCTCCGGTGATGAGTACTTTCCAGCATACTGCCCAGCGTCCTCGACCTCCTTGATAGGACTCATAGGGGGGACTTTGGGCAACGTGGCATCCTCCAGACACGCCCTCACGGTCTTGAGGGCGAAGAAGGAGATTTCTTCAGGGGTCCCAGGACCATTGATCAGGGTGACCACGCCAAGTCCGGAGTCGACGTCCACCACTATGGACGCGTGATAGCCGACCATGCCGCCTGTGTGCCAGAGGCATGAATGCCCGTCCAGCTGCCCGACATTCATCCCGTACCCGTAAGATTCGCCGTGGTAGCCATCCTCCGGCTTAATATGCGGTGCTGTCATGAGCTTGAAGCTATCAACCGACATCAGGCGACCTCCGTTAGGCAGGGCGCCTCCGTGAAGTATCATCCTCAGATGTCTGCACATATCAGAAGGATTCGAACAAATGGTGCCGTCCGCCGTCCCGCTCTCGAACCAGGCCGCCGGGGCCAATCTGCTGGACGAAGTGAGAGGCCTGTCGTCGAGGGATGGCCCATAGCCGACCACCAGTCGAGACCTCACATCGTTGGCAATGACCGGCTCCGTCGAATTCATCCCGAGCGGACGCAGCACTCGGTCTCGGACCATATCGCCGCACGACCTCCCTGTGAGCTTCTCGATGACGAGTCCGACTGTCTTGTATCCATGGTTGGAGTAGTGGAAGTGCTCCCCCGGAGGCGTGCTGGCCTCGGTGCATCTGAGACTCCAGACCTCTGGGACGCCCTCCGGCGACTCCTCCTGGCCGATCACCAGGCCGGCAGTGTGCGTGAGCAGATGGTGGAGCGTGATGGGGGCGTATCTGGACTTGACCTTGAACCACGGAAGGTAGTCCGTGACCGGCCTGTCGAGATCCACGAGCCCTTTGTCCCTCAGTTGCATCAGAACGATGACCGAGAAGAACTTGCTGATGGAGCCGATCTCGAAGAGGTCGCCCGGGGCCACCTTTCTTTCGGATTCCAGCTCCGAACAGCCGTAGGACGCCACCCAGAGCGTGCGTTCACGATCGGTTATGCCGATTGACAGTCCGGGTATCAGCGTGGTCTTCATGGTCCTCTTGATGTACTTGTCTATCAGGTCAAACCTGACCCTCTTGGTGGTTGCCATAGCAGTCCTCCCAACTCATCCGATCAATCTGTCGACGCACTCCGCGAACACCTTCGTATGGTGGTCGACATCTGCCGCCGTCGTGTAAGGCGATATGAGAGCCATGTTGTGAAACGGTGTGAGAAGGATACCCCTGTTGAGGGCCATGAGGTGCATCAGCTTCTCGAGTTCGTAATCCTTCGAAGATTCATATTCCCCGCCATTCCTGGGCATTTTCGGGGTGTTGTGGTATTCGATGCGGACGCCTAAGCGGACAACGTGCCAGGGAACCCTGGTTCTGTCGATGGTGTCCCTTACCCCCTTCTCGAAGCGCTTCGCCAAAGGCATCATCCTGTCGAAGTTCTTCTTCGTGATGACCTTCTCGAGGGTGGCCCTCATCGCCGCCACCGCCAGGGCGTTTCCCGTCAGCGTACCCCCTAGGCCGCTCTCGTCCGTGCCATCCGAGAGGATCCTGGCCATCACCCTGTCTGCGACATGCTGGCTCATGCCGAATGCCGCTACCGGCACTCCGCTCGCCAGGGGCTTTCCCATCGTGATCATGTCCGGCTTCAGGCCATGCTCTGCTGTGTAACCTCCGATCCCACAGCATATCGTGTGCGTCTCATCGATGATGAGCAAGGTGTCCGTGTCACGCGTTATCTCTCTGAGCGCGTCGTGATAGTCTGGATCCGGCAGGATTATCCCCCGGTTTGTCATCGCGGGCTCCATCAGCGCGCAGGCCACGTCCTTCTTCTTCAGGGCCTTCTCGAGCGCTCCGATGTCGTTGAATTCGATCACGCGCGTGGTCTCCGTAGGGTTGACAGGCGGGCCGATGTTGCCGCTCCTCGGGACGACCCTCCCCCTCTCGAGGTTCACGAGCGTCTCGTCGACCGTTCCGTGATAGCAGCCATTGACGACGAGGACCATCTTCCTCTTCGTGACTTGCCTTGCGAGTCGTATCGAGAACCGATTTGCATCGGTCGCGGTCATGGCGATCTGCCAGAATGGCAGATCGAACCTCCGGGCCAGCTCTTCCCCGACCCACACCGAGTCCTCAGAAGGAAGCATCATCGTTATTCCCCTCCGCACCTGCCTCGTCACCGCGTCGACGACAGCCTTGGGGGAGTGGCCGAACATAGAGCCAGTGTCCCCGAGGCACAGGTCGAGATATTCGTGCCCATCGACATCCGTGACATGTGCTCCCAGAGCTTCCTCCGCGAAGACCGGATATGGCCCTGCCCAGCGGACCATCCAATTCATCGGCACTCCGGCGAGTAGGGAGCTTTTTGCCCTCTCGAAGAGCCGCCTCGATTTCGGGTTGTTGTTTTCGAAGATCCTCACTTCTTGATCAATCAGCTGCCTGATTCTCTTGCGCTCGATAATCGTGGACATGCGAGATGGTCCGCCTTGTCACGCTGCAACACCTACTGAGATAAAAAGCTCATCCTGGTGTCCGCTCGCCCGGGGAGTCCCCATGTCCAACCCAATGTTCATAATGGCGTTCCGTGTTGCCGTCGACCGACGCTGACAAGAGGTCTCATATGGTGGCTAGAATCGCGATCACAAGAGAACCCGGGGCGCGGTACACACAGTGCCTATCGTGCCATCCTCTTCACAACACGTTGAATCTGAAGAAGGCCAGGGAACAACATCGGAAGTACCGCGAGACACTCGCGCAGCTCGGTCTCGAGGTCATCCTTCTGGAGAGGGACGACGGACATCCGGACTCGTGCTTCGTAGAGGATACCGCCTTGATTCACGGCGACCGGGCGCTTATATGCAGGCTGGCGCCCGAATCCCGCAGGGGCGAGGAGGGGCCCGTCGAGAGAACGCTCCGGGCGATGTTGAAGATCAAAAGAGTCCAGGCGCCCGGGACAATCGAAGGCGGCGACGTCGTGCATTTCTCCGACAGACTATTGAGCGGCCTCACGCAGAGGACAAACGCCGAAGGCATAGAGCAGGCCAGGGACTGGCTGGATGTCCCCATCGAGACTATCAGCGACCCTGAGATCATGCACCTCAAGAGCTATGTGACATACCTCGGCAGGGGAACGGTGATCTGTTCCAGAAGATACGCGGATCATCCAGCTTTGAAGGGTATGGAGAAGCTCGTGATACCGGACGAAGAGACGTACGCCGCGAACACACTTGCAATCGACGAAACCGTCCTCATGTCGTCAGGACGCCCTGAGGCGCAGCGACTCGTTCGCGAGGCCGGGTTCGAAGTGATATCGATGCAGACGAGCGAATTCGAGAAGTGCGACGGCGCCTTGACCTGCCTCTCGTTGATAGTATCGGCCTAATACGTCGCCACACTGATACGCGACCACCGATTCGGCCTCATGCATGCTCGTCGCAGGAGACAGGGCCCCGGACTTCACTCTGAAGAACCAGCGGGGAGAGCCCGTAAGCCTGCACGATTACACTGGCAAGATAGTGGTCCTGTACTTCTACCCGAAGGACATGTCATACGGGTGCACCAAGGAGGCCTGCGCGTTCAGAGACAGCTACGAGCAGTTCAAGGATGCGGGCGCCGAGGTGATCGGAGTCAGTTCGCAGTCGGTCGAGTCGCACACGATCTTCTCGACGACCTACGCGCTGCCTTTCACGTTGCTCAGCGACGAAGGAGGAAAGGTGAGGAGGCTGTACGACGTCCCGACAACGCTAGGGATAATTCCTGGTCGGGTGACTTTCGTGATCGACAAGGCAGGAGTGATCCGTCACGTATTCAACTCGCAGTTCAACCCAGAGATGCACGTCAAAGAGGCACTAAGGATCATCAAGTCACTCTCTTGACGCCTCAAGGCAGAGGCTTCACGAGGAAGCGGGTCGATGTCTTCTTGATGAACCCCATCGACTTCGGCTGCCACCTGCTGACGACGTCCACATTATCGTAGTCCCCGAAATTGAGGACCATGCTGAGGCTGTCGGGAGTCTCGCGGCCGCGCCCTACCTCACGCGAAAGCGACCTCAGCATCCTGTTCACGCAGTCCTTCATCCGGCTTCTGAAGGGCGCGTATTCGTCTATCGTGGAGTCTTCGAACTCAATAACCCTCTTTCGGATGAAGTAGTCGAACACTGAAGAAAGTGTCAATAGCACGATAGCGGCGACCACGATCATCAGCGTCGCGAGGAGCAGATTCCCCCCAAGAGCATCCGGACCCAAGACGTTCTGCCAGATCGGCACGATCTGCAATGCAATGAGTATGACCATGACGATCAGGGCGGCGCGCCCGAGCAACTTCGTCCAGCTAACGACTCCGATCATGGCCTTGACTCCAGGGATCTTGAGGGGCATCGTGGCGATCTTGTCCGCAGCGGGCCTCGCCTTCTCCCACATCTCGCTGTGGTCCCTGAATCTGGTCTTCCTGAGGGCCTCGAATGTCTCGTCGACCTCCGCGAGGTCGCTCCGCTGGTAGGCGCGGAGGTTGTCGCAGAAAGCGATGCATCTCGCGAGGTTCACGACGGGGTTCTCCGATACGCGCCTCTTCCGAAACAGCGGACGTTCCATAGCAATCAGCGCAGATTCGCTTGAGTCTCCCTGATGGTCTCTTCGAAGATGTCGATCCCGATGTCCAACTGCTCCTGGGATATTATCAGCGGTGGGCACACTCGGAAGACGTTGCCGTACATGCCAGCAGTTATCATCATCAGACCCTTCCTCCACGCAAGCCCCTGGATCTGGGGGACGTAGAGCGGCTCCTTCGTCTTCTTGTTCTTAACGATCTCTACGCCTATCATGAGCCCCTTTCCCCGGACGTCGCCGATGATCTCGTACTTGTCCTTCAGCTCGGACAGGCGCTTCAAGGCATGAGCTCCAAGAAGCTTCGAACGAGCAGCGAGGTCGTGCTTGAGTATGTAGTTCACATGGGCGAGCCCTGCCGCTACGCTCATGCCGTTGCCCCCGAAGGTTGACGAATGTGAGCCTGGCCTCCACACCTCCATGACGCTTCTCTTCGCGATGCATGCGCCAAAGGGTATGCCGCCCCCCGAGGCTTTCCCGGTCAGGAGTATGTCCGGGACGACGCCGGCAGAATTGCACTCCCATATCTCCCCGGTCCTGCCGAGGCCCGACTGGATCTCGTCCATAACGAGCAGGAACTTCCTCTCGTCGCACAGCTTCTTCATGCGCGGCAGGTACTCTTTGGGCGGCACGATGTAGCCGCCCTCTCCCTGGAGCGGCTCCACGAAGATCGATGCGGGGTCGTTCGCCGGCCCGCCGAACTCCAGGATGCCCTTCTCAAGGTACTCGAGGCAAAGCATCCCGCAGCTCGGGTACTCCTGTTTGAACCAGCAGCGGTAGCAGTACGGGTACGGAGTGAAGAAGAACCCGGGCGGGTACGGCCCGTGGCCGTACTTGTACTTCACCCTGCTGGCCATGGCCAAAGCGTTGCCCACGCGGCCGTGATACGCGCCCATGAAAACGATATGCTCCGACCCCTTCGTGTAATACCTCGACAGCTTGATGGCGGCCTCGACCGCCTCCGCCCCGCTGTTCCCGAAGAAGGTGTTCTCGAGCTGGCCGCCGGGGGAGATCTTCGCGAGGAGCTCCGCGTACTCGGCCTCCTTGTCGTAGTACGCGTCGTTCGCCAACGAATGCACGAGCCGGTCGGCCTGGTCCTTTATCGCCTGCACGACATCCGGGTTTCCCCATCCGCCGTTCATGACCGATATCCCGGCGGAGAAGTCGAGGAACACGTTGCCGTCCGCGTCCATTATCGCCGCTCCGGAGCCGCGGGTCATCGTGAACTGGAACAGCCTGTCGTACGCGTGCGAGACGTACTTGCGGTCCTTCTCGATTATCTCCTTGCTCACAGGTCCGGGCGGTGCGACCTTCAGGTTCGGAGCCTTCCTTGCCCAGTCGGCCACCCAAGCTGGCAAACTCAAATCCATGCTAACCCTCTGCTCACCAGAACGTGGAGACGGTCATGCGTCTCCAGTTGAACGAAAAGCGGCCAATCGATATTAACGTTGCGTGGTCGGCCCAAGCTCATTCCGAGCGGGCGCGTCCTGCGATGGCCTTCCACGGATCCTTTGATTCGAGCCGTTCCATCACGGCCTTCACTATCATTGGCCAAGCGATCGTCGCATCGGCAAGGACCTCGACGTACCTGCCCCCCTCGCTCGCCGGGACAATCTTGCCCCACGAGACCCCTTCGGAATACGTGCACCCCGAGAGACCACCCCAGTGCACAGGCTCTGGACACACCCTGATGGCGTAGTCGAACCTCTTGAACCCTCCTCCCGAGCCGACTCGCTTCTGGATGATGTCCAGGTAGGGTCCGACCTGCTGGGCCCAGTTCCTGGGGACGCCTCCTCCCACGGTGAAGATCCCCAGCTTCTTGGACGCGAGCACACGTTCTGTGAAATCCTCGAGGTCCCTGAAAGGGTCGAATACCACGGCTCGCTTCCCCTTGAGCTTCATACGCCTCAGATAGACTCCGTAGTCGAGCCCCAGCTCGGAGTCCGTGAAGGCGGGCACGTACACGGGCACCTTCTTCTCATAGGCCGACTTCAGAATTCCCCTCAGGCATTCGTCGGAGCCGCAGGCCAGGCTCTCGCCTATGAGGTGGTTTATCTCATGGCTGCTGATGTATCTCCTTCGAGAGGCCTTCTGCATGACGTTGCGGTAGATGACCTCCATGTCGTCGAGGTTGCTCTCGAGCTCGATCGTGTCGTATATCCTGTTGTAGCCTCTGTGATAGAGGAGCGTGTCATTCATGCCGGGGCGGTGCTTGAAGTGCGTACGCCCAGTGGACTCGACAAGCCCATGAGCCATGATCGCACCGGTGCTGACCACGGCGTTCACCATCCCCCAGTCGATCATGTCACACACGACGAGACCCATCTTCGCAGGGGTCATCGCGCCCGAGAGCGTCAGTACCTTGAAGCAGTCCTCGTCCTCCACCATCGCCTGCAGGACCTCGGCCGCCTCGCCCACGGTCCGCGCCCCGAAGCTGCACTTCGCCATCCCTCGGACGAGATCGGAAACGGTCGAGTACTTCGTGAGGTCGAGGGGGGACAGAGGCTCGAGGCCGTCGTTGAAGCCGTCATGGAACTCCGAGACCTTTCTCATGTTCTTGCGCGTCGTGACCATTGTAGCAACTCCTATTGGTTGGGCGGAGGGGCAGGCGCAACGGGCGGCGCCGTCTCAGGCTCTATTGAGGTGATGAACACTGCAGCGGCTATCACCGTGGCCCACGCACCCGTCTTATCGGCCTCTGCGGTCTTGGTCACGTTGAAGGATTTGACGATCTTGCCGCTCATCTTGAACTGATTCTCCCGCTCGTCCCAGTCCTTCTCAGGATCGAACTGGATGCCGAGCGTCGTGGCAAGCATGGTCGCTGCCAGATCCTCGGCGTAGTTCCCGGCGGTCTCCGAGTTCTCGCCGAACGAATGGTGCTCGGAAAGGTATCCGTAGTGGGTGCCGTCTGCAGGGACCGCGCATCCGATCGATGCCGCGACCATCCGGTTGGGCTCGTTGGTCGTATTCCGCGCGAGGACGACATGCACGATCTGTCCTGGCATCAGCCCAGCCAGGCCCTCGTCTCTCGAGACGATGGGGCACCCCGGGGGCAAGATGCTCGACACAGACACCAGATTGTACTTCTCGATGCCCGCATCCCGCAACGCCAACTCGAACGATTGGAGCTCGTGCTTGTGCCTGCCGACGCCCTTGGTGAAGAACACCTTGTATGGTACTATCATCATCGGCGCGTAATTGGAGTTGTTTTACTTTAGAATCACTGCCGAAAAGGCAGCATGTCGGGACAGAACGCCGAGGTCAAAGGCACGATAGCTCCCGCAAGAAGAGAATAATAAAAAGAAAGAGGGGGGAGGATTTTACTGAATCCAAATTGCCCGTGGTGCCGATATATAATGATATGTTCTGACCTGCGTGAAGTGATTTTCACGGGCCCCAAGATTGAAATAGTCCCCCAGTCGCCCACGACCGTTCTGTACCCCATATGGAGACAGAGATTAGGGGTTGCGCGCGCCGGAGCCCTGTGAGACCGTCCTGAGGACCCGGTAGAGGACCCGCGGGATCTCATCGAAGGTCGACACCGACTGCATGGTCCCGCGTCCCGATCGGGCGATGTTCTCGCACGTCACCGGCTGGCAGTCATGGCTCTCAGTCATTATCACGAACAGCCTCCGATACGCGCTTGCTGCAGTGGCCGGGTCCGCACCGACCGTGTAGTTGCCGTCAGTGATCAGGATGCCGACCTGGTTCTTCGTTGTGGTCTTGCCGAGCTCCTCCCGCCCCTTGACCAGCGCGCCCTCTATGTTCGTGTACCCGCCAGCGTGCGCATCCAACAGGTCCGCGATGAGGTCGTCGAGATTCTTTGCCTGGTCGGCACGCTTCAGAACCGTCGGTCTGTCGTTGAATGTGATCAGGATGTAGTTGACTGTCTTCAGGCGGAACGCGAGGACCGCTATGGCCGCCGTCGCCATCGCGAGCTTGTCGCCGCTCATCGAGAGGCTGGCATCGAGCATCAGCGCAACTGCGAGGCTCTTCGGCTCCCGGCGCTCGACCACGACATCCGCAGGGGAGAAGTGTCTCTGCTTGACGAGGTTCTCCATTGTCATCTCGACATCGATTTCAGCATCATCCCCCGTCCGGTATTCCCCGCGGAGCATGTGGGACGGAAGCGACACTGGACCTAGAAGCTGCAGCACCCTTCGAACGGTCGCCTTGATGGCGATGCGCTTCGCAAGCTCGATCAGCCTCTGGTCCTTGAGCCTGATGCGGAGCTGTCCATAGTTCTGCGCGATGGCCCAGCCGAGGTCTTCGGATCGTTCTAGATCCACCTCTTCCCCCTGTTCCAGAACGAGCGCGAGATCGGAGACATCCGCCCGACTGGCCCTTTCCTCTTCTCTGGATCTCCGGCGTTCTTCCTCCTTCTTCTCGTCCACGAGGGGCCTCCCCGGCGAAGGAGGAGGCAGGGCGAAGCATTCGTTGACTATCTCGTCTATCACCTCGTCCGCTGTCTTCCTCGACTCTTCTCGCATCTCAATCCGCGTCGGGAGCGCCATGTGCGAGGCCTTCCTCATCCCCTCGAGGATGTCCTTTGAGAATCCGGGAGATAGCTGAGCGATGCTCATGGCAGCCCTTACGCTCGCTCCCCTCCTGACGTTCGGGTGGTCGCGCGTCCGCCTCACAATCCAGACGGACCTCGCGATGACCTCATCTGGAACGCCTGGGACATTCTTCTTGACAATCCCGATCTCCTCCTCCTCAGTCTGATAGTCGAGCAGGAGTAGCTCGAACCGGTCGGAAAGGGCTTCTGAGAGAGCGGTCGTGGCTACGAACTCGCGCGGATTCTGCGTCCCGATGACAACGAAGCCCTTCTTCGCCCGCACGGTCCCGATCTTCGGGATCTCGATGACCCCTTCGTCCATGGCCGGGAGCAGTATGTTCTGCACGCCCTCAGGCATCCTGTTCATCTCGTTCATGAACAATATGCCTCCCTGTTCCATCGCTCCGGTCAGGGGGCCCGGCGAGAAGGCGTCGTGGACGTACCCCTTCTCTAGGACAATCGGAGGGTCGAACCAACCCGACAGCTTCTGCTCGGTATATCGTTCATCCCCGTCGACCCTGAATATCGGTCGCCCGAGATGGTTCGCCACAGCAACGGCCAGAATCGTCTTGCCGACCCCTACCGGCCCCTCGATCATGAGATGCCTGCCCGACGATATCGCCGCGAGCGCCTTCTCAAGCTCTCGGCGTCGCCCGACTATGCCGTACTTTCTCTGAATGGCAGCAACGTCATCAGCTAAGGACATCCTATCTCCCTGACGATGATATAGCCAAGCTATTAATCGTTTTCTGAACGCGGCAGGGTCAGGGCTTTGGCAGCAACACGGTGAAGACGCTACCTCTCGTGTAGTCGTCGTAGACCCTGTTCTCTATCCATATCCTGCCGCCGTACCTGTCCACAAGCGCCTTGACGAGGGACAGTCCCATACCGGCGCCCTTTGACTTCTGGAGGAAGGGCCTCTCCTGCATGACGAGGTCCCTGAAGCCTTTCTGAAAGACCTTGTCCTTGAGGTCGTCGGGAATCCCGACACCGTTGTCCGCGATCCTTGTCTTCGCGTTGCGTTTCCCATCCGACTCAACGATCTCGACCTCGACCTGAATCTCGACCTTCTCGTGCTCGTCGTACTTGATTGCGTTCGTGAGCAGGTTGTAGAAGACCTCGTCGATGAGGTTGTCGGCCATGATCCAGATGTCCCTTTCGGGCGCCTTCACCTGGATGTTGACATTGCGGTTGACGAAGGCGCCCTTGGCATCCGCGGAGGTCTGCCGGAGGGTCTTGGTGAGGTTTACCGGTGTGGTTTCCACGACGGACCGTTCCATCATCTGGGCTGACCGCCTCACGTTCCTCAGGAGGTGGTTCGTGCCCCTAACAGCGTCCAGGGCCGAGACGAGGTATTTCTGTTGCTTCTCCGTCATAGGGGTCGTCCCGAGCAACAGCTCAAGGTATGCATTCGCCGGGCCGATGAGGTTGCCCACATCGTGCGTGAGCAGGTCCAGGTACATCTTCGCGTGAGCCTCGCCTTCGGAGAGCTTGTTGTACAGGGCGGAGTTCTCTATCGCAATGGAGGCCACGCTTGAGAACGCCTCGATGGCCTCCATCGTCTCCTTTGAGGGGATCTTGCCGTTCTCAGGATAGTCAGGCTGGATATAGCCGATCACCCTGCCTTCACGGTCGTAGATCCCGAAATAGAACAGGTCAAGCTCGTGGTACGCGTCGGGTGCGGGTCGCTTCATGCCCACGCTGTCTGGATGCTCGACATAGACGGACTTCGCGAGCTTTTTCCGAAATTCTACGGGAACAAAGTAGCCTGTCTTTGTGACTCTGAACTCCTCGCGGAAGTCTTCCAGCACCTTGCTCTTCAGGATGACGCTGTCCCTCACCTTCTGCTCCTCCTCGCTTGAGTACCCCGACATCGCGTGCACCACGACCCTGTCGGACCCGGGCGTGAACAGCGAAACCGTCGTCTTCCGGAAGCCGAAAGTCATCGCGATCGTCTCGGCGGTCTTCCGGAGGACTGTATCCAGTTGGTCAATTCTGACGACGCTTCTTATGAGATCGAGCAGTCTGGCCATCCGCTCGTTCTTCATCTCGTTCTCTTGGAGCAGCCTGACCGTCTTGGCGTACAGCGCTGAGCTCTCAATCGCCACGGACGCTATCGTGGCGAACAGTTCTATCTCTTCTATGGTCTCCTTCGACGGGATCTTGCCGTCTGCGGGGTAGTCCACCTGCAGGTACCCGATGACCGCGCCTTTTCGGTCGTTCAGGCTGAAATACAGGAGGTCAAGCTCATGCCACGAATCCGGCGAAGCCCTCGGGGCCGCGGCGGCATCCCTATCCTTCACCGCCACGAACTCGCTCGCGTTTCCGTCCTGCTTCTCGACGGGCACGTAGTACCCCATCCTGGATATCCTGCAGTCCTCCCTGAAGTCCGAAAGGATGGAGCCCATCTCGAACATCTCGGGGGAGTTGTTGATTGCGGCCTCCTCCTCGGCCGTGTAACCTGCGAGGACGTGATTTGCGAATACCCCCTTCCCTATGTCGAGGATGGATATGCTCGCGTGTTGGAAGCCTGAGAATTCCCTGACGGAAGACACGATCCGGTGAAGCAGGACGGTAACGTCTTCGATATCGAGCAAGCCGGTCGTGAGCTCGAAGATGCGAGAGAGGCTCTGCAACCGTTGTTCGGCAAGCACCCTGGGGTCGGAGGAGGAAGAGGGGAGTACGCTCATTCGACCGCTGTATTGACTAGCGGTCAATAAAAAGCCTTTGGGGTGAAGACCATACTGGTCGAGCATCCGAGACAAGCCTTTATACTCAGTGGTGATGGCATGTGCGATAAGATGAGAGTCCACATAACGGCTGATATGGAGGGCGTTGCAACTCTGGCGCACGACAGTCAGGCGGACGCGAAGGGGCCGGATTTCCAGCGGATGAGGGAGATCATGACGGGGGAGGTCAAGGCCGCCGTGGAGGGTGCGAGAGACGGCGGGGCCGACCGCATAGTCATCTGCGACGCACACGATACGGGCAGGAACCTTCTGATCGAACAGCTAGACGACGACGTCGAGGTCGTGGAAGGAACCGCATACGACCTGGGGATGATGTCGGGCATATCATCGGAATTCGACGCATCTTTTCAGATTGGCTATCATTCAATGCGGCACACCCACGCCGGAGTCATAGGCCACACGTACACCTACTCTGTCACGAAAGCGAAGTTGAACGGCGTGCTGGTGGGTGAATCGGGACTGAGCGCAGCCATCGCAGGCCATTTCGGGGTGCCTCTCGTCTTCGTATCCGGCGATCTTCATGCAGTCGCGCAGGCCAAGCAGCTAGTGAAGGGCGTCATCGGCGTGCCTACCAAGGAGGGCGTCGGGCTCTGGGGAGTGCGGACCTTGACGCCGCAGAAGGCGAGGGAGAGAATCAGGCGCGGCGCGAAAGAGGCACTAGCCAAGGCGTCATCAGTCAAGCCGTATGTGGTCAGGAAACCTGTCCGGCTTGAGGTCGAGCTCGAGAGTCCGCTCATGGCTCAATACGTCGCGGATGTCCCGCTCGTGAAGAGGAAGGATATCAGGACCGTCGAGTACGTTGCGAAAGATGTCATCGAGGCGTTCAGGGTGTTCGAAGTGATGAACAGGCTGGCATCATACGCTCGGAGCGAGGGCGTCCTCTGAGGGATTCAATTCGGGGTAGGCAGACCGTCGTTTGCCTCCCACACCATGCGCGCCACCTCAGGAGCAATGAGTCTTGTCGTGGCGAGCCTGACCAATTTCTCCGATCCAGGAAGGCAGAAGACCACCTTTCCTTCGGTGACGAATGCCGTCGCTCTTGACATCATTGCGGCGCCGGAGACCTCTTCGAAGGTCAGCATTCTGAAGATCTCGCCAAATCCAGGCAAGGCCTTCTCCTCGAAGTCGAGCGCGGCCTCGAGCGTGACGTCCCTTCTGGAGATACCCGTGCCTCCGTTGACTATCACCGCCTGGACCCGCTCGTTCTCCAGCATATCCCTCAACGCGGTTTGTATATGGTCGATCTCGTCCCTGACGATGACCCTTCGCGCAAACTTGTGACCTGCGCCCTCCATTATCTCGATGATCGCGCTGCCGGATGTGTCGTTCTGCTCCGTTCTTGTATCGCCGACCGTCACGACTCCGAAGCCTATCGACTTCGACGCCTTGCCCCCGTTCCCATCAGTTGCCATTCCTTGCCCTCCTCAGACAGCCCACTTGTCCCGCAGACCGATATCCTGGCCGCCCTGACCCATTGGTCGCGGCCGACGCCATGCGTCAGATCCGACCTTGAGAATGCCGCGCAGCCTCAAAAACGCTTCTCCTCGGCCGCATTAGGCACGAAAGGGATATGTGGCAGTGGGACGGTCACGGGCGCCGGGAAGATGAACAGATTCGCCCTCCGAACCACGAACGACTACGATTCGATGCTGAGATTGGGCAAGGAGGCAGGACTTGAGATTGAGGAGGTTGGACCTGTCCTCGTCGCCTACGGTGTCTTCGATGGCGAGAAGATGATCGGGTGCGCTTGCCTCAAGGAGCACGAAGGAGCCTTCCTGCTGGAATGTCTGGCAGTCAGGCCGGATATGAGGAAGGCGGGCCTCGGAACCCGGCTTGTGAGGGCAGTCGAAGAGGATGCTCGGAAGTGCGGAGCGAAACGCATCCTGGCGCTGGCAAGGAGCCCGGAGTTCTTTCGGAGAGTGGGTTACCGCGTCGCGAAGCCTGATGAGTTCGACTATCCGTCGACAGCTGGCTGCCGCGGTTGCCCGCAATACATGGCTTCCTGCGCTCCCGCGGTGGTAGTCCGAGACCTCTGAGCTCAGGTCATCGCGCTAGATTCTCCCCGGCTCCCCTTGCCTTCGCGAGCGCCTCCTGACGCGCCTTCTTCGAAAGGCTGTCAGTGTCGCCCAGGAGCACTTCGCCAGCATAATCGTAACCTAGCGCGATGAACAGCGCCTTGGCCACATGGATCGCCGGTTCGAAGACTATTGGCTTTGAGGACCCCGCCGTAGACACGAACAACCCCCTGGGCCTCCTCTCTCCCTTGTATGGGTCCTTCTTCAGGACGAACCTCTCGACCCAGAAGCATTGGCACCTGTCGATAAGGCTCTTGAGCTGGGCGCTCACGCTCGTGAAGTATATCGGGGAGGCGATCACGAGGGCGTCTATTTCACGGATCTCCCGGTATATGATGTCCATGTCGTCTCCGCTCCTTTGGCACGCCCCGGTCTTGTCGCACGCGCCGCAGGAGTCGCACCCTTCGATCCTCAGATCCGTGATGTTGAGCCGCTCGACCTCAGCCCCGGCCTGCGAGGCGCCCTCGAGAACGGCGTCCAAGAGAGCCGCAGTGTTCCCGTTCGTGCACGGGCTGCCAAGAATCCCGAGAACTCTCACCAAGTCCATCTCCGCGCGCGGCTGAAGTCCGACCAAGGGCTAGCGCTTATTTGTACTTGCTGTGAGTCCCGACCCGGCAAAGTTAATCCACGAATGGGACATTGGGGGACGGTCTGACCGACATGTCTGAGAAGCGGTTCTTGGGGAAAGGGGTCATTGTTACAGGAGGGGCGTCCGGGATTGGTAAGGCGACGGTCACCAGATTCCTGCGGGAGGGCGCGAAAGTTGTCATAGTCGACATCTCCGAGAAGAACGGCAGGAAGACTCTGGCCGAGCTGAGACGCAAAGGCCTCACCTCGGCCCGGCTGATCGTAGGCGACGTGACCAGCTCGACGGAGGTGAAGAGGATGGTCAAGAAGGCCAAGGCGTTCCTGCGCAAGATCGACGTCCTCTTCAACAATGCCGGGATCCTAGTGGAGGGAAGCATCGAGAAGGTCACGGAGGAGGGCTTCGACAGGATCATGGCGGTCAATGTGAAGGGGGTCTTCCTCATGTCGAAGGAGGTGGTCCCGATCATGCTCCGGCAGAAGGGAGGCGTCATAGTCAACAATGCCTCGTGCAGCGGCCTTGTCGGCGACAGGAACGCCATCGCATACAACACCTCCAAGGGCGCCGTCGTATTGATGACACGATGTCTTGCGCTCGACTACTGCAAGGACAACATAAGGGTCAACTGCGTCTGCCCGGGCGAGATAGAGACACCGATGTTCCGCCAGGAGGCCAGATCCCGCAACATGCCCATCGCGGAGTACAGGAAGGAACTGTGCGAATACCATCCGATCGGCAGGCTCGGCCGGCCCGAGGAGGTCGCAAACGCAGTGCTCTTCCTGGCCTCGGACGATGCGAGTTTCATAACCGGGACAGCGTTCTCGGTGGACGGCGGCTATACCTGCCAGTAATCAAACCTTGGCGACCTCAACAGCTGCCCCTTCTCTGACTCCGCCGAGCCTTTCAGGGGCGGCGTCCACCTTGCCCAGAATGTTGCAGGGACTGTATGCCCTTGGCTTGCCGTCGGTGCTGCCGGGAGTTCGGCCGAAGAACAGAGCGACCGCATCCCCGTCGGGCCAGAACGCGACCTCCCCTATCTCCATCTCCGCGCGCGAATCCTCCTCCCTCGGCGAATGGAAGGGCGCGTCGAAGTAGACCTCGTCTCCCCACCGATGGACCACGGACTTGAACGGGACCGCCTTCAGCATCGCCTCCACCGAGGGCGTCCCCTCCCTAAGCGTGACCCTTACCTCGAGCCCGTTCGAGAACCTCATCCTTACCGCTGTCACGCAATCTCCAGAGACCCCAACCATCTTTCGGCCTAAAGCTTTATAGACAACATGGTATGCGAACGCACGACGGGAAACGAGTCCAGGCTGCTCCCGGGACGGTCAGCATGGGCCCCTCATGGAGGTATGGATTTGGCATCAGCGAAGTTGAAGGATTTGTTGAACATGGCAATTGCCAGGGAACTGCAGGTCTCGATCCAGTACATGTGGCAGCACGTTCAATGGTATGGCATAGACCACTACTCGGTCAGCGACAAGATGAAGGACATCGCAGTCGAGGAGATGAAGCACGCAGAGAAGATCGCCGAGAGGCTGTGGTACCTCGACGGAGTGCCAACGACGAAGCCCAGCGACATCAAGGTCGGAGAAGACCTCAAGCAGATGATTGACTACGACATAAAGGCGGAGGAAGAGGCCATCGACCTCTACAAGCAGATCGAGGATGTCGCGGACGCCGAGAAGGATCCCACAACGAGATTCATCTTCGAAGGGATTTTGGAACAGGAAGAGGAGCACCACGACTTCTTCACATCGGTGAAGCTCGGGTGGAAGAAGTAGGTCCCCTTTAGAACGCCACAGCCAATGTCGAAAGCCAATGCTGTTGAGTGATTCCTGGCCCCCGCATTGAGCTTAGGCCTTCCTCTTGCGTCCCAGGATCTTCCTCTTGAAGGCCTTGATCTTCTGTCTCTGGATGGCCTCGGTCGGGTTGAGCTTCTTCGGGCAGACCTCGACGCAGTTGAATTCCGTGTGGCATCTCCACACGCCGTGCTCGTGCTCGATCAGGTCCAGTCGCTCGTCGTACGCGTTGTCCCTGGTGTCCACGAGGAACCTGTACGACTTCAGCAGAGCAGCCGGGCCCAGATAGTCCGCGTCGAACCATGCCATTGAGCACGAGCTCGTGCACGCCCCGCAGAGTATGCAGTCGATTGGCGAGTTGATCGGCTCCCGCTCCTTGGGCATCTGTATGTACTCCTTCTCGGGGTACGGCTCCTTGCCGATGAGGTAGGGCTTCACCCGCTTCATCCTGCTGAAGAACAGCTCGTAGTCCACGGCGAGGTCCTTCACCACCTTCTGGTGCGGCAAGGGGCTGACCCTGATCTCATCCAGGTCGAGGAACTGGCTGACCTGCGTCTCGCAAGCCAGCCGTATCTTCCCGGCGATCATCATGGCGCATGACCCGCACACCCCGGCCCTGCAGCAGAACCTGAAGGCGAGCGTGCCGTCCTGGTGGTTCATCACTTCGAAAAGTGCGTCGAGGACCGTCATCGCGGGCCTGATGGGCACATCGAAGGTCTGCCAGTAGGGCGCCTTGTCCGCGGTCGGGTCGAACCTCTGTATCTTCAGCCTGACGGTTGTCTTCGCCATCTCAGTACCTCCTTGCTTCGGGCTGGTACTTGGTTATCTTGACCGGGGAGTAGGCGATGTCCGGGCCCTTGAGGGTGTAGGTAGCCACGGTGTGCTTGAGGAACCTGGCGTCGTCCCTCTCCTTGAAGTCGAGCCTGGAGTGCGCCCCCCTGCTCTCCTCCCTCTTGAGGGCGCCGACAGCAATCGCCTCCGCGACATCGAGCATGCCCTCGAGCTCGAGAGCCCGGATCATGTTGATGTTGTACTGCTTCCCCTTGCTGTCAACCGTGATCTCTTTGTACCTCTCCTTGAGCTCGCGGATCTTCTGGACGGCCTCTTCCATGGGCTTCCTGTCCCTGAAGATGCCGACCTTGCTGATCATCGTGAGCTTCATCTCGTCCCTGAGGTCGGCGTGGTTCTCCTTGCCGTTCCTCTCGAGCAGGCCGGCCAAGCGCTCCTTGGTCTCGCGCATGCTCTTCTGAATGGCGGCCTCTCCCTCCTTCAGCTTCTGCTTGGTCTGAACCCACTGCGCGGCCACAGCTCCTGCGCGCTTCCCGAAGACGACGGTGTCGAGAAGCGAGTTGCCCCCGAGCCTGTTCGCCCCGTGGACGCTGACGCAGGCGCACTCGCCCGCGGCATAGAGTCCCTGGAATTTCGTGAGACCGTCGATGTTAGTGTCGAGCCCGCCCATCGTATAGTGCTGTCCCGGCTGTATCGGCACGGGCTTCTCTATGGGGTCTACTCCGACGAAATTGATGGCGAGGTCCCTGATGCCTGGCAGCCTCTCGAGGATCTTCTCCCGGCCGAGATGCCTGAGGTCGAGGTACACATAGTCGCCTCCGTTGATGCCCCTTCCCTCGTTGATCTCCGTCTGGATCGATCGGGAGACGATGTCTCTCGGTCCGAGCTCCATGGCTTTCGGCGCGTACTTCGACATGAACCTCTCGCCGTTGTTGTTGATGAGGTATCCGCCCTCTCCCCTGGCTCCCTCGGTCATCAGGATGTTGGTCCCGAAGAGCGAGGTCGGGTGGAACTGTATGAACTCCATGTCCTTCAGAGGCACCCCACGCCTGAAACACGTGGACAGCGCGGAGCCGGTGCTGATGAGCGCGTTCGTCGAGCGGCCGTAGATCTGCCCGCTGCCGCCGGACCCCATGATGACCGCCTCCGCCATGAAAGGCTCGAGCTCGCCGGTCTTCAGGTTCCAGCATATGATCCCCCGGCAGTTGTTCCCCTCGAGCACGAGGTCGACCATGACCCTGTCCTCGTAGAGAGGGATGTTCAGCTTCACCGAGCGCTCCCAGAGCGTGTGAAGCATGTACTGCCCGGTCTTGTCCGCCGCGAAGCACGTCCTCGGATAGCCCGCGCCTCCGAACGGCCTCTGCGCGATTCTGCCCTCGTCGGTCCTCGAGAACGGGCACCCCCAGTGCTCCATCTCGTAGATGCACGGCCCGGCCTGCTTGGTCATGAACTCGACCGCGTCCTGGTCGGCCAAGAAGTCGCTCCCTTTGATCGTGTCGTACGCGTGCTTGTCCGGGTTGTCGTCCTTCCCCGCGGGGTTGTTAGCCAGAGATGCGTTGACTCCTCCTTGGGCCCCACCGGAGTGGGACCTCACGGGGTGCACCTGCGATACGATCGCCGTGTCGACGGTCGGAGCGGCCTCGATTGCGGCCCTGAGGCCTGCCAGCCCTGACCCGACGACTATGACCTTGTGGTAGGGCATCTCCTCAGTCCCCCTGGATGAACGGGAAGAGGATGATTATGCCCCAGATCAGGGTCACAATCCCGACGACCCACACCGCCACATCGACCGCCCTCTTGTGCTTGGCGAACCTGTCGAAGTCCAGAACGACAGTCCTCGCTCCATTCAGCCCGTGGAAGAGGACGAAAGCAAGCAGCAGGTAGTCGACCACGACATAGATGAACTCGCCGAGCCTCAGGCTCACACCGTGGAAGTTTATGAAGGGCTCCGCACTCCCTGACACCTCCTTGGTTATGCCTTGGAAGTGGTCGAGGAAGATGTGAATCCCGAGTAGTACGACGAGCGCAACTGCGGACAGCCGTTGGAAGAACCACGGCCACGTCCCTGCGACCTTGCTCGTCGCGATCCTCCGCTCCGCCATCAGGCACCACCCCCTGGGAATATGAGATGCCAAACGAAGTAGAGACCTACCATGGTCAGGATGGCCGCAACGATCATGGTTCCCCAGAACACGGCCTTCTGCCTTCGTATGCCAAGGCCGAGGTCGAACGCCACGACCCTGAGGCCGTTCATCGCGTGATAGATGACAACGAACACGAGAAGGAAGTCGAGCGCGACGAAGAGAGGCTGCGAGGTTATCGCCATGAGCGCGTCGAAGTCCTTGGGACCGTCCCCGAGCGACGCGGTCGTTATGAACGAGAGGTGCATGAATATGTAGATGACCAAGACGACCCCCGTCAGCCTGTGTCCGATCCATGCCCACATACCAATCTTCATGTTGGTGGGCCAAAACTCACTGTTCCTGCCAAAGAGCCATTTGAACATCCGCGGACTCAAGTCCATTCAAACACCTGTCCAAGTTCTGCTGTCCTGCGTCCCGACACCGAGAGGTCAGATGCACCGGTCAAGATGCCCATCGGACCCCGTGTCCCCCGGGCGCCTAGACTAGCAAGAATGTACTTAAGCATATCTCTGAGAACAAAACACAGGCGAGTTCAACCAGGCTTGATTCAATGGCCGCTGGCCATCCGTGATGGAATATTCGAAATTCGTCATCCATATCTGAAAGTCGTTTAGTGTGCCCGAGTTGGAGCAGGTGGGCTCACGAGATGCGCAATTTCCTGTGCAAAACCCAACAATGTCAAGTAGTCATACCAGAATACCAGCACGGAGATTACGGTGGAGAGCTACAAGTGCAACGTGTGCGGGTACGTGTACGACCCCGAAAAGGGGGATCCGACTCAATCCATTCCGCCGGGAACCGCGTTCGAAGACCTTCCCGAGGACTGGACCTGCCCGGACTGCGGCGTCTCGAAGGACGAGTTCTCGAAGATCTAGGTGGTTTCATTGATAATCCGATTGGCCATGCTCGGTTTCGGAAACGTCGGCCAGGAGTTCGTACGGCTTCTTCAGGCCAAGCGCTCATGGCTCCTTAGCCACAAGGGGTTAGACGTGGAGGTCCTCGCCATCTCCACGACACATCATGGGTCCCTGATGTCCAAGAAGGCCCTGGACCTCGACAAGGTCATGAACCAGCTCAGGACCGAGGGCACTCTCAAAGGGTACGGACCCGAGGTCACAGACCTGCCGCCCATGAAGATCATCGAGGAATGCGACGCGGACATAATGGTCGAGCTGACGACCCTCAACATAGAGACGGGTCAGCCGTCAATAGACCACATCAGGAGGGCATTTGAGGTCGGCATGGACGTCATCACCGCGAACAAAGGGCCCGTGGCATTCGCATACCGGGAGCTGAGGAACTTGGCAAGGGCGAGGGGGGTTCATTTCCGTTTCGAGCCCACTGTCATGGACGGAACGCCGATCTTCAACCTCGCTGAGAAGACTCTGCAGGGGTGCGAGGTTATCAGCCTGACAGGCATCCTCAACAGCACCTCCAATTTCGTCCTGTCCGAGATGGGGCGCGGAAGAACCCTTTCGGAGGCGGTCAGGGAGGCACAAGCCAGAGGATTTGCCGAAGCGGACCCGTCTCTCGATATAGATGGTTGGGACGCTTCGGCCAAGATCACCGCGCTCGCGAATGTCCTCATGGAGGCCGACCGGACCCCCAAGAACGTGGACAGAAAGGGGATACGCGACATCGGCAAGGAGGATATCGCTGACGCCCTGGCAAAGGGCAAGAAGATCAAACTCATCGCCCGAGCATGGAGAGAAGACGATTCGGTAGCCCTCTCGGTCAAGCCTGAGGAGGTCGAGGCCGACAACATCTTTTGGTCCGTCGACGGGACATCAAGCGGACTGACGATTAAGACGGACCTCATGGGCGACATCACGGTCCTCGAGGGCAACCCGCTCGTCACCCAGACCGCCTATGGTGTCCTCTCGGACCTGCTTCTCGTGGTCGAGGACATCAGGACCAATACGGTCAGGTGAGATCACTTCGACAGCCCGTTCTCGCGGAGGAGATCGAGCGCGATCACGCTGAAGTCGAGATGGCCTTCCCCCCTCTCTGCGGCACTCGCGTACCTACCCAGTGCCACCTCCGCCAGAGGCAGCATAGCGCCGACCTTCCTGGCTTGCCCATCCGCCAGTCGGAGGTCTTTCAGCAGATTGTTGAGGGAGAAGGCTGGTGAGAAGTCTCCCTTCGCTATGACAGGTCCTTTCAGAGAGGAGTAGTAGTTGCGGTGAGGCGTCTTGTCGATCGTGTCGATGAAGGTCCGGGCGTCGAACCCGAGCTTTCGAGCGAGCACCAGGGCCTCTGCGTAGGATTCGGCAGTCAATCCGAGATACAGGTTGATGACGAGTTTCATCCTGTGCCCGTTGCCCGCCTGGCCGAGGTAGATAACGGTCTTGCCGATCTCCTTCAGGAACTCCTCGTACTTACGAAAGACCCGCTCGTCCCCACCCACCAGCAGGATGAGCTCGCCCTTCTGGGCGAGATCATTGCTGCCGACTACAGGAACGTCAAGTCTTTCGACACCTGCTTTCCGAGCCGCCTCAGCATGCAGTACGGATGCGTCCGGGTCTATCGTGCTGAGGTCCATCCAGAGCCGTCCCTTTCCCAGACCATTGAGCAGGCCGTCAGGACCGAGCGCCACGCTGTCGACCGCGTCCTGGTCAGTCAGCGAGGTCAACACGATGCTCACGCTCGATGCGAGGTCCCGAGGCGACTTGTGGAGCACGGCCCCCCTGTCCGCGAGAGGGCGCGCCCTCTCGGGCGTGCGGTTGTACACGTGGACCTTGTAGCCCCTGGACAACAGGTTCGTCGCGAAAGCCGTGCCCATGATTCCCGCTCCGATTACGCCCACGGGAGCGTTCCTGTCGAACTGCTCGGTGCTCATGACTACACTCTCAGGATCAGGGAGCGACCAAGCCCCGTGCCGATAAGCCACTTGGGCCGAATACGGCCGGCTCACTGAGCGGTGGTCCCGCCATCGACCGACAAGGCCGCGCCAGTCACAAAGGACGATTCGTCGCTCGCGAGGAAAAGCACCGCCTTCGCGACCTCCTCGGGCCTTCCGATGCGACCAACGGGCTGGTCGTCGCGGCACTTCTGAAGGTACGCCTTCGGGTCCGGCGACGCGTCCGCCTCACGGGCGAGCATCGGGGTGTCGATGATCCCGGGGTTGACGCAGTTCACCCTTATCCCGTGCTTCGCGTAATCGAGGGCCATGGCCTTCGTCATGACGGTGACCCCTCCCTTCGACGCGCAGTACGCCGGGCACGTCCTGTTGCCAATAAGGCCAGCATCTGACGAGTTGTTCACGATCGATCCCGACCCCTGACGCCTCATATACGGTATGGCGTGCTTGGACACGAGGAACGTTCCTTTGAGGTTCGTGTCGACGACCCGATCCCAATCCTCTTCGCTAGTGTCCTCCGCCTCCCGCTCGATGTAGACTCCCGCGTTGTTGAAGACCACGTCAATCCTTCCGAAGGCCCTCACCGTGGATTCGACCATGTTCTTGGCATCGAGGTCGCTGGCGACATCGCCGCTGATGAACCTTATGTCTCCGAATCTGCGCAGGGCCTTGACTGCCTTCTGACCCTTCTCCTGAGAGCGCCCAGCGATCATCACCTTTGCGCCCTCCTGAAGAAACAGTTTGGCGGTTGCGTAGCCCATTCCCTCGGTGCCTCCGGTTATCAGCGCTGCCTTACCCTTCAGCTTCACACCATCACCTCACGGGAACATGCCGGGTGAGCTCACTTCGCAGAGGAGATCGGCAGGGCCACCCTGAAGACGCTCCCTTTCGAGGGCTCTCCAGGTACCCTGTCCTCGACCCAGACAAGACCGTGATGCGCCTCCACGATCGCTCTGACGATCGACAGGCCAAGCCCCGTCGCAGGAGAATCCTCCTCATTGGAGCGGAACCTCCCGAACACGAGGTTCTTCTTCGAATCGGGGATGCCGATTCCGTTGTCCGCGACCGACACGCACCAGTAGCGCCTTGGCTCGATCGTGAACTCGCCGATCGACAGATCGACGGAGATCTTGTCGTGCGGGTCGTAGTCTAGTGCATTCTGAAGAATGTTGGTGAAGACCTCGTTGACGAGCTCGTTGCCAAGGACGAAGTATCGTCTGTCAAGCTTCAGGTTGAACTTCACTGCCTCATCAGGATTGTTCCTTTGGACCTCAGTGATGGCCTCCTTCAGGACCTCGCCGATCTCGAGTGGGCCTATGTTCTCCGCGCCTTCCGTCTCGATCTTGGTCAGCTTGTTGGCCCTCTGAATCAGGCTGCTGATCCCCCAGGCAGATGACGACGCCCTCTCGAGATAACCGGAGACCTTCTCCGGAAGCCTTGAAGACAGTGCCATCTGCAAGTAGCTGGTCACTGCCTGGTTGTAGTTGTTGATGTCGTGTGCGATCACGTTGCCGAGGAATTTGGACCTCTGCGCGATCTCCACCTGCTTCTGGAACATCTTCGCGTTCTCGATGGCGACCCCCGCGAGCTCCGCGAAGATGCGCATCGAGGCGATCGTCTCCCCGTCCGGGATCGTTGGAACGTTGAGCTCCCCGACCTCGATGTAGCCTGTGAGCCTCCCCGTCCGGTCGTAGAAGATGAACTTCAGATAGTCGAGCTCATGCCAGACGCTAGCATCGGTGCGCGGCTTGTGGATGTTGGCGACGTTCGAGTAGAAGGCATCCTCACCCTTGACGAAGGCTTCCGGCCCCGGCCTGACCAGATACACATTGTCTGATATCTTGTACTTGTCCGCCTGATCGCCCTTCATCCTTTCTAGGCTGTACGTCAGCTTCCTGATCTTCCGGTCCTGCTCGGGCGTGAACCCGTACGTGGCCCTTATTCTGTACACGTGGGAGCTCTCATCCAGCACGCTGATGTGGAGCCTCCTGACGGAGAACAGCTCAGCGACGGTCGTGGCAATCTTCTGAAGAACCTTGTCAACGGGCTCCACTGACATGATTTCGGATAAGACGCCAAGCATCTCACCGGCGAACCTGGGCGGTGTTGGGCTCGGTTTGACCTCCGGACCGACCTTGGTCCCCGCCGCCGAATCCTGCATTACCTGGAACCCCTGGCAACAGACTGTATTCGAAATGTGAAACACTCCTTCCTATTATAAGTTGTCGCGATAGATGCTCGCGCGGAGCGCTTCAGCGAACGCCCAATCGCGTCTCTGGCGAAACGAGCTTCGGCGTGCACACGGTCACGGATAGCTGATAAATATGCGAACGATGATTCGAACGGCGGGGAAAGCATGGCGGAAGAGACGGAAGTCGGGAGGGTGATGCAGTTTTTTGCGAAGCCGTGCGTCGCAGCGGTGGAGATCACCTCTGGAACCTTGGCGATTGGAGACACGATAAAGATCAAGGGAGCGACGACGAACATCGAACAGAAGATCGAATCGATGGAGATCGACCGAAAACCTGTTCCGAACGCAGGCGCGGGACAGTCGGTAGGCATAAAGGTCAAAGACCGAGTCAGGCCTCACGACAGGGTCTTCAAGGTGACGCAGCAATAGTGAGTACTATTCTGCCTTGTCCTTGACTAACCTGATGGCTTCCTCGAGGAGATCCTTCTCGCAGCCGGGAGGCCCGCAGATCGTCATCTCCACTTCCTTCACGAGCTCCTCGTGCTCCTGCCGCGAGATCCTCATCGCCCTCCTCAGTTCCTCGAGTATGGCCACCTCCGGTCCGGATATCATCCTGTCTGCGAGCGACACCTCGAGCACCTTGCGGTAGATTCTCCGGAACTCCATGTGGTCCTGGGCCAATTTCTTTATCATCTCATCCTCGAGGGCTCTGTGTTGCTCCTCCGTGATGTTCAGGTGCTTCCGGAGTTCCTCAACGAGGAACCTCTCCGTCGCGGTGACGCGGCCGTCCCTCCAGGCCGTCTGCAGAGCTCGTCTGTAGATGTCGGAGTCCCGTTCCTTGACCTCTATTTCCTCCCGCTTTCGCCTCTCGACGGACTCGAGGTCCGACATCCTCAGCTCCTTGTTGAGGATTGCCTCGCGGACGATGTCGCAGAGCGTGATGTGTGCAGAGGTGGAGTCGTCTATGTCGCTCACCTTCATATCTCTCATCTCGTCGTTGACCAGAACCTCGACGTTCACGGAGTTTAGCTTTGCCCTCATGGTGACTGCCTTGGAGAATCCGCATGACGTGAGATAGTATCCGTTCATCCTCTGCTTCATGCCATGCATGTGCGCTTTCCTCTCGACCACAAGGTCCTCCTCGATGAGATCCTTGAGATACTGCGAGAGATGCTTGCGCTGTATGCCGGTCGCGAATGCGATAGACTCCTGAGTGAGCTCTGCCGGCAGTTCATACCTGTCCGCCATGTCGCTGAAGTCCGAGAGATATAGCAGGATGCGATCCTTACTCGTCAGAGACAGCAATTCCTCCAAGGACATGCTTTGGCGGTACTCACTTGGGTCTATAAGGCGCTTTTTG
>Ga0172363_10000008_pt1 | contig 138318 bp, 150 predicted proteins | sample LakKivs2_kivu2a2_FD_114541 | JGI IMG/M metagenome (GOLD analysis project Ga0172363, IMG submission 114541) | Sediment microbial communities from Lake Kivu, Rwanda - Sediment s2_kivu2a2 | ecosystem: Environmental > Aquatic > Freshwater > Lake > Sediment | place: Rwanda: Western Province, Lake... | reverse complement strand
GTGGACCGGGCGGGATTTGAACCCGCGACCTTCCGGTTTCTTGGAGTATGCTTGCAAACCGGACGTTCCTTGGCCTCCGTGGAGGAGTATACCAAGCTGAACTACCGGCCCGTATCCTCAGCTTGAGATAGCCTCTATGATTTAATCTTTCTTGAAGTTGAGAGGAAACGCTTCATCTAACTTACTTCAGGTCTTCCAATCAAAATCGTCAGGATTTCAACAGTTGATATGTATCGGCGCGCGAGGATTAAGAATGCAAGGAACCCAACCTCATTCTACGCGTTACAATTACTATTACAGAGATGCAGACTACCAAGACTGACAAAAGGATCAGCTCCTTCTCAGCCATTGGGAAGCTGTGTGTTGAGACTATCATTTTAAATTCCTCAGTTCTGACCAGACCATCTCCTTGGCCTATCAGAATCAATCTGTGGCTTCCTGAGCTAACTCTTGAAGAGTTTAGACTGATCTGTATCACGGTACGGTCTAGCTCCACAACTTCAGGTCTGAGCCTCACCAATATTCCTTGAGGGACACCAAGTACTGAAAGAGATACTGGTGAGCTGAAGCCGTTGATTCTCTTTATTGTTACTGGAACCTCAACCGTTTCTTCTGAAGTCAAGACTATATCCTCTATGTTTTGAATGTAGAAGTCAGCCAGAGAGTACTCACTCAGCTCATAGGTTATGTTGGTCCAGGCATCACGTTGCCTGCTTGCGATTTGAAGCTTTACATTCCACTTGACTTCGTCACTGAACCACATCTGTGATTGAGGCTGTCCATCAATTTCGAGTTCTATTCTGTAGCATTCGAAGACACCTGCTGGAACGCTGACATTCTCTTTGGCAGCAACTCTGCATCGGCCGTTGGTATGGTCTTGAAGAGGTTTTCTCAGCTCCGGTGAATAGACCCTGACCTCTGCCTCGCTTGACCACTCAGCGCCAACACGTAATGGGAAGATGTATTGGTCGACGCCGGGGTCGTAGACCGTTGTTTCATTGTTCTTTTCGGATTTGAGGAGTCGCCAATCCCTCGTATACCATCTCCTCCCAATGACCTCCTCACTTTCCTCACTGGTTAACCGCCAGGTTTCAACTGTGAAGCATCCACATCCGTCCCCCCAACTCTCTATCGCCTCGACTCGCTCTTTTATCCGGGTCTGAGAGCATTCTACGACTCCCCTTTCCTGCTCGCATCTTGTTACTCCGTAGGTCCAACTGTCTCCCACACGCATTCGTGGAGTGTACTCAGCCAAGCTCTCGTCGCCTCTAACCGTGGGTGTGGGGATCAGTGTTAGTGTCAGGCAGAGAAGGAAGAGGAGTCTCATTCCACCCATGATTCTTCTGCGAAGATCTTGTGGGGGTTTCTCTTATGATTTTATGTAGCGTTAAGAGGCCAGCGAGTTTCTTTTAGGTTGGTCTTTCATCTGAAAGTTGATAAGCGATTCTTGGTATTGGGTTCCACCTCATCTGGTGGTTCAGACGGAGTACAAGTGGGTCGCCCTGACCGTAACGACTGTCGGAACGTTCATGGTTGCCCTAGACACAAGCATACTGATTGTTGGGTTGCCGACCCTTCTCCGTGAGCTGGACGCAACCTTGGTTCACGGTGTCTGGATAATTACGGGCTACAGGTTGGCGATAACCATCCTCCTTGTGGCCACGGGAAGGGTTGCGGACATGCTTGGGCGGGTGAGGCTGTACGTTCTGGGCTTCGGTGTATTCACAGTCTCCTCAGCCTTGTGCGGCCTCTCGCAGAGTGGGGAGCAACTTGTCATCTTCAGGTTGCTTCAAGGTATCGGTGGAGCACTGATAATTGCCAACAGTGTAGCTGTCATAGCTGATGCGTTTCCAGCCTCTCAGCTTGGAACTGGAATAGGTATCAACTTCATGGCCTTCAACTTAGGCTCAATAATAGGCTACACCGTAAGCGGGCTAATAGTGCAGTTGGCCGGCTGGCGGTACATATTCCTAATTAACGTTCCAGTTGGACTGTTCGGGACTTTCTGGGCTCATCTGAGGCTGAGGGAGATACATATGGGCGTCTCCGAGAAGTTCGACTATGCCGGGGCGATCCTCTACTCGGTCGCCTTAACCTTGATTCTGCTCGCTTTGAGTCTTGAGAGTCCGGGTTCACAGTTAGGGCTCACTCTTCTCGTCTCCGGCCTAATCCTGCTACCGGTTTTTGTTGCGGTCGAGAGGAGGATGGCTCATCCTACTTTAGACCTTGACCTCTTCAAGATAAGGCTCTTCAGCGCCGGAAACCTAGCCAGCCTCCTCAACTCCTTAGCCTTCAATTCACTACCTTTTCTCTTGACGCTCTATCTCCAACTCATAAGGCGTGAAGACGCCCTCACCACAGGAATTCTATTCATACCTCTGGAGGCAGCCGTCCTCATAGTTGGGCCATTGAGTGGGAGGCTTTCAGACATTCATGGTGCAAGAGGCCTCTGCACCTTGGGACTCTGCTTCAGCGGAGCCGCTCTACTCTGGTTTGGCACCATAGACCAGAGTACAAACTACACTGCTTTGACTCTGGCTCTGGTAGCCTCAGGTGTGGGTAGAGGCCTCTTCATCTCGCCCAACGCAAGCTCAATAATGGGTCCGGTCCCACTGAACAGGAGAGGAGTAGCGAATGGTGTGAGAACAACAATAGTTCAGACTGGCATCGTAGTCAGCCTACCGATCTCATTGGCCTTCATGACTTTGGGTATGCCTTACAGTCACCTAGCCGGACTCTCAGGAGGAACACTGGACTTGACGGCCGGGGACACCCCCGCCTTCCTTTCAGCAATCCACTATGCCTTTTACATGTTGGCCCTCGTAACCCTCTTGGCAGTGGTGCCTTCCATATTGAGGGGTCCCAAAGATGACTGCCAAGACAGAGAGAACAGATGTAGAACCGACGCAGCTCAGGAACCTAGAGTGAGGCAGCCATGATCTGGTTGCCAAGGATAAGAACTAAATTCTGCGGCTGTAAACCATCCAGAGTGTGAAGTGGAGGGCGGACGGCTTGGAGAGGGTAGATCTAGTTTACGTGACAATAGGTATTGCCGTATGGTTCTTCATGTACATCATAGGTAGGTACAGCGTCTCGATGCTAGGCTTTGTAAGAGGCTGAGGTCTAGCCCCCTTCATGACTCTTGCACCTCTAGACGTTTCACGATTTTAAAAGACTAGTGAGTCAGAACTGACTCCAAACGAGAATTGGCCGCATGAATACAAACACTATAGGAGCGTAGGGGTTACACCTCTTCCCCTTCTCCCAGAATACCGCCGGGTCTGACGATCAGTATGAAGCCCATGATGAAGAAGATGATGATCTCAGAAAGTGGAGGCCAGATCAACGCAGAGAAGGCTGAAGCCAACCCTAGGATGAATGTGGCGAGTAAGGTGCCTCTGAAGCTTCCAATGCCGCCCAGAACAACTACAACGAAGATCTTTATGATTATGTCATTCCCCATCAGAGGGAAGACCTGTGTGAAAGGCGCGGTTATTGCGCCCCCAACCCCTGCCAACCCTATGCCTATGCAGAAGCCAGCCAAGAATATCTTGTTTATGTCGATTCCTAAAGCTTGAATCATCCCCCTGTCTTGGACGCCTGCCCTGATAAGTAGCCCCAGCGTCGTCTTCTTGAGAAAAACATAGAACATAACGCAAACGATTCCGGCGAAGACTATCTGAAATAGTCTATATGCTGGATACTCTGCCACAGCTAGCGAGACTGATCCGGTGAGAACAGGTGGAGGGCTTACGGGGAGTCCGACGCTGCCCCAAATGACCTCGATAGCGTCGAAGGTTATCAGCAGTACCCCAAACATGACAACCAAGATCTCCGGTAGCGGTCTGCCGTACATTCTTCTAAGCAGTACTGGCTCGAACAGGAGGCCGGTCAGCGCTACGCAGAGTGCTCCTATGGGTATTGCCAGCCAGAAATTGCCGGTTAAAACAACGATACTGAAAGTCACGTAGGCTCCGAGGGCAAAGAAGTTTCCCTGCGCAAAGTTTGGTACATGCATTAGGCCAAAGATCAACCCCATACCCAATGCGACCAATGCGAGGGTCATGGCTATGGAGAGTCCGTTGAGGATGGCTGTCACTATGAGTTCAGGATTTATCATCTAGCTCTCCTCACGTCTTATTCTTGTGGCGCGAGAAACCTTCTCAAGTATCCCCCATACACCATGTCTGAAGAAAAGTATCACTATTATCGCCGTTCCTCCCACAAATAGTCGCCAGAACCAAGTATACAGGGAAAAGTAATCCTTGATCATTATGAATAGGAAAGAGCCGATTATCGGGCCCCAATATACTCCAGAGCCTCCGAGAACGGACATGATGACGAGGTCGCCTGACGATAGCCAATCGATCGTGTGCAGACCCGTAAATCGATAGTAGATAACATAGAGAGCTCCTCCGACCCCGCAGAGGAAAGCGGAGAGTATGAATGAATACATTCTGTATCGATGCACGTCATAACCTAAGAAAGCTACCCGCTCTTCATTCTCCCTGATAGACCTCAATATCAAACCGAAGGGCGAGTGCACTATCCTGTAGGCCACAAAGAATACTGGAATTGCAACCAACAGATTGAAGAAGTATGCGGAATGCATATCCTGAAGAGAAATCGTTGCTAAACCTGGAATTTCAAATACCAGAAAAGGAAGGTTGACAATCCCGTTCTCTCCGCCAGTCACCCAGTACCACTTGAGCATCGCCCACCAGAATGAGAACTGAATCGCTATCGTAACGAATGTGCCGTAGACACCTGCACGTGCTCTGAAGGTTAGAAAACCGCCAAGCCAGCCTGCAGCGGCAGCTATGACGATGCCTACAGGTATGGCAAGCCAAAACCAAGTATCTGGAATCGGGATCTGCTTGAACATGGCCGACTGAAGGAAAATCGCGGTCGCGTAGGTTCCTACTCCGAAATAGGCAGAGTGTCCGAAGGAAAGAAAACCAGTATATCCATAGAGCAGGTCGAAACCCATAACGGCCATTGTGAAGACCATGACATCAGACACTATTGAGAGGGGCAGAAAGAAAGGCGCTATCAAAAAGAAGGCTATCACGACAAAGAGCCCCTGCCAAGACCTGAACCACTTAACAGACAGCTCTGTAGTCTCCGTATCCGACATCTGGTGGCCTCCGGTGTACAGGCAGACTTGATTGTTCCTACCGCACGTTCCCACAGGTTCCTTATTCGTAGCCTTCCTCTTTCGCCGTCGGCTCGGCTACCTCACTCTTTATTTCCTTTATGAATTCGAATATGTCAAATCTCTCTTCGGCCGGCACTTCCTCTGTTTTCCTGCCCTTGAGAACTGCTTCCGGAGTCTTGCCCTTGACGAAGAAGAGGTCTTGCATACACTGTCCGTCCCACCTGAAGTATTGGGGTCCTTTGCACCAGTCAAAAGTCATCTGATCAATCACCTTCTTAACCGCCTCAGTATCCGTTGTTCCAGCCTTGTTTACGGCGTCGGCCCACGCTCTTATGGCTGTGTAGGTTCCGATTGAGTAGGTGTCGGGGTATTCACCGTACTCGGCCAAGTAGGCTTGAACATACTTCCCAGTAGGCTCTCTAGGAAGCTTCCAGTAGAAGTCCATGAATGTGTAGACGTTCTTGATAGCGTCCAGTCCTGCAGCCATAGAGTCTGTCAAGGTATTGTTGCCTGAGAAAACATACATCTTCTCGGTCACTTTGAATCCTTGAGATTGCTTGAGTGCGTTCTGTAGGTCCGTGCCCAGTTGACCACACCAGGCGAGGCCTTCAGGCTTAGCAGCCAAAGCCCTTGTTATGAAGGGTGAGAAGTCTGTGGCTCCAAGAGGAGCAGCGTCTGTGCCAATGACCTCTCCGCCCTTTTCCTCAAGCCTCTCCTTGAAATAGGTGAAGAACTCGACTCCACCTGAGTAGTCCGGATACATCAGGTACCACTTCTTAGCCAGAGTTGAGCAGTACTCACCTCCACTCCGTGAGATCGCAGCCGATGAAGGCAACATAAAGTAGGTATATGGGCTGCGGGTGTCTTTCTTCTTTGTCAAAACGACTGGTATGCAGCAGGCAAAATACATCTTACCAATCTTCTTCATGTAATCGTTCAGTGCATGAACGATATGTGTTCCCAACGTACCGAAGAGCGCCTCTATCTTTACGGTCTCAATCAGCTCGGTCGCTCTCCTTACAGCAACGCCGGGGTTCAATTCGTCATCGCGAACATATGGCTCAAGAGGTCTGTCGAGCACTCCTCCAGCCTCATTCACCTGCTTTGTGGCAAGATTGGCTCCGTCAAGCATCTTCTTACAGTTCCCAGAGTAAGGTCCTGTTAAACCCATCATCACACCGATCTTTACAGGGGGGCCCTTTGTAGAAGTGGGAACCGTTGGTCTCTGTTGGGTTACGTAGTAGCCGGCGCCCGCCGCAGCAGCAAGTACAACGCCTGCTCCAGCATACTTAATCCACTTTCGCCTAGAAACTTTCTTCTCTTCAGACATGTCCTTTCAGTCTCCGAAGGTAAACTTCAGTCGCCTTAACATGGTCTTTTCCCCAATATCACATTTTCCTTTCCGCTGTCTTTCACAAGCCAACTGTCTGCCGATAGTGTGCCCTGTGAGTGGCAAACTGACAGTGAATTCTATTCAAATAGAGGGAAGATGAGGGCCGCCGCGGGGACTCTCGCGCCGCAAGAGCGACGATTCGGACCCCGCCTCCAGGCTCCATTGGCCAAGACCTTCTTCACTGGGTCTTTCAGGCCTGTACGCTAACCAGGTTCCGCAGAGATTCTTGGTGCCTCTTCTACGTTACGGCGGCCATCGTCTTCCTTTGAAGAACTTGTGGATAATTTAAGGGTTTGGTGAATTCAACACTTTTTTCTCGGTACTTCATCTAATGTAGAAACAATTGTCTGGTGGGTTCTTGCATTTGAGTAGTCTAGGAATCTTGGTTGAATCTAGGAGGGTCTATGACGGTAAGGTTGTCAGTCTGAGGGTTGACAGGTTCCAGTTGCCTGGTGGAAGGTTCTTTGATCGAGAGGTTGTCGAACATCGTGGCGCGGTTGCGATGTTGCCTCTGCTGGACGATGGGAGGTTACTCTTGATTAGGCAGTATAGGCATCCGGTGGGGAAGGTGCTTCTTGAGATTCCGGCTGGCACTCTAGATAAGGATGAGGACCCTGAGGATTGCGCTAGGCGCGAACTCGTTGAGGAGACTGGTTATGAAGCTGATGTTATGGAGGAGTTATTCAGTTGTTTCTTGGCACCTGGATACAGCAGCGAGAAGATACGCATATTCCTGGCATCCAAGCTTGAGAAAGTGAACCCTAAGCCTGAGATTGATGAGTTGATCGAGCTTCAACCTGTAGAGATCGAGGAGGCTGAGGCTATGATAATGAAGGGAGAGATAGTTGACGCCAAGACCATATCTGGAATAGCCTACCTCCTACTGAGAAGGGGCTCAAAAACGTAAAATCTAAGGTCTATGTCTCCATAGGGTAAGTCTTGGCTTGTGCGGGGGTACCCGAGACCTCGCAAAGACCTTGCGAGGCAGGAATCAGGCCAAAGGGGCAGGGTTACAGACAAAAGACCTGTAATGTCAGACTTAAGATCTACAAGTATGAGCCATCCTGTGGCGTAGGCCTTCGTGGGTTCGAATCCCACTCCCCGCACCACTGTACTTAAAGTTCATCTTCCAGCCGTTTTCCGTCTAAGGGCTGTATTTCGGCTCTTTCATGTACAGCGGATTGGAACTGGCTGTTCCTCAAACTTTGAACCCCGATCGAATAGGTAGTTTAGGAGTAGCTGCGTGAATTCTTCTTCGTGTATATCTTCAATCTTTTCTGCTTTTTTCTGGGCCCACCACTGCCTGAACATCTTGATGAAGTTCGCTTGCCTACCCAGTTTTTCTTTTAAGTGTCGCTCGAACTCGGTAGTGAATAGGATTATGCCGCCTTGCATGATTACGTATTCTGCAAAGTTGAGTCTTCTCATATCTTTGCTCAACTTAATCTCGATATCGTCTTTGCCAGTCCATGGGACAACAATGACTGGAATAACATTGTGCTTCTTCAGCCTCACAATGAATCTATATTGCCTTGAACGTCTCTGACCCTAGTATCGTATCCGAACTGCCATGTATCTGCTAGTTTATAGAGAAGGCTTCCCATAGGTCCGAACCAAGCATACCACGATACTTCATTTCGAAGACCAAGATGATCTCATTGTTTCCCTTGTTGCTGAATGGTGCTAGCAGGCAATGGAGTATGCGGTCGAACTCCCATCTTCTGTCGGGCCTACTCACTCTCTGGTAATATTTGTTGTATTTCTTTCGTTGGTTCTTGTCGATGCTGAACTCCCAATGGTAATCGGTCATCTTCAGGTCGTTTCGCTTCCACATCTGGTCTAAACCTGTCTGAATGAAGGATTCATGCGCTCTGCCAAGTATGCTGTGGAAGCTACATCTCTTCTTGCCGGAATTACGCCAGAACTCTCTCTGTAGATTGATTTCATCTTCTGTCAAGATGCCCTTGATATAGTAGAAGACCTCACCGTTTATTGTCTCCTTCTCCAGGTCCCTGTATACTGCATTGATTTCATCCATGACTTCCGTGATCTTTGTCTGTCTGTAAAGCTCAAATCGTTTCATTATAGCTCTACTTCTAGTGAAACTCCTCTGCGTCTAAGGTCTCAAGAGAATAAACTCATAGATATCCTGTTTCTGTTGACTCAACAAATCCTTTCTTGCAACATTGCGTCTCTCTTCCTTTGCACTCATAGTTCTCTAAGAAATGCAATACGTTCCTGATGAGGCAGACCTCCGGAAACCTTTACTGATATCCCTTGTCATACCTACCAAGAGCATTACATTATAGCGGATTTTACGATGGCTTTACCTCTATCAGTTAGGGAATAGTAGTATCGTTCGGGTTTTCCAAGCACACTTTCAACTTTTGTCCTTCTGATCAGTCCTGCCTTCTCAAGCTCAGACAAGTGTTGGTATACACTTGAGATATCGAAGTCAATTCTAAGTCTTTGCTTTAGGTTCCGCCAAACCTCATATCCATAAGTCTCCTTACTTAAAATAATCTTCAAGATCTCGAATTTTGTCCTGCCAACCCTCGTTATGAATCTTTGGGACTCGATCTGGCTGACGATTTTATCAACAGTCCTCACTTTCTTTACGAACCTGCGTGCAGTAGACGGATCTTTCAGTCCTGCACCAGTTACGACACAGACAACTTCCTCATTCTTGTCTACGTGACCTAGGTCGATAAGTTTCTTCAGGCCTGCGATTGTGGAGGCTGCAGCAGGCTCAGCAAAGATACCTTCCGTCCTTGCCAGAAGGGCCATGGCATCAAAGATTTCAAGATCGTTTACTTTGACTCCACTGCCTTTCGACTCTCTTATTGAACAAATCGCCAAATCTCCATGGGTAGGCTTCTTCATAGTAAGATCAGTGGCGACTGTTTTAACCTTCTCCACAGACCTTTCATCAACCTTTCCGCTTTGAAGCTGATCTACCACCGTTGCATAACCTTCAATTTGGACACCCATCATTGCTACGTTTCGATTCTGAATAAGGCCAAGTTCTCTAAGCTCGTTGATTCCCCTCCAGATCATTGATATATGTTCTCCGTGACCAATTGGTACTACAATTCTATCAGGAGTTTGCCATTCAAGCTGCTCGCAAATCTCGTAAGCGGTAGTCTTCTCACCCTCAGCGAAATACGGATTACTCGATGATATTGAGTATGATCCTTCTTCATTTAAGATATCGTAATTTGTTCGGCCATTTTCCACAACTAAATTTCCGCCATATGCAATTATTTGGTAGAGTTTTCCAAGGTTTAACTTTCCAATCATCTTCTTCGGCAAATGAATAGTGCAGCTGAATCCTGCCCTTGATGCATACGCACTCGCAGACGCAGCAAAGTTGCCGGATACAGCTAAGCATTTTAGCGATTTTAGTCCAAGTTCATTGGCCTTTGAAACGTCGATAGTCATTCCGCGGTCTAGGAAGGACCCAGTAGGGTTCGTAGTCTCATCTTTGACTAGCAACTTTCTCAGACCTAAAGTCCGAGCAAGCCTTTCACATTTGAGTAGTGCTGTTCCACCCTCTCCAAGCGAGACGATTTTTTCCTTATTGATGTTTGGTAGAAGTTCTATGTACCTCCAGACTCCTCTTATTCTGTTGCTGAAGGTACCCTTTGTTATTTTGCTCGAAATATCTCCTAGTTCATAGTTTAGAAGGAGGGGTCCGCCACATCTCAGACAGGATCTGTGGTTCTCCTTTAAGGGGTATTTTTCGCCACAGCGGCTGCAAAGCATCTCGGTTTCGTAGCCCATGATATCTAATATATGGGCTTAAACTCATATATGATTTGTTTCTACACCATTTTGGTAGATTTGGAGGCAATGTTATGATCTCGCTTGCTGGCACCGTGTTGAATCCTAGATGCGTCGTACATGAGAAGGTTGAGGAGACTGATGTGACCCGTGGAACGACGCTGGTAAAGAGAGGCTTTGCACATATGTTAAAGCACGGTGTGATAGTGGATGTCACAAATGTTGAGCAGGCTCAGACAGCTGAAGACGCTGGCGCCGTAGCCATTATGGTTCTCGATAAGCTTCCGTACGATGTAAGGAAGGCGGGCGGTGTAGCTAGAACCGCCAGCTTAAAGGTTATCGAGGAGATTCTGGACCATATGACCATACCTGTCATGGCAAAATGCAGAATCGGACATACCTCTGAAGCGAAGGTCTTAGAGTCGATTGATGTCGATATGATAGATGAATCCGAAGTTCTAACACCCGCAGATGAAGAGAGGCACATCTGGAAGTGGGACTTTACCACACCCTTCGTGAATGGGGCTAGAAACCTAGGTGAAGCGTTACGTAGGATTGAGGAGGGAGCGGCCATGATAAGGACGAAAGGTGAACCTGGAACAGGCAACGTCGCTGAGGCGATAAAACATCTGAGGATAGTTAACAGCGAGATTAGATGTATCAAATCGATTTATGAAAGTGGGGATCAGCAGGAGCTTATGAAGGCTACCCGGGAGCTGAAGGTTTGCTACGAGCTTGTGGTTGAGACTGGAAAGCTCGGCAGGCTCCCTGTCGTCAACTTTGCGGCAGGTGGGATAGCAACCCCAGCTGATGCAGCCTTGATGATGAATCTTGGTTGCGATGGAATATTTGTTGGGTCCGGCGTATTCAAGTCAAAGGATCCTGCGCAAAGAGCCCGATCGATAGTCTTAGCCACTACATTTCACGATGAGCCTTCAATAGTTGCGGAGGCTCAAAGGATGGTGGACGAGAGCAAGTCCATGGAAGGTCTTGGTCAGTTGGATTTGAGAATGCAGGAGAGGGGTATTGCATGAAGGAGTTAACTGTTGGCGTACTTGGGATACAGGGAGACGTAGAGGAACACATAGCATCTATCAAACAGACTTTAAGCAAGACCCGTTTGGCTGGAAACGCCCGATGGCTTAAGTCTGTGAAGGATGCAGCTTCTGTTGACGGGTTGATCATACCTGGTGGGGAGAGCACGGTAATCGCGGATGTTCTCTCATCTAGGGGAATTCTGCAACCGATTAAGGATCGGATATATAACGGCCTACCAGTCTTAGGTACCTGTGCCGGCCTTATCATATTGGCTAAGAGGAGTTATGACAAGGTCGTAGGCGAAAAGGATCAGCCAAAGCTTGGTCTCATGGATGTGGTAGTTGAGAGGAACTTTTTTGGTAGACAGAGGGAGTCCTTCGAGGCAGACCTGGAGATCCCAGCTGTGGGCGAAGAAAAGTTTAAGGGAGTTTTCATCAGGGCACCCTCTATAATTGAAGTAGGTTCCAACGTTAGGGTTCTCAGTAAGTTAAATGGTATAGCCGTTGCGGTTCAGGAAGGAAATATGATCGGCACCTCTTTCCATCCTGAGCTCGCAGACGATCTTAGACTTCACAATTACTTCCTGGCCAAGATAATTGACTACATGCAGAAATGAGATTCACAAACTCTATCTAAAATAGGAGTCAAGCATATTTTGCCCATTACAACATTTGCTCAGTCCATAGAAAACGTAAGAATATGGTGGTTTCAAGTCAAGGTTCCGGCTGTAATGTCATACAAGAACTTCAGTCTTTTTCATAGAGCCTGGACGTACTTAAGCCGTATTGGAAACAGCAAAAAAGAGGCAGGGTTCAAAGTGAAGTTCAAAGAGTATTCCCCGCACCACCTCATTCTAGCTAATTCGGCGCAAAAATTGCGGATAGCTAGAGAGACTAAGGAGAGAAGAAGAAAGAGGCATACTCGATTGATTGAACCTTTAGACTAAGTCGCAGCTTTGGAGCCAATTCCAGGCCTACTAGGTAAGAGGCCAGTCAAAATCGCCAAGACTGGACCCACAAGTAGACCAGCCCAGGCAAACAGCGCTAGCAACCCCAGAGAGACAAAATAGACTCTCTTTTGGACTCTGATTCTCTCTCCAGTCATCAGGGCCATACGAAGAGTGATAATGCCCAAGAGTATTGGAATCGCGGCCAATACAAGGGTTACCCCTATCTCAGGAACTAGAGAGGTTCGGGTTAGGGCAACGGTCATCTGCAAAAGGACTGTGGCACCAGTGCTTAGGAATAGTAGTCCAGCTAAAGCTCCCGTCCAGTTAAGCAATGACATTGGGATCTCTCGAGTTCGTCGTCGCCAGATGATCAAGCCTAGGCCTATGGCGAGGATGGTTACCGTAGGGGCGAAGATGAAGGGTAGACTCTCCCCTTCCCATTGGTAGACTGATATCAAGTTTATTGGGATAAGAATCCACTCGTCAAGACTGTAGGATTCGCGATATCCTACCGCCAAGCCATAGTGGCCTGCCCGATTTGGTTCGTACACCGCTATGTAGTAAGTGCCAGAGGAGGGAGCGTTGAGGTCTATGGTAGCGAGCGGGTAGAAACTGCTTGGGGAGAACGGCTCGTAAGTAGCTTTGGTTGGCGGCTTCCCCTCGACCACCATGGCACCGCTTCCTTCAGGGACCTCCACATAGTCGGGAACAATGCCTTGGTTGCTTATCTTTGGTGCCATGAGTACTAGCACCGGTGAGAATCCGCTGTCCTTGGAGTCTGAGGAGATTAGCAGGCTGATTAGGATCCGCTGGCCTTCACCTATCGAGAAACGATAGTACTGGGCCTCGCCACCTTCGTGGAGTTCTCTGTAGATGGCCCAAGATTTCGTCGGGTCAGGAATAGCCGTAGCCTCGGCGAGATTTTCATTTTCACCTCCAGTCAAAGGCGCATGGGCTAAAGCTTCCGGCAGAATCGAGACCGCCATAAGAGTGACTACTAAGAGACAGGCCCCTAGTAATTTCATGACAAATCGATTATTCATGGGCTTATTTAAGAATTCGAATGTAGAGCCAACCGATTGGATTCGAGTTCTTAGACACGCCGCCAAACCACAGGTCAATAGGTGTTTTGAGGCTGTTACCTACCGACCAATGAACATGATAGAAGCTAGAATCTCCTGACTTCAGTCATGGAGAGTGAAGTCTCGGACAGGTCAGACTCTTGCATTTTCCTTTTCGACGCCCTTCGACCGATGTGATCTACCTCCTTTGAACGAACAGGTCGTTCAGGGAAACTTGGTTGGCGCCGGGCAGATGGCATTGACCGACTACAACAAGAATATTATAGACGAGAACCGGTCTAACAGTTAATCACGATGCTTATGAAAAAAGCTCGACCCATTGGCCACCATCTTCACAGTCTACAGTATATGTTACTCAATATACGTGGAAAATAGGAGAGTTTCGTCTGGCAGAGATAAAAATTAGGAACGTAAAGGAAAGAGACTTCCTGGAAATAATGGAAATTGCAACTAGTTGTGACCCAATCCCTATTGAGAGAGACTCGATCTACCACAACTTCACAAGGTACTTTGCCAACACTTGTTTCGTAGCCGAAGAAGGCGAAAGAATAGTCGGCTTTGTTCTTGGTTGGATCTCACAAGTAGACGATGCCATCGCATACATTCATAACATATGCGTTATTCCAGACATGAGGAAGAAAAGGATTGCAACTAGACTTTACGACACCTTTATTCAGGCTGTAAGAGACCTCGGCTGCAATAAGGTTCTTTTAATAATTAGTCCAAAGAACAGAGACTCTCTAACGTTTCATCAAGCACTTGGCTTCAAGATCTCTGAGGAAGGTGAAGGAATAGAGATAGACAGTATCAGGGCTGTCAAAGACTATAATGGTCCTGGCAAACACATGGTTGTCATGCATAAGGACATCTAGCCAGGATCACGCGCAGTATCTGGACTCGGCCTCAGCGTACCCTGGATTATAACTAAAAAATTCTTACAGGATATCTACAAACGATGTTGTTCAAGGTCTTGCTCTGTCGGGGCAGTCAATATCTTGGTGAGGCAGAGTTCGGCTGAGAATCAAAAACTGTAGAACGCTTAATTAGGTTTAAGACGTATCTACACCTACAGAGGCATCTTGCTTGCTCGCCAGTAGCCTTCAGGACATGCTGATCTATAGTAAGGATCTAGTAAGGCTTGGGAGGGTTAGGGACTTCGAGGTCGACCCTTCACAGATGAAGGTGACCCATATTATACTTGAGCTTGAGGACCAAGCGGCCAAGGAACTCTTCGGTAAGAGCCCCGTGATACGCCACGCCAAGGGAAGAGTTGCCACCTTACTGATTGAAGGAGTTAGGGATGTGGTAGTCCTCAAGCAGCCCATGAAGGAGCTGAAGGGCGCCATCGAAAGTCTATGAACGCAAGCAACACGCACTACTATGATTGGTCATTTGCTTGCAAGGGGAACAATTCTATGAGGCGCCCCTTGAAGGGGCGGCGGATTCAGGTTCTCACGCTCTCTTTCTGGGCTAACGTTTCCCTCATTCTCAAGGTACAAACGACCTCGTCTATGAGAAGTTGAAATGAGCGGTTTACCCACGTTCCCTGGTTCAGATTCGGAACGTCTAACCATCCGAAGAGCACTCGCCAAATGGGCTTTCCGACACACATCACAATACTTTAGACCTCGACTGGTCCTTCTGCCACAGTCAATACATTTTTCGCCCGTCAGACTACCCCCTCATGAAGACGACAACCAAATCATGGTTGAAAGAACACAGCTGGGAACGACATCATGCCACAAAGCCGTTGTTCCTTAAAAACATTATCCCGTAGAGGAACCATATAAGATTGTATGTAACTTTCCTCTACTACACTAGGTTACAACCAGAACATGAAGGTCGAGTTCAATCCCATCAATATGGTTTGAATGTCGATACCACCAGCCTCCATGTTTGCCAGCGCGCGCTAGGTGTCTTCCATGCTGCTCAAAAGAGCCTATTGGAATCAGAATCATCTCTGCCTGCGAAGAGATATTCTCAGCCTCTTCACTGGTCAGGTCGCCAAGAAAGATGCCGCGTATACTTACTCGAAGACTGACTTCATCCAGACTGCATAATAAAGCTGGGTTGACGCTGCGGTCGCGAATTCCGAAGGTAGAACCAGTCCTTTCCTCTATTCATGCTACAAGTTCTGGCGTAAGTGTCCAGTCTACAGCGAAGCCTCGGCCAGCAGATTTCGTTGCGAGCCTGACAATGGCGGCGTTGTGAAAAGAGACAACGCCTAGAGACTCGTCTCCAGCAACTAGCAGTGAAGCCAGCCTATCCAAGAATGGGAGATGCCCCACAATTGTAATCGCCTTGATATCTTGAGCCTCTTGCTTCCTTATCCATTCCGCTATAGGCCTAACATTATCTGACGGTCCTAATCCCTGCATCACCTTAACGTTTCCGGCAACTCCAAGATTGTCTGCAAGAATCTTCGCTGTCTCGAGTGCACGAAGCTTTCCGCTATGGTAAATGTCTCCAAAGGACAAGCTCAGCTTTGAAGCGTACCTAGCAACCTTCCCAATAGATCTCCTTCCCTCATCCGTGAGCGGTTGCTCGGGATCCATCTCCTTGGGCTTGGCTTTGGCATGTTGAATCAGATAGACCTCCAACCAGTCACCTCCTAAGGCCAATCTATTCTTACAGACCGTACTTGCACATTAGGTATCCCCCGACTTCCTGTTGGGAAAGATCCAGATTTCTGGTAGCCAGATTCACTACGATTTAGGGGACTATTGATTCCTCATATTCCGTTAGTTAGTGTACGCCCCTTTTCTCGTCAATGCAACCTCTTCTGAACAGCTTCACTCCTCAACTCTCGGAGCGCATCAGAGGCAATCCATTTAGCGGTTTTTGAATCTATCTTTTGAATCTCTTTTGCTGTTTTGATTGCCAGCTTATTCAAGCTTCGATCTCGTTTCCCAATCTGCCTCAACGCCCAGTTGACCGCTTTCTTGACAAAGTTCCTATCGTCTGTAGCCTCCTCTTTGATTATGGGAAGAAACTTCACGAACTCTCTATCACCTGTCTCTTTATCGTGGACGGCTAATCTGGCCATCAGGACGAATCCTGCTCTTTTCACAAATTCTTCGCTACTCCTGCTCCACTGGGTAGCTTTCTTGTAGGCAAATCTTGTTTTATCAAAGAGGTTGCTGCAACATTGGTCACAGACATCCCAAGATTCAAGGTGTTTAACCCACCTTTCCATTTGCTCCTCAGTTACCAATGCTGACTCATCGATCATGCTTGCAAGTATTCGGGCCTCATGGATGCCTGACGACCAGAGTTGTTGAGCTAAGTGGTGGTCTCTGCCTATTCCTTTGGCCAGCAACCTCAGATTGGGAATGGATACCCCTAAGGTGTTCTTGGGGCTGATCCCAAACCTCGCCATACCCGCTACCGCTTCGGGATCAGACAAGGATCTTAGTTTCTTTAGAATTTCCTTACATCTCACGTCTCATTCACTGTAATATCTATGTGGTTTTCAGTCTAATATCGCGAAGCGCGCGCTGAAAGGCGAATGGAATGATCAGTTTGTGGGCCGTATAGATCTCGCAGAAACCGACCAACTCGCGCCTACTAGTAACCAAAAGCTCAGAACAGCGAGGCAGGTAGTCAGAACGTGGCGGGCCCGCCGGGAATTGAACCCGGGACCCCCGGGTTTCTTCCGACACGGTAAAAGCCTTACCAGGTAACTGTCCTACCGGTACTCTACCTGACTAAGCTACGGGCCCACTCAGTAGCACCTACTCAATCATGAACTAGAAAAACCTTTCAGCCAACCTTCTCATCAACACTCTTTATTCCTTCGCTTACTTCATTCTCTAATCTTGGAGGATAATGACTGTACAAGAAAGTTCGAAACGAGAAAGGCTTTAAAGCCCCTCTTAAGCCTATAGACAGGCTGGGCTGGACTAGACCGTGCCCAATCTGTCTACGGATGCATAGAGGTAGTATAGTCTGGCCTAGTAAGCCTGAAGAGGCCTAGAGTGTACGGCTGTCACCCGTACGACTTCCAACAGGGAGGACGTGACGCGGGTTCAAATCCCGCCCTAAGGAGGGCGCCTCAAGCTCTCTCCTGGCGACGGGCGCCAAACCCTGTATCCGCGTCCAACAACCATGTGTCAAGCGATTTTGAGCTGCGATATACGCTGCACTGCTGAATTAGCGTAGAGTCAGGGCCGGTGGATCCAGACTTGGGTCGGAATGTTTTGGTCTGCACCGCGGCAGTCATAATACGTCAGGGGAGGCTACTTCTGGCTCAGAGAAAAGAGGCCTCTCAATTCGGACTCAAGTGGGAGCTACCTGGCGGGAAGCCTGAGGGGAACGAGTCCCTTGAGGATTGCCTGAAGCGTGAACTTGCTGAGGAACTCGGTGTTGAGGCGGAGGTCGGGGAAACCTTCACGGTTGCAACTATGAACCTTAACGATACGAAACTTGTTATGATCTTTTATCTCTGCAAGCTTCTAACCAACGGGATAGAGTTGAGGGAACACGTCAACTATGCTTGGGTATCAAAGGAGGAGCTTCCGAAATATGGGTTGGCCCCAATAGACTCAATTGTGGTTGAGCAGATCAAACAACTCCCACAGATGCAAACCTGACAGTTAGAGGTGAAGTCGAGCTCCTAGGCCTGAGGAATTGGTCAGGTAAAGTTCCGCCGAGTCAGTTGGTCAAGTTTGTCTATTTACGCACGTTTTTTCAAGCCTGGAATGAAGCCCTTCGACCCCCTCGAACTCGCCAGGCAGACAGAAAGTGTAGTCTGTAGGGGGGACGAGAGGAAATACACAGACTTCTACGCCACAGGCGTCTACGGCGGAATTGCTACCGGTTACACCTGCGGCTGCTGCTTGAGGTGCATATTCTGCTGGGTCGACTTCAGCCGTGAATATCCAGAGAAATATGGTCGATTCTACACACCCGAACAAGCCTTCAGGAGGCTCGAAGAAGCGGCCCATAGATCAAACGTCAGAAAGTTGAGAATCTCAGGGGCCGAACCCACCCTTGGAAAGGAACACCTCCTAGGCCTACTCAAACTTGTGGAACCTTCAGACTTCGGGCTCTTCATTCTAGAGACTAATGGAATAATCCTGGGTGCAGACGTAGACTACGTGAAGTCGATAGCGAAGTTCGGTAAGGTTCATGTCAGGGTATCTCTGAAAGCGGGTACCCCAGCTGAATTTACCAGAAAGACCGGAGCAACCCCTGAGGCTTTCGAACTACCATTCAAGACTATACAATACCTCAGAGATTTCAAAGCCAGTTTCCACGTGGCCGCCATGAGCGCAGACCCTAGGCTGATGACCCCGCAGGAGCGGAAGGCGCTCATCAAGAGACTATCCTCAATCGATACCAGCCTAGTCTTGAATCTTGAGGAAGAGGTTGCAGACCCCTACCAGACCACACTCACAAGGCTGGAGTATGCTGGACTGGAGCTCAAGTGGCCAATTCAAAATGTGTACAAACCTCCTCGCCTCGAAGACCTTGCGGGGGCCAGAACCATAGACAAAGCTTGATGCTAACAGCGGAGAGTCACTGGAATGCGGCCACCAATCTTGGGAGCTGATTGACTCTGCAACAAGTTTGTATCTGGGTTGACCGATACAATTTATGGGAGAAGAGATGGAGCCTTACTCTAGGATAGAGTATATACAGACTCAGCCTGTAGACTGGACGTGGATACCTACAACATCAGAGGTTGAACAGTACTACCTCTCCGCCAGCTTTCAAGACACTGTGACAAAGGAAACCTTCTATTACCCAGCCTTCAAGATACTGGCAGACCAGTACCTGAACCATAAGACCGAATCAACAGACGAGGTTATCAAACTCTATGAGTCAAACGGATTCGAGACCAGACACATCGTGCAGGACCCGTTCGGACATCTAGGTCCAACCGTCGCCTGCCCGATAGGTTTCCCCTTCAACCTTCCAAAGGACTATCCTGAACTGCGAAGATACAGCTGCTGGATCTGTAGGTTGCACGCTGATGTCTGCAGAATAAAGGACGATATACTTGTCTCGATTCCGCATATCGAACCTGACCCAGTCTTCCATTCGATAGCCCACTTCTGGGACACATATATCAGAGGAAACGTTGTGAGGGGGCCTGTTGCGGTTGAGATACTCAAGAGCTTTCTACACCTCAAGCCCTGAGACTGTGGCTGCAGATGAACCCTCTTGGGAAAGGCGTCAACAAAAAGTCCATAGCAGACCGCTTCAGCAGTGGCTATTCCATTTCTCTTGAAGAGGTACAGATTTGGGCGTGTCCTGAAGAGTAGTAGGTGAAGGTTTGAGATGACTGAAAAAGAGAAGATAGTCGTCACCGCTATGGGCCAAGACCGGGTTGGCATAGTAGCCGAGATCTCAAACGTCTTGGCAGAGAACAACATCAACATAATCGACCTGACCTCAACAAAGATGCGCGGCCTCTTCGTCATGAGCGCGCGCTAGACACAGCCGCAGAGACAATATCAGCAATAATATTGGATGAGATGGCGATAGGGGTTGTGAACAACAAGCTTGCAGGCGTAAGATTGATACCTGTCCCCAACGGCAGAGTTGGAGAGACCGTCAAGTTCGGAGGACTATTCGGGGAAGCGGTAATATTGCCAGTCAGCACATTCAGTTCAGCCAGATTCGTAAGGCGGGGAGGACAGATACCGGCGCCCATACTGAGTCTAACAGGATGATAGTTGGAGGAAGTGTTGAAGTTGGAACAGTTTGATCTCCTTGTCGTGGGGGCGGGAACGGCTGGATGCACAGCGGCCACAACCGCGGCTAAGAAGGGCCTGAAAACATGCCTAATCGACTGCAAACCTGAAGCCAAGATTGGAGAGAAAGTCTGCGGCGACGCCATAGGTTCACACCACTTCGAAAACTTGGGGATTCCACCGCCGAAAGGTGAAGACTTCGACTCCACGATAGAGGGGATGAAAGTCTACTCGCCCGACCTCTCAAGCGTCTTTCTCATCAATGGTCCAGGAGTCTCAGGCTTCATAGTTAACAGACGCAGCTTCGGCCAGAGACTCCTAAACGAGGCACTTGACAATGATGTCAAGCTTTATGACTCGACGCTAGTTGTTGAGCCCCTCATAGAGGCTGGATACGTCAAGGGTGTGGTAGCCCAGAGCGCCAAGGACGGACAGAAACAGACTTTCCACGCCAAAGTCACTATAGACGCAAGCGGAGCTACAGGCGCCATAAGGCGTAGTCTACCGGAAGAATTCGGCGTAGAGAATACGCTATCGAAGAAGGATATCCTGGCCTGCTACAGGGAGATCAGAGGAAACATCGAGATGGAGAAAGGATACTGCGAGATCTATCTGAACCAGTCCATTGCGCGAGGAGGATACTTCTGGATCTTCCCGAAGAGTGAGAGAAGAACAAATGTTGGGCTGGGTGTCCAAGTGGAGGGATCAACCTCAAACCCCAAGACCCAACTGTATAATCACGTACTAACCAGACCCATGTTCAAAGACACAACAGTTCTTGAGGCAGGAGGCGGCTATGTTCCAACCCGCAGGCCGCTGGACTGTCTTGTGGGAAACGGGGTGATGATTGTTGGCGACGCAGCCTGCCTCGTCAACCCTATACACGGCGGCGGTATCGGTCCATCAATGATCAGCGGGAGAATTGCAGCGGAAGTGGCAGCAGAGGCCATAGACCGCGGCGACACAAGCAATCGTGACCTCTGGAGATACAACATAGACTACATGAAGGCTTATGGGGCAAAACAGGCAGGCTTAGACGTCTTCAGAATCTTCCTACAAGGAATATCTGATGAAGTCCTGAATTATGGCATGAAGCAGAGACTGGTCAAGGAGAGCGATGTCCTCAGAGTCAGCTTGGACGGTGACCTGAAGCTTAACATTACTGAGAAGGCGGAAAGAGTCTTCAGAGGCATCAAGAAACTAGACTTCCTAATCCGGCTCAGAGACGTATCGAGAAGGATGAGGAGAGTCAAGAAGCACTTCCTGAACTATCCAACTCCAGAAGAATTCCCAGCCTGGAGAGAACAGATCAAGACTCTCTACTGAAACTTGAAGGGGCAAGAGAAGAACTAAATACTGCATCCAGTCGAATAAGACACCGTCTCATAGTAGTGACCTTGATGAGTTCTCAACCAAAGATGCAGAAGAACGGTTCGGGGAACAACGGCTCCAAGATCCAGAGCACAAACGGAGTATTGAATGTTCCAGACAAGCCAATCATACCCTACATTGAAGGGGATGGAATAGGCCCCGAGGTTGTAGGGGCTGCTAGAAGGGTTATTGATGCAGCGGTAGAGCGGGCCTATGGTTCCCGCAGAAAGATAGTCTGGCTTGAAGTTTTGGCTGGGGAGAAGGCTAGGCAGAAGCATCGTGACTCTCTGCCTGAGGAGACGCTCAAGACCATAGAGGAGCATATAGTCGCGATCAAGGGTCCCCTCGAAACCCCTATCGCAGGAGGCCACAGGAGCCTCAACGTTGCCCTCCGACAGAGACTGGACCTCTACGCGTGTGTCAGGCCTGCCAAGTACATTCCCACGGCACCTAGCAGACTGAAACATCCGGAAGAACTCGACATCGTGATCTTCAGGGAGAATACGGAGGACCTCTACGCGGGCATCGAGTTCAAGGAGGGTTCCGAGGAAGCTAAGAGACTCATAGAGTTCCTCAAGCAGAAGCTGAATAGTGAAGTCAGACTAGACTCAGCCTTGGGTATAAAGCCGATAAGCGAGTACGCAACCAAAAGGATAGTCAGAGCAGCCATAAACTATGCAGTGCAGAACAATCGAAAGAGCGTCACAATAGTCCACAAAGGGAACATAATGAAGTACACTGAGGGGGGCTTCATGAGGTGGGGTTACGAGGTTGCTAATAAAGAGTTCAAAGACAAGATTGTGACCGAGGCAGAACTGATGAAGCCGGACGGCCCATACAAGGGAGTGATGCCTGCTGGAAAGATCTTGGTCAAAGACAGGCTTGCCGACAACATGTTCCAGCAACTCATACTGAGAACGAGCGAGTATGATGTTCTTGTCCTTCCAAACTTGAACGGGGACTATGTCTCAGACATGGCGGCAGCGATGGCTGGTGGACTCGGACTTGCGCCCGGAGCGAACATGAACTTTGAGACCGGTGTAGCAATATTCGAGCCTACCCACGGTACAGCTCCAGCATACACAAACCAAGACAAAGTAAACCCGACGTCCACAATACTCTCCGGAATGTTGCTGCTCAGGCACATAGGCTGGAAGGAGGCTGCTGACATGGTTGAGAAGGCTGTGGCGAGAACAATAAGCCAGAGAACGGTCACATATGACCTCGCAAGGCAACTCGAGGGGGTTCAGCCTGTTGGGACCTCAAAGTTTGCAGACGCGGTCATAGAGAATATGCAAGTTATCTGAAGGGGGCTTGCGGCAACCCAAATATGCTCCGTGAGGAGATTAGGATGAGACTTGGATTGAGAAAGCCGACCTTTCTGCTGTTGATCCTTCTTGCATCTCTGCTAGTAAGCACCTTCACACCCTCATCCTCTGCTCAAGACCAGAGCATCGCAAACAAGGGCAACCCCTCAGATTACCCAGCCGTCGGCGCTGTCGGCGAGACTTATGCTTGTGTAGTCAAGTGGGCCGGCCGAAACAGCGGCTCAAACCCGATCAAGATAAAGGTGATCCTGAGAAACCTCGACACAGGCACAACGATCGACACCAGAGAGTTTGAACTCCCCGGAGGCGCGATAACGATAGACCCAGTATCAGCACACTTCAGCTTCATAGTGCTTGGTTTGCCCCTGCATCTCCAAGCGGCTCTTGCTTGGGAGACGATTCCTCCGGGGGCAACAGCACTGGTCGACACTTATGGCTGGACGGTCTCGGCGGGCGGCGGTGAGGTTAGGGACTGGTCTATACTTGAGGTTTGGATAGAACCACCCAATCCTGTGGAGAGAGGCTCCGTCGTCGCCTTCGCGAGCGTTCAAGTAAGTCCTTCTGGAGGACTGCCCAGGTCTTTGGAGGTTCTCTGTACTGTTGATGGGAGTGTTGTTGGAGGAGGCGAGGTCACGGTGCCGTCCTCACCCTTCACCATCTACACACCATCATGGACGGCTACAACTGGAACACATACTCTGGTATGGAGGGTTGACCCAAACAATAGATATGTCGACCCTAACCCAGCCAACAATGTTAAGTCACTATCATTTACGGTTGGTGAACCCTTCGACTTCGACCTGACCGTAACACCTCCGCAGCAGCCAATTGCCAAGGGAGGGTCTGCAGTATTCACGATAATGGTCAATAAACGCGCTGGACCAGATCAAGATATTCAACTCACAATATCAGATCCTCCTGCTGGAGCCAGAGCAAATTTGAATCCACCCTTGGGTAGGGGTTCTTTCGTCTCAACCCTAACGATAACAACCGATGCCTCAATCTCTCTTGGGACGTATCATTTGACTGTGGAGGGTTCTGGAGGGGGGAAGGAGCATTCAGCCACAATCACACTTGAGGTTACAGCTGAACCTGACTTCTCAATAACGATCTCCCCCTCAGACAGGGCAGTGACCGGTGCCTCAACAACTTTTGCGGTGACGGTCACCTCGACCGGTGGATTCAACAGCGCGGTGAACTTGATGGTTGCTGACCTGCCCGGCGGGGTGACTGGGACATTCAGCGAAAACTCAGGCATTCCAACATTCGCAACAGTCTTGACAGTCGCAACCTCCCCATCTGCACAGAACGGCGTCTACAGCTTCAAGGTGATAGGGTCAGGAGGAGGCAAGGTCCATGAAGCCTCAGCTACTTTGAACATTCAACTGACCCCCACCACAACCACCGCAACGACGCCTACCACGACACCGCCTTCGACAACACCTCCACCTTCACCTCCCCCATCATGGCAGGGCCTGGTGGACTTGGTGGAGAGGTACACCCTAGAATTGATCATCATTATCCTTGTTGTCGTCCTGTTGGCCGTGCTTTTGGCTAGGAGGGGGCGGGGGGCATCCACACCAACCCGTGTATCAGCCACACCAAGAACCAGACTCTGCGCCTCTTGTGGTGCAGAGATGGCTGGGGACTCTGTCTTCTGCCCCAGATGCGGCGCAAGACAGTAGTCTAGACGTAGGCTAGATTCCCAGCAGGTCAATGATCGGCTTTACTATTCTTTCGTAGAAGGGCTTCTCTACGAGGTCATACCACCATTCTGGAAGTGGGCCTCTGCCAGCCCGAGAGGAGACGTTTATCGTGAGGGTCTTGTACCACTGGTCGCTATCGTGTGTCCAAGAAGCATTTCCGCCTCTCTGGTACTCGACCTGAACTCTGATCTCTAACGGTCCCTCAAGGTTTGGCGCGGTCATGTTGAGGATGTAATCTTTCTCTCCTGCTCCTACAAGGGTCTCTGTCACAGTCCGGTTGGCCACCGTGACTCTGGTGCTTGTCGGATTCGAGAAGTTATAGTAGATGATCGCTGAGATGCTGAAGGTGCTTCCAGGCAACACGGTGCCCGGACCGCCCACGCCTGTCACCTTGGCGATGAAGACTTGCTCTGTTACAGAGATGGTGAAGTCTCTTGACCAGTCTGTGCTGTCGTGCCGCCACACATCCGAGCCCTCGGCTCTTGTCCAAGCCTCAGCCCTGAGATGCCACAGCATTGGTCTTGACGGAGCAGTAACCGTGAATGGGACAGCGTCTCCTGAGGAGGCTCCGGCTATAGTTTTCTCACGGGTCATGTTGGTGAAGGATCTTCCTGAGAAATTCCCGTCCCCTCGGTCTATCAGTAGAACTCGCAGGTCGGCTCCGAAGAGTGCAGACCATTCCAAGACGATGCTTATGTTGAGGGTTCTACCGACCACGGTTGAGTTTGGTTTCTGAACAGAGATTATCTTGGCGCTGGGAAGGCCCGCGACTATGAACTGTGTCGTGTTCTCGTTGTTTCTGGGCTCTGGGTCTGTAAAGTAGGAGGTGACCCTGAAGCCGAATGTGTGAATCCGGCCGCCGTCTGTCCCAACGACTCTTCTCGTCGAGACCTCCTGCCCACTACGTCCGACTCTAGCATCTAGTGTTTGAGGTGGAAAGAGGTCACTCCTAGCTGCGCCATCCATGGAGAACGTCAGCTGAGCTATGACGTAAGGTAAGACTGAATCCATATACTCTGGGGGTGAGACATCGATGCTTCTAAGGTAGACCATGCAGTGGAAGATTACACTCTCATTGGCATTTATGTAGGGAACCGTTGAGATGGGGCTTCTACGTTCAGGCTCCATCCAGACCCGGCCGACAGCCCAGTCTGTCAGTACTGTGACAGGTGTTGGAGTAGGTGTTGGCGTAGGCGTTGGCGTAGGCGTCGGAGTTGGAGGAATCTCTGTGACTGACACACAGAACCCTGACTGATCCACAACTCGAAACGGAACAGTATCGAGGAGAGTCCTATACTCCAGCTGTGCCTTGAGACACCAGTCGCCGACTCGACTAGGCGCGATTAGAGTGAGAGTCACCCCAATTGTTCCATCTCTGGTTCCGCTGTAGGTTCGGCTAGTAACCAAGGTGCGCTGTGTGGAGGGGTCAAAGATTCCTACCCTAGCCTCACTCCCAGGCAGGATATTGCTCAGCTTTACGGCAACTTGAAAGCTCTCACCTGCAAGAACTGAGGGGGGATAATCAACACGGCTAATGCTGGGTCGTGCCTGTGTTGATGCCGGGGCTGGGAACTGGCAACTTACAAGTAAGATTGTGGCAGCGAGTAAAAGCACCTTCAAGCTCTCAACGTATCTTGATCGGCTTCTATTGAAGGATCTTGGCTCATAGGAAACTTTCATGGCTGTTTCGCACCACACTTTGGACAGTGAATCGCATCATGAGGAACCGCTGCACCACACTCGATGCAGAATCTCTCGGGTGCTGTGGGTGGAACTGTTGGCTTCGGCCTCCCTCTCCGCTTGGCCAAGACAAGCGCCACCAACAGGATCAAGATGATTATGAGGGTGAGTAGCCCATAGGGGAATTGGGGTTGCCTCCCAGCAGCTTCCTGTCTCGGCGCATCCACACTTAGAATCATTTGAGCCGTCTTCTCTGCTGAACCTTTTGCTGTGATAGTCACCGGATAAGTTCCTGGAGTTACACCGCTGTCTACCTTGACTTCGATTCTAGATTTGAAGCTCGGGGTTCCAGAGTTCGGGTTGAAGTTGACCGTCACACCGCTTGGGGTGCCTTCAACATTCAAGTTCACAGGGCTATTGAAGCCGTGAAGCGGTTCGACCGTGATATTCAAAGATGTGGACTGGCCCCGAACCACTCTGACCTCTTGCTGAGATAGTGAGATCGAGAAGTCAGAGGGGGCCTTGACAGTCAATGATACTGTCCGTGAGTGTGTCTTTCCTCCTCCAGTAGCAGTTATGTTCAGACTGTATGTTTCTGGTTGAACTGAATCGCCAAGCGTGACGGTTAGGTTTGAAGTGTATGTTGGCAAACCTGCAAATGGTTGCATGCTGATAGTTGACCCAACAGGATATCCAGAGTACCCTAAGGCCACAGGTTGAGCTTCACCCCCGGTTCCAGTTACCGTCGCCGTGTACTCGACTACTTCCCCAGGTATGGCTTCGCGAGTGCTTGGGGTGACTGTCAATGTGAAGTCAAAGTCTGCAGGTGGCGGAGGAAGAATATCAGGCGGGATTGGAAGAGGCGGTATATCTGGGCCTACTGGTAGACCGCCTGGAAGAACCGTGACTCCGAGAACGATTATCTCGAACTCCCTTATTCCTTCGGGGTCAAGAATTTGCCAGTCCCCATCAGTCTTGTACTCCGCCACCGCCAGGAGCTTGAAGGTTGTATCTGTAAGTACAAAAGGTGCATAGATACTGTCGAACGTGAATGTTTTGAATCCATGAGAGGTAGCAGATTCCTCCCCGCTAGTCTTGATAACTAAACCTGAGACGGCGTCAACTATGTTGGCTCGGTATTTGGCTCCGGCTGGGAGCTCATACTCAACTTGAACATTTACATCCACTTCATCTCCACCATCCACCTCTACAGGTGAATTCAAATCAATTATCTTGACCCCTTCACCTCCAGGCACTCCTGAGGTAACGATTATTGTGAAGGGCCACTCGTCACATTCATCGTGTATACTGTCGACACCTGCTACATGGCCATAGTAAACTGAGGCCTTGAGGTTCCATGGACCTTCAGTAGCAGGGGTTGTAACCTCAAAGATGTAGTCGTTTGTGCCTATACCGCTGACCTTTTCATCAAACTCAACCGTTGAGACCAGGACCCCATCCTCATCATATACTCCAGCATGGATCCAAGCTTCATAGGTCACGGCGTACTTGACCTCTATCGGTATTTCGATCTCTTGTGAAGGCGGAGCAGTCTCAGGAGGTGGTGGCCCACTCCAGATGCATATACCTTCAACATCAGGCGTGATCTCCAAGTCGTCTTTGACTTCGATGGCAACTATGTCCTCATCGTAAATAAATGACGCAAATTCTATGAAAGCAGTAACTGTCAGAATCCAGGTTGTGGGTGCTGCTGGGGCTGTAAGTTCAAAAGTGTGGGTGGTCGTCCCATTGTCATGGACTGTCTCCAGGTAGTCACCCACCATGCCATCAGAGAATACTTGAATCACAAGAGGTGTGTCGGGAGGCAGAAGCTCATATTCAACATCTACTGTGACAAAGGTTGTCTGACCTACCTTAACTTGATCTGGATGCCTAATATTCTCTATAACTATATTCACCGATACATCTAGATCAATCTGGAAATCATGAAACTCAAGGAATCCCGTTACTGTGTTCCAATAGTACATTCCGGCCGTCAGAGGAAGGAGCAAAAAAAGATTGGCAAAGAAGTCATCTGGATCCCCTGAAGCGAGTGGCTTGCGCAATTCGAAGTAGTTAACCTCTGCTCCAGTTGTTGATGACATCTCTCCATGTTCATTTGCGTCAACGTCGCCGGCGGGATTTCGATCGTGATACTCCATGGAAACTTGTTGGTAGGAGACTTGGTCATCAGGGACAAAATCTGAATCATCATCAAACCAGAGACCTACCACAGAGGATGCTGGATTGGGGTCATTAATTTCTAGGGCAATGTAAAGCTCCGTAAGGTCATTCATGACATAGATTCTGCCAGTATAATGAAAGCCGTCAAAAACACCAAGGTCAATATCTTCTGTTGCAGCATTCTGCCACTCAGCCGCGTCAATAACACCGTCAATTGACGGGGGTGTTGCTGTATATGCCCCGATCCCCATCACCATTGGTATGTGAGGAAAAGAGCTAGAAAGCAACATCAATGCGATAATGATGCAGAAGTAGGCTGCAGATTTCCTGAAGCTCACCATTAACATCCAATTACATAAGTAGTCTGTTACTATAATTAACGTTTTCCAACCATAGTACTATTTGAACAGCCATCCGAATATGATTGAGTCATGTCTGTAATAACTGAGAGAATCCATATCAAGACCAAGGGAGAGGGTGACATTCTCGACTTGACAGCTGATGTAGAAAAAGCCGTGAAGAACTCCGGATTGAGAAGAGGAATTGTTACGGTTTTTTGTTCCAGGCTCCACAGGGGCACTCACCACAATAGAATATGAGCCAGGGCTACTGAATGACCTACCCAAGCCCTTGAGAGGATTGCTCCATGAGAGATAAGTTATGAGCATGAGAAGAGGTGGCATGACGGAAACGGCCACTCATATGTCGGTCTCCATCCTAGACCCAAGCCCAGGCTATATCCATCTTATTCTGATAGCTTCTATCTTCTTGAAGTGTGGGTCGTCTGTGATGCAGGTTGCCTCTTGAGAAAGGGCTGTTGCCCCAATCAAGCTATCACCCATCGATATCCTGTACTTATGCCTAAGTTCAGCTCCTACAACCGCGACCTCACCGTCAACATCGAGGACTTTGAAGTATTGCTCAATCGCTTTTCTTCTGATCTTGGCCACTTCTCTTCCCTCCTTCTCGAGGGATAATCTGAAAACCTCATGTAGAGTAATCGCTGACACGTATCTCTGCCCAGTCCTCCTAATCTCCTCCTTTGTCTTTGACAAGGTATCGGGGTCTGTTGAGTAGAAGTGCTCTATGAAGAATCTTGTATCATAGACCGATTTGGGCATCTTCCTCTCTCAGCCTGTCGAGTAGTTCCTTCATCTCTTTGACATTAGCGTATTTTGCTCCGGACCCTGCCAGATCATATATGGTGATGATGGGCTTCAGCAGTAATCCTTGCCCTGTATCCACAACTTCAAGCCTAGAGCCCTCCTCTATACGATACTTCTTCCGGAACTTGGCAGGTATGGTGGTCTGCCCTTTCCGAGTAACAGCTACTTCCTCTGTCATACCTGTTCCCAGGTAGTACATCATTCAAGTACTACTTAAACTTTAGACTTACATTTCTAGAGGAGTTTTCGCAGCACGGAGGTAGATGAACATCTCTACCACTGGAGTGAGGATTCACCAAGCACAAATAGTCAATTCCTAACGTGTGCACATCGAGAAGAAAGCATAACCGCTCTGCGGCGTGCAGTTTGATTTTCTTGCCATCGCAATACCTAGCTCACAGAGTCACACGTTGATGAAGGCCTTACCTTAATAATCATAAACCCTAATTCTTGACCAATCATTAGGATGGCTGGATGATGACTGTAGTGACTGAACATATCTCAGTCAAGACCAGAGGCGAGACTGACATAATCGACTTGACAGACGACCTAGAAAAAACCGTAGGATATTCAGGACTAAGAAGGGGGATAGTTACAGTATTTGTACCCGGCTCCACAGGTGCACTCACCACAATAGAGTATGAGCCGGGGCTGCTGCATGACTTGCCTGCAGCCCTTGAGAGGATTGCTCCAAGAGAGATAAGTTATGAGCATGAGAAGAGGTGGCATGACGGAAACGGCCACTCACACGTGAGAGCCTCAATCTTGGGTCCAAGCCTAACAGTACCCTTTGTTGATGGCAAATTACTTCTGGGAACATGGCAACAGATAGTCTTCGTTGAGCTTGATGTTCGTCCGAGAACAAGAGAACTAGTAGTCCAGATGATCGGTGAGTGATAGCGTCGATCTATTCTAGGAATAAGAAAAAGGGTGGTTGAGGAGAACCTATCTACTGAGGCTTTCCACAGATTGGACAATAAGTGGCTTCCGTAGGAATCTCTGCCCCACAGGATATGCAGAACTTCCTCTCTTGAGGCCCTGCTATCGGTCCACCAGGAGATGTGGCGTCAGTATAAATTAGGGCGGCTGACCTCGCAGCAAAGACTCCGAATATAGGTGAAATAATCAGCGATATAAGCCACCCAATCGCTGGTAAGGACCCTATCGCACCGACTATGACTGCAAAGATGAAGATCACTATCAGCCATAAGATGTACTTACCCCAACCTATCTTTCCGATGGTGTTGAGTATCTCGCTAACCGCGAAGGCTTTGCCGAAGCTTCCCGTCTTTATCATGTGAACGATGGCCATCGCCATTATGATGGCTATCAGGAACGCGATGATGATGCCAACGGCTAAGAGTATGACGCCCAGACCGACTGGAACGAACATGATGCCTGGTGGGTAGGGGCCGAACATGAAAGGTGCGAATAGCGTGATCGCTCCGGAGACGATCAGTATCACTGGGATTATCATGTATATTATGGCGGCCACAGCAATCTTCAGTCCATCAATCCAGAGGTCCCCGTAACCCTCAAGTTTTGGAGGTGAGTCTGAGCTGGGTGTTTCTCTGATTACCTTGGCCATGTACCCTGCGACTATCAGGTTTATAATCGGTATTATGTCTAGAATGATGAGTATTACAAGTCTGCCGAGATCAGTAAAGAGCTTCCTAGCATAGTCTATTGATAAGTTTATGTTCTGACCTAAATCCATGATGAGACACCATTCTTGCTATTTATCGGGAAAGTGTTATAATACTTCCCATTGAGATGGTTTCAGGTAGAGTTCCTACGCTCTTGGAGCTGAGTCATCGGCGGCTTGCAGCGTAGGTGATGAGTCCAACCACTAGAACTGCGAGTCCTACGACGCCCCAACCCATCCATGCTGATTTTAGAAACTCGTTTAGGTATAGTGCGGAGGCTACGAAGAGAAATATTATGCCTATCAGGGTTATGGTGAACCCTGCAACCATCAGCATGATTCTCCTCACGATTCTCTGAGCGAAGCTGGTGGCGTAGTCCTTCAGTTTGGTGTCTAGGTCGCTCAGAACCTTGCCGACCATTGCTGAGGAGAGTATCTCGATTAAGGTCTCGAAGAGCCCTGTTTTCGACATGTTCAGCTACGCCTGGCTATGGATGTCCCGATCAGGATGCCGATGACTATTCCTGCTATGAAGACGACGCCTGCTGACTCCAGCGGCCTCTTCCTAACCATCTCTTCAATCTCAAGCCTAGTCTTTTCGGCGTAGTCTTTGATGTCGCCGATTCTCTGCTGCAGTTCCTCAATGGTCACTTTCGGTTTCTCAGCCATACTGCTTCAACCTCTAATCATACAACTGTGTCTGTCCGTATAAATGTCTTGCAGTGTAGGGGATTACTATTCTTGTTCACTTGCTCGATCTTGGAGCCAAGGCAATTCCTATACCGATACCGAGAACGAGAGCCAAGGCTAGGGTGAGGAGGGGGAAGTCTCTAACCTCTTCCTTCAGGGACTCGATCCTCTCGCGGATCATATCTCGTTGAAGTTCAAGGAGCTTCTCAAGATCTTCCTCAGAGTAGCCTCCGACGTTAGTCCTTCTGGATTTGACCATCCTCGATCACTGTGAGGTTTACTATATGGGGTTCAAACCTTCCACTTAAATTCTTCCAAGGACAAGCCTCTACTTCTGCGGTTTAGCCCTTACACTTGGGATGAATGGGTAAAGCTTGGCCGTGGCAAGTTGCGGCCCCAATTTCGAGATGACTCCAGGAGCTTCTGTTCCAAGCTTGCATGTCAGGACGTTGCTTGTAAGGCTCAGCCGCTCAACCTTTACAACGTCCTTGTCGAGGCCGACCCTTCGGATCGACCGGCGGACTTTGCTCGGTAATGAGCCTATGACGACCACTCTGTCGAACGGATACTTCTCCCAGTCTTTGAAGTGTGACTCTTGCCTGTCTGTGAGTGCCAGGCCTATCCTTCCAGCGCCCTCAAGCTCCTCAATCCTAACGTTGATTGGTAGACCACTGTATAGGCAGAATCGTCTTGTTATCTGTCTGAGCGGCTGAGCCGCCCCGTCTGCGAGTTGAGCTGTCGTTCTATGTAGCGGGTAGAGGCCGTCACGTCTTGTTGGCGAAAGAACGCCTATGTCAACGTAGAGGCCGTACCCAACTCTTCCAGAGTCAGTGATGAATCCGCGGTATGTGTTGCCGAGTTCTAGGTTTCTGAGTTGGACCGGCGCCAGTCCGTAGTCACGTGCCAGAACCTCCGTGAATACTTCACTGTCTTCGCCTTCGTACTTGAGTGAGACCCAGCCTCCATCTGTAGTCGCCGCCTCAATCTTAACATCCAGGCCTGAGGAGACTTCTTTGAGTTCTGACTCCAACTCTTGGAGTCCCTCACGCAGCAGTGGCTCCTCAATCTTCTCTGATAAGACTGTCTTCATTGACTCAACCGTTGATGGTGCTCATAATCTCCTCGTGGAGTCTCCTTATCCTCTCTAGAGACGGATGGTCTGGACCCAGTTTCTTCTTGAAGAATTCAATTGTATGGTCTATGTTTTTCAGTCTCTCACCGCTTACAAGCTTGTCTGCGTAGCAGACAAGCTTCTCTTCAAGCGTCTCAGGCAGGTATTCCTGTGGGGGTAGACCCAGGGTCTTGGCCTCTTCCAGAGGAATTCCTGCCCCAACGTGCCTCTCAACTATTCTTGCCAGGTCTTCGCTGAAGCCGGCTTTTCTGATGAGTCTTGCTCCCTCAAATCCATGCTTTACGTCTGTTGTGATTGAGCGGCCAATGTCGTGTAGAATGGCGCCCAACCGGACCAGCGTCACATCTACGTAGGTTCCTTTCTTGTGGTAGGATTCAGCGAGCTCGACGGCTTTCTCTGCTACCAGTATAGAATGTTTGATGATCTTCTTGGTGCAGCCGTTCTTTCTGAGAAAGTTCAGCGCCTCCTCGGTTGTGGGGAGGCCTGGCTTAGGGGGTGAGGACAACCTTGATCGGTTCCTCACCCTCAATCTCGTTGGCGGCCAATCTCAAACCTTTATCTGCCTCCTGCAGAGGCAGAACGTGTGTGGCCATCTTCTTTACTGGATACTTTTGTTCCTCCAGCAGCTTTACGGCTGCCTCAACGTTCCAAGCCTGGCCGAGTCCGCCGACGATTCTCAGTTCTTTCGTGACAATCTCATCTGTAGGTATGGGGACAGTCTTTCCCCCAGTCAGGCCTGGTATAACGCAGGTTCCTAGGGGTCTGACCAGTTTAGTGGCCTCTGAGATCGCTTTGACAGAGCCTGTGGTGAAGATGACCACGTCACTCATCTCTCCAGAAGTTATCTCTGCAACAGTCTCTATCAGGTTCTTTTCGTCAACATTTAATGTGTGGTCGGCGCCGAACTCTAGGCCCAGCTGGAGTCTCCTCTTGTCGACAGAGGTTCCTGCAAGAATTATCTTGCCCGCGCCAGCATGGTCGGCAACCATGACTGTTGCCAAGCCCTGTGAGCCAGGCCCCACAACAACTACCGTGTCGCCTGGTTGAACATTTCCTTTGGTGGATACCCATCTTAACCCGTTGCCGATCACAGAGGCTAGGCACGCTTCTTCCTTCGGTACGTCTGTAGATATCTTGTGTACTCTTGAGTTTGGTGCAACGTACATGTATTCCCCGTAGGCGCCCCAAAGGTGCGGTGGCTCCTTGCATGAGATGTTCACTCCGTAGCACCTATTCTTGGTGCAGAGTGGGTAGTTGCCTGTCAAGCAGTATCTGCATCTTCCGCACGGAATGTATGGCTCCACGACGACTCGGTCTCCAGTCTTCACCTTGTAGTATTCTGAGGCCTCTCTCCCGACTTGGTGAACCTTCCCAACCAGTTCGTGGCCCATTATTATGGGGAAGGGGGTTACCAGTGGCCCCCCAAATTTTGTGCCGATATATCTCTCAGCGTCAGATCCGCAGATGCTGACAGCCTCGATCTTCAGCAACATCTCTTCTTGGCCTATTGAGGGTAGATCAAAATGTTGAAGTACTATTTTTCTTGGAGCCTCCAGAACAACAGACATTTCTCGGCTTGACGTTTTAGATTCCTCCAACCTCTTGTAAACTAGATGATGATAACACCTTACAGAATTCCTGTTTCTTAAACAATAGGGTGGGGCGTGAAGTGGGTGGCTCTGCAAAGCAAAGATTCAGGTTACTGCAGAATTCATTTTGAGAGGAGTTGCTTGGCCTTGTTTACACCATCCCACGCATCGTAACCGTAGGCGTCTGCGCCAACTTCCCTCGCGACCTTCTCGTTCAGGCAGCTTCCTCCAACAAGAACTTTAACATTCTCTCTTAGGGAGAATTCCTTGAGGGCGTCTATCGTTTCTTTGACTTTGCCTATCGTGACACTCAGCAGTGCTGAGAGGGCCACTATGTCAGGTTTGAGTCCCCTAGTCTTCTCAACAAAGGTTTTTGGAGGCACATCTACTCCGAGGTCGTGGACTTCGAAGGCAGCCGACTGGAGCATGGTAGCAACTATGTTCTTTCCTATGTCGTGGAGGTCCCCCTCAACCGTTCCAATCAATACTCTTCCAGCGGTCTCGGTCGTCTGCCCTTTCAGGTGAGGCTCTACTAGGGCCATTCCCTCCTTCATTGTGACGCCGGCCATTATGAGTTCTGAGAGGAAGTATTCACCCTTCTCATACCTTTCCCCAACGAGCTCCATTCCTCTGCCCATTCCTTCTTTGATGATCTCTTGGGGCAAGACCTTATTTTGGAGCGCGTCCTCTATGCTGTTCTTGAGTCTCTCAGAATCAAGTTCGACTAGGCTCATCGCGACCTTTTCAAGAAGTTCTCTCTTACTCAAAACCTACACCTCATACTGAATGCCTTGGTGGATATTTACCGTACCTTCTCCCTTCCTCAATCATCGTTAATATATTCTCTGTCTTGACGTTGCTGTGCATAGAGTTGCTGTCTGAGAGTATGAATCCTCCACCTTCAGCCGCTGCGTCTATGCACCGCCTGACGTCTCTTCTCACATCCTCCTCTGTCCCATATGGTAGTATATGGACGCAGTCGACATTTCCTCTGAGAAAGAGCTTGTCGCCATACCTCTTCTTTACGTCAGCCAGATCCATCGCTCCGGGCTCGATTGGGTGGAGGCCGTTCACCCCAATCTCAACGAAGTCGTCTAGGAGAGGGTATAGGTTTCCGTCTGAATGTTTCATGAATGGTACACTTCTTCTGTGGCACTCGTCGATAAGTCGTTTGAGGGGTGGGAAGAAGAACTCTCTGAAGATTCTTGGGGGGTAGAAGGGGCTCTTCTTGTCCGCTATGTCGTCGCTCTCGACGATCAGGTCAACCTTTCTGTCAAGCATCTGTTTGGCAATCTCGAAGTTGATGTCGGCGACGAGGTTGATGAGCCTCTTGGCGAATGATGGGTTCTTGTAGACGTCCAGAACAAGCTTGTCTATTCCGCCCCTCATCAGGTAGGGGTAAAGGCTTGCGCAGTGGGTCCACCCTGCAACCGGGTATTCTTCACCTGCCTCCTTCACAGTCAGATCTACAAGGTCGTACTGGAGTTCCTCAGGGTCTGGAGGGGTGAAGTTGTCTAGGTCTTCCTCTGTCTTTATGGCTCCGTCTATCCAGTAGGTGGTTCTTACGTCGTTGCGGACCCTGTAGACCTTCCCCCACATGTCTACGTAGGTATCTTTGTCTATGAACTTGTGTCTGTAACCTTTCGGGAAGAACCAGTAGTCAGAGACTGCGAAGGCGTCAAGGTCTATTCTTCTGATGGCCTCTATTGTGATCCTCTGGTTCTCAACCATGACTTTGTTGAGGTCTGTCTTGACTTCGGGGCTTATGGCCCAAGCCCCGCCCCCGCCTCCCCCTCCTGCGCCAAAGGCCTTCTTCCCCGTTATTCTCTCGACATGGATCAGGTCCATGAAGGAGGTGTCGATCGGGACCCTGTCGGGCTGCTCCAAGTTAACCGCTGCTAGAAAACGCTGCTTATGGGTCGTCATTCCGTTCTACGCATCCGGGGGTATGATTCCAAGTAACGTGACTCATGACAGTTCAATAACTGTTCTTCCAGATTTCAGGAATGCCAGTCAGCTTGCCACTTCAACTTTGAGCCTTTCAATTATCTTCGAGAGTTCGTCAATTATCTTGCTGTTGTCGCTACTCACAAACTGGCCGTTGCATTTGGGGCATCTGAAGGCGGACTCGATAGCTTCCTCGAATGGAAGTCTGATGTTGCCGCATTTGTTGCAGATGAAGAAGGTGTGAGACTTTTCATATTCGAGTCTGGCCTTGAGTTTCTCAAGGGTCTTCTTCTTTCTGCTTCGAATGAAGGCGTCTAGTTGTTCTGGCTGAAGTTTCCAGTAGAAGATGTACCAGCCTGTCTTCTCGTCTCTGACCCTTGTGCACGAGACTAGGGTCTTGTCGTAGAGTTTGTAAAGGACTTTTCTGACCGTGTTGAGGCGAATTCCTGAGTCGTTGGCGATAGCCTCATCCGTGGCCTCCTTCATTTTTGCAAGGGATCTGACTATCTTAACCGCGTCCTCTTCCCCGAGGAGGTTCGCTACTTTCATGAGTTCTTCGTCAAGGAGTGACAAAGGTGGGACCTCATGCCTTAGATGGTCAAGGTGATCAGCGGCAAACTGCTGTTGTCTTCCTACTGAATTCGACTCTTGGTCTTCCCTTCGAAGTTCAATATATCACGATATATTTTGGATGATCATATTTTTATGTGCTTCGATTATCTCTATTTGCTTTTCAGTGATTGAAGCTTGGGCAGTCTCCCAGATTCCGTATCCTAGAGGGCTTGCCTCTTTCCATTGATAGATTACACAGAAATGACTCTCTTTCCACGTTCGGATGGTGTGACTCTCAACTCTGCACCTTGAAATTCGCGGCAGAGTTCCTTTCCCTCAAACAGTCGATCTAGAAATACGGCCAGCGCAGCAACCTCTGAATGTGGCTGGTTTCCAACTGCGACGTTGAAGTCTGAGACCTCTCTACTGTAGAATTCTGATGGGACTTTTCGGCTCCCCACCAACACAAGAACATCTCTGTTGGAGCTTCTGATTCTTTGGAGGACATCACTTGACTCAATATTCTCTCCGTAGACAGTTAGGTGAACTGTGATTCCGCCCCTCTTCCTCCATGACTTGACGAAGCTTCTCCACGGAACCGACATATCTAGGCTGAAGGGGCCACCCCATTTCTCGACAACTCTATTTACAGTTCTCTCAACCGATTTGTCTTCAACATCGGATAAGACGAGGCCTGAAGCCCCAAAAGCTCGCGCTGTCAAGGCAGCATGGCTTGTGACTCTTAGGTCTCTGGGTCTATGTCCCCAACGTAGTACCATTACTTTCAACATAGATCCCTATCTGGAAGAAGTCGAGTGAGGAGGGCTTTTCAATCAACCAAGACTCATTCTACTTCTTCTTGTATTGGATTACGTCTCCAAGTAGGGGCTCAGACTGCTCAGGCTTCCCAGCCGGGATCTCAGACTCCTTTCTGGGTTGAAGGAGTTTGACCTTCAGTACGTGCTCTAGTGTACGGGTCAACCTCATGTTTGGTGTCATCTTGCCCAACTCAATCTTCTGAATTATGGTGAGCCGCTCCTTGACCGCTCTGGCCAGGTCCAGCTGAGTCATCTTATTCTTCTCTCTGGCCTCCCTGATTCTTCTTGAGAAATCATCCGCAACCTCAAGTTCCTCAACCTCTCTAGGTAGGTGTCCGTCACCCAGCTTGAAGGGTTTCGGGGATCCTAGAGGTCTCTGCGTTGTGAGCAGTGTCCTCTCCTCACGTCTCAGGTCGGGCTCACCCAGACCGGAGCACTTCACACAGACAAGTAGCCTTGAGCCTTCGAGAACGATTCTTTTGGGTGGTCCATAGATGGTGGAGCCGCATACTTCACAATTCAAATCCCACACCCTCGGGGACGATGTAGCTTAAATCAGAAGCGAGGCTATTAGCTTTGCGAGTTGGACATGGATCAGCCCAGCTTCTGGGAGCTGAGAAGACTCAGAGGTGTCGCCAACTACCAATTTGGGGGGTCAGTTGGCAAAGTACTGTTTCCTGAGGGCATCAGGGTCACCAGATCCTCAAGGACTGGAAAGGTTAAGCTGGTATATTTTCGAGGACAACTTCTTGCAACTTTGAGGAGTAGTGACGGCCTCCTCAGCCTCAACGTTCATGGTGCCAGAAGGCTCCTGAGGCAGCTGGGTGACGGGACCCCCCTCAGAGTAACTGTGAAGGACGGTTTTGAGGACTTTGTTAGGGCAGGCAGGAACCTGTTCGCAAAACACGTCTTGGCCGCCGATCCCGCCGTCAGGCCTGAGAGTGAAGTCATCATAGTGGATGAGAAGGGTAGATTGGTGGCTGTCGGGAGAGCCGTGCTGAGTGGTGAGGAGATGTCCTCGTTCAGGTTGGGTTTGGCTGTTAGGGTCAGGAGAGGCGTCGATGAAGTTGAAGACAAGAATTGATGGCTTGTGGTGATAGATAACCAAACTCTTTTAGGGTTCTGTCCAATCTGGGGTCGGTAACCCTGCGACTGGGCTTTCTAGCATCTGGTGACAGCAGCAAACCGCACCTTTCCTTCATTTGCCAGACCTTCATTTGACGGACGAACCATGAGATCCGCCTCTTTGAACCGAGACCTAAGCAAAATGTTTCTTGCCCCATTATAGTCTCGGTCGAGAATGGCGCCACAGATTGGGCACAACCATCCCCTTTCATACTTGAGGGCCTTGTTGATGAATCCGCATTGCGAGCAGGTTTGAGAGGTTCTTGAGGCCCACACATACTCGAGTGGAACTCCTTCCCACTTGGCTTTGTACTCGATTTGTCTTTGAAGCTCATGGAAGCTCCAGCGGTTGAGTCTACCTCTCAACTTTCTTCCTTGACCGTTACCTCTTCTGGAAGAGTTTCTGATGTGGGTAAGCTTCTCAAGCACGATAGGCGATTTTGTCTCTGCAGCTTTCTCCACAATCCTTTTGGAGATTCTGTGTAAGGCTTGAACTGCTCTTGCCTTTTCTCTTCGACCATATTTCGATAGAAGCTTTTGCTTGATTCTCCTGTCTTCATGACTGTTCCTGGCCACGGAAGCTCGTATTCTGGAGTATTGATGCTTAATCTTGGCGACTTCGGATAGGTCAAACCTTTCTTCACTAGAGGAGGTTATGTTCTTCTCATTGATGTCGAAAGCAATGGGCTCATCTAGAGGCTCAACAAGCGTGGTGGATTTGGAGACGGCCAAAACCACGGATGACTCTGTAATTGTGATTAAACCTCGCTTGAGGGTGAAGTCACGTAGAAAGGAAAGTTGATATTTCCCACCCCTGAGTGGAATATGGATGAATTCTCTTGGTGCTGTGGGTATTCTGAGCAACATGTAATCAAGACAATAAGTCTGGTTGTCAAGCTTCAAGAAGAGACTTTTAGCACACGGTCGTTTCTTCCATTTCCTATTCCTGAGCATGGAAAAAGCGCATTCACATGCATTAAGGATGTAATAGGTGTGCAGTCCATACCGTTCCTTAAAGTCATGGTACACTATCACGATTAGTTGGAATCTGGTTTTAGGTTTCTTCTCGAACCCTATCCATAAAGCCTCATTAACCATGCATCTGAAGGTGTTGAGTAGACTCAGCAACTCATCTGTAGGGAGTATATTGAAATCTGAGTGCTTTAACCGGCATCAAATGATTTCACGCATGAAATACTCATCATTGAGATTTGAAATTACCGACCCGAGATTGAACAGAACCTCTTTTAGAAAGGTTATTCAATTCCCTAGAGAATGATCGGTATTGTTCTGACTGGGGTTGAAGGTTTGGCGCATAAGGCTCTTCGCTCGTTGAGGGGGGTGCCTTCAGGGAGGGAGGCTCTCCGAATAATGCAACGGATGGGTATGGAGACCAAGCCCATAGGCGATGTCAGGGATGTTACGATAAGGACCGCTGACAGAAAGATTGTGATTGACGAGCCTACTGTAATGTCTATCGTGGTGCAGGGGCAGTCTCTCTTTCAGGTCGCGGGGGGAACCTTGAGGGAGGAGCCTTTGACGTCTGAGGCCAAACCTAAGATACCTGAGGGTGACGTCGCGCTGGTGGCTGAACAGGCAAACGTGTCTTTGGAGGAGGCTAGAAGGGCTCTTGAATCGTCTGGAGGAGACCTGGCCCAGGCCATAATCTCCCTCAAGAAGGATAATGTTTAAGCTTCCTCTCTAAGCCTTCCCTTTATCCTCTTCAGACGGAAGAAGTCTTCTCTTTCTCTCTCTTCAAGATACATTCTTATGTATCGTATAGTGTTCAGCATCCTTGGGATTATGACGTATTCGAGGCTGTTAACCCTTCTCTTGACTGACGCTATAGCCTCGGCGAGTTTCGTCAAGGTGGTCTCGATTCCGGAGAGTTCGACCAGGGTCTTGACAGCCTCAACCATGGCTAGTGTGGCCTCGTCGAGCCTAGCAGATGTGTCGAGCACATTGTATGGGTAGTGGCTCAGAGGTTTCACTTCAACCTCTACGCTCGGTATGGCTACGCCTATGACGCTTCTTGTCTTGGCTATGATGTTGAATCTGTCCTCGACACTATATGTCAACTCTTCAAGTTTGGAGTATCCCATTATCATCTGGGCCTCAGAGAAGGCTCTGTAGGCCCCCAAGAGGGACTCTTGGGCCTTGGCCCTGAGGTTTGACACCTCTCTAACGAACTCGAAGAACTCCATCATCAAGGCGTCGAGTTTCTCTCTTAGAAGCTCTCTTCCCCTCTCAGCGATCTCCATCCTCTTTCTTAGGGCGAGCAGCTCCATCCTTGTTGGATGGACGTCCATCAGATGCTCTGACATCTGCGGCCCTCAGGTCTTGACTCTATATCTTGGATGGTAAGTCTTGATGGTCTCAGGGTCTATCCTCTTCAACTCACTCTCTGGGATCTCTGCAAGCAACTCCCAGCCGAGGTCGAGGGTCTGCTCAATATTTCTGTTCTCGTACACTCCCTGTGTTACGAATCTCCTCTCGAAGGTGTCTGCAAACTTGAGGTAGATCTTGTCTCTTGTGGAGAGTGCTTCTTCACCCACAACGGCGACGAGGTCTCTGAAGCCCCTGCCTTCAGCGTAGGCATAGTAGAGTTGGTCTGAGACTTCCCTGTGGTCCTCACGTGTTCTACCCTTACCTATGCCCTCCCTCATGAGTCTTGACAGTGATGGGGAGACGTCTATTGGTGGGTATACACCTTTGCGGTATAGGCCCCTATCTACTATTATCTGTCCCTCTGTGATGTAGCCTGTTAGGTCAGGTATGGGGTGTGTCATGTCGTCGTGCGGCATCGTTAAGATAGGCATCTGGGTGACCGAGCCTTTGCTTCCGTGCGTTCTGCCGGCGCGCTCATAGACCGTTGCGAGGTCTGTGTACATGTAGCCTGGGTATCCTCTTCGGCCCGGAACCTCTTCCCTTGCTGCCGAGATCTCTCTTAGGGCCTCGCAGTAGTTTGTCATGTCTGACAGTATTACTAGAACATGCATCCCTAATCTGTAGGCGAAGAACTCTGCGGTTGTCAAGGCTATTCTCGGTGTCAGGATCCTCTCTATCGCAGGGTCGTCCGCCAGGTTTACGAATAATGTGACGTGTTCAAAAGCGCCTTCCCTCTCAAAGTCTTCCCTGAAGAACCGGGCCTCATCTGCTGTTATCCCCATGGCTGCAAAGACTGTTGTGAAAGGCTCCTCGGTTCCCCGAACCTTTGCTTGACGTGCAATCTGCGCAACTATGGTGTTGTGGGGTAGGCCTGACCCTGAGAAGAGTGGGAGCTTCTGTCCTCTGACGAGAGTGTTCATTCCGTCGATTGTTGAGATTCCCGTCTGGATGAAGTCTCTTGGGTAGTCTCTAGCGTAGGGGTTGATTGGTGCTCCATGAACGTCCAAGTAGTCTTCAGGAATTATTCTTGGGCCACCGTCTATCGGTTCTCCGCTTCCGTCGAAGACGCGGCCGAGCATGTCTGAGGAGACTGGGAGCCTGATTGTCTCGCCGCTGAAGGAGACTTTTGTTGTTGGGACGTCTAGGCCTGAGGTTCCCTCAAAGACCTGGACGACAGCGATGTCCTCGCCAACCTCAAGGACTTGGCCACGTCTCTCCTCACCGCTGGGTGTAGTTATTCTGGCAACTTCGCCGAAGCCGACTCCTCTGACAGCCTCTACAAAGAGTAGTGGGCCAGCTATCTGGCTTACTGTGCTGTATTCTCTTCCAATAGTTGTTGACATCTATCGTATCCCCGCTGTGGCAAGAACCTGTGAGGTCAACTGTCTAAATTGGAGGTCAACCTTCTTGAGAAGATCTTCTGCAAAAACTTCGAAGCCTTCAGAAGGCTGTATCTTCATCCTTGAAATCTCGTCCTTTACAGGAAGTTCAAGCACTCTCTGGAGAGGTATGCTGCTCTCCGTGGTCTTCGACATCTCCTGATAGAATCTCATTATGGCCTTGATCATGTAGAAGCTCTTCTGGACGGAACAGTAGCTGTCTACGGGGTGGCCTGCACTCTGCATCAGGAAGTCTTCCTTCAACATCCTGGCGGCTTCAAGGATTACTCTCTGGCTTTCAGAGAGGGCGTCTGGACCGACCAGCATCACTATCTCTCTAAGCTCCTCGTCTCTCTGGAGTATCTGCATTGCTTCACGGCGGAGTTCAACCCACTCCTTCCTGACCTCTCTCTTATACCATCCATCTAGCGAATCCAAGTATAGGGAGTAGCTCGTCAGCCAGCTTATCGCTGGGAAATGTCTCCTCTCAGCCAAGGCCTTGTCGAGGGCCCAGAAGACCTTGACTATGCGCAGGGTGTTCTGTGTGACGGGTTCAGAGAAGTCTGATCCCGGGGGTGAGACCGCGCCAACCACAGATATAGATCCCAAGTCAGACCCGCTGCCCAGAATCTCCACCCTTCCAGCCCTCTCATAGAACTCTGCGAGTCTGGAGGCTAAATATGCTGGGTATCCCTCTTCTCCAGGCATCTCCTCAAGCCTTCCCGATATCTCCCTTAGGGCTTCAGCCCATCTTGATGTCGAGTCAGCCATCAACGCGACGTCGTAGCCCATATCCCTGAAGTATTCGCTCACGGTTATTCCGGTGTAGACGCTAGCTTCTCTCGCCGCAATAGGCATATTCGAGGTGTTGGCGAAGAGGATTGTCCTAGACATTAGGGGTTGTCCTGAACGTGGGTCTTTGAGCTGAGGGAAGCGTTCAAGAACCTCAGCCATCTCGTTTCCTCTTTCTCCACAACCCACATAGACTATTATGTCCGCGTCGGCCCACTGGGCCAGTTGATGTTGCATAACGGTCTTGCCTGTTCCGAAGCCTCCAGGTATGGCTGCGGTTCCGCCTTTTGCCACTGGGAAGAAGAAGTCTATGATCCTCTGGCCTGTGATAAGAGGTGTGTCTGCCGGCACCTTAGCCTTGAACGGTCTCGATGTTCTGACGGGCCATGTATGCATGAGAGTGGCTGTTGCTTCTCCAGAGGAACCTTCAATCGTACATATTTCGTCTTCAATGGTGTAGTCCCCTTCAGCTACTATGTTCTTGATGGTGCCGGATACTTCGGGTGGAACCAAGATCTTGTGATTGACGAGGACGGTCTCCTGAACCGTGCCGAGAACGTCTCCAGCTTGGACACGCACGCCCTTCTTTTGGGTTGGGGTGAACCGCCACTTCTTCTTGCGGTCCAAGGCTGTTACCGTGATTCCTCTCTCGATAAAGTCTCCTGAGAGTTCTTTGATGACTGGTAGCGGCCTCTGTATTCCGTCATATGTCTGGCCGACTATTCCAGGTCCCAACTCAACAGAGAGGGGTTTACCCGTTCTCTCTATCTTCTCTCCGGGCTTGATCCCGGTAGTCTCTTCATAAACCTGTATAGTGACCTTGTCACCTTCAAGCCTTATGATCTCGCCTATCAGTCCCACGTCACCAATCTTTACAAGCTCATACATTAGCGACCCTAACATGTTCTTGCCGACTACCACTGGTCCAGCAATCCTTTCGATCTTTCCTGGCTTGAACAATCTATGTCACCGAAAGTTCTTCACTTGAGACTCGTGAAAGGTGGCTCTTGATTCTAATAAACCTGAATTAAAGTTTTCTAACCATCGCCGGATTGGCCTCTTAGATAAAGATCAGAAATATATGGGTCTCAACATCTCCTTACAGTCATATCTAAGCGTCTGAACTAATCTCTGTGAAGACCGGAGCAGTCTTGAAGATAATAAAAGGAGACAGAACACCTATTCTTGTGAACCACGAACTGATGAATGGAATCGTGGCTTTTCAGACCAAGGTCGTAAAAGTACATGATGGCTGTGAAGGTTTACCCGGTATTCGGTCACTAGAGTAATCTTTCAATGGTGTGGTTCCAGATCTATCATGTCTCGGAGGGATAGTGGCGTGAAACTTAGGGTTGCCTCAGCCGCGATAGTGCTAGTCTTTACGGTGTTGCTCTGTGGTTCAGTAAACCTGAAGGATGCCTCAGCGGAGACCACGTTACATCACGTTGAGATATCCGTTCAGGGTTTGCCTTCACCATTCTCAACAAAAGTCTATGTTAACGGCTCATTCGTGACCTCTGTTACTACTGGTCGAAGCATCTCAGTGGACTTCAACACCTCTGCAACAGTATCGGTCCAACAACACATACCAGAGGACTACTACAGTTACGTCTGGACTGTGGGAAGGGCTCTGCCTTACGGTGGTGTGGCATACTACACCCCATCGAACAGTAGAACCTTCACCTCAAGCGGCTCATACACATTCACCTACTACCCCCTGTATTTTCTTCAGGTCATCTCGGAGTTTGGGTTGTCCAGAGGTACAGGTTGGCATATTGCCGGTTCATGGGCTCCAATAATGGTTGATACAGCTCAGGAAGTCAGTTCATCAGTCAGATACAAGTTCAATATGTGGAAAGGCGGCCCCCTCAGAGATAGTCCAAGCGACCCAATCAACGCCGTATTCATGGATATGCCGAAACTCGTCCAGGCTGAGTGGGTGACCCAGTACTACGTTGAGGTCCAATCGCCTTTCAGCAACACGACGGGTGAGGGATGGTACGACTCAGGCTCAGAGGCAACATTCTCTGTCTCAACCCCCTTTGAGGCCGGAGAAGGGATCCGATACGTGTTCTCCGGTTGGAGTGGAGACTATTCGGGAACGAAATCCACAGCAACCGTGACCGTTGGCGGGCCGACCAGAATTGTTGCTGAATGGAGAAAGCAGTACCTTCTTTCAATAAACCCCGAGGAGGGAAAGGTGGATGTGAACAGCGGTTGGTTTGATGAGGGCCAATATGTCACGGTCACAGCTACAACACCGATTGAGGAGGTTGCCAACAGTTCAAGGCTGGTCTTTAGCCGTTGGGGAGGCGCGGTCTCAACTACAAACCCAACAGCGTCACTGGTGATGGATTCGCCAAAGGAGCTTCATGCAGAGTGGTTCCGACAATACTTCCTCAGTGTTCAAACTGAGTTTGGAACTGCTGTTGGAGCAGGATGGTACGACGCCGACTCCACAGCAGAATTCTCAGTACAGTCTCCAACAGCTCCAGCTGGCATATGGGGATGGTTTGGAGTCGAGTACGTCTTCTCACACTGGGCTGGAGACTTAAGTTCACCCGCAACTGAAGCCAGTGTTGTGATGCATGGGTCGCGGGTGGTTCACGCTGTTTGGAGCTTGAGCCTCACCAAGTTCTATATCTTTCTTGGTGCGGTAACCGCGGTCTCGATTACTCTGTGGAAGAAGAGAAACTTGAGACATCTGATATCGAGTCGACTAGTTAACTTGAGACAGGTGGTGGAGAGGTCTTTCGTGAGGGTCTCTCAATCAGCCCGCTCACCAAAGGCAGATTGTTCTACGACTGGTGGGGATGTTGACGAGATTAGAGTTCCTCCTGAAAATCTATGAAGGTTAGGGAAAGCAGAGAATCATCAGAATGATTTTTGTGCCTGAGAAGCTTTAAGCCCAACTTCTTCCGAGAATCTAACGGTAGCTATGGACTGGGCCTCAAAGATCGAGGTTGGAGTGAAAAGAGTACTAAGGCATAATATGGGGCTCCGGAAAGGTGAGGCCCTACTAGTCATCACCGACAGACCGACAGATCAAGAGTGGAGAAGCCAAAGCCTCGAGAGACTTGAGGACGTGGCTACAAGAAACCTGCTTGCGAGGACCATAACGGACATTGCCAGAAGAAATTTTCCCGAACTCAAAGTTACACTGCAAACCTATCCTTCAGTCGGAAGAGACTCGGCAGAACCTGGGAGAGATGTTGCTGAAAGCATGAGACTATTCAGTGTCGTCATTGCCATAACAACATACTCCATCAGTCACACAGACGCTAGAGAGTCCGCCACAAGATCCGGGGTCAGAATAGCGAGCATGCCAATGGTCCAGCCGGAGATGTTCTATCCCAGCGGATCTCTGACCGCTGACTATGAGGAGATAGCCTCTGAGAGCGTGATGCTGGCAGAGCTCCTAACGGCTACGTCAACGATAAGGGTCCGGCCTAGAGAGGGAACAGACTTGAAGTTGAGCCTCGAAGGCAGGGAAGGCATAGCTGACACAGGCATATACGATACTCCCGGAAGTTGGGGTAACCTTCCCGCTGGAGAGGCTTATGCTGCGCCGCTTGAGGGAACGGCTGAGGGCGCCGTGGTAGTCGAGAAAGGTTGGTTTCCCAACCTGAAGCATAATATGAAGTTACTCTTCGAAAGGGGGCAACTGGTGAGGATCGTTGGGGGCGGAGAGGTTGGAGAAAATCTCAGGGCACTCCTCAGACCAGGCGACAACACCAACCCATACCTCTCAAGGAGAAATCTGGCTGAATTCGGCATAGGAACCAACCCTAAGGCTAGGAGACGCGACATTATTCTAGAGGCGGAGAAGATTAGGGGAACAGTACACATCGCTTTGGGAGACAACTCACACATGGGTGGGGCGATCAAGGCAGACTATCATCAAGACTTCATAATACCGTCTCCAACAGTGGAGGCTGACGGAGAACTGATAGCAGCGAGAGGAAAGTTGAAGGCTGTTGGGAGGGCAGTCAGAATCAACAGTTAAGAGGCGCTGCAATGGAGCTTACGGGATCAGAGATACTTCTGGAAGGATCTTTTTCTGAAACATGCTCACTCTGGTGAGACATATGCCTGCAAACCTGACGGCTGAAGCGAAATCTCGCTGGATGAGAGCGAGCTCAACTAAGGATCCTCAGGAGAAGATAAAGGCCCTAGAGGAGTTTCTGTCATCCGTCCCGAAACATAAGGGAAACGAGAGGTTGAGAGGTCAGGTAAAGAGGAAGATATCTGCGCTTCGCCTTGAGGTTCAGGACCGCAGAAGACACTCCGGCTCCTCAAAGACCAGTCTGCTGCAGAGAGAAGGCGTGGCTCAAATCGTGATCTTGGGGCTCACTAACTCTGGCAAGAGTAGCCTACTCTCATCCATAACAAAAGCCAAACCGGTCGTGGCCGACTATGAGTTTACTACCCAGAGGCCCGTGCCTGGGATGCTGAGATTCATGGATATTCAGTTCCAACTCATAGAGGTCCCTGCCTTGACCCTAGGGGCCGCTGAGGGTTCTGGATGGAACCCACAGGTCCTCAGCTTCGCAAGAAACTCTGACGGATTGATCATAGTCTTAGACATGTCAAAGGATCCAAGCAGCCAATTTGGCTCAATCACCTCGGAGCTTGAGAAGGCAGGCATAACACTCGAAAGACAGAGATCTCAAGTCGAGATAATCAGAAAGAAAGGGCTGAGCGGAATCCAGATTCTTCTATCGGGCAGCCTCATCGACTGTGGCTCGACAGATGTCGAGGCGCTTCTCAGAAGCTACGGTCTACACAACGTCGCCGTAAGGATCTGGGGCGAGGCCAAGCTTGAAGATGCCGAGGAAGCGGTATTGGAAAGCAGCATGTCCTATAAACCATCGATAATAGTGGCCAACAAGATGGATTTGGCTGGTGCCGAAGAGAGTCTTGTTGCGCTTAGAAGATATGTGACTCAAGATATCAAGACCATACCCTTGTCATGCGCAACACAGACAGGGCTTGAAGAGATTGGGGCCTCGATATTTCAGGCTTTGAGGCTCGTCAGAGTCTACACAAAGGACCCAAACCAGAAGGACCCCTCAGAAGACCCTATCGTTGTGAAGGAAGGGACCCCTGCGTCTGAAGTGGCAAGGCAGATCCATAGTGACATGCAGAGGGACCTAAGATATGCCAAGGTTTGGGGTCCAAGCAGCAAGTATCCAGGTGAGAAAGTAGGTCCAACACATATCCTCAAGGATGGGGATGTAGTCGAATTCCACACACGCTAGGGGTGTCGGTTGGTCAAGAACGTCCCTACAGCCCAAATCACCTTCAAAAGGGTTGGCCAAGATCTTGGGGCCGAGCTAGCGCTAACAGCAGAATCTAGATACTGTGCCAGAATAGAGAGATTGCGAGGTAGGATGGTTCTGTGAAGAATCAGGCTACGCTCCAGCTTGCGCTCAAGATACTGGAGATTCCAGACATAATCCGAGTGAAGCTTGTAAAGAGCAAGAGGGCACCAGTCTACTCAACCTTGGCAACATACAGGCCAAGCCAAGATGGAGAGTCAACTTTAGAATACATCATAGAATATAGAAAGAGCCTAAGTCCGGATCTGCTCAAGCATGAACTCTGTCACCTCAAGCTCCACCTAATGGGCCTGCCCGTGATTGAGGTTGAGACGGATTCGCGAATGAGCCTGACAAGCCAAGTCCTCAATACTCTACACGAAGACTTCTACGCAGACCTGATAATGCATCAGAAGTTCCCAGATAGCTTCTCATCCTTAGCGATGAAAGCGTTGGGCAGCGGCCACCCTGAGGATCACGGTCACGATGAGGTTGATGACAGTCTGTTGGCGTGGTTTCTTCAAAAGTACGTCCTAAAGCTCACTGTATTTGAGACCCTGAGCTATGGGAGTGAGGTTGAGAGAATAACAAGGGAAATGAAACATTTGAGCGAGAGATCCAGTCCGCATCTCTCCGGCTATTTGAATACCATCGCTAACCATCTCAGGAGACTGCCCCCTCTGGACACGAGTCTCAGACAATTCACAGCCGAAGAGAAGGACTCGATAATCAGAATAGTGAAATTGATGAATAATGTTAAAGTGTGTCTGTGAATCTGCATCGACTAATCTTCTACTTTGATCGCCTGTGTTGGACACTGGGTCTCGCACGCACGGCACGCAATGCAAGAATCACCGTTGACGGGAACAGCTTTTGATTCACCGTTGAAGTCAGGTCTGTTCTGTAGTTCAAAGACGCCAACCGGACAGACGCCGACGCAGGAACCGTCCCCGTTGCACTTTGGGAAATCAACAGTCACCTTTGGCATGATCACACCTCTCTGTTTTTTGGCCTCAAGTGACAGGCACCACCCCTTATATAGTTTCCTCAAGACCTGGCTTCGACGTCAAAGTATTTCAGCAAGAAATCCTTCAAGAAACAGTTGAAGAAACAGATTGGGAATGTGGAATGACTAGGAACCTCTCAGACAGGTCAAGAGAACTTAAACGGTCAGCCTTCGCCGAATTCTTCGCTGAAGCGGTCGAGATGCAACGTTCAGGAGAGGACGTAATACACCTACACGTCGGAGAACCAGACCTTAGGACTCCGGACCATATTGTGGAGGCGGCTCAGTTGGCGATGAAGGAGGGTTTCACACATTACACTCCTCCTGAGGGCCTCTTCGAGCTGAGGGAGGCTATCGCAGAGAAACTCAAGAGAGATAACAGAATCGAAGTTGACCCTTCCAGCGAGGTCTCTGTCCTCTCAGGGGGTTACAACGCACTCTACTGCGCCTTCCAAGTATTGGTGAATCCAGGTGATGAGGTCGTAGTCCCAGAGCCTTGTCTACCACAATACTGGGGCGACATCGGCCTTGCAGGTGGAAGGGCGGTTCCTATCAGATTGGTCGAGGAGAGGCAGTTCAGGCCAGACTTTGAGGAACTCAAGGAAAAGGTGAATGGCAAGACGAAGCTGATTATACTAAACTCTCCCCAAAACCCAACCGGCTCGATCCTTACTCAAAAGGACATGGATCATATTGCCGAGATTGCTGAAGCCAACGACCTACTGGTTCTTTCCGACGAGGTTTATGAAAAGTTCATTTATGATGGTCTCGGCCACACCAGCTTCGCCAGTATCCAAGGTATGAAGGAGAGGACCATAACAGTAAACTCCCTCTCCAAGACCTATGCGATGACCGGGTGGAGGGTTGGATATGTCGCCGCTAACAGTGAACTGATCGCGAAGATCCGAAGCATAAGTGAGCATACTGTCTGGTGTCCCAACTCAATAGCGCAGAAGGCCGCTATGGCGGCTTTGAAGGGTCCTCAGGACTGTGTAAGTGAAATGGTTGAGGAGTTCAGAAGTAGAAGGGACATAATAACAGCAGGCCTCAACGAGATTGATGGATTCAGATGCAACCAACCAAGAGGCGCCTTCTACGCATTCCCCAATGTCAAGGAGATCGACTTGTCCTCTATGGAGCTTGCCCAGCTCCTACTGAGGGAGGCCAAGGTTGCAGTCGTTCCAGGGATAGCTTTTGGTACACGGGGAGAAGGTAACCTCAGATTCTCTTTCGCCAACTCCAAAGAGAACATAACCGATGCTCTGGATCGAATAAGGAAAGTAGTTAAGAAGATCAGTTGAGTAGGGCTTAGTCCTCGGCTGATGCACGGTGCTTCATCTTCATCTGTCTAAATATCTCTTTGTTGGAGAAGAGGTCAACACATGTAAACGCCATGGCTTTCGTCGCCAATATCAAGGCTTTATCTCCGCTCTCAGAGACTGCGGCATCAGCGAATTCTCGGGAATGAAGCACGAGGTTCTTCTGTCCTACGGCGATCAGTGGATGTATCGTGGGAACTACTACGCTCACGTTACCTATGTCTGAAGAGCCCAAATACTCATTCTCCCTAGTTTCCTCCACATCTACTCCGAGTTCACGGAGATTCTTCTCGAACACCTTGCAGAGGATACTGTTTGTTAACATGCTTTCAAGAGTACAGGGGGTTCGTTGAAAATCTAGGCGCGCACCGGTGGCGAGCGAAGCGCCCTCAGCACACTTTCTGAACTTGATTAGAACCTCATCAAGATACTTCCTGTCTGAAGCCCTCAGATAGAAGAGGGCGGAAGCCTTCTCTGGAATGATGTTAGGGGCCTCACCTCCCTCAATTATGATCCCGTGGATCCTGGCGTCGCTTCGAAGATGTTGTCTTAGGGCATTTATTGCGGTGAAGGATAGAATGACTGCGTCGAGGGCGTTGACGCCCTTTTCAGGGGAGACCGCGGCATGAACTGGTTTGCCGGTGAAGGTGATCTTGACCGGCGTTAATGCAAGGAAACGTGCTGAGGGGGTTGTCTTGATGTGGGGATGAATCTCCATCACGGCATCGATATCACTGAAGCACCCAGCCCTAACCATCTCCACCTTGCCTCTGACTTGGGATTCGAGTTTGGTCTCCACCCAGCCTCCGGCAGAGGAACCTTCCTCATTCGGTGTACCTAGCACGACAAGTCTTCCTCCAACATCGTCAAGAAACTCGGAGAGGCACATCGCTGCTCCAACCGCGCTTGCGGCGATTATGTTGTGGCCGCAGCCGTGGCCTATCTCCGGTAGCGCGTCATACTCAGCGATCAAGCCAACCGTGGGTTCCCCAAGCTTGCCTTTTGAGGCTTTGAAGGCTGTGGCCAGACCCGCCACACCCTTCTCGACGCTGAAGCCGTGTTTTTTCAGTTCTGCAGTTAAGAGTTCAGAGGCCTTGAACTCTGAGAGGCCAAGTTCCGGATTCTTGAAGATGGTGTGGCTGATCTCTAGAATTCTTGGAGTCAGAGAATTTATTCTTTCGTTGACGAGCCTCTTTGTTGCTGTGGCGTCCAGAGACGGCATGAATCAGCTCTCCAAGGGGGAGTGTAGTATGTGGCTTGAGAGTGGGCGGCCCACAATTTTGCACTTGTCCGGTCTAACCGTGGTAGAAGAGGCCTATTAGATACATCACGCTTATCAGGCAGACAGAGCCGATGATCTGGAATATTAGAGCTTGCCTTCCAGGGTTGATCTCTCTTCACCTCGACACGTGACTTTAACCCTTTATGGCTCCGAACGTGAAGCCTCTGACTAGGTATCTCTGTATGGCGAGGCCGAAGATCAATGTTGGAATTATGGCGAATATTCCAAGAGCCGCCATCACACCGTAGAGCGACCCAACCTCGGCTTGGTAGAGTCCGAGCTGAACGGTTACTGTTACAGCCCTGACCCTGGTCAATGTTATTGCAACGAGTAAGTCGCTCCAGTCGAGGATGAAGATGAATAGTGCTGTGACCGCTACACCAGCCCTCGTCAGGGGCAGTATGACTTTGTAGAATGATGCCAGTGGTGTGCAGCCGTCCATTATGGCAGCCTCATCGATCTCTTTTGGAATCTCGTCGAAGAAGCTTCGCATTAACCATATGACAAATGGAACTGGGAATAGGCCGTAGAGGAGCATGATGCCTATTCTGTTGTCGAACAGGTGTAGTGTAGAGTACCAGATGACTATCGGGACTATTATCGCCATCGGAGGAAGCATTCTGAATGTCAGGAAGAGGTAGGGGAGAAAGTTGCCTCCAGCCCTATATCTTGACATGCTGTACGCCGCAAGCGTTCCAATAGCAACCGCGATAGCTGTTCCGCCGAGGGCCATCGTTAGGCTGTTCAAGACGGCGTGGGTTGCGGTTGTGGATACCATCTCAGACTCCATCAAACCTGGGAACCACCCCATCTCCATCAGGGTTCCCCTGGGAATGAATAGCGCGGCCCAATTGTACCAGGTAATCTTCTGTGGGAGCCAGAGGGTCTCAGCAGGGGTCCATTCAGCTATACCGACCAGTGAGATCTTCACCATCCAGTAGACTGGGAAGAGTGCGAAGAAGATGGCTCCTATGACGATTATCCATCGGCTAAAGGTTGTCCACAGTTTTGTAAGCTTCATGTTCATCATCACTCTCCTCTAAGCGGCTTTACAAGATACCACCCTGCAATGGCGAGGACGATGAGGATCGTCAGGCTTTCTGAAGTTACGTAGCCATACCTGAAATACTTGAAGCCCCACTCATAGAGGTACATAGATATTGTTTGGGTAGATGTTCCAGGCCCTCCTCGAGTCATTATGTAGACTCCGTCGAAGATCTTTAGGGCCTCTATCCCCCTCAGAATCAACGCTATAATCATGGGGCGCTTCAACATCGGGAGAACGACGTGCCTGAACGTGTATCCTCTTGAGGCCCCCAACACGTAGGCCGCGTTTATGGGATCCTGAGGCAGAGACAGAAAGCTTGAAACCATTATGAGGAATATGAACGGTGTCCATTGCCAGATGTCTGCCAGCATAATCGCCATGAGGGCTGTAGCGGGGTAGTTAAGGAAGGCCATGCCTGCCTGTTCACCAAGGACAAATTTCAGGAATCCGTTTACTGGGCCGCTCTCAAGAAAAATGAGGTAGAACATGTATCCGCCGACTGCTGGGACAACCATCATGGGCACGAGAACTATTGTGGTTGCAATTTTCTTCCCCCTGAACTCTCCAGAGAATACGTAGGCAAGCATGAAGCCTAGAGCAAACTCTACCGGAACGACCACAGCCACGATGAAGAGCGTTCTAAGGACCGCCTCGCCGAAGAACGCATCAGACAAGTACGTGATGAAGTTGCTGGGGCCGACAAAGTTTGCCTCCCAGAAATTGGAGACGGTTGTTGGGGTCCAGTCGGTGAATCCCACATACCACGCCAATGCGAAAGGAAGCAGCGCAACAGAGTTCATCACTATCTGGAGGGGCAGAAGCAATGCAAGGGAGAGCTTCTCTGGGTTCATGATCCAGCTGCGTAATCCGACTCTACTAGTTTCTCGACTCAACCAAGACACCGGCGAAAGTGAAAATCGATATTTTTTCTATGTATAAAAAGTTGGTGGTTGCTCGAAGGAACTCGGCTTAGGTGAGGAATAATCTTAAAAAAGTGGGGGCTGTGGTTCCTACGTTATGGCAGTAGGATACCACTTCTTTAGTGCTCTCCAAGCCTCGACCTGTTTATCTCTGCCTATGCGGTCAGTGGTCTTCTCCCATTCTTCAGCCGTCTTCCTGAGAGCCGTCTCAGCATCCATGAGGCCGAGCATTGCTGAGTTGAGGTTCTTGCTCAAGGTGAGGTTATACTCGAAAGCCCCTCTTATACCTGCAATCACGGGTACAGCAAATCTTGCGCTGTCAAGAGTTGTCTCAGCAACCCTGCTGTAACGTGGCGCCCTGGTCTCAATTATCCTCGGGTCAGCGTTGGGGCCGCACTCATTATATCTTGAGGGGTCCTTCCAGGATCCCTTAACCGCCACCGCTATGGGTCCCTTCTCCGGGCTGTTGTGCCACATTGCATAGAGCATAGCCAGATCCTTCTTCTTGGAGTAGTTGTTGACGAAGTGTACCCAACCTGCGCCCTGCACTGTCCTTCTAAGCAAAATATCTGTGCCATCAGGGCCCTTCACTATCGAGCCTGGAACGACTGAAGTTGTGAACTTCCCGACGACCTTTGAGATTTCTGGATTGATCACTTGGTTGGCCAGTGACGGAAAGTTGAAGGTTAACGCAGCCTCTCCCCTGTAGAAGACCGCGTATCCAGGTTGGAAGTCCCAGGAGGGAGTCTCCTTGGGCATGTACTTTAGAGATTCTAGGAATTCCTCTGTTGCCTTGACCCCTTCAGTTCCAGTTATGAGTGGGCGCATATCGTCGTCGAATGGAAATGCACATGGATATTTCTTGCTTGAGTAGTATGCAAACCAATTTATGTAGCCTCTATCAACACTTCGGAGTTCTACGGCTCCATAGAGATTCTGGTCCGGGCGGTAGAAGTGAGATGCAATGTCTATGTACTGTTGCCAAGTGTCTGGGGCTGCGAGCTTGTATCCGAACTGTTTCTCGAAGGCCTCCTTCTCATTTTCGTCGTCCAAGAAGTTGAGGTTCATATATGTGAAGAAGAGGTCCGTGTCATGGACTATGGCCCATCTCTTTCCTTTGTACTCCGCCATGAATCGGTCCATTGGGTAGATGAAGCCGTCTGGTTCACCGGAGACTCTGTTGTCAAAGTATCTTTCGTATGGTGTCGTTTCTATGACTAGGCCTGACTCGACTATGTCGGCTATCCAAGCAGGTTGCAGTGAAAAGACGTCGTATGCTCCTGTCTTGCTTACAGCTTCAAGCATAGCTTTGTCAAACATCTCGTTCAGAGGCACTTCGGAATGTTTGAATTTCATGCCTGTTCCGCTTTCGAATTCGGGAACATTCGCGTCATAGTTGCCCACATCTCCACCCGGGTGCATGACAACAAGTTCCTGTCCTGCGAGGTTGTCGCGTTTAACTACGAACTTCATAGCGTTCATGCATCTCTCAGCGACTGTGTCTCCCTCTACTGGTATTGAGAAGATTCCTGCACCGGCCGGTCCACCTGTAGTGACTGTTACTGTTGCCGCCGGGCCTTTGCCCTCCATACTTGAGACGCTGTATCCTAGGCCTGCTCCGACAGCAAGGCCGACAACGCCTGCTCCAGCAGTCTTCAAGAAGCCTCTACGCGAGACTTGACTTTCTTCCTTCTTTTCAGTGGACGTACTTACCACCTATCTGTAGAGACAAAGGTCTTGGGATATAAAGCTAGCCTAAGTTCAACATACCCAATCTGGAAGTCTTCATAATCAGTTCAAGTCTAATCTTGTACTCAATAATTGCAGATTTATTGGCCCTATTAATGGCATACTTTGAAGGAGTTTGAGTCAGAACTTGCATGCTGTTAGCGTGAATATCGTGCATGCATTTTCTGTTGGGCGTCAATTTTCTTCACTTGAAATATCTTCGAAGATTCTCGGCCACGCTTTCAGGCTTGGTCTCAACTATGACTTCCGAGTGAAGTTTCTCCATGAAGCCGCAGTCTGAGACATAGAATGGTTCAGGGTAAGGTCTAGAGATAAACTTGAGGTTCAGACTGTACCCACTCCTCTCCTCCCACGCTGACGAATAGAATGTCATGTTGAAACTATTGATCCCGAGGCCGTGGTATCCCTCCAAGAGACCACTGATCCCTTAGCGCGCGCTGCGTAAGATAGAAAAGAGACCTTCACATAGGCGCGCTTATGGAAGGTATTCTGCTACGACTGAGTCTTGTTTAATAATGCTGACGAGGCCAAATAATGCCGTGATCAGAAGGCCTGAGGAGAGAAAGAATTGGCTAAGAAATATAGATGTACGATCTGCGGATACGTGTATGACCCAGACGTCGGCGATCCCGACGGAGGAATCAAAGCTGGGACTCCGTTCGAAGATCTACCGGATGATTGGATCTGCCCACTCTGTGGGGCTCCTAAAGATCAGTTTGAGTCCGCAGACTGATGCCGCCGCACCCTAACTAAAGAAGAATCTGAATGCAGCCTTCTACTGTGAGTCTCAATCTAATAGACTCTACATTCTTTTTGAAGTTGCCAAACGAGAGGGTTACCGAGAGATTAAGTCTCTTTATGAGAACTGCTGAAGAGGCGACAGAGCACGCGAGCGCACTATTCAATGTGCTGTATCCGCGGATAACCACAAGGGCGCGTTGAGGACGGCTCCTGAGACTAATGTGTCCAGAATAAGCGACCATAGCTGAGCAGGAAATATAGACTGCTGACGCAGCCGAACTTAGGCGGTTGACTGAGCAAAGGAGCATTTTGAGGCATTCGCCAAGACTGAGAGGAATTGTGCAGAGGCGTACAGAAAGAGTCTAGACAATCCTAGGGGTTTGGATGAGGCGGTCTCCCAATTCCAGAGTCTTCTGAACCTAAAACTCATATTTTCAATGCCCGTGAACTCATCGTGCTCGTAGTTTGCTAAGAAGGGGCAAACTTAAGTAGAGCTACAGATTTGTCTCTTCAATCCAGATACAGCACAGCGCAAATGTAAAAAAAATCTAGGTGAGATCACAGTCACTCAGTAGTTCCAAACGGTGTTGCTTTGATGTATGAAGTTAGATGGCATGGTAGAGCAGGCCAAGGGGTGATCACAGTCAGTCGACTCCTAGGTTTGGCTGCCATGGTAGAAGGAAAGCACATACAGGCCTTTCCCGAATTTGGACCGGAAAGGATAGGCGCCCCGATGACGGGTTTTACTAGAATCTCTGAAGAGCCGATTGAGATTCATAGTAAGATCTACAGTCCAGACGCCGTCATTGTTCTGGATCCAACCCTGTTCGCTTTTGTAGATGTCAGTGAGGGTTTGAAGAAAGACGGTAGCCTACTGGTTAACTCGACCAAACCTCCAAAGCAGATTCTGAATGAGCTTGGGCTTAGGGGTCCGTCATGTTTCTGTGTTGACGCGACAAACATCTCCCTCAAGATTCTGAAGAGCTCTAGAGGCTTTAACACGGTTCTGCTTGGAGCCCTCACAAAATCAACTAATGTAGTCTCAATGAACTCGATAAGGGAAGCTGTAAGGTCAAGATTCTCAGGAGAACTGCTTGAGAAGAACCTAGAGTTGTTGGAAAGCGGAAGTCGGGAGGTTGTTAGTGGTTGAGTCAGAAGGAGAGCCTGAGCGAGAAGATGAAGCTCAGCTGGAGGGAGATGCCTATCGGAGGGGTCATGTTTGAGCCAGGCTCAACTGTTGAGTACAAGACAGGCGACTGGAGGGTAGACAAGAAACCCCTCATAGACCAAGACAAATGCATAAGATGCTTCATTTGTTGGGTTGTCTGTCCCGACGTCTCCATCAAGAGGGTGCCTAAACCATACAAGAAATACGTCGAGAGCGTCGAGCTAGACTACTACCACTGCAAAGGCTGCGGCATATGCGCCACTGAGTGTCCGGTAGACGCCATTGAGATGGTGGAGGAATCGAAAGTTGTACCGTAAGAGAGGGAAATTTACAAGTGAGGGGATAATTCCCTATTCTGGGGAAGGAACAACCGTAACGATTGAAGGGCCGACGGTCTGCACCCAGATAGGTTGCGCATATACCGGTGACGAGGCTGTTGCTTATGCGGCGAAACAGTGTAAGGTCGATGTTGTAGCAGCCTATCCAATCACCCCCCAGACCATAATTGTGGAGAGGTTCAGCGACTACGTCGCAGACGGTGAAGTGGATACAAAGTATCTATACGCAGAGTCAGAACACTCAGCCATGTCAGCCTGCGCAGGGTCTAGTCTGGGTGGCGCGAGGGTGTTCACGGCAACTGCCAGTCAAGGTCTGGCCTTGATGCATGAGGTTCTCTATCTTGCCTCGGGCCTGAGATGCCCAATAGTCATGGCTGTAGTCAACAGAGCCCTCTCAGCACCAATCAATATACATGGAGACCACAGCGACATGATGGGCTCAAGAGACTGCGGCTGGATTCAGCTTTATGCTGAGAACGCCCAAGAATCTTACGACTTGACAATTCAAGCCTTCAAGATAGCTGAGGATAAGACTGTTCAACTCCCTGTAGCCGTCAATCTTGACGGCTTCACTGTTTCACACGCAACAGAGAGCATGAGGGCAATCGCTGACGAGGATGTTGACAGATTCCTTCCTCGTAGAAAAGCCGTCTTCAAGTTGGATCCGACATCACCGATATCTGTCGGTGGGATGGCGTTACCAGAGTATTATTATGAGATCAAGCGTCAGCAGGAGGAGGCTCTCCACCTGTCAAAGGATGTAGTCAACAGAGTCGGGAAGGAGTATGGAGAATTGACTGGGAGAAGATATGGCTTCATGGAGACTTATAGTCTCAAAGATGCTGACGCAGCAATAGTGTGCCTGGGAAGCACAAGTGGGACAGTCCGTTCAGTGGCAAAGCAGCTCAGGGCCAAGGGCAAGAGGGTTGGCTCCATCAAGCTTTGGCTTTACAGACCATTCCCGACAGAGGAGTTCCTCTCTGCGGTGGAGGGTTTGAAGGCATTGACCGTCATGGATAGGGCCATAAGCTTCGGCGCTCCCTACGGCGCGCTCTGCAGTGACGTCTCATCAACACTGCAGAATACCGGGAGTGAAATCAAGGTCCTCAACATGATATATGGACTTGGGGGGAGGGACACACCACCCTCAACGATTCAGCAGGCCTTCGAGGATACGCTTCAGGTTGCGAAGACTGGTGAGGTAAAAGAGAGAATCAAGTTTCTGGATGTGAGAGAATAATGGTAGCACTCAAAGATCTTTCGACAGATGAGCTGTACGCTCCAGGACATAGGCTCTGCGCGGGATGCGGCCCATCAATATCAGTTAGGATGGCGCTGAAAGCAACCAGAGGGCCAACAGTAGTCGTCAACGCAACAGGCTGCATAGAAGTCTCAACCACCATCTTCCCCTACACTGCCTGGAGGATCCCGTGGGTACACACCCTCTTCGAGAATGCAGCCGCGGTTGCAGGCGGTCTAGAGTACGCCTATGAAGCATTGGAGAAGCAAGGTGAAAGAAAGGGTAAGGTTGACATCGTCGCCTTGGGAGGAGATGGGGGTACATTCGACATAGGTATTCAAGCCCTCTCTGGAATGCTTGAGAGGGGTCACGATATAGTCTACCTCTGTTATGATAATGAGGCCTACATGAATACTGGAATACAACGTTCAGGAGCAACCCCGAGGGGGGCTGCGACAACGACGACTCCAGCTGGGAAGGTGATACCTGGAAAGAGGGGTAGGAAAAAGGATTTTGCAGCAATCTGCGCAGCACACGGAATAAGCTATACAGCAACAGCCTCGATAGGCTTCTTCAGCGACTACATCGACAAGATGAAGAAGGCGATAGAGGTGGATGGGCCCGCAGTAATACATGTCTTGACTCCGTGTCCTCTTGGTTGGCGTTCAAACCCAGCGGACACGATAAAGCTGGCCAAGATGGCTGTGCAGACAGGACTTTTCCCAATATATGAGATAGTTGATGGAAGATACAAGCTGAGCCTCAAGCCTGGCAAGCTCGTGCCTATTGAAGAGTACTTTAAGCTGCAGGGAAGATTCAGCCACCTCTTGAAACCTGAATTCAAAGATGAACTTGAGGCGATAAAGAGGGAGGTTGAGGACAACTATAGAAGAATCCTGAGTCTTGCAGGTGAGCAGGTTGCTTGACCTCTGCAGGCCACCAGACATGTTAAATAGCACATGAAAGATCCTAGGAGACCTCAACTGTCAGGATCGTGATTCGAGTTTGGGATTGATCAATTGGAGTCGCGCATCAAGCCCCTGGTTGGTCCATCTCAACACAGGCGGCTGCAACGCGTGCGATATAGAAGTTCTTGCTACACTCGACCCCCGTTTCGACATAGAGCGTTTCGGAGCCCTCCTAAAGGGCAGTCCGCGACATGCAGACATCCTAGTAGTCACAGGTCCAGTGAACAGGCAGGTAAGAGACCGGTTGGTCAGGGTCTATGAGCAGATGGCTGAGCCCAAATTTGTCGTCTCAATCGGAAACTGCTGCAACAGCGGAGGAGTATACAGGGGATGTTATAATGTCTATCCTGGACTTGACACAGTCATACCTGTCGACGCTTACGTCTACGGTTGTCCTCCAAAGCCAGAAGCTATCTTGCAGGCTGTAGCTGCCCTACAAGCAAAAATCAGAGGTGGGTAAACTTCATGTCTTCAGGAGCTGAAGAGTCCATCGCGAGTGAGATGAAGAATCTGCTCGGTGAGCTTCTTGAGGTTAAGATACCGAGACCCAGAAGGCTCCACATAAAAGTGAAACCTGAAGATTACAAGCGAGCCGCCAAACATCTAGTTGAGAGTATAGGTTTGAACCATGTTTCAACAATCACAGCTGCAGACACAGGTAAAGAGATGGATGTGATGACCTTCCTCTTCGGAAGGGGTGTGGAGGTTATGTTGAAGGCGGCTGTTCCAAAGACAGACCCCAAGATCCCGACGCTCACGGACATAGTTCCAGGAGTAATGTTCTATGAACGTGAGATTCACGACCTCTTCGGCATAGTGTTTGATGGACACCCAAACCTTGAGAGGTTCATCCTTCCAGAGGATTGGCCTGAAGGTGAATATCCCCTAAGGAAAGAGTATAAGGTTACGAGGCTGAAAGGCCCCCGCGAGGTGGACTGACAGATGTCTGTAACAACGTTCAAGGTTCCGGTTGGCCCCCAACACCCAGCCTTGAAGGAGCCTGAGAACTTCACATTCACTGTTGAGGGTGAAAGCATAGTCAAGGCTGAGGTAAGAGTGGGATATGCCCACAAGGGCATAGAGAAGCTTATGGAATCGAAGACCTACCTCCAGAACATACCCTTAGTCGAGAGGATATGTGGAATATGCAATACTGCACACACAATCTGCTACACACAGAACGTCGAGTATCTTTATGATAAGGCACCACCACGTAGAGCCGAGTACCTGAGAGTCCTAATAGAGGAGCTGAACAGGATCCACAGCCACCTACTCTGGCTTGGAGTAGTAGGCCACGAGGTTGGTTTCGACACCCTATTCATGTATGTGTGGCGCGACCGTGAAATCATTCTAGACCTGATCGAGGCCCTGACCGGGAACAGGGTCTCCATGTCCTTCACAACAATAGGAGGAACCAGAAGAGACATCTCCCCCCAGATTGAAAGCAAGATGCGTAAAGGCATGGACATCCTGGAGGAACGTACAGAATACTACAAGCGGACCGTTCCGGTTGACCCAACCATACTGGCAAGGTCGAAGGAGGTCGGCATACTCACTCCTGAGGAGGCTGTTCAACTCTGTGCCGTGGGGCCTATGCGGAGGGCCTCAACACTAAGGGATGACGTTAGAAGCGACGACCCCTACGCAGCCCACGACGAGGTTCCCTTCAACGTCATCAGCTATGACACGTGCGACTTCTACGCCAGGATAATGGTCAGGGTTGACGAGACCTTGGAGGCGATCAACCAGGTGAGGTACTGCCTTGACCACATGCCCACGGGACCAATAAGGATCAGGCTTCCAAACACACCCCCCATCGCTGAGGCCGTCAGCAAAGTCGAGGCGCCCAGGGGTGAAGATATGCATTATGTGAGGTCAAACGGGACGGACAAACCCGCCAGATACAAGGTTCGAGCACCAACATTGGCGAATCTTGCCCCCCTCCTCCAGACCATGACCTCAAGGGGGAAGTATGAAGTCAACGTCGCCGATATTCCGGTTCTGCTCGCAGGGATAGACCCTTGCATGTGCTGTATGGACCGCTCGGTTAGGTTCGTTGAACCCTCCAAAGGTAAGACTTGGGTTTGGACGATGGAGCAGTTGAAGAAGTATACAAGAAAGTCGGTCAGGAGGCCTTTGAGCGGAAATGTCGCTGGCCGCTGAACTCTTCAGAAACCTCGTGAAGGGCAGAGCAACCATCCTCTACCCATTCAAGGATAGGGAGAAGGTTCACGTCCCAGAAGGATTAAGGGGCAAGCTGGCCTACTACAGGGAACGCTGCATCGGATGCAGTATGTGCTTTAGGGTATGCCCCTCAGAGACTGTTGAGATGATCGAGGACGCACGCGGCAAGAGACCGAGATTCTACCTCGACCGCTGCACCCACTGCCAGCAGTGTGAAGACGTCTGCCCAACAAAGGCTATAGAGCTCACAAAGCAGTTCGAGAATCTCGGGTTCAACCGTAAAGAGATGATCTTGGAATAGACCACCTTAACTCCAGGCCTCTCTTCGGCAACTTCAAAGCGCAACTATAGAAACCTCATCTGTTCGACCTGGCAGATCGGGATGTTCAATCCCAACCAAGGTTTCTTGTCAAGAACCCAACTGTAATACGCATCTCCTGCAATGAAGATCTTGTGCGTGTCGAGTTCGACGATGAATCTCGCGAGTCTAGTTGCATTATGGAGATTATCCGTCAAACGACATATATGTCACATCGATGTCTGGGTTCATAGGTAAGAGATGGAGAGAGGCGTCCCCGCAATCAGTGTTGGCATCTTGCTAATTCTTGCAGCCGCAGGTGTTGCTGTGGGTCTGCCTGAGCCCAAACTCGTAACCAGCATCACAAAGAACGATGTGTATTCGCTGGGTGAGATAACAAAGCAGAATTGGTATGGCCTCGGCTACCTCAAGTCTGGCGACTTCATCAGAGGTGAGCTGAAGGTAGACGAGTACCATGCAGGAGGATATCTGAACCTGTCAGTGGACCTCTACAGTGGGGAAATAACGGTCGCCTCGAAGCTGGAGACATATGGCCGAATAACTGGAGTCGGCACGGTTGGCTTCAAGTATGATGTTGCTTCCGACGGTAGCTACTGGCTTGTGGTCTATGGGGAGATGGGTGGAGGAGCTAAGTATGACTTGGCTGTCCAGTCGTTCGATGGACCGCAACCTTCGAGGTTATCATATGTTGTTCTTGGCGCGGGTACAGTTGTTACTCTGGTTGGTGTCTATCTGTATCTGAAAGAATCCTTGAGGAGAAGACGTCGATTGATTGAAGAGATGTTGGGGGTCTAGTCTTCAAGCCATGGCAAGCGTCACTTTGAAGCATATCTCCAAGAGCTACGGGACGGTTAGGGCTCTGGATGACGTGAGTCTCTCAGTGGGGGATGGCGAGTTCCTCACACTGCTTGGGCCCTCAGGGTGTGGTAAGACGACGACGTTAAGGATCGTCGCTGGACTGGAGACGCCGACTTCTGGTGAAGTATACATCAATGATCAGCCTGTGAACGGGTTGCCTCCACGGGAGCGGGATGTGGCCTTCGTATTCCAGAGCTTCGCTCTCTACCCTCATATGACTGTGTACGAGAACATCTGGTTTCCACTCAAGATTCGTGGTGAATCGCTAATGGGGAGAATAGCCAGAACCAAGGAGGTTGCGAAGTTGCTTGGAATAGAGGGGTTGCTGAAGAGAAGGCCCAGGGAACTCAGCGGAGGCGAGCAGCAACGTGTTGCTTTGGCGCGAGCCATCATAAGGAAACCTAAAGTCTTCTTGATGGATGAACCCCTCTCAAACCTCGACGCTAAACTGAGAGTGCAGATGCGGGTTGAACTTGTGAGGCTGCAGAAGGAGCTGGTGACCACATTGATCTATGTCACACACGACCAGGTCGAGGCCATGGCCATGGCTGAGAGAATCGCCGTGATGAACGCCGGAAAGATACTTCAGGTCGACGTACCCCAGAAGGTCTACAATGACCCTCAAGATACCTTCGTCGCAGGCTTCGTTGGAAGCCCACCAATGAACCTCATCAACGCCTCTTACATCAGAAGGGAGGGCGCCGTATGTCTCGACACTGGTTACTTCAAGTTGGATATTTCCCCACTGGCGGGCGCAATTGAAGAAGGGGCGTCTTCTTCAGAGCTCATTCTGGGGGTCAGGCCTGAGGATGTCAAGGTCCTTCCAGAACCCCCTTTGGAAGAGAGTATTTGCGGCGAGGTCTACGCCGTGGAGTCTTTGGGGTCGGAAGTCATAGTCTCCGTCAAGTTGGGAGACTTCTTGATCAAGGCGAAACAGAGTCCAGACTTTAAATCCTCAATGAGAGATAGGGTGTACCTCATCCTTGACAAGAAGAAGATTCATCTCTTCGATAGGAAGAGTGCGAAACTCATAGTCTAGGTCGGCTCCTCGGTGGATGGGAAGTCTTCTATAGATAAGGTCCGAAGGTCGAGGTTCCAACCATACTTCTTCATTCTTCCAGCGGTGGTTACTGTTCTGCTGGTCGAGGTCTATCCTCTCCTCTATACTCTCTACCTCAGTTTCACATCGCTTGGAATGCGTTCCCTTCAGGCCCAATTCATCGGGTTGGCGAACTATGGTAGGTTGCTCGGCGACAGAGAGTTCTGGGCTTCAATGCAGCTTTCCGTGATATTCGTGGTCTGCGCTATCTCCCTTGAGTTTCTCTTAGGAATACTTCTGGCTCTGAGTTTGAACACTAGGCTCAAGGGTAGGGTTTTCTTTGAGTCAATCCTTTTGATACCGATAGCTACCGCGCCTATAGCTGTAGGCATCCTCTTTGCTCCTTTAGGTTTCTTCGACGACTTCAATATTGCCTTGAGCCGTCTGGGCCTACCTCTAATAGACCTGCTGGAGCCTAAAACCATGATGACTGTTATGATACTTGCCGACGCGTGGGAGTGGACACCTTTCATTATGCTCGTGATGCTCAGCGCCCTACAGTCCATTCCGCGTGATGTTTTGGAGTCGGCTGAGGTCTTCGGCGCCTCAGACTTCCAGAAGCTGAGGCTCATCGTCTTACCCATGCTTCTTAGGTCGCCAGTAACCGCTTTCCTCTTAATGATCAGGATCATAGACGCCTTCAAGATGTTCGAGATATCCTTCAGCCTCTCAAGCTGGGTAGGCCTGAGGGGTCTGCAGTTTGCCATTGACACGGTCACTATGTACATGTACAAACTCACCTTCAACCCTGTCTATGGCTGGCCGATGGGTTACGTCGCATCGATCTCCATCATACTACTGCTGGTCAGCATCACAGTGGCGGCGATAGCATTCAAAGCTGCAAGAAGGGTCTGGTGGATAGAATGAGTCTTGCACAGGAGCTTCTGAAGGGTGCTGCAGTAAGAGCAAAGTACCTCATACTGGGCTTGGCCTCGGCCGCCATTCTCTATCCAGTAACGATAATGGTGCTAGAATCTTTCGACATAGACCTCGGCTGGATCTTTGCATACGACCCGAGCCACCCTCCACCAACCTACCTCAACCCTACCTTGAGGATCTATGAGTTGGCTTTGGGGTGGCGGGGATTTCCGTGGCTGATGTGGAACAGCTCACTGGTAGCTCTTTTCACAATCGCAATCTCAATGTTGGTTGGTGTCCCGGCAGGATACGGCTTCTCAAGGTTCAGGTTCAGGGGCCGCGACTCACTGGGCTTTGCAGTATTTGCACTCAGGATGATACCGCCCTTCGCCGTTCTTGTTCCATTCTACATAGTCTATAATCGTGTTGGGCTCTATGATACGCATCTAGGGCTATCCCTAACGTATGTCGTATTGAATCTCCCAATAGTCGTCTGGTTGATGAGGGGTTTCTTCTCCGATATTCCAAGAGACCTCCAGGATGCGGCTGAAGTTGACGGCTGCACAAGCTGGCAGCTCTTGAAGGAGATAGCAGTTCCCCTGGTTGTTCCGGGGCTTGTCTCGACCGCTCTGCTTGTCTTTTTCTTATGCTGGAACGAGTATCTCTTCGCCCTGATACTTACAGGAGCCGTAAAGACAATCTCTAGAGGTATATGGGAAGGGATGAGTGAGGCTGAGGAGACCGCTATACCATATGTTGCAGATTGGGACGAGATAGCGGTTGGAGGAACCTTGGGCATAATCCCGAGTCTGATACTGGCTCTGGTCATCAAGAGATATCTCGTTAGGGGACTGACCCTTTCAGTTGCTAGGTAACCTTGTCGGCCGAGCCCCGAGCAGGCAATTCATGGAGAGTGTAGAATCAGTGGCAAGGTCAGTTGGAGGTGTTCTGAGCGTCCATGATTTGAGGGCCGAGTATGTAGGGCCCGTTGTTGTTCACACGGGTTTCCACATAGAAGTGGCCAGAGGCACACCGATTGAAGAAGCTGACAGGATAGCGGAAGAGGTTGGAGAAAGAGTTTCCCGGGAGACGGGTTGTTAACACTGTGTGATTCACGTCGATCCAGCAAACAGCATAATTGAACAGAATGTTGAGAGTTGAGATGTGCATACGGATGAGTCTCAACCTATTAGGAAAGGTTGCCTAACTTTTTCTGTTATGCAGTACTATGGCGCCTACCACTATAGCAGCAGCAATTGACGACAGTATTAGTAAAGCAAACGGATCAGGTTGAGTCTGTCCGGCTGTAGCCTCGGATGGTTGTTCACTCAGGTAGGTTTTTGCTTGCTGAAAGTGAGCCAGAGCAGCAATGTAGTCCCCCTCATAGTATGATGACTCACCTGCATAGAATTCTTCGTTTGCCTTGCGGAAGTATTCGGAGTCTGGTTTCAGGAGATATTCAAAGTAGCTCTTCAAAGGCAAGGTTCCCTCAGACATAGCGTAGCCTGTTGAGAACGACCTATTGATCGCTCCGGTGTGGATACGCTTCAGTTCAGCGTCAAGCTCCTTGTAGAGTATGTCACTCTGCATATGCTCTGGGGTTCCAACCTCAAAGTCTCCTGCTGAGTGCTCATAGGTTCTGGTTGAGCCGACTCCACCGTCTATTTCTGAGTATTCAACTTTGACATCGTAAAAGTGGTATCCCAGTGGAGCGTCCTTGGGAACTTGGAATTCAACATAAGCTTGGTATATATCATCTGGGCCAGTGAGGGTTTTCGGAAGTGAACTGAGGCTCTCAATATATTTGTCTTCAGGGGCCCAGTCAAAATGCAGCCTAACCTTTTCCAGCCGCAGCGTGCCACTAGAGTTCGTTGTGGGTTTGATGGTTATGAGGGCTTTGCCTATGCTTTCTTGAGTTACACTGCTCTCAAACTTCACATCCACATCCAAACGCCTGTCCAGTGAGAGCAGCCAGATATCGAAGTTGCCAGCCCTATCTGATTCGAAGACAATCTTCCTTCCATCAGGACTCCAGAACGGATAGATATCTTGATAAGAATTCTTGGTCAACCTTGTTCTGTTGCTTCCGTCAACATTAATCATCCATATGTCGGGCTGACCTTCTGCTGCTAGAGACCAGTAGACAATCTTCCTTCCATCTGGACTGAATCTTGGGGCTCTGTCACCCTCACCGTCCCACGTCAGCCTTGTCTGGTTGGTACCGTCGTCATTCATGACCCAGAGACCATAGTTGGGCGAGCGTAGAGAGATGCAAGCCATCTTCTTACCGTCAGGACTGACGCTGCGGACGTTCTCATGCAGACGAGGCGTCAGATTCCTTTCGTAGCCAGTATCAACATTCACCATGAATATCTCGACAAAGGCTACATCATCAGGGATGCTAGGGAAGGTTCTTGGGGGAAGTGGGAAGGTCGTCACCTGATAATATAGTCTTTCGCCGTCAGGGTGCCAGGTGACTCGGGTCTCAACGAAACGCTCAGCCGGGTGACCTGTAGTCAATTGTTTCTTTCCACTTCCATCCGTGTTTATGATGTATACTTCCATGTTTCCTGTCTGGTTTGCTGTGTAGGCTATTCTGTCTCCTCTGGGACTCCACGTTGGCGGCCCCTTGAAGGTGCCGTCCGTTGTGAGCTTGGCCTTTGAGGTTCCGTCAGACCTCATCCTCCAAATATCACATGTTCCTGTTGTTAGGTTGTATGACCAGTAGGCTATCTCCTGGCCGTCTGGACTCCAAGAGGGCCAGCCGCTGATCACATCAGCAGAGGTCAACTGTTTCTTGTTGCTTCCATCATCATTCATTATCCAGATCGTCCAGTTGCCAAGACGATTTGTAGCCCAGACTATCCTGTTCTCCTTGGGACTGTAGACCGTGCCCACATCTCTTCCATGGTCATATGTGAGCCTCCTTAGTCCAGGCTCCATCTCTGTGACTCCGACAGGCTTCGCTGGTTGATGAGTCAACTTCTCAGGAGGGAGAGGATACGGAATACTATGACAGCTTGCGCAGAAAGGACCTTTACCATAAGCGTCAAGAGTCCTCTGGAGCGAAACAACCCTTACACTACTGTAGACTCCAAAGCGCTGTTGCGCCAGGGTGTTTATTGGTACAACTAGGAGGACAAGCGAAAAGATTACGAAAAGTATTCTTGCCTTGCTCACGTTCAGCAGACTTGTGAACATTTGTGTTTCTGGTACTGAGATGCGAATAATAAACATATCCCGAAAATGTAGGGGATTTCTGCGTGAACTTAGCGGAATAGACCATGTCGCGCGGTCATCAAGAGTTAATCCAATAGCTCATACGTTCTCAGTTGGAGCCTCCTAAACAGCTCCCCCAGTTCAGAAGCTTGGTCTTGATGTTCTAGCTTCTCATTCCTCAAACACCTTATAGTGCTAAGGGCTTGTCACATTCTGGCTTTCCCTGAGTAATTTGCCCACAATCAAGACTGCTGGATATGTGAGATCCTCCTCAGTCTTGGCGTGAAGCTTCAGCTTTCTGGCGAACTCAACTACGGCATACTTCTTGGCTTGCTTTCCAGCTTTCTCAAGTTCATTGAGCGCCTTCACGATTTCTTCATGCTCTTGAAGCATCTTCTCATATTCAAGTTTGAACTTGCCAGCCAACTCTGAGGCCTTAGGAAAGTCTGGGGAAGCCTTGTCTTCTGCCAACTCCTTTGCCACACCTATCACTGGCAGCGCCAGTTCATTCTCTCTTTCGAAGTGTGGATGGAGAACTTGTGCAACTTGCTTGGCTGCCTTGCTGACCTTGCCCGGTATCCTTTGTGGCCTTTAGGAGTTCCTGATGAATCTCTTCATGCTCCTCCTCCATAGCGTTGGGAATTCCCAGAGGCATATCGTTTCACAAAATTGATTTCAGAAATATAGTTCACTTAACTTTTTCTCTAGCGTACCCAACAAGATGTCTTGTAGTAATCAAGACAACAACTGAAAAACTCAGGAGTCATGACTTTGGCTTTTGGTGTTGGATTATGTGTTGAATCTCATTTAGGGCTTCATCGATTGTAAGGGGCTTAGTTCCTGGGGGGACTATGCTTTTTTCAGCCATAAGTTGGAAGAGCCTAAGAATGGGCGGTGGTTCAAGTTTAGCTTCACGCATCAAATTAAGTTTAGAAAAGACTTCTCTGACAGGACCTTCCGCCACAATCCGCCCCTTATTCAGGATGAATGTTTTGTCCACGACTTGAGGAACCAAGTCCACGTCGTGTGTAGCTACGATTAGTGTCGGGTTTCGCCGCTTACCTAGGTTCTTGATAAGTTCAATCAGTTCCTCACGGCTCTTTGGATCGAGATTTGCCGTCGGTTCATCTATGAGCAGTACTTTAGGCTGCATGGAGAGGACGCTTGCTATAGCCACTTTCTTCTTCTCGCCCTCACTGAGGTGGTGGGGCAGTCTTCTCTCGTAACCTTCGAGGCCGACCTGCCTGAGCGCGTCCTCTGTCCTCGAGTTCACTTCCTCTTCGGTCAGCCCCAGATTCAGGGGTCCATATGCAACGTCTTCGAAGACTGTGTTGCAGAAGAGTTGGTCGTCCGGGTTCTGGAATGTCAATCCGACGTTTCTTCTGATCTCTCGAATGTTCTTGTTGTTGACTGGCAGGTCAAGGATTTTTACCTCTCCTCTTGAGGATGTGAGGATGCCGGCCATGTGCATGAGCAGGGTTGATTTGCCAGCGCCGTTAGGACCTAGGATCGCGACCTTCTCCCCCCTCATGACTCTTAGACTGACGCCGTCCAGCGCAACGAGTCCATCTGGATAAGCATACGTCACATCTTTCAATTCAACAGCGACTTCACTCACTTCTATCAACCAACCAGACGCAGAAGCTCTATTGATGAGATGACCACACATATCGAGAATGATGCGGTCAAGAAGAGCCAGTCCCCAGTCTTGATCTTCAGTTCATTCCGCATTCTGGTTTCCGGGGTAAATCCTCTGGCCAGCATCGCCAGGTATACCCTCTCACCCTTCTCATAGGCTCGCACGAAGAGTGTTGCAAACATGTTTGCGAGGGACCTTAAGTTTCGTATCCTCGATTCTCTGGCAGCCGTTCGGCTCTCCTTAGCTAGGATCATTCTGTAGGCTTCATCTATGAATAGGAAGATGAACCTGTAGGTGATGGCTATCATAGTCACGAAGAGCTTTGGGAATCTGAGCCTATCCATTGAGTGGATGATCTGAGAGAATCTTGTTGTCAAGACTAGGAGATTTAGCGTTGCGACACAGATCCATATTCTAAAAGTGAAGACTGTAGCCTTCAGGAACCCTTCGATGGTTGGTTGAATGAGAACTGGTCCAATCATGATCTGAGCAAGCACTGTCCCCGGTGTCATGAAGAGCAGAGGTGAAGCAATCAAGGCTGCAAAGACTGGAATGAAGAGGGTCGCTCTCTTCAGGAAATATCCCAAGGGGATCTTCGAGAAGATGCAGAGTATGATGACTACCACGAACAGAATCAAGAGTGGATAGATTGTCTTCGCCGCTATTGCAGACAGTATAAGCGCTACTAGGGAAAGGAGTTTGACAGAAGGGTTGATTTCTTGGAGAATCCCCTTCGTCCCGGTGAACCTCTCGAAATACATTATGTCCTCGAATGTCTTCAGAAAATCTCCTAACAAGGATCTATCTTGGACCCCCAGTCTTTTTTCTTGTTCTCAACCCCTCCCCAACAATCAGGGTTACTCCCAAGACAAACAGCGTGAAGCCTACTCCTAAGACGAGATTTATCAGGATATTCCCCTCGTAGCCGGGAATCTCGTAGTCTGGTATGGGTGGATTCCAAACAGGTAATTCTCCGATGCCTAGGCGGCCGGCCACCCTATCTAGCGTCTCCTCAGAGTGACAAAGCCAGAGAGTCCCAACGGCAACGAAGATGACGGAGACGATGACCCCAGTCAATATTACATTTCGATCCCTATTCACCTTATACCCCCTTCAGTCTCTCCTCCTAGCCTCAGGTTCTCTCCAGCTAGTTTTATTGTGAATCTTGATTGTCGAAGAAGGTCAGGCCTCGTCTTCAGGAGGATCCTGATGACTCCGGTTGTGACTATGCCTTCGCCGACCCCTATGAACGAGTGGTGGATGCCCATCGCGGTGACGGCGATGGGTGCTGCGTAGGGAAAGATTGTTGAGAGCCCGAGTTCCAGCCCAGCAAAGACGGCTGCCAAGAGATCTCCTACGAAAGCTCCAGTGAACCCCGCTACTAACAGGGCTTTTGGACTCTTCCAAGTCGTCATAACGGCTGAGAAGATGATGTAGGGGGTAAAGACGCCGACTACACCCATATTCCATACGTTTGCGCCGAATGTTGTGATTCCGCCGTCGCCGAAGAATAGTGCCTGGATTAGGAGGATTATCGTCATCGAGACCATTCCGGCGTACGGTCCCAAAGTCACAGCTACTATGGGGCCGCCTAGGAGGTGGGCTGTTGTGCCCCCAATTACGGGGTAGTTCATCATTTGGGCCGCGAAGAACATGGCTGTCAATGTGGCCATCAGTGGGATCTGTCTATCGGTCAGGCTCTCCCTAGCCTTTCTGAAGGAGAGTATCCAGAAGAGGACTGAGCCGGCGTAGGTTACGGCGCAGACAGAGTAGTCTAGGAAGCCGTCTGGGATGTGCATCTAGGGTCTCCGATAATACTTTCTTTGCAAACAGTAACATCATGATAGATATTAAAGCTTTCTTGGAAGTAAACATCTTACGGGAGATTGATTTGGCGTCTGAAGGTGTTTGCAGATTCAGCGTCTCCGCTCCTCGAAGCCTCGTGGAGGAATTCGACGTCACCATCAAAAGGATAGGTTACGACAGATCGAAGGCTATTCAGGCCGCGATGCGCAGCTTCCTCAATGACTACAAGTGGACTCACGAGGCCAAAGGAACAGTTGCAGGAGGACTCATAACAATATATGACCACGAGGTCAAAGGTCTAGAAGAGGACCTGACCGATATTCAACACAGTTACCAGAGCATAATCAGCTCAACCACCCATGTTCACCTTGATGAACGTCACTGCCTCGAGATCACGCCTGTCAAAGGCGACGCCAGACTTGCAAAGAAGCTGTCTGAAGAGATCATGAGTAAGCGAGGAGTCAGACAAAGCAAATTGGTAGCGATAATGCTGTCGACCTGAACATAATAGTCAATTTTGCACATACTCACTAACGTTTCAAGTTACGATGGCCTCAACCGGTTCCACACAAAGCTATTTAAAACAGTCCAATCACTCCTAAATTCATGAAATCTCAGAAGATCCTAGAACGCGCTAAGAAAGACGGTGTAGAATTCATAAGCCTACAGTTTACTGACTTACTTGGAGTCACAAAAGAAGTCGTCATACCTGCAAAAGAGTTGGAAGACGCACTGGCATATGGCGTTTGGTTCGACGGATCTTCAATTGAAGGATTCGCAAGAATACAGGAAAGCGACCTCTTCCTGAAACCCGATCAGTCAACGTATTCTGTGGTTCCGTGGCTAACGGAAAACGGCAAGACGGCAAGGCTGATCTGCGATATTCACATGCCAGACGGGGAACCGTTCGAGGGCGACCCTAGATTCATCCTAAAGAGGTTGGTTGCTGAAGCAGCTGAGATGGGATTTCAATATAACGTTGGACCTGAACCAGAGTTCTATCTATTCAAGAGGGATGATTCAGCCAAGAAGTCTCCAATAGACTATGGAAGTTACTTTGACCTATCTTCTCATGAAGGATATAAAATAGCGAAGGAGATAGCCACGGCGCTCGAATATTTTAGTATCAGCGTCGAGACATCGCATCATGAAGTCGGTAAAGGGCAATATGAAATAGATTTCAATTATGGCCCGGCTCTGCAAATTGCAGACAAGCTGCTTACACTAAAATATGCGGTGAAGAAGATTGCGCAGATGCATGTTTTCTGTGCAACGTTTATGCCAAAACCAGTGATGGGCGACGCCGGTTCTGGCATGCACATTCACCAGAGTCTGTTTGACACCAGAGCAGGAAGGAATGCTTTCTATGATGAGAATGACAGATACAGGTTGTCGAAGGTTGCTTACAACTTCATTGCCGGCCAAATGAAGCATATCAAAGCGATGTGTGCAATTCTATGTCCGACCGTGAATTCCTACAAGAGGTTGGTTTCGGGATTCGAGTCGCCTGTATACGTTACTTGGGCCAGCATGAACCGGTCAGCGCTCATAAGGGTTCCTAAGTGGTTCGGGCAAAGACCTGAATCCGCAAGGGTTGAGTTGAGGTGTCCGGATCCCACTTGTAATCCATACCTAGCATTTGCTGTTATGCTCAAGGCAGGTTTAGACGCCATTAAGAGTGACTTGATGCCTCCTGAGCCTGTTGAAGAGAATGTGTATCAGTTTGACGATGAAAGTCTGACAGAGAAGAATATTGATATTCTGCCAACATCTTTGCAGGAAGCATTGAATAATCTAAAGACTGATAAGCTTGTTCAAGAGGTTCTTGGAAATCATCTATTTGAAAGATATGTTGCTATAAAGACCAGAGAATGGAATGAGTTCAAGATGCAAGTCACATCTTGGGAAATAGAGAAATATCTGGATATTTACTGATTTTCTCGATAGTGCGGTTAATCGAGATCTCTAGTAGGTTCTCACTTTCACGATCGGAATATTGTCTGCAAGTATTGTTTTGCGCGCTCTTCAAGATTCATTATTTGCGGTTGAGTGAAGTGTCCGCGCATGCGCGGTGTAGGGCGACAATGGTCTGGTCGCCCCCCCACTCAACTGTCGCAACGACTTGAGTCTCGACGATCCGTTGTGTGTGTCCTAGCAGTTCATTAACTTTTATTGTCTGTCGCTCAGGAGACTAACATTCTGGGAACCAATAGGTCAATGGTGTAACTTGGTCCACTAAGGCACCAAAAGAGATGAGATCATGAGTTCAAATGATGGTGCTCTCTTTAGGGTTAACCCGTCCACTGGTGCTCAGACGTTACTGTCAGACTTTGGTGTTGGAACCCCAGCTGGAGCACTCCTACGCGGTGTTGCTGTTGTGCCGGAGCAGCCAACACCAACACCCACACCCACACCAAAACCTGTCGGCGGCGTTGTAGTACCGACAAGCAAGCTTGAGATAGCGGCACCATTCGCAGCACTGGCAGGACTAATCATAGCCGTATCAGCGGTTGTAGTGGTTAAGCGAAGAAGAGACTAACCAAAACATCCTTTCTCTTTTTTCGTAACTTCCTAGCATACTTTATCTTACATCATTTTGGCGAGCGTAGCGAGCAGTATATGTGTGTGTGGTCCCTTGGTGAGAGCATGTGAATTTGAACCGTTAGGTTCCGTTGTTTCTTGGTGTGTGTGCTCACCAAGGGTCCACCACCAGAGAAATCTGTTCATGTCAGGGGAAGAATCCCCTAAAACCCCTCTTCACCAAACTGATTGCTCACTATGCTCAGCAATGCTGCAATGACCGCCGACAGAATCCAACCTAGTTAACCAACCTGTTCATATCCAAGCCCTACCGCCCTCTTCAGCCATTGTTGATCGTTTCAGATTCATCAAAGATAAACGGTTCGTTCGTAAATGACGATTTTCCAGCTCCGGAGTTCAGGTCTCTGCTCCTTGGAGGATTGATTTTGCAAGAACTTGGAATAATTCTAAGCTGTTGCAGGCCGTTTCTGAAGGGTTTCTCTAATCTTCTTGATCTCCTCTAGGATCTGAAGACTGAAGTTCTCGAATGTTGAGGCCTCGATTCCAGCTTCTACAGCCATAGGTCTCAAGTGTCTGACCCTGTTCATGACAAGGTTTTTGATCTCTTCGAAGTTCTTGGTCCCCAGTATGACTGCCTCAGCGATCTTGGTGCTTCCACTTCCTCCTCCACTCGAAAACCCAGCCGTCTGTATGGAGATCTTTCCAAGCCCGAAATGTCGAGATAATGGTCCTTGAATAACATCAAGGTTCGTGACTCGGTTGTAGGGGACTATGCTCTTATGCTTCCACCAAACACCCTTCTCAACGATTATGTCGCTTTCAGTCAGAAGATATGTCAGAGACGCATGGAACTTCGGAATCCAGAAACACACGAAAACCACAACAGCCACTAGTGGCGGGAACAGACTCGATATGACATACGTGGTAACGATTGGTGACAGGCTTAGTGCCAGAATACCTACGGGAATAGCCCATGAAAGGTAGAAGATGATGCATGCCAGTGCCAAGTAGGTGTAGTAGAGCTTCTTCAAGTCATCATGCGGTTTGAAAGATTCATTCATGAAATCGAACCTTCCTCAGTATTTACGTTGTTTGCGCCCTTCTAAATGGTCCGGTTTCGAGGAGCCGCACCAAAAGATACACATAGGCAAGTAGCTATCAGAATGCCTGTCGAAGAAGTAGGAATAGAAATACAATAACACCTGCTGTGAGTTCTGCAAACATGACCTTCTCTCGCTTTGCAGTCAGCGGTTTGTGATTCTGTTCTTCTAAAGCAACTCCAATAGAGATGCCCACACCGGCTCCAACAGCGATCCCAATAGGAATAGAACCGATTACAATCCCATATGGAATAGCGAGTGCTATACCGACCACCGTTCCTATCAGGTAGCCAGCACCTCTTGGCAATTTACGGCTATGGATGTTTTCCTTCATTCATCTCCACTTCCGTTATTTGCACTGAGATATTCCTTAAAGGCTTTCTTACAACTTGTGAGTGTATCCATTGGTGAGCACACACAACATCTAATGTGGCTCGTTTCGCTCGCCAGAAGAAGACTAAGGTAAGAAAGTCAACAATAAAACAGCAACATTACCTGTTAAGTTAGCTGGCAGAGGTAATATTACCTAGATAAACTGCTGGCAACCAGCCAGTTTAACAGCATAGCCAGGCTGTATACAACTATAGTTTAACAGCTAGGGTTATGCTCACGGCATAAACCACGAACACAACCAGCTGTATCAACTATTTGTATAACTAACTAGCTAAGCGACTGACGGTTACATGTTAAACTACATATGTAAAAACGCGCGCCAACTTGGAAATTGAAAAATAGATATCCTAGGATATGAGCGAATCAGCGCTAGACCTCGTTTGATTGATTATGCATCCATCACGTTCAAGTCTAACTTGAAGAATGCCAGAATACTTCACAACTCGACAGTTCTGAACCCGAATACTATCGCCAGGCTCTATTTGAGTATCTACGTTCCTTGCTCGATACCTGACAAAGGTCCGTCCCGATCCATCGTCCAAAACTATCATGAAACCATTCATGTCGATAATCTTCCCTTGCAGGTTCAACTTTCTCATACCAATACTGATATCGCTTATTTTCATTTCCGTTTCACCAACTCTGGAACTTCCTTGATGGTGTTGCCACCGATTTCTTGTATTCTCTCAAAGTTGGAGAGTTGCTCGGGAGAAACCAAGGTTATGGCGACCCCTTTCTTCCCAGCTCTCCCGGTCCTACCGATTCTGTGGAAGTAATTGTAGGGATCGTCAGGGACATCAAAATTGATGATGTGAGTTATCCCCTCGATATCCAATCCTCTGCCGGCTAAGTCCGTCGCGACCAGTATTCGACGTCGACCGTTCGCAAATTCATCCATGGCCCAGTCACGCTGATTTTGGGAGAGATCCCCATTTATGACCACCGAAGATAAGCCCTTAGAACGTAGTGTGTCATTTACCCAGAATGAGTCTCGCTTAGTCCGACAGAACAATATGGCGCGATCTATTCTCTCGCGACGTAGAAGTTTCAGAAGCGACTTGATCTTCGTTCTCGAGTCTGTAACGAGGAAGTACTGGTCAATCTCCTTGACATTGAGATCGTCGGATTCGATCAGGACCTCACGAGGATTCTTCATGTAGCGCCGGGCGAGTTTCAGTACACTATCGGGAATAGTGGCTGAGAAGAGGGCTGTTTGATGTTTTCCTTTAATCGCTCTCAGGATCCATTCGACATCTTCAATAAAACCCATGTCAAGCATTCTGTCAGCTTCGTCCAGAACGACGCAAAAAGTATTGTCTAACCTAAGCGATCCACCTTCTATGTGATCTAGAAGTCGGCCTGGCGTGCCAACGATGATCTGTTGATGATCCTTCATTGCGTCAAGCTGAGCGTATTTCGATACGCCTCCGTACAATGCTAGAGCATGTTTGTTAGTCTTCTTAGCATAGGAGTTTAAGTCCTCTGCGACCTGAACTGCGAGTTCTCGCGTTGGAACAATTATTAGTGCTTGAACAGCAGGATTATTTTCATCGACTATCTCTAGGATTGGCAGACCGAAAGCTGCGGTCTTTCCAGTACCCGTATGAGCTTGCCCTATTACATCACTTCCACTCCACAGAATTGGGATTACCCTCTCCTGGATTGGGTAAGGCTTCTTGAATCCGAGATCATCGAGTGCATCTACAATCTCTGGACTCAGCCCCATATCTTCGAAACTGTTCATCAATGATTGTCACCATGGCTCTGCAACAAAAGCCGCAAGTCTCTTGTGCTAACCTGAAAATGCAACCAATCGAAAGATCGATAATTCAGTTTCACACTATGATATCTGTGCGGAATGTGCTGCGTGAGAGCTCATTTGGCCTTCAGCGATGCTAAGAAATTAGTACCACTGGATGACCTTTCCCGCTATAGACCCGAGCGGCCTTTATAAGGTTAGCGGTTTCGATTTTGCAATAATATGGTATGTTATTTTGTGTGTGTGTGTGTGGGTAGCGCGCGCAACGCCTCTTGAGACCAACATAAGCTTCCGTTGTCGCTGACCATAAGCAAGGTGCCTGTCGAAAGTTCCTACGCTATACTCTTTTAATTGCGATGCCCTCTGTTGTGCCTTTCGTCTTAGGCAAAGAAAGCCTCAGGGCGGCTCTATGTCCTTGAACTTGACGGTTCCTCGCATGCTGAATCTGACTGTGAATCTACGAGGGGTTTCACTATCAGGTGAACGATAAGTCCCATCAGCTTCCCACAAGTCGCCCACTTGACGGATCTTTCGAAACTCAACCGCATATCTTTGCGAACAGACCTGCTGGGTCATCTTGAGAACTTTCGTTCTTACTTCATCTTCAGTTATGCCTGGCCGCCTGAAACGAGGGATAGTACCCACTCCTAGGCCAGATATTGAACATCGTTAACTTGTAAACATTTCTCTAGAGGGCCATCCTATTTGGTGGTGGTGGTGTCGGTCCCTTGGTGAGAGCATCAAAATTTGAACCCCAGTTTCAATCATCTTGTGTGCTCACCGCAGGACGCACACAGGCTGGGCGAAGAAGAAGCTGAAGACAAACACAGCAGATAACCAAGCACACAAGTTTTCGACCCGTCACAAGAGAGAAAACTACTTCAAGAGCATGCCGCGAGAGTCGACCGAAATTACAGAAGATGCCTGACACCCACCCGTCTGAACATGACTGGCGACCCCCTAGGGGTGGTGGGGGGGTGGGGTACCCTCTCAAGACAGAAATTGGAAAAGCCCAGAGAGATAATCGAAACTACTCAGACCCTCCAGCTCAACCTTCCTGAGCCGCCTCCTCATTGGCTAGTGTGCGCTGATTGAGGCGTCTCATGGCTGTTTCCAGCAACACAGAATTACTGATCAGAACTCCTTGAAGGCTAGTTCGACTGCCTCTCCAACAGAGTCCGCGGATTCAACCCTCCCACCGTCAATCACCGCTCCAGCCATCTTCTCCGCAACTCCTCCTGAGGGTCTGAGCGCTATCACCCTCTTGCCAGCCTTCAGCGCCAAACCAATCTCTGAGAGGGTTCCAGCCCCTCCGTGAACCGCAATCACCACGTCTCCAGACAAGACGTTTATCACGTTCCTACCGTCCCCCATACCTGTCACGATGACAACATCGACATACCGGTTAGCGTCTCTTCCAGACCCGGGCAATATGCCTACTGTGAGACCGTTCCTCTCCTTCGCTCCCTTGCAGACCGCCTCCATGACACCGCCCCTGCCACCTGTTATGAGGACCACTCCTCTGCTCGCGATCGCCCGCCCCAACTCCTCAGCCATCTCACAAACACTCGAAGGAACCTCGCCACCACTCCCAATAACCGTAATCTGCCTCATACGCACAACCTCAACAAACACTCAGCATATGCTTCCAAGAAATCAAACCTGTCCTTCATAATGAATACTTTAAAGCATATCTTCAAACAATTAGGTTCCGACAGATGATAAGAATGAACCTGGCAGAACTCGCAGAGGACATGCCGAACACACGCCTGCTCTACTTGGACGACTCATACCTCAAAGAATCCTCCTGCAACATCCTGAGGGTTGAGCCTGACGACCGAAAGAGCGCATACATACTGCTCGACCAAACAATATTCCATCCAAAGTCAGGCGGACAACCCTCGGACAGAGGAAGAATACTCGGCGACGGATTCGCCTTCGATGTGAAAAAGGTCATGATGACTGGCGAGGTCATAATCCACTGGGGAAAGAATATCCAAGGCACCCCTCAAAGCGGCGCCGCCCGCCTCGAGATAGACTGGGAGTCCAGATACAGATACATGAGGAAGCACACCGCAGCACACCTGTTCGACGGCTGCCTATCAGCAGTCCTGAAGGAGCGCGTCGAGACAACCGACTCATGGGTTGGAGACGACAGCTACATAGGATACCGAGGCGCCTGCCCAGCAACCGAGCAACTTCAGTCCGCCGAAACGATGGAGAACGAACTGATCGGGAAAGGCGCAAATGTCACCTTTCAAATGATGACGAGAGAAGAAGCCTTACTCTCCTCCCCCGGTGCGCCAAACCTCGACAGGCTGCCTGAGAATAAGGACCTCAGAGTCGTGACGATAGAGGGATTCCACGGAATACCGTGCGGAGGAACCCACCTCAAGAACATAAAGGAGATCGGACAATTCAAACTGAAATCTCCCGAGGTCATCAACGGCGGCTTCAGAGTAAACTTCGACGTGATCCCCTGAAAACCCTCCCCACAAACCTGGTCGTCACAATCTCATAGAACTGGCAAGAACACTCTCAAGGCGAATTACCTAAGTGTGCACGTGAGGCCTCTACAGTTGACTGAAAAACTCCTAGTCAACCAGGAGAAATGTACAGGATGCAGGTCCTGCGAGGTCGCATGCTCCTACCATTTGAAGAGAACCTTTCAACCTTCAGTATCAAGAATCAAGGTTGCTTGGAATAGTGAGAATGGCGAGATGAACATTCTCCTGAGTGAAGGATGCGACCTCTGTCAGGGTGAGAATGAATCGCTCTGCGTAAAGTACTGCGCCCCAAAAGCCCTTCTACATCAGAAAGGAGAATACTAGAGAATTGCAGGATCATGGCTGGGTAGGCAAACTCCTCAGGGTCAACCTGACCCACCGTGAAATTTCCATTGACTCGTCAAAACATCTTGTAACGAGATTCATTGGGGGCAGAGGAGTAGGCCAATGGCTACTCTTCAACCATCTAGAGCCTGAGGTTGAACCACTCCACCCGGACAACATAATGGTCTTCGGAACAGGTCCATTGACCGGCACCATGGCTCCAGCCTCCAGAATGAGTCTTGACACAAAGAACGTCTACACAAAAGGAGTATCGTCCTCCAACTGCGGCGGACACATAGGTCCCGAAATCAAATACGCCGGGTTCGACTTCATCATCATTCACGGCTCATCAAATAGCCCAGTATACCTCCTCGTGACGGATGGAGAAGCTGAGGTCAGGGGCGCGTCACATCTGTGGGGAGAGTCGACTTGGAGAACCGAAGACATCCTGAGAGGGGAGTTGGGTGACCGGCACATACGAGTTGCCTCAATTGGAATAGCTGGAGAGAACTTGGCAAAGCCCGCGTGCGTAATCGTTGATAAGGCCCGAGCGGCTGGACGCGGCGGCTCAGGCGCGGTCATGGGCTCAAAGAAGCTGAAAGCGCTGGTCGTCAGGGGCACCGGAGCGGTGAGTGTCGCCGAGCCTGAGAAGTTCATGGATGAAGTCGTAAGAGTCTGGAAGAAGATAGATGCAAGCCAGTCTGTCAACGCCAGGAGAAGAAACGGAACCCGCGCCTTTCTCCCCGGAGCGAACGACCTCGGTCTTTTGGGAGTCAGGAACTTCCAAGACGACTACTGGGACAGTGAAAAGATCGATAAGATAAGGCAGGAGGCACTCAACGAGAAGTATGAGAAGAGGAAGCTCGCCTGCTTCAACTGCCCAGTCTACTGCAGCCACTTCTACAAGATAGATTCCGGCCCCTACGCCGGACTGATGTGTGAAGGCTTCCAAACCAACATCGACTGGGACTTCTCGGCGAAACTAGACATAGACGACCCCGTCTCCCTGATCAAGATCAACGCCCTATGCAATGAGTTCGGACTGGACATCGACAACTCATCAGCCCCAATATCATGGGCCTTTGAGCTATTCGAAAAAGGAATAATCGGCCCAGCTGAAACCGACGGTTTGAAGCTGGAGTGGGGAAATACACAAGCCGTGATCGAGCTCCTCCACAAAATTGCCAGACGAGAAGGATTCGGCAACATACTTGCAGAAGGATCAAGAAGAGCCTCCCAAATAATCGGAAGAGGCTCAGAGAACTACATATCCCACATAAAAGGTCAAGACTCAATCGAAGCCATTAGGTCTGACAAAGGTTGGGCCCTAGGCTGCGTTGTGGCGGCGAGAGGGGGAGGCCATCTCAACGGCGCCTTTCAGTCTCACAGAACCCCGAACGCTGGTGACCCTAATTCCTACGATTCAAAAGCAGAGAATGTCTTCTGGTTTGAGAAGTTCAAAGCAGTCGTCGATATGATGGGAATATGCTATTTCACAACAGTCTGGAGCGACATGGAACTACTAGGCCCAGGCGACCTCGCGCATCTATTCACGGCAGCCACTGGAGTCCAGCTTGGAGGAGGGGAACTGATGGAGGTCGGCCGAAGAGTCCACAATGTGGAGAAGGCCTTCAACACCCTGCACGCCGGCTTCACACGGGCAGACGACTATCCTCCCAAGAGGTTCATGCTAGAACCTGTGAAGACAGGGCCTAACAGAGGAGAGACCCTTGATGAAGAGAAGTGGAGCAGGATGCTAGATCAATATTACCAAATACACGGTTGGGATATTGAGAGTGGACGGCAGACCGCCAAGTGTCTAGATGAACTAGGATTGACCAAGGTCAAACAGAGACTTCTTCAAGCAGATAGACTCGTTGATTGAATACTACAGACATTAAATGCCCCTTGGTGTGGGACGCGGAGATCTAAGCTAACAGTTCCTATTTTCAGAAGAGGTTGCGCCGGTTGAGATTCTATCTCTGAGAGCTAGACTTTCTGGACTTAGCCGCTCGATTTGCAATGAGAACAGCCACGGCCCCAGCCGCTACTCCTCCATCAATATTCACAACAGCCAGCCCGAGCGAGCAAGCCTGAAGCATGGCTGTCAGGGCTCCTAGACCCTTCTCTCCAAACCCATATCCCACAGAGGTTGGAACACCTATTACCGGAACATCAACCAGTCCTGACACGACTGAGGGTAAAGCCCCCTCCCTCCCCGCCACTGCTATGATGACGTCCACATCCTTCTCAATAATCTCTTTTAGTGAAGGGAATAGCCTATGTATCCCAGCTACGCCCACATCATAGGCTGTTAGGACTTCACACCCCATCTCTTCAGCAACAATCTTGGCCTCCTCAGCAACCGGAATATCCGCTGTTCCAGCGGCCAAGATCCCAATCTTGCCCCCAGTCCTCTCAATTCTGAAATCCTTCTTCTTGACGATGACCATCCCAACCCTATCGTCCACATTCAAGACTGAATCGGCTGGAACCGATGTCTTGACAACCTCAATCTGTCTCTTGTCAGCTCGGCTGATTATCACCCTCCCCTTCTCACTCAAAGTCTTAACAGCTATCTTCGACACGTCTTCAGGCGTCTTACCCTCAGCAAGAATGATCTCAGGAATACCTTTCCTGAGTTCTCGATTGACATCAAGCCTAGCTAGATTGCTGACTTCATCAACAGCCAGCATCCTCAGAAGCCTCTCAGCCTCTTCCACCGAGACCAAACCCTTCGACAGTCTCTCCAAGATATCTCTCAACAGTAACACACCAAACAGAACATGAGTTAATCAGCAGACTCGATTTTAGGTTTTTTGAGAAAATTAGTCTTCCTGCTTCATCCTGAATGGGTTGAAGTTTAGAGGGTTACGGTGCAGCCGCACTGATAAAGAGGCCTCTGTATTTCTATAAATTCAGCATCCTGCTGCTATAGCGGTGAAGCTATACGATCAATTCTCTCCTTTAGCCTTTCAAAGGCTTGGGAATAGTCTTCTCTTCGAGAGTTTCATCCATGCTCCCACTTCTGTAGCCTTGAAGATCCATCGTTACATAACAGAATCCTAGATCCTTCAATTTCTGAGCGATCAAATCCAAGAGCTCTGTATTGAAAAGGAGCTTCCTCTCATCCCTGCCAACCTCTACTCTCGCCAAGTTGCCGTGGTCGCGCACCCTAAGTTCTCGGACCTCAACCAATCCTCTTATCGCTCTCTCGGCCTCAGCAACTCTACGAAGCCCCTGCTCAGTTATCTCTCGGCCGTAGGGAAATCGTGAGGATAGACATGCCATGGAGGGTCTGTCTGCTGTGGGAAGGCCAAGCATCTCTGCAAGAGCCCTCACCTCCACCTTCGTCAAGTCAACGTCAGCAAGCGGACTGTATACACCATTCTCAATCAGCGCCACGGCTCCCGGCCTGTGAACCTTCATATCGTCAGCGTTTGTGCCGTCGACTATGGCCTCCAAGTTATGTTCTCCAGCAATCTCCTTCAGCTTCAAGATGAGCTCCTTCTTGCAGTGGTAGCATCTGTCAGGCGGGTTTCTGACAAAATCTGGATTAGAAAGTTCGTTCACCTTAACGACCACATGTCTTATCCCTATCTCCTCGGCTACTCTCTTCGCCTCCTCCAACTCCCCCGGAGGTAAGGTCTTTGAGTCGGCCGTCACCGCTACAGCCCTGTCTCCCACTGCCATCTTGGCGAGTAACGCGACCAGAGAGCTGTCAACACCTCCAGACATGGCGACCAGAATGCTACCCCTCTTCCTAATCTTTTCCAAGACCTCGCTCATTTTTCTGCTCAACTGCTCCCTTTCGGCGTTTCCGACCAAACCTACTTCCTTCATCAGGTCCACTCTGCCTCCATGTTGAACAAACCCGTTACTGTCTTTGAGGTCTTATTCCTCCAAGATAAAACGCGCTAGTACATACCCCAAGCGACATATCTTGAGTGTCACTAGTAAATTGGCGGTTGATGTTGAGTTCTCAACTCAGATATCTTTCTTGACCCAGTATAAACCTACCTAAGTATCTGTGACAGAGGTATTTCGCCCTCTGATGTTCACGCTACTTTCTGGTGATAGAAAGCTTGTAACATCTTCTTTGCGGCAAGAGAGAAGAAAAAGAGAGGACAGTCTCTTCTAATCAGTTCAAAGATGATTACAAAGCCTAGGCGACTTGCTAGTCTTATCTAAATAAACAAAAATGAGAGAAAAAATCAGCTGTAGTCAGTTCTATTGTTTCTTCTTCTCCAACAGATTCTCAGAGGCCTCTTCATGCTGTATTTCTTCTGAAAGTATATGTTGTATCAGGTGGAATGTTCTCACATCTTTCTCGTAGCACGCAGATATCTTCAGGAGAAGACGATTGTACCCCTCGATCGCGCATCCTTCTGCCTCGGCAAGAGCGTTGATCACGCCCTCAATATCTCTCTCGTCCTTTGGAAATACAATCTTCTTGCAGTTTGCAATCTTCTGCAACTCCTCGAGGTCTCTCTCAGGCTCTCCTCCCAACTCGAATATCCTGTCAGCCAGTTCTGACAGATGCTCGAACTCCTCTTTTGAGATTCTTTCTATCTCCTCGGCGACTCCCAGATAGACCGGTCCCTCAATGAAGTCCGCGGCCCAAGTATAGTAGAAGAAAGCTATCCATTCATCAGCATAGAGGCTGTTCAGGTCTTTCAGTAGTCCCTGTATGTCAACCTTGACTATCTCTCTAGCTTTCTTTCCCATAACAAGCACCTCCAGTTGGTTCTAGTTTATATGAATAAAAAACCTTTCTAACTCAGGTTCTGTCCAATCTGGGTTCGGTAAATTTGAGTCATGAATCACGAACATTTCTTAGTTTGGGGTCAAATGAAGGCAGTCAGGGCAGTCAGATTTCAGCATACGCCAACAGAGAAATTGCTGAATCTACTCGAAACCTTCAGATACATGGTTAATGACGCTTTGCAAGATCGGGATCTTCAGCTCCTTGTCATCAGCTGAGAACTCAGTCGGAAAATCCTGACTACTCAAAGCCAGATTAGAGTAATCACTTCCGCTGCTCTGCGCCAAGACATCCGATACGGCCAAGAATGAATCGAGTACTAAGGTTGTCACTAGTATAGTGCAGATAAGTCCTGTTTCCTTAAGGGTCACCACGAAAGTAACCCTTTACAACTGTCTGATTGGCTGGCGATATGAATCTACGCACTCACGTTTCTATGTTTCCTCGGCTAACATTGCTGTTTCATTCTACTCAAGTCTCGGTTCATAGTCTTGCGTTTTGGATTAGTCTTATAACTGGTGAGGGGGATAAACTAGCGGTTGTAGGTGAAGTCCACGTCTCAGCAAGAGTATAAGGGAATAGGAACAAGATTTGGCGCACAACTCATCGATTGGATAGTCTTACTCATAATATACTTCATCATTGGCTATGCGATGTTCGGTAAGACGAGTTGGGAGGTCTCTGGGGAGGCTGCAGTTCCTGTAATAGCGGTTAGCCTATTGGTCTTCCTGCTCTACTTCTCGCTACTGGAAGGCACTGTTGGCGCGACCGTGGGAAAGATGGTTTGCAAGATCAAGGTTGTGAGTGGGGACGGTAGCCCCTGCGGACTGGGTGCTGCTTTCGTCAGGAACATACTAAGAGTCATAGATGCCCTACCCTTCCTGTACCTGATAGGGATCATTCTGATATCTCGCTCACCTAAGAAACAGAGACTGGGAGACAGGGTTGCAAATACAGTCGTTGTGGGTGCAGCCACAGTTGCCGTGCCCCCTGCTTACCCTCCACCACCGCCGGCACCACCTCAACCGGTGACTGAAGGACAAACAAGGTACTGTCCACGTTGCGGCGCGAGGGCTCCGGCGGATGCGGCTTTCTGTGGGGTCTGCGGCGCAGCATTATGAAGCGGACAGACCTGCTCTTGTTCTGACTTCCCTTCTCATTCTTTACAGCAGATGTTCTTGCGTCAGCGTCCGCTTGGCTGGCTAGGCGGACGATGATCATGTAGGGGCTTCTACTGACTCTGCTACCTTAGCCTGCTTCCACAACTTCGGCAGAATACGCTTGTTGGCGTGGCGGGAGCTCCACAGTTCGGACAGAAGCCGGCTGCGGGATACGGAGCTGCCTGAGGTGGTGGAGGAGGGGGCTGTGGCTTTGGCGCCGCCGCTTTTCTTCTTCGCCTGCTTATCACCGCGGCTACTGCCACAAGCAACACGAGTACAGTGATTATGATGCCGATCGTCTGCAGACTGAAGGCTGTTCTCTCAGATACAATTATGTTAGCTGTGACCTTGTAGGATAGCTGGCCGGTGGCATCGGGATCAATGCTTATTGGGGGACTCGACTCGACCAGGTGCTCCTCCATAATCTCTTGAGCTGCGCTCTTTCTCATCATCAATAAACCTCACTATAGTCAAACTTCTAGATTTCGAATTTGGATTGGTTGAATGGCGACGTGAAGAGTGATTATGAACTTGCCAAGACGCTAAGATGACTGTGAACCATTAATAATCCTATTTTCTCCCGGCTAGGACATCGTCAACCGAGGGGAAAGGCGGGTTAGGTCCTGTGGATGTGATCCTGCCTGTTGGACATACAACATAACAGTAGTTGCATACCGAGCATATCGCCGACTTTTCTGGGAAGATCGCGATCTGCCTTGTGACTCCTCTTCCCACAAATCCGATGGCGCTGTCCCAGATAGCTTCAACACAGCGGCGCACGCACAGTCCGCAGAGTATGCATTTTGTCGACTCAATCTGTACCTTTGAACGGAATCGAGAGATGTCAGCGTTGTATTCATCGGCCAATTCACGCATCTTGCCGGCGATATCTTCTCCAACAGTTACGGCGGCCAACTCTATTATGGTCTTTCTTATCTTATCGATCTTGGGGGATCTCGTCCTGACTTTCAGGCCTTCTTCGACTGGGTAACAGCAGGCGGCTACTATGCGGGATCCTCCTCTTCTCTCGACCTCTACACTGCAAATTCGGCAGGCACCATAAGGCTCCAATTCCTCATAATGGCAGAGTGTCGGTATCTCAACACCCAACTTCTTCGCGGCCTCCAAAATCGTCATACCCTCAGTCGCCTCAACCTCTTTATCATCGATCCTTAAGGTAATGGTCTTCACCATTCTAACCACCTCTCTTTCGAATCGGTCTCATGCCTTTCGGTGGAGGTGAAGGGACCGGTTCTCCCGAAAGCTTCTTCACCGAATCGAAACTGCAGACCTCATAGCACACACCGCATTTTGTGCATCTTTCTTGGTCGATCCAGTGGACCTTGTCCTTTTCGCCTTGAATGGCTTCTGCGGGGCATTCTCTTAGACAGATGAGGCAGGCTTGACATTTCTTTGGGTCAATGCAATATTTCGTCAGAGCCTTACAGGCTTTGGCTGGGCAACGTTTCTCCTTCAGATGTTGTTCCCACTCATCTCTGAAGTACTTCAGGGATGTGAGAACTGGATTTGCAGCGTTTGTACCCAGAGCGCAGAGGGAAGCATCCCGCATCGTTTCAGCCACATCCTCAATAATCTGCATATCTTCTCTCGTGCCTTCTCCCTCACAGATGGTGTTTAGGGTCTTAGAGAGGACCCTCAATCCCTCACGGCAGGGAATACACTTCCCACACGATTCGTCAAGGAGGAAATCCACAAAATATCCAGCCGCATCTACCATGCAGGTGTCTTCGTCCATAACCACCGCCCCACCCATCATTGAGCCGACATTGGCTACTTCGTCAAAGTCTACTTGAAGGTCAAGATACTGCTCAGGGATGAATCCTCCAGAGGGGCCGCCTATCTGCACTGCCTTGAATCTCTTTCCGCCTCTGATTCCTCCACCCACCTTGTAGATTACGTCTCGAAGGGTTGTCCCCATCGGCACCTCCACTAAACCTGTGTTGTTTATCTTCCCTGCAAGTGAGAAGATCGCGGTTCCGCTGCTGCACTTGGTTCCAATGCTCCTAAACCAGTCTGAACCTTTGAGAATTATGAGGGGGACGTTGGCCCATGTCTTTACGTTATTGAGGCAGCTTGGTCTACCTCGGATGCCCTTGACTGCTGTGTGAATATATTTTGGCCTGGGTTCACCAATATTTCCCTCGATGGCTGTCATGAGGGCGCTGGACTCTCCGGAGACGAAGGCTCCGGCACCCTTGTGAACAGTGACCTTGAAGCTGAATCCTGACCTCAGAATGTTCTCGCCGAGCAACCCATACTCTTCGGCCTGCCTTATTGCTTTGGAAATGTTTTCCACGGCTAGGCCGTACTCGTCTTTGACGTAGATGTAGCCTTCATGTGATCCGATCGCGTAGCCGCCTATGATGAGTCCTTCAAGGATACTGTGGGGGTTGGCCTCCATAAGCGACCTGTCCATGAAAGATCCGGGGTCACCCTCAGAACAGTTGGCTATGACGTACTTCGGTTCTTCTGTGGCTTTCCGGCTGGTCTCCCATTTCAGCCATGTTGGAAATCCACCTCCACCCCTACCCCGCAGGTTTGCGTCCTTAACCTCATCAATAACCTGTTGAGGCGTCATCTTGAATAGGGCCTTTACGAGGCCATCGTATCCATCCAGGGCGATGTAGTCTTCGATCTTCTTTGGGTCTATCTTCGAGTTACATTCAAGGAGTGTTCTGAGCTGGTATTTGTAGAAGGGTATCTCCTTAAGCCTCTGGGCCCTTCTACCGGTGACCGGGTCCTTATAGAGTAGTCTCTTCACAACCTGTTTTTTATCGATACTTTTAGAGAGTATTTCCGGGACATCGTCAGGTCTGACTTTGAAGTAGCAGATCTCGTCAGGATAGATAGTCACTATTGGGGCCTGCTCACAGAAGCCTAGACACCCTGTCTGCTTGATCTCCACCTTATCCTTCTGTCCCTGCTTCTCCAGCTCGGCCTTAAAAGCATCTAGAACCCGAGAAGCCCCGAGCGCTACGCAACCCGCGCTGGCACAGACTGAGATCATGGGTTTGCCGGTCTTTCTCTTGGCTCTGATTCTTTGACGAAGGTTTTCAATTTCTTTGGGTGAACTCAGGGGCTTGACGGCTTCCAAGACAAGTCCCCTACTCATACTTGGACAGAATTCTCTCCACGTCCGGTAGCCTCAGGTTCCCATAATGTTCGTCGTCAACGGTCATGACGGGACCTAGAGCGCAGCAACCTGCACACTTGGTCGTCTCAAGGCTGAATCTACCGTCTGGGGTGCTTTGGTCCTTCTCTATCTTGAGAGTCCTCTGGATCTTATCGAGAACCATCGGTGCGCCTCTGACTTTGCATGAGGTTCCCATACAGACTCTGATTAGGTGTCTACCTCTGGGAGCTAGAGGAAAAGCCTTGTAGAAGGTTGCGATCTGGTAGACTTGGCTGAGTGGAACCCTCAGCTGTTTGCTTACTTCTGACACCATTTCCCTCGGGAGCCAGCCGAAACTTCTCTGTAGTCTTAGAAGGGTCTGAATTAGCATGTTCTTGCCGTATCCGAATTCTTCTATCACCCTGTTTACTGTTCCAGCGACCCCAAGCAATTTTGTGGGCTGTTTCTCCGTCAGGAGATTCCTTCTTAGCTCCAGACTCAACTTTCTCCGACCTACCTCGCGGGCTTTGTCTTCAGGAAGCTTGACCTTGTATCGACAACGGGGGCAGGTAGCGTAATACTCGTTGTCACCTCGATAATCCCACCTGTATCCGCAGTGTTGGCACTTCAACTCGACCATACTACCTACCTACCTACCTACTAACTTTTGACTGCATATTTGAAGCCTTCGTACATGCTATCTTCTGCTATAGCACAACATTACGGTATACTCTCAGGCTGTGGGTACGGAGCCAGTTGCGTCTGCAAACTCGATAACATGAGCAGCTGCCTTGGAATTCGACATGTTTCATGCTTTTATACGGGAGATTCTCAACCGCTATTGTCGGATAGTAATTGTCGAAGACGGAAGTGGGTATTGGCATAGTCGGCTTAGGATTCGTCGGCGAGAAGGCTCATCTGCCGGCTTTCCGGTCTATTCCAGGAGCAAGGCTTGCTGCGGTGGCCGACATCGATGTGGAACGAACCAGGAGAGCGGCTGAGAAGTTCAAGCTCGAATCTGTCTATTCCAGCCATAAAGATCTCTTAAGGGATCCTAATGTGGACGCTGTTGTCGTATCGGTTCCTACGTTTCTTCACCGCGAGATCGCGTTGGATGCGGTGAGGGCAGGTCGGCACGTTCTGTGCGAGATGCCCCTAGCCCCAACCTTGAGGGAGGCTCAAGAAATGGTTGACGAGGCTAAGAGGGCCCGTGTAATTCTTATGCCAAGCCTGAACTTCAGGTTTACACCGAACTATCTCAAAGCGAAGGAGCTGATCGAGAAAGGCTCGATCGGTACTCCGGCAGCAGCGTTCTATAGAGAGTTCATAGCCGCCGAGGTCTTGGCGCAACAATGGCCTCCCAACTCTTGGGCTTGGGATGAGAAGAAGAGTGGAGGAGGACCCGCGTTCACATTATCGATCTGGTCGATAGATCTCTTACGGTGGCTTCTTCAAGCTGATATAGTGAATGTTCACTCCGCCTCAAGAGATGTTCTCCTACAAGAGCTGGGCGGGACCAAAGGATACAACTCTTTGACAGTCCTTGAATTCTCAAGCGGAGCAGTCGCAACATTGCAGTTCAGTGGACTCGTCAGACCTGCAATGAGTACAAGTAGGCTGGAGGTCTTGGGAGGCAATATGAACAGCATTGTGGCAACAGGAAACGACATTCTAACTCTCTACAGCACCAACCCGGACAAACAGGAGTGGATCTTCAAGGAGAAAGGACCTAGAGTCTGGGGGCACTATCAGGAAGACGAACACTTTGTAATGTCGATTCTACAATATAAGGAACCCAACATCACAGGAGAGGACGCGTTAAGAGCTCAAGAGACAGCCACAAACATCCTGAAAGGAAAACGGAATATTTGAGTCCTCCACAGAAAGATTCAGATCTTCGGACTAACTCTCGATGCAATTTAGAGATGAGTGGAGTCGTTGGGAGATCTCTCCGCAATTCAGTAGGTCGGCTGCCCTTCCTTGAGCAGCAGCATGAACTGAAAGATTTCGATAAGATCCTTGAAGAATTCAAGGTCTAGGTATGCCTCAGCGCGAATGCTTGCGAACATAGAAACCACTGCGGAAAATGAATACAGATATGCAGAGTAACAGAGAACCGCAGAAAGCTAGTAGTCTTCACAAATGATTTTAGGAAAAGAACTATCTGAAGGCAACTACGAAGTTGGAAGCATGAATGAATTGAATGATACCAGCCTCTTAACGAGCAAACATCCATACTTGACCCTATTTTCTCTTGGCATGTTTATTCGTGGGATTCCAGAGGTAATTGTAGAAAAGTATCCTGTGGGATACGATACGACTGCACACTATCTCTTCAACATCCTTAACTACGACAAGATGGGCGTGGTAGAGATGCTCAGACAGGCGCCTTTATTCTACTTGATATCGTATGCCTCGATTCAGTTGCCGGGAGTCGATGTCCTCTCATATCTCAAGGCGGCAGGGCCTCTTCTATATGGAGCGTTATGTGCATCCTTCTACTTCTTCTTGAGAAAAGGACTGGGATGGAAGGAGAAGAACGCCTTCGTTAGTACTTTACTTTTCACGCTTCAGCTCGTAGCTCTAAGGTTATCGTGGGATATGTTCAGACTTGAGTTAGGCTTGGCACTTATGTTCCTCACACTGGGTCTGATAGTCAAACGATTCTCAGGAAGCAGTTATTTGGTTGCCTCTCTTGCTGTTCTTGTGGTGTTGGCGCATCAAATCGCCACCTTGATGCTGTTCTTTTCCGCAATCTGGATTATCTCACGTGAGATTAGGTCGAGAGCAAGGATTCTCCCTATCCTGATTCCACTTCTCCCTGCTGGTATTCTCTTCACAACAGTTCTATACATAACTTACTTAGTTCCAGCGGCTCAAGACCCAAGGATCTTAAACGTAGGTCCGACCGGATATTTTCTCAGCTACTTTGCAATAGATCCTAGACTCTCAGAAGGGTCATACTTTGTAGTGGCCAGAAACATTGGGATGCTAATGATATTTTGCTATGGTCTGATTTTCCCCTTCATAATCAAAGGTTTCAAAAGAAATGAAATATTGGATCCTATGCTAGTCATCGTTTCAATAGGTTCTTTCAGTCCACTAATAGTACCTTTCATATCTCTGCCTGCAGTATACTGGCGCTGGATATTTCTCCTGATAATACCGTTCGCTGCGTATGCCGGTTGCGGTCTACTAAAGCTCAGTAGGCTTTGGCGAAGGCGAGCAACTGGCATGTGGCTTCTATTCCTGTTCTTCACTAGCTTGTCGCTTGGATATGCCAGTGGTGCTCTCCCCCTCCGCAGCATGTACTTCAGCCTGACAGGAAAGACGCCACATGCTCCGAGCCCCGGCGAGACTAGTATCGGCGCGATAGAGTCTGTAAATACCTACGTCCCCGCAAGCCTAGTAGCTTCATCGACGAGCGTCGGCGACGTCACCGCCGTTATAGATGATTGCATAGAGTCTCTAGATTGGCTGGACCGGAATGCCCCAGAAAATTCATGTCTGCTAACCGAGGAGAGATTCACATCTTGGGCTAGGCTTCATACATCTGAGAGGATTAAGCTGGCAATCTACTCGGGGCTGACCCCAGTAGACAATATCCTCGAAAGAATACGAACCCAAGAATTCTCACATATATACTTCATATGGTACTCCGATGTTCCAATAGAGAACTTCGAAGAAGTCCGTAGACATGGCGGGATAAGCATCTACGAGTATGCAAGTACGTAGAGGCTTTGTTGGGCTGAGGTCTGCTTTCAAAATGTATGACACTATTGACAATGTTGAGCGTCCTTCAAGAGCATTTGCGAGGAAATTTGGTCTGACCTACCCATTTTGTAAGAATACTCTCAACTAGATCTAGTTTTGAACAGGATGCGCTAACGGATCCTTGCTAATGCGTGTCGGCTCAGGCCTTCTCTAGGCCGACTGCATAGTACTCCAGCTCGCTTGCATACTCATTGGGGTCATAGACCCTTCTTCCATCGATCAATATCGGTCTGCGCATTCTCGCCTTGAAGTCTTCTGGACGTATACTCTTGAACTCATCCCATTCGGTGACGAGTACGCAACAATCCACGTCCTTAATGCATTCGTCAGCAGACTTGGCGAAAAGGATCTTTTCTCCGAAAATCTTCTTCGCGTTGTCCATGGCCGCCGGGTCATATGCACGAATCTTAGCGCCCTCCTGCAAGAATCTGTCAACGATTTTTACCGACACGGCCTCCCGGATGTCGTCCGTGTTTGGTTTGAACGCCAAGCCAAGGATGGCTATCTGCTTGTCCTTAAGACCGCCGAGCGCCTTCTTTGCCTTATCAACTGCGAAGATTGGTTGGCGTTCATTGATTCGCAAGGCGGCCTCGATCATAGGCAAGTCTACAACCAAGTCTCGTGCGAAGGCAAGGATCGCTCTCAAATCTTTGGGAAAGCAACTTCCACCCCACCCCAGTCCCGCCTTTAAGAACAGAGGAGATACCCTAGGATCCAGACCTATCCCTTCCGCGATGACTTCAACATCTCCCCCACGTATTTTCTCACACAGGTTGGCTATGGAATTCATGAAGCTGATTTTGGCTGCTAGGAAGGAGTTGTTCGCATACTTGATTAATTCCGCGTTTGCCAGATTTGTTCTGATCAATCTTGGCATCTCAGCCGGGTATAATTGGTGGTAGAAATCTTCCAGTACGTCCCCTGATTTATCGTCAAATTGACCAATCACTATTCTATCTGGCTTCAGCATGTCTTTCACGGCTGAGCCTTCACTCAGGAATTCAGGGTTTGAGCATAAGCCAAAGTCTTTTCCGCAAGACTTTCCAGAGGACTTTTCCAAAATGGGTTTGACTGTCTGTTCACATGTTCCTGGGACGACTGTTGAACGTATAACCACAAGGTGATACTGTTCGATCCCTCTAAGCACTCTTCCTATCGACTCTGACGAGGACCTTATCTGCTCCAGACCTATTGAACCATCGGGCTGACTTGGTGTTCCAACCGTGACGAATGTGATGTTGGAGTTTCCCAGAGCGTCTTCTAGGCTTTCCGTTGCTTTGAGTGTTCCGGCCTTCAAGCCCTTCGTGAGCAACTCTTCTAGGAGTGGCTCATGGATTGGCGATTTTCCAGCGTTTATGACAGCTATCTTCTCGCTGTCTACGTCTACACCTATGACTTCAAAACCTCGTTCCGGAAGGCAGGCCGCCATAGTCAAGCCTACGTAGCCGAGGCCTAGGACTGTGACTTTATGCATTCTTCTCTATAACCTGCCTCTTCTTGAAAACCAGGAGGCCGTTCGCCTCAAACCTTCATCAAGCGTTATCTCAGGTTGCCAACTCAAGATCTTCTTTGCTTTGGATATGTCTGGGCATCTTCTTCTTGGATCATCCTGTGGCATGGGTTGAAATGTTATTCTCGATTCGCTCCTGAGGAGAGCCTTGATCTTCTTGGCTAGTTCAAGTATACTGATCTCTTCTGAATTTCCTATATTGAAGACCTCGCTGCGCGCACCATCATTCGTCAGGGCATACAATATCGCTCTGATAGTATCTGTTACGTAACAGAAGGATCTTGTGTGGGAACCGTCACCGTATACCGTTATGTCACGACCTTCAGTTGCTTGCGTTATGAACCTTGAGACGGCACGTCCGTAGAGGCCCTCAGACCTGAGCCTAGGACCATACGTGTTGAATATCCGAACGATTCGGACATCGAGGCCGTATTTTCTCTCGTAAGCTTTGGATAATGCTTCGCTGAATCTTTTACTCTCGTCGTATGGTGATCGCGGCCCTATAGGATTTACATTTCCCCAATAGCTTTCAGGGGTCGGAATGATCTTTGCATCCCCATAAATCTCTGAGGTTGACGTGAAAAGGAATATAGCCTCATGCTTTCTAGCAATTTCTAGCGTCTTCAGTGTTCCCATGGAGTTTGCCCTCAGGGTCTCTACTGGATGAGCCTGATAGTCTTCTGGGGAGGCTCTGCTGGCAAGGTGGATTACAAATTTGAACCTGTCACGTGAGACTCTTAGTTCCTCGATGTCGCTGCGTATGAATCTGAATTTACGTGATTTCTTAAGGTGTTCTATGTTACTGAAAGAGCCTGAGGAAAGATTGTCGACGCAAGATAGGCTGGCGTTCATCTTGACTAGTGCGTCGGAAAGCCAGCTTCCGAGAAAGCCGGCACCTCCTGTTATCAGAATTTTCTCGCCACTGAAGGGCTTGGCCTCAGAAGCTCTACAAGCATTTTCCAGATCCTTGAGGATTATTTCGTCAAGCATTGATCGTGACCAGACTCTTTACGTGGGCAGTCCAGATTTTCCCGTGGCGTAATCGTAGGAGGTTTTCAGCGCATCCCAATACATTTCGGGATCGCCAATGTCGAGTCTGATTTCATCAGGTCTCAGCTTAGTTGCGTAGACCTTCGATCCCCACTCTATCAGAGTCTGCATGGCATCGGTCAACTGTATCTCGCCGCTCTTCCCGGGGCCAGTCTTTTCTAGGGCCTTGAATATCACAGGGTCAAATATGTAGACTGGCATTATGGCCAGGTTGGATGTGGGCCTTTCGGGTTTCTCTACCAAGCTCACGACCTTCAGCGAGTTTCCATCCGCCTTCTCAACTTCCGCAACACCGTACTGCCTGGGGTCTTCAACTTCCTGGAGTAGGAGCATGACCTCTGCATCCAATCTCTTGTACTCACTCATTAGTTGCTGTAGATGGGCGTCACCCTTCGATATTATGTAGGTGTCACCTGCATGAACTAGGAATCTCTCATTGCCAATGAGGGGTCTGCTCCTCAGTACCGCGTCGCCGAACCCCTTCGGCTCGGGCTGATTCACCCAGACTATCTTTGACCTCTCCAACCTGTTGTAGAAACTCACCAGGTCAGAAGCCGATATATCCTTGCCTTTGTCTTTCAGCATATTCAGATAGCCTTGGTCTTGAGTGAAGTGGTCTTCGATGGCCCTTTTTCCCCGGCCTATTATGAAGCAGAATTCCGCTATGCCGAAGTCATATAGATTTTCAAAGATCAGCTGTACAAGCGGTTTGAGACATACCTGACCGTTCGGTCCGTTGGCGAAGACTGGAAGCATCTCCTTTGGCTGTTCTTTCGTGGTTGGCGTAAGCCTAGTCCCCAGACCCGCCACGGGAATTACGGCCTTACTGATCACTATGCAACACTCCATCTATCGAGTGTCTGTTCTCACATTTCAGAATTCATATAACCTTACAAGCGCTATGGCCGATAATACCTATTTAAATTAGTGGAGAATAAGATTCATTCCAGATGCGGCTATCGTTTCGATGGGTCACGGAACCAAATGCACTACAGCCCTTAATAGCTTCAGTCTTCACAGACTCCATATATACGCTACTGGTACTTTCCTATTTCATAACAGGCTTGAGTCTTCGATAGCGATGTCTTAGGCGCTAGGCTATGAGTTGGAAACGTGGGATTTACGGATCCTTGGATGCTGATGCTTTAGGAGCATACAAGAAATTGGGAATCGACGCCGTCTTCTTCGATAGCGCATCAAAGGAGGAAGTGAAGCAGGCCAAGGACGAGGGGTTCAAAATCTACGTAGCCGTATGGGCTTTCAGAGCCTCTATCGAAGAATTCGGTGTTGAGGATGTTTATGGTGGCAGGAGTCTCTGGGCGGGAGCTGGATGTCCAAATAATCCGGCCGTCAGGGAAAATTACATGTTACGCATCAAGAAGGCTTTAGCGAGCCTTGATGTCGACGGAATAGTCTTGGACGGTGTTCGTTTTCCTTCACCTGGGAGCGGGCGCTCATCATTTCTGACATGCTTCTGCAAGCATTGCTGCAGGAAGGCTGAGACCCTCGGTTATGAGTTGTCTAGAATAAGGAGATTCCTAGGAGGTCCCCAGGACCCCATGGCTTTCTTTAAGACCCTCGACCGCTCAAGCCCTCTAGTTGAGTGGTTGGATTTTCGCTGTGATTCTATAACAGAGCATGTGAAGCATGTCAGGGAACATGTTGGCGCCTCATATCCAGAAGCCGAGGTTGGAGCAGCCGTCTTTACACCTAGCTTAGCTACCCTAGCAGGTCAAAGATATGTTGAGCTAGGCTCGATTCTTGATTTTGTTCAGTCGATGATCTATAGTAAGGGCGAAGGATTGGCTTGCATAAATTTTGAACTGGCTAAGCTTGTTGAAGGATTCTCTATCGTTGAGCAACGAACTCCTGCCCTGCAGAATATCTACCAGAATCTCGGTTACTTATCGTTCAATCCCCCCTCAGACACAAAGTCACTTATCGAACTAGGTCTTCCTGCAGACGTCATAGGTATAGAGGCTAAGAAAGCAAAAGGTTTAGTCGGCGCAAACAAAGCTAGATTTACGCCAATAATCTTCATACTTGGAAGCGGCAAAGAAGAGTTTAGAAAAGCTGAGGAACAAGTCATAGATGCAAGTCCTGATGGCGTGGTGTACTTCTCGTACCATGAAGGCTTGGAGAAAATCCTTGATGGAAGAAACTGAACCTTTGGCCTCTGCAGTAGTTTCATGTGGGAAGATTGCGCATACGCCAGAGAATGTATTGCACGTAGCGCGCTAGATGAAATGGACATGGGAATAGAATATTAGAAGCGTCTTGTCAGTGATACATTAGATGAAGATAGGAGTCTTCGCAGACACCCACATCGGCAGGTGCGTACCCAGGGCAATAGGTGAGCTCAGAAGGCAAGCGTACAGACATGCCTTCACTCAAGCCATCGATGTCTTCATCCAAGAAGGAATAGACTACCTGATCCATGCAGGCGACATGTTTGAGAAACGCAGCATGACCCCAGAAGACAGCGTCTTTGTCAAGGATGAGCTGCAACGCTTAGTTGACTCGATTCGTAATGCACATGGCAAGGATGTGGTTATGTTTGCGGTTAGGGGGAATCATGATGGAACGCCTGAGAGCAACGCTCTAGACTACATCAAGCATCCGTTAGCCAAATACCTAAAGATCGTCGGCGACGGCACCCTTCAGGGAAGAGACGAAGCTCAGGTTCTCGACGACCTGTGCATAGTGGGAGTAGCCTATCACCCCTACATATCCAGACGATTCGAAAACGTAAGATCAATAGTCAAGAGTAGCTTTGCAGAGAAGAGTGGACTGAAACTGCTCGTAATCCACAACTTCATCGAAGGGTATCACCAGATTCCCCCAGGAGTTCCTCCACACAGCTTCCTGACTCCCGAGGTGCTAAGAGACCTAGGGGCAGATGTTGTCGTAGCGGGCCATTACCATCCACGGAAGGAACCGAGAGACGAGGACGGAACAATACTCCTCACCCCAGGCGCCACAGAGGCCGTGGACCTATCTGATGAAGGCTCCTACGGCGTCCACATTCTTGAAGGAAAGGAACCAATCCGATTCATTCCGATCATGCCACTACATGAAATCCATAACATCAAAGTAGTCTCCCAAGAAGCTGTGAAGCCCACGAGTTGGTTCATCAACAAAGCGTCAAAAGAAGCCCGCGCCTACGCATCAAGCGTTCAGGCAAGAGAAGTCGAGGGCATACTCCGACTGGTGCTAATCGGCCTGACAGACGAAGACCCATACAGTATAGAGCAGACCCTCACGCCAGAGTTTGCCAAGATAAGGAGGGCCTCACCTAGATTGTTGCATGTGGAGCTCGTCAACCGGGTGGATAACATTCAGCAAATCTCTGTCCTGCCAACTCTAGGCGGAGGCGAGGAATTGACCTTGGAGATCCTTAGGCCGCTGGGCGGGTTGGCTCCGGACGCGATGAAGATAGTTGAGGGAGTACGTATGGCGCTCGATGAGAGGGCTAGCCAAACGACAGGACTACTTACGGGCTCGGACAGGGCAACCTTCGTCTCCAAATGGGTTGACGTCCTTGAAAAGGTGACAGACCGGGATTGAGCGTCATCATCGAAGAATTGAAGCTTAAGAACTTCGAGGGCTACAAGGAGGCGGAGCTGAAGTTTTACGAAGGCCTCAACCTCATAAGAGGGAGAAACTCAACCGGCAAGAGTACACTTCTGGACGGCCTAGTCTTCGCCCTCTTTGGCGAAGCTCTTGATGTAAAACCTAGGCTTCTAGTTTCAAGATTGCCCGGTTCAAGAGTGATGTCGACATACATCAAGTTTCGAAGTCCTCTAACCCGTGATGTGGTTGAGGTTGAGAGAAAAGGAAGGCTTGACAGTAAGGGAGCCTACAGAACAGAGGAGAGGAAGCTCCAGATCAACGGCGACGAAGTGCAGACTGAGAGCGATGGGCACCTTCGGGCCAGAATCGTCGAGCTGATGGGAATAAGCCTGAGAAAATTTCTCAACCTGGTATATGTCAAGCAGGATAAGCTGATAGCGATCCTTGAACCCCCAAAAGAGCAGATGGACTCCGTGATTGGGATCACCATGCTTAGGGAGCTACGTGAACAGACAGACGAAGCGAGGAAGCACCTGGAAGTGTATGATGGCAAAGACGCTGCCACTGAGGCGCGGAGCCTCGAGGGCCGCGTCATACCCAACCTGATGTCTGATCTCGGGTTGGTCAAGAATGACATTGATTCATTACGGATGGAAGTTCAGAGGCTTGAGGACCTAGTCTGGAAAGGTGAGTCTCCAGAATTGACGGAGCTACTGGAGCAGATCCAGGAGAAAGAGGAAACAGAGAGGAAGATGGCGGAACTCGATGTGAGAGTCCGAGAACTTCTAAGAAAATCCGAGTGCTCCTCACCCGATGAACTTGAACTGAAGACCAGCAGCTGGAGGAAGCGACTGGAAGATCTGAAGTCGACGAAGAGTGTCGCGGCCGAAAAAGTAGAGGTTTTCCTGAACGCTTGGTCAACATTCAAGGGCCAAGCAGATGTGCTTGAGGACCAGATCAAAGAGCACAAATCGCTTCTCCAAAGGGAGGTCTCGAAATGTCCGACATGCGGCCAAGACCTCAACTCCGCAATTCTTCAGAAAATGCTGGAGGAAGATTCAGCTCGGCTGGAAGAATCAAGATCCAGTGAGTCACGAGCCAGGGAGACATATGAAAAGAAGAAGTCAGACCTCGACCAGCTTAACGAAGAGATTGTCAATACAGAGAACATCGTCCAGACCCTGAACTTGACCAAGGATGACCTGAAGAGGTACCTAGACTCAGCCGGTGAAATCTACAGAACACGTGAGCGGCTACATCTAAGGATCCGTGACACCCTAGGCAGGCTGGGCTTATCCCTCGAGCCGGAGGACTCTGAACTCAAGGTTAAGGTAGCCCAACAACTTCCAATACACCCTGAAGAACTAGCCAAGAAGAGAAAAGACCTTGATGAGAAACAAAAGGTGCTGCAGGAGAAAATTAGCCGCATGAGGGAACTCGAGGGAGAAATGGAGTCATCGAAAGAGTTGCTCGCCAAACTGAAGCTGAGAGTCGATAGAGCAAAACTGACACGCAGTCTCTCGCAAAGATTTGACCAGGGGGTGGAAGAAATGAGGAAAGAGTTCCTGAGGCGTATCGAGTGGAGGGCCCTGGAATACTACAAGACAATGACTGACCAACATGTCTACAGCGCAATCACCATAGACCCAGACGAATACACCGTATGGGTTCGCCCAAAAGGACTGGCGGAACCTATTCCGGCAACACGGGTTGGAGGAGGCCATCAGAGTCTCCTAGCCCTTTCAGTGCGCCTGGCCTTGCTTGACGCACTAGGCTTCCGGTCCCTCCTCATCCTCGATGAGCCGACTTACGGGGTCGACGCTGAAAATCTGCCACAGCTTGCAAGCCATATAGGCGAGGCTTCCAGACAACTCTCACAGATGATCCTAGTTACTCACCACAACATCTGCGATGAAGAAGCCTCAAATATTATTGATGTGACGATACGAGAGGACGGAGCATCCAGCGCAGAAGTCAGACTGTGATTGTGAGAGCGCGCTAGAGGACTTTCTATCTCTGAACTAGCCAGCGCGCGTTACACTACATGATGGGCGACAGAGCCTGAGAATGCCCTCTCATACTCGGGTGGGCTTTAACTGAACCAAGCTCAGAGAGTGGCGCCGGGAGTGGGATTTGAACCCACGAGGCCCGTAAGGACCACAGGCTCTCAAGCCCGTCTCCAGGCATGGGCTTCTTTGTGAAACTGCCCCGTACCAGGCTCGGGAATCCCGGCTTAAACATTCGTGGTTTGCAGTCCAGCTTAAAGCTGTTATTATGTCGATCTCTGTCTGCTTTTCCATTCTCTGGGGTATGTCCCAGGCCTCATGATGACTCTCTTCGTCTTTGCAACTATACCTTTTTCGGCCTCTAGGATACTTTCCGTGGTGAGCTGAGACTCTGCAAGAGCTACGGCCTCACCTTTCAGTGTGAAGATCGCAACAGGGCTCCTCGGTCTTATTTCCGTCTCTAAACTGACTATTCCGGGAACCGCAAGTTCGGCTCCGTGGCAGATCGCGTCGACGGCGGAGTCTCGAATATAGATCTTTGGTATGTACTCGAAGGCTTCCTCGACTGGCCTCACCACTTTCCTCAACCCATCTTCGCGGCCCTCCTCGACGTGAATCCTCTTTGCCTCCTGAAGCTCGTGGAGTGTGTAGTTGTTCTCGTCCTCTGTGAAGGGTCCAGCTCTGGTTCTCCTCAACTCCCTCATGTGGGCTCCGCAGCCTACGGCCTCGCCTATGTCTGAGCAGAGTTTCCTGATGTATGTTCCGGCTTGGCAGGCTACTCTGAAGAGGACTCTTCTCCCATCGATCTCGAGGAGGTTTATCGCGTATATTGTCCTCTTCCTGACTTCTCTCTTCACGGACGCTCTGAGGGGGGGCTTCTGGTAGATTTCGCCGGTGAAGTCTCTAAGGATCGACCTTATGTCCTGTTCGGCAACGTCGCTGTGGAGCTGCATCAGACAGACATATTCCTTTCCCGAGAGGAGGAATGCTTGGATGGCCTTAGTCGCGTCCTCAAGTGCGACTGGGAGTACGCCTGTGACCATCGGGTCTCCCCGGCGCCTCGGCCTCTAGGGTTCCACCGTGGCCGGCGTGTGACACTCCAAGAATCCTCTTCACCCAGGCCACGACCTCGTGGCTTGAAGGGTTTGGAGGCTTGTCCAGGTTTATTATTCCTAGTCTGATATGTTCCTCAATAGACCTCTCCAAGGGTTTCTTTCCAAACTGCACATTGGTGTCTACCTGAGTCAGGATCCTCAGCTCTCTCTTCACGTTCCAGACTGGAGCTTTTTCCTTCATGAACCTTCAGTCCATTGGATTGTGCAGGCCTCAGAATTAAGTAGTGCTCATATTCTGTCTGCTGTATTTCAGGGTGGTTTGCGTCTGCCGTCAGCCTTGGGTTTGGGGGTTTGAACCTTGCTCTTCTCTAGAGCCCGCATCACTTCCTCGTCAGTCGAACCCTTCTTTATGTCAACCTTCTCTTCCGTCTGGTCGAGATGTGTGATGTTGACCCTTCTCCTCTTCACACCGGTTATCTTCTGTGGCCCTGTGACTAGGACGAAGTTCTTGTCCATTGAGTCGACGACGACGCATCTTCTCCCCTTCTCTCTCCCAAGGTTCTTGACGCAGACCCTTCCAACCTCAAGTGTCGGCATCTATCTATCCCTTTTCTTTCTGATTTCGCCAATGTAGTCGCCGACTATCTTCTTAAGAATTTTCGTCATCTCCTCAAGCGGGTAGAGGTTTGTGTCGACTATCAAGTCGTATATTGAGGGGTCCGCCACATCTATCCCGTAGTATCTTCTGTAGCGTTCCCTCTCAACCTCCTCTCTGCCCAGAGTCTGCTTCTCAGCCTCCTCGAGGCTGAGGTTCTCTCTCTCAGCGACTCTGCGCAGCCTCACCTCTTTTGGGACTATCAGAAGTATCTTCAGGTCGGCTTTGTCCTGTGCCATCCAAGCTGCAAGTTGGCCGTCTAGGACAACGTCTCCTTTGGAGGCTTCCTCTTTCATCTTCTCGTCTATCTCCCTATCTATCGTCGGGTCTGACTCGGCGACGTTATTTAGATCGTCCAGTTTCAAGTTCCTTCGCTCAGCCATCTCTCTGAAGGTCTCTCCGGCTGAGACGTGTCTGAGCCCAAATTGTTCGGAGAGGGCTCTTGCATATGTTGTCTTCCCCGTTCCGTGCAGCCCGCCTACTGTAATCACTAGGCCCATCAACCTCACCATGATTTTTCTGAATCAAAGGTTTCAGGTTGAGAGGTTTGTCACATCTCAGGGTTGACGCCTAGGAGTCTTGAGAGGGGGAGGCTCAGCGCGAGTGAGCAGACTATGTACCAGGTTACGAAGGGCAAATCGTTGCCCAGTAGGAATGGGAATGTGAATGGTGAGACGGCTACCGCGCTGTTCTTGAAGAAGCTGCTCAGAACATAGAAGATTATCCAGAACGGCCCGAGGTACATGAAGCTAACCTTCATCCTATCCCACATCGCCTTGCTCTGGAGTTGCATGACCGCCTTCTGCTTCTTCATCGCCTTTGCCATCAATTGTTTGTTGTTCGTCTTTCTGGCCTCGTCAAAATCTTTCCTCCAAGCCTTAACCTCCTCCATGACGGACTTCATCCTCTCCACATCGACGAGGAGGCGGTTTGCCAAGTTTGTCGTGAGCGAAAGGGCAAGTGCCACTGCGAGTACGAATATTGTTGAGTAAGGCCTCACACCATATGGCTCCAGAGACATCATCAGCCAGGACCAGACTTCCTCAAACAAGCTCTCAACTTACCTCCTTGACTAGGTCAAGAATCTTCTTGGCTGCCTCATGTTTCTGTCCTTCCTCATTCCTTATTATTTGGACTGGAACCCCTGCGACTACTGAGCAGGCGGCCGCTATCCTCCTGCCCAATTCCAGGTCAGACTTTACATCATCCAAGTTCTGCTTGTCTCTTCTTCTGTCGTGGTCGCCGCCTCTTCTCGTGGCTATGTCTTCGGGGGCAGCTTCAACCAAGACCAGAAGTGAGGGGTCAAGTTCCTTCAGGACGCTCTCTGGGAGTCCGGGGAGCGCACCTGCCGGTGTCCTTATGAACATGTGAGTATCAACGACCAAGACTTCTTTGTTTCGCATCTTGGATATCTCTCTAGCCGCTTCAAGTTGGATTCTCCTCTGGAGGCTCAAACCCTCCCTTCTTATGTTGTCCCGGTGAATATCCTCTCCAGCAGATTCCAGAAGCCTCTTCATGGTTGTGCCGAAGTTTATGACTCTGAGTCCTATACCCTCCCTTTCAGCAAGCTTGATGAGTTCATCGACAACAGAGCTTTTGCCGACTCCAGGTGTGCCTGTGAGGATTATGGTTGGACCCAAGGCCTTCACTCGCCTAGGAAGGTCCTCACAGCCGGGAACATCTCGCTCACCCTCTCCCTCACCAGGAGTTGGTAGTACTGTTCCAGGATGCCTATGGTCAGGAGGATCCCTGTTCCAGAGCCGAAGGCGCCTAGGAAGTCTGCGAACGCGGCTATAGTCCCCACCGCCGCCCCACCAAGAATCGTCACGGTAGGGATGTAGCGTGAGAGAAGCTGCTGTATCGGTAAACTCGACCTCCTGAATCCCTCCACCTGCATGCCTGAGTCGAGAAGTTGCTGTGCGACAGACTTGGCATCCATCCCTCCAACCTCAACCCATGTTGCGGAGAAGAAGACGCAGACGAGGATGAATATGAGGGCGTAGATGCCCGCCCTGGCCGGGTCTGCTAGTAGCCCGGTCAGGCTTCTGGGTGGTGCGAGAAAATAGATTAGGCCTCCTGTAGGCGTAACGTTCCTCTCAGCCATACTGAATGTTCCAATAAGATTCAGCCAGAAGTTTGTGTTCATCTGGTTGTATCTCTGCCAGACCATCTGGCTTATGAAGTAGACGTTTCCGAAGAGGGCTGCTGCAAAGATGACTGGGATGTTTGAGACGTATAGGAACTTTATTGGGAAGGTTCCGCGGAAGCCTCTGTACCTCGCGTACGAGACCGGGATACTGACTTTAAGCCCGTTTGCATAGATCACTATCATGATCACTAGGGCCGTCGTTATGAGGCCGACCATGTCTGGGAGGCCGCCGCTTCTGAATAGGCTGTTTACTCCCTCACCCATCTGTAGGGACTGGCCGAAGGCTAGGAAGGCTCCAAGGTATTTTTGGTCCTCCATTGGACCCATCGGGGCGACCATGTCCCACCATATCCTCTGGGCAACTCCAGCGGCTATGAAGAGGCTTATTCCGCTCCCCAATCCCCAGCCCTTCTGCAGTAGCTCATCAAGAAGCATCAGTATGATTCCTGCTGCTACGAGTTGAGCTAGGATTGCAATCTGGGTTTGAACCCTCAGGGGTCCGTATGCCCCGCCTATGATGTAGGCCAGCGCCTCAAAGATCGTCATGAAGACTGCGAGCACTTTGCTCGCGCCTGTGAATAGGGACCTATCCTCAGGGTTTGACATGTCGACATCGATCATCTTGGAGCCGCTCAGTATCTGGAGTATGAGGCCGGCTGTGACTATTGGGCCGATCCCAAGCTCCATCAAGGTTCCTCTGTTAGAGGCAAAGATCACCCTGAGCGCTCCGAGAGGGTCTTGAGCTCCGCCTTTCCCAACTCCTAGGAGGGGAATCTCAGACATCACCAGATAGGCTACTAGAACGATTGCTGTCCAGAAGAGCTTCTCGTTGAACGCAACCCTCCGCTCAGGCTTCTTTACGTCTGGGAAGAATCTGACTAATGGTTTGAAGAGCTCTATGAATCTCGGCAAGTCCTCACCCTAGTTCCCCGCGGTTACTGATCCTCCTGCAGCCTCAATCTTTCTGGCGGCAGACTTAGAGTACTTGGCAACCTTGATGTTGAAGGCCTTCTGGACTGAGCCCCCGCCAAGAAGCTTCTCGAAGCCAAGCTCTGTCAGGTCGATGGTGACTGGAGTCTTCTCTTTCTCTACAGTCTGTTGTGTGAGGAGGTTGAGTTCACCAACATTTATTGTCTTGGTCTTCCTCAGACTCTTGGGGCTTGTGAAGCCTACGCTTCGTAATTCTTCACCGTATCTGAGGACGCTTGTCCACTTATGTTTGAAGGTTCCTGCCCTGCCCCTTCCACCTCTCATTCCGCCTTTTCTATGTTGGCCTGATACTCCCCAGCCGTGGGTTCTTGAACCTCGCAACCTCCTAGTCTTTCTCTTTCTTGTCGCCGTCGCTCCCTAACCCCCTAAATCATTCTCTCAACGACTTCTTGGAAGGATTCTGTTCTGAACCCTAGTTCCCCACCCTTTCCCGAGGGGTCTTTGAGGCTTCCCCTGAATCCTCCTTTGGGTGGGTGTAGGTTGAACCTTGTTGATAGGCCGCGTCTCTTCAGTTCTTGAGGTTTCAAGTCCCCGCTGCTCAGCAGCTTCGCAAGGGTCTTGATGTTCTCGACGCCAAACCTCTTCTTTGCTTCAGCGTCGGTCAGTCTTCCAGCCCCGGAGACTCTTGACCTGGAGATGAACAGTGAGGTCAGGATCTCCTCGGTTGCTTCCCCCCAGAAGAGTGTATCCTTCAGTCTCCTGAGGGTTCCCCTTGTCTCAGGGCTGTCCATTAGCAGTATGGCTTGGTTTCTCCGGTTCAGGCCTAGTTGCCTCAGCGTCGCCTTGACTTGATGTCTCAGCCCGGCTGAGCCTCTTGCCCTTATGGTGAGCAGACAACCTTTCCTTACTTTCTTCATGAAACCTTACCTTGAGATTCTCTACTGCGTGGCTTGACGCTCAGCTCGTTGGTGTCGTCATTGTGTAAGAGTTCTTGAGGGCGTCGTAGACCGCGTAGGCTACCGAGGTCATTGTATTGGTTGAGCCGAAGCTTCTTGTCCAGCAGTCTCTTATTCCTGTAAGGCCTAGGATCGTCTTGACAACCTCGCCGCCCACTAGGCCCAAGCCTCTCGGCCCAGGATATATCTCGACTCTTACGCTTCCACATTTCCCCTGAACTTTGAATGGTAATGAATGGGGGAGGGCGCATCCGCACTCCCAGCTCCCGCAACCTCTTCTGATAGGCACCACAGCCAGCTTCGCTTGGGCCGTAGCCTTGCCTATGGCTGTTCTGACTTGGTTGGCCTTCCCCAGCCCGACTCCCAAGTATCCCTCACCGTCGCCCACGGCGACTACGGCCTTGAATCTTGAACGTTCACCAGCATCGGTCTGTTTCTGGACTAGGCCTATTCCCAGAACTTTCTGTTGGAGGTTTGGCAGGAGCACGTCGACTATCTCTGGCTCGAGCACCCTCTGGCCTTGGATGAATACCTCCTTGAGGGAGGTTATCTTTCCTTCCTGTACGAGTTTGCCTATTCTGGTCTTCGGGGTCCAACCAACCTCAGGCGTCTTTGTCGATGTCTCGCTCATGGTGGCTGCGCCTCCTTCTTGTGTGACTCTAACATCCTACCCTTGACCTCGTCAAAATGTTCGGGGAGGCTTTCAGGTTTGAGTCCAGCGGCCAAGTATCTTGAGAATCGCCTCTTATATTGCTCTGGGAGCGACGATAGTTCCTTTGCGTAGCTCGCTATGTGTTCGCCCCTCACTCTGGCTTGGTCTGGGAGGACTTCCTCGCCATGCGGGATCTCCAGTCCTGAGTCCACAGCGCCCTTCAGGGCGGAGAAGACCCTTGAGCCTTTGGTCACCCTTCTCAACCCGACGTCTATGATGGCCTCTTTTACAGTTCTTGAACTGGCCCTTATGCCTGCGAGGAGGCCTGTGAGGTAGGCTGCTGGGAGGTCTCTGGATCCGCCTTTCCATCCGTAGTTTCCAGTCAACTCGGCAGAGTTGGCGGAAGCCAAGACTCTGTCGCCTTGAGGTGTCGCCTCGGTAAGTTGGGCGACTACGTGTTTCCCAGTTATCCTGATTACTAGGCGTGGTAGGCCTGAGGCTAGGAGGGCTCTTCGCTTCTCGTAGTCTGTCTTCATCTCCCTCCTTCTGCGGAACGGGAGGTTGTATGTTGGGCCTCTCGCCAAAATCATCTTCTCCTTGTTAGGTTGTGTGCCTCCAAGTATTCGTTGAGGTGGGCTGTGTTTCTGAAGGCTCCTCCCTTGGCCATCTGGACGAGTTTGCGGTAGACCTGCTTTGTTATGATTCTCTTATTCCTCAGCTCCTTGAGCCTTGACCTGAGGATTCTTATCTTACCGACCCAGGATATCTTGCCGATGTGTCTGGAGCCCTTCTTTGAGCCCGGGCCTCTACCAGTCTTCTTCGCGATCTTGAGTCTGTGTCTGCCTCGGCTTACACCGCCTTTCGGTCTGGCGGCTACTACGCCTTCATGTATGAGTCTGCGAATCTCGGCCTTGGTTATCGCTGACTCGACCTTCTCGACTTGTTCTGGGTCTATCCAGATCCTTGACTGGCCCACTTTCAGTAGTGAGGCTGCCATTCGCTTCTGTCCTGTCAGGCTCATTCTTGATTCACCGTCTTGGACTCTTCAGCTTCTTTTTCTGTCTCGGTCGGTTCGGAGGCCTCAGGGGTTTCCGCCATCTCTTCCGGCGGGGCTGCGGCTTCCGCCTCAACCGTCTCTGGTACTTTGGGATTAAGGACGGTTAACCCGAGTCTCTGGGCTTGGTCGATTATCGCAACCCTTTTCCGTCCGCCGACTGTGGCCGCTATCCTCACAGCGTCTTTCTCGGGAGAGAGGCCCTCAAGTTCTTCGGGTCTATTGACCAGCTTCTCACGTAGGCCCGACGGATGTATCCCCCTGTATTCTCTTGGGCTCCTGTAGCCCGCGGCTGGGCTGGTCGGCCAGCCTCTTCTTCCTATCCTCATCCTGCTTGTCTTGCCCCTGGGTCTCCTCCAGCTCTCCGAGACTCTTACGTAACGCCAGCTCTCTTGACGCCTGATCCTTGGCTTCGAGCTTTTTCTGCGTCGCGGCATATCTTTGGCCATGGTTCTCGACCCGCTAAGTCTTCTCTGAGATGTAGATGCCGTCTAGGAAGACCCGCTGGTCCTTGTCCTTGATCTTTGTGGTCGCCTCTATGTTTGCGGCTGTTTGGCTTACGTCTCTGAGGTTTATGCCTTCTACAGTTATCTCGTCCTCAGAGACCTTGACCGATACGTCCCCAACAAGTCTCGCAGTTCTAGGCGACTTCTCTCCTGTGAAGTTCTCTATCAGGAGGACTCTCTTCTCCTGGTTGACCTTGATGTTCATTGGAAAGTGTGCGTGGACCACCTTCAGCTTGTACCTGAAGCCTTGGGTCACCCCCCTGATCATGTTTCTGACGTGTGCGACCGCTGTTCCAACCATTGCGTACTCCCTCTTTCTCGGCCATGTTACTCCAACCGTCAATCTTCTATCTTTGAGGGTGAGGCTGACCGGTAGATGTGAGAGGTCTTCAAGCAGGGTTCCTTTGGGTCCGGTTACCTTGACTATTCTCCCAGCCAACTCAAGATTGACTTCTGGTGGAATCTCAACTGTCCTCTCAACACTATTCATAACCAATTGGGCCTGTCCTCCTAGTACACGTATGCGATGAGTCTTCCGCTTGTACGCTTCTCCTTTGCTTCCCTGTTCGAAATAACTCCCTTCGATGTGGTGAGAATTAGGGTGCCGAGTTCCCTTGACGGCAGGTACCTCTTCTCCCAGAACTCGAGTCTGTCAAGTTTGACTGGGTACCTCGGCTTCACAACTCCGCACTTGCTTATTCTGCCCAGTAGCTGGATCTTGAATTTTCCAGACCTCCCATCATCTATGGACTCGAACTCGCCTATGTACCCGTTCTTCTGCATGACCCTCAGAACCTGCCCCATCAGTTTTGACGCTGGCCATACTAGACATTCCCTCTTTCGCCTCTTCTCATTCTCAACTACTGTTGAGAGCGCATTTGCCAGGGGATCGAGTAGAGTCATTTTACTTGGCCTCACTCATACTTTCTGAATCCTAGGGAGATCGCTAGTTCCCTGAAGCATTGGCGGCAGAGCATCAACCCATACTTTCTTATGACGGGGCCTTGTTGGCGGCATCTCCTGCAGGATCTGCTGCCCTTCCCTATTCTCCTCTCCTTCTTGGGCTTCTGTTTCATTGAGCCTCCTCCAGAACGATCTCTGCCCCGAAGCTATGCCTCACAAAGTCGATGGCCTCATCCTTTCTTATCAGGTGTGGCTTGCCGATGCTTGAGCTGTGGTAGGTTCTTCGTCTCACTCTGTATCCAGGCCTCTCCAGGGTGACCGTCACGTCCATACCGAATATTCCAAGTTCAGGAACATACCTAGTTCTAGGTATCTCTATATGCTCCTTTATTCCGAACGCGAAGTTTCCATAATGGTCGAACGCTGATTCTTTCAGTCTGTTGCCGACGGCTGCCAGGGAGGTCTTGAGGAACTCTGCAGCCTTCTCTCTTCTCAGTGTGACTATGCACGCTATGGGCTCTCCCTTCCTGATGCCGAAGTCCTTGATGGTCCTTCTTGCTCTGCGTGAACTTGGGGTTTGGCCAGTGATCTGTTGGAGAACTTTCTTGGCCTTCTCTAGTTGCTCTCCAGACTTGCCGACTCCAATATTCACTGTAACCTTTCCTATTCTGATCTTCCGCATCGGGTTCTCAAGTTGAGTCGTTACTGCAGCCATTCTCCATCTAGCCCTCAGGCAACTTGATTATAGGTTCGTCGTCGCCGACTGCGTATACATATTCGGCTACTGTTCGGAAGATTTGGCCCTGTCTGTCCTGAATTGTGACTGTGGCATCCTTTGCCGTTGCGGCCTTCTCTATCGAGACTATCTTTCCATGTCTTCCAATGTTTCTTCCGGCTACGACCAAGCCGTACTTGCCCTCGGCGAACTTGATGTGTCCAAGGATCTTCTGGTTCGGTATCCCGAGTTGGATTGTGTCCCTTGTCTTGTAGAAGTCTCCTGTAGAGGCGGCCTCAGGCTTTAGGACGATGTTTCCGCCGTCGCTGAGGTTGAGTTGGATTCTTCCGCCGCTCAGGGTGACTTTGCCGTCGATCCGGCAGAGTTTGAATCCGCCCTCATCCTTCGTTATCTTGAGTAGTGATAATCCCTTCGCCGGGAAGGGAATCATTCTGAAGGTTGATTTGGCGTCAGGGATCTCAAGAACGTCCATAGGACCTACCGGATACTTTTCCTCTCTTCCGGTCTCGCCGTCGATCTTCACCCCTCCTTTCGAGATTACCTTCTTGGCCTCTCTCGCTGTCTTTGCGTAGTTCAGGATCTCTCTGAGAACGGTCGAGAGGGGAATTGACCTTGTCCTCCGGTGGGGTCCGGGACACGGCCTTATCGTCCACTTGAACTCTTTCACATGTATTGGCCAGAAGGATGGTGCGGGAAGCCTCTTGACGTGTCTGGATCCACCTTTCTTTCCCATCGTCACGCAGTCTCCTTGGGCTCTTCGCTCTTTGCCTCTTCAGTCTTCCTCTCAAGCTTCTCTGAACGCCAACTGTCGCTCAGATTCAGGTTTGTGATCATGACTTTTGAGACGTGTACTGGGACTCGCTTCTGCTCCCCAGAGACTTTCTCTCTTGTGACTCCCTCAACCGTTACTCTCTGCTTCCGATGGTCCGTCTCAACCACCTTTCCCTCGATTCCGGCGAAGTCCCCTCTGAGGATCTTTACTGTATCGTCCTTTCTGACGGGTATAGACCTGACTCCGTACTTCTCCCTGAGCTTCTCGGAGAGTGTAGCGCCCATAAACTTCTGCCTCTCTTTCTCAGCGGCTACCGCAACGAGTCTTCTCTGTTTCCTCGGTTTCGCCGTTTTCAAGATCAGTCAACCTCAGAGGACTATGCTGGCGAGGTTTGCTACTCGAGGCCACCTCTCAGCAGCTTCTCTCGCTACCGGGCCCCGGATCTCGGTTCCTTTGAGTTCGCCCTCAGGGGTCATTATGACGGCGGCGTTGTCCTCGAACTGTACCCTCATTCCGTCGGGTCTTCTGAAGAGTCTCCTCTGTCTGATGACTACTGCTGGAAACATTTGACGTCTGAGGTCAGGGGTTCCCTTGGAGACTGAGACTACGACCATATCTCCGATGCAGGCTGCTGGAACCCTTCTGAGGCGACCCTTGTATCCTACGACGTTTATCAGCCTGAGTTCTTTTGCTCCAGTATTGTCTGCGCAGACCAAGATGCTTCCGGCTGGGAGGCCTCTTGCTATGCGAGGCCTGTATTCGATTACTCCTCTTGCACTTACTGCTCTGGTCTTGGGCGCGGGCATTACTATTCACCTTACTCTGTCCCGGTCAGTTTCTCGACAACGACGAAAGAGACCTCTTTGCTTAGTGGTCTGCACTCTGCGATTGTGACCTTGTCTCCCTCCTTCACCTCGAGGCAGGGGGGGCTGTGGGCCATTATCCGGCTGCGCCTCCTCTCATATCTTAGATACTTGGGGGTGTAGTGGAGGTAGTCTCGCTCAACCGTCACGGTTCCGTTCATCTTGCTACTTGCGACTGTGCCTGTTAATGTTCTTCTCTTGACTCCTAGTCTTCCGTGGAAGGGGCATAACTTGTCGTCGCAGCTCTTGCGGGGTCCTTTGACTTTGAGGCCTACGTTACGCATCACCATCTTCTCACCTTCATCTTGATCCGGTCCTCAGGCCTTGCGACTATCGCTCTCCCGTCAAGCTTCACTATCTCGCCTTTGGGTAGGCTGAGGCGGAGTTGGACGACGTCCTTCGGCAGTGTGACGTGTCTTGGGCCGCTCTTCAATGTCAAGGTTTTCTTGGTCTCGTCGATTATTCTCCCTCTCAATCCGACGAGTTGCCTGTTGGGGCTCTTAGAGACCCTCGCATCCAAACCTATCAGTTCGTGCCTCACCAAGTTGAAGGGAGTAATCTCAGTCATTCGGCGCTCCACCTTTCTTCTTTTGTTCGGCTTCTATGGTGAGGAGTCTGGCTATAGTTCTGCGGAGTTCTTTTATCCTGCCTGGGTTCTCGACGGTGCCCCCTGACGCGACCATGGTTCTGAGGTGTACGAGTTCTGTTCGTAACTCAGTGAGTTTCTTTTCGCGTTCTTCTGGAAGCATCTGTTTGAGTTCACGCTTTCTCAGAATCGGCAACTGCTTCCTCCTCTCCCGCTTTGACTTCTTCCTTGGTCTCTTCCACACCGGTCTTTTCAGCTTCAGGAATGGGTTCAGGTGAGGTTACTTTGAGGGATGGTCTATCGATGAATTCAAAGTTAGGGGGCAGAATGGAGACTTTGACACCGACCAGCCCGGGCTTCAGCTGGCTGTAGGTGGTGGCTGCCAGGACCTGCTTCTCTACTTGGTCGCCCGCCTTCAATATGTAGCCTTGGCGGTACTTCTCGGTCCTTGAACGTTGGGTCGTCAATTTGCCGCTTATGGTAACCTCGACTCCCAAAGCCCCTGCGTCCATGATTCGACTCATAGCCCAGTATGCTGCCCTCCTGAAGTGGACGCCTCGCTCAAGGGCCATCGCTATCTGTGAAGCCATTATCTTGGGGTCGAGTTCAGGAAGCTCGACGGAGGCTATGGAGATCTGGGGATTCTCCAAGCTGAGCTTCTCCTCCAATATCTTGGTGAGTTCCGCTACGCTTTGGCCTCTCCTGCCTATCACTATGCCCGGTTTGGCTGCGAAGATTACGACCCTTGTGCCCATAGGGGTCTTTGTGAGTTCTACCCGGCTGTAGCCGGCTTTCCTCAACTCTCTACTCAGAAACTCGTCGATCTGGCTCTTCTTGGATACGTCCTTGATGAAGTACTTGTGGACGGACATGGCTGCTCATCATTTGGCGGTTGATGGACTGGCGTAGGACCATGCTGAAGGAGCCGATCGAGATTTTTCGATATCCAACTTGACGCTGCACCGTGAATGTTATTCGGGTGATTGGATGAGTTAACTTCATCCTGATTTGTGGCCGGTCTAGCAACATACCTTCAACTCATATTTAAACTTCCTAGAAATGTGACGAGAGAAACAAACGGTTAGTAACCGCTACAAGAGTCGGGGAGAGTCTCCCACAAGTTTTGGCGGGGTTCTGGACTGTCCTTCAGGAAACACTAGAGGGTCCAGATAGTCCGCCTTCTCTTCCCAGCTCCCACCGTACTGAAGATCTTCGGTGGCGGAGAGACCATCCTGAGCAGTGTCGCCGTCTTTCGTGAAAAGCAGGACCAGAAGCTCCATACAATTGTTGATTTGTTGTGGGGAGTACCGTCACTGTAAGGTCAGGCGGTCTTCCATAGTGGCTTCGGATCTTGGCGAGCGAGGAGACCTGGCATGTTCTTGTGGGGTACGGTTACTCCTGGCGATTACTAGTTAGAGGTTTACACTTGGAGAAGGCTGGTCTGTTTCAAGTTTTGGTCTGCCTGTAGGACTATGAGGGACTCACCCATGGCCCCAGCTCAATGTACCATATTCACGGCTGCCTGTCCTGGCTGAAGAAATCAGCTTGACTTAGATCTCGTCTGCTTGGATGCAGGCGTCGCAAAGGTATATGTGGAGATAATAATCTTCGGGGGCAAGGATCTCGTTGCAGTGCGGGCAGACCAACGGGTTCATCATCGCTTTCCGCTGGTATTTTTGGAAGGTAATACATTTAACCTTTTTGTGTAATACCTTTTACCCGAGAAACGCGGCGAAGCGTATAACTTCGCCTGTGATCTCCCGCCGCTTGTTCAGAAAGAAAGCTGAAGGATCTCTGGCAAGAGTGGAGTATTCTGTAAACTTGACTCTGCAACTTGTGGACGGAGATCGTCTGAGTGGTCGACCTATTCTGCCTCGTAACCGACAAGCTCTATGTGCGTTAGAGTGTTGAAGTATGGCGATGCCCTGCCGAAGGCTCTCGGTATGTACTTCCTCACCTTCATTCCTCTATGAGAAGCCGCGTGGATTATCTTGACTTTCTCCGGGTCGAGGCCTCTATACTCGGCGTTGGACTCAAGTTCCTCAATTAGCCTGCGTATCCTGTTGGCGGCCTTGACGGGGTAGCGTCCGGCGTGGAATCCTTGGGCTCCCTTGTGAGGTACCTCCTTCTTGTAACGTCTGTAGGGGATGGACCTCCTCTTCTCCGCAACATCCTCAAGCAACTTCTTGGCCTCAGGCAACTTCATCCCCTTTATTGCCTTACAGATCTCGGTTGCGGCCTTTGGAGAGATTCTGATCTCTCGACCAGCACACTTCACAGACCTCTTAGGATCAAGTTCCCTGACAGAGTATCTCCATGTAGGCATAGACATTCCACTGAGGCTTCCGAAGGTAGAGGTTGGCTCGCTAAAAAGTCTTTTGTCCAGCGGGTCTGTCCAATCTAGGGTCGGTGGGACCTTAAGTACCAATTCTTGATTACTCGTAGGTGTGGACCCTTGAAGGCAACCAAAGCGGTGAGGTTCAGCTACACACCCACAGAAGATATGCTGAATCTTCTTGAGACATTCAGGTACATGGTTAATGACGCTTTGAGGATAGGCTTCGAGAAGAAGCCTAGATCAAGGTTTCAACTGATCATGATGGCCTATCATGATCTCAAGGACCGTTACGGACTGCACACTCACTACATTCTCAGTGCTTGTGAATGTGCCTATGCTATGCTGAGGAATAGAAAGTGGAGGAAGCTACCTTACGCCAAGAGGCTGTTTCTAAAGCTGGACAGCCAAACCTACAAGCTTGACTACATGATGCTGAGAATCCCGACAACCCCACGAAACTTTCTGCATATACCACTTAGAGGAGGCGAATACCAGCTTTCCTTCCTGCGTGACCCAAACCTCAAGAGAGGATCAATCACGATCACCGACTCCAAAGTGATCCTAGCTGTCTCGAAGTCCACTGAGGCAGTTGAGCCTCTAGGCGAACCAGTTGCATTCGACATTAACGAGAAGAACATAACCTCGTCAGACGGTGAAAGATACGACCTGTCAGAAGCTGCCAGCATCAAGCATCAGTATTCCAGAATCAGAGCCTCGATAGCAAGAAACACCAATAAAGACAGGAGAGTCAAGAGGAAGCTCCTAGCAAAGTACGGCAGAAGAGAGAGGCAACGAGCAATCCAAGCCCTGCATAGAATCTCCAGTAGGATCGTTGAGAAAGCGAAGGAATCGAGGTCGCCCATCATTCTGGAGAAATTGACTAACATCAGGAACTCCTCCAGAAGAGGCAATGGCCAAAGCCGAAAGATGCGGGGCAGACTGAACAGATGGAGTTTCCATGAGCTCCAAAGACAGATCGAGTACAAAGCGAAATGGGAAGGCGTTCCCACTCATTATGTGAGGGCCACATTGACCTCAAAAATATGTTCACAATGCGGATTCATCAACAAGGCCCTCAAGTATGAAAGGGGATGGTTGTGCCCAATCTGTGGCGCCATTCTCGACCGAGACTATAACGCTGCCTTGAACATTCTTGCCCGGTCTCGGTTCCATGAGGCTGGTGCGGTTCGCCAGTCAAATGAAGGTCTAGCTGGTGAAGGGATGGTGCAGCTTGCTACTGTCACCAGAAGCTAGAAAGTCTAATCAACAGTCACCGACCCTAGATTAGACAGAACCTGTCCAGCTGGAGAATATTAGTAACTGAGCGACGCATAGGCTTGGAGAGAATCTTGAGCGGTTCTGAGATTGATGGAAAGAGACTGGAGGCCGAGCTTCGAGGCACAACCCTGAGAGTCTACTGGGAAGTCTTCAGCAAGAACCAGCCCATGGGTGTCCGCGAGGTTCAGAGAATCCTTACCCTTTCGAGTCCCAGTACGGCGCTCTACCATCTGGAGAAGCTGAGGAGGTTGGGGCTGGTTGAGAAGAACCCCTATGGACAATATGTTCTGGTTGAAGAGGTTAAGGTCGGGACTTTGCGGGACTTTGTCCGCTTTGGAAGACTCCTCCTCCCAAGATACCTCTTCTATGCAGCCTTCTTCTGGACAGCTTTAGTCTCATATCTTCTTGAGTCTCAGTTCGCAGATATCCGACCTGATGCCACGGCTCTGGTTCTGACAGCATGTGCGGCGGCAGCAACCACATATGAGGCTGCCAGAGCATGGAGGGAGAGGCTGTTCTAACTACTGAACAACCCGTCCCAAACTCAACAGTTAAGTTTGAGATTGAAGTTAGGAGTCTCGAATGAAGTTGAGGCGTACGGTTCTACCAGTTCTTCTCGGTGCGATAGTAGCTTTTGCAGTCGTCTCATCACTTGTGAGATTTCAGGCGGTCTTCACGTTCACAGCGCCTTCAGAGATGATGGGCGTCAAGTCAGAGACTGCAGAGGTAGCTGCAGGCAAGGCTGGGGACACGTTCCGAAACATCAGCTATGCCTCACTGTTCTTTTCGCTGTTGGCGGCACTGCTGGCTTACCGAGTGTCCGGCAAGGTCTTGGATAAGAAGAGTCTCTCTTCAGGCATATCTGAGGCCTGAGTTGTAGCAAGCCCCCAATGTAGTATGGTATTGAATGAACTTTCATTTGAACCCGGAAATCAAGGGAGATACTATTTGTAGTCCAGGTTCTTGAGAGGAGGAGTCTGGCTGGAGGCGGGGAGAATGAAGTCGATCCTGCTTCTACTCTTACTTCAGTGGGACGTACATGCTTGATCTTGAAGCGCCTATGCCGGGGGTGCCGTGGACAACCTTCTTGTTTGTTATGGCAAACTCTCCCAGATAGTGGCCTACCATTTCTGGAGTTATGTCTACGGTTGAGAACTCCTTTCCATTATGAACAAGGATTCTGAGGCCGACCATCTCCGGCAGTATTATCATGTCTCGGCAGTGTGTCTTGAGAACGTCACCTTCTGGTCTAGTTCCATGCTTGAACTCCTTAATTTCTTCAAGCAGCCGCCTCTGGCCGGGTGTGAGTCCTCTTTGGAGGGAACGCCTCTGCCTTGAGGGGAGTATCTTGATGAACTCGTCCATAGACATGTCTTGGAGTTGCTTGATACTGTAGCCTCTGTAGACGAATTCTCTCGGCATTCTTATCAAATCCTCAAGTTGCTTAGTGGTCTAGTTAAGTCTACCTGAAGACTTTATTTAACCAACGTGTTCTTAGGAGGTTGCTTCTCGGCCGATCCTTGTCTTTCTCGCTCTTCCGGTCTGTCTTGCAGCTATCAAGCCCACCTTCCTTCCTGGGGGTGCATGTCTTGAGACTGTTGTGGGTTTCCCTTCATGTTTGTGCCTGCCCCCACCGTGTGGGTGGGACGCAGCGACCATCGAGGTCCCCTTTACAATGGGCCATCTCCTCCCCCTCGCCCTCATCAGCTTCGCCCTCACCCCAGCCTTCAGGAACGGCTTATCTACCCTGCCACCTCCAGCGATAACCCCAACCATGGCTCTGCAGTTGTCGTTCAGATAGATGGACCTCATTGAGGGGAGTCTGACCTCTGTTCCCCTGGGGGTGTGCGCAACCAACATCGCGTAAGTCCCCGACGACCTCGCAATCCTTCCACCGTCGCCTGGCCTGCACTCCACATTACAGATTAGTGTGCCTTCAGGAATCTTTCCAAGAGGCAGTATATCCCCTATACTGATAGTTGGGGACTCACCGATCGAGACTGTCTGGTCTAGCCCCAGACCCTCTGGAGCAGGCACATAGAATTCTTTCCCATTCTCAAGCCTCATCAGAGCCAGGGGCGCACCCCTTCCAGGCTCGTGTATGAGCTTCTCAACAACGACACTCAAAGCTTTCTTTTTTTCATCCTCAGCCAGGATTGGGTAGGAGACCTCGGCCACCCTCCTGTGACTTGGAGCCTGAAAGATTCCTCCGCGACCTCTTCTTCTGACCAATATCCTCTTTCCCAATCGACTCACAACCTTCTACAGTATTCCTAGCCTGACCGCCAGGTCTGCGGCCTTGAATTCAGGCTTGAACTTGACATATGCTTTTTTCCTTCCGTCTAGAGTCACCAGGGTGTTGATCGACTCCACATCGACCTCGTAGAGTTCCCTCACAGCCCTCTCGATATCTTTCTTGCGGGCTTTAGGGTTCACCATGAACGTTATCTTGTTCTCCTTCTCGATGAGGGTGACGGTGTCCTCTGAGATGAGTGGATAACGAATGACCTCTTGAGTCTTGACTCTTCCCATTTCGGTCAGTCCGCTCCTACCAGTCTCTCGTCTATGGTCTCCACTGCTGACTCAGTCCAGACTGTGAGTCTTCCAGGATGAGTTCCAGGAGCCAAGTGCTCAACGTTTAGGTCTGAGGCTTTCAGCGCATCTACACCCGGAATATTTCTGAAGGCCTTGACGATGCCTTTGTCTTGGCCATAGACCAGGAGAGGGCCTTTCGCCGCCTTTCGACCCCTTCCTCGAGAGCTTGCCCTTCCGGACCTCCTCTTGAAACTGTTCAGGACTCTCTCGACGTCACTCCAGAGGCCCAGATTCTTCAGGGTTTCCTTGGCCGCCTTTGTCCCCGAGACCTCTTCTAGGCTGTCGCTGACGACCAAGGGGAGGTTGGGGACCTGCTCGACCCTGTGTCCTCTCCCACCAACAACCTCTCTGTTCGCTGTAGCCGCAACGGCTGACGCCAACGCTAAGCAAGCCTCCTTCTTATTCAGTCTCTTCCACAGTCTCTTCTGTGATGTTGGTGGATGTGTGAGTCTGCCTCCTACCGTGCTTGGGGCGAAGGCTGCGCTGCCGGCCTTAGGGTGGCGTTCACCCTTCACCCTGGGAACCCTTGCCAAGTCCCTTCCTACACCGAATGATTCGGCTGTGGTTCGCTTTCCAGCCATGGGGTTCCTCCCTTTGGGTTGGAGTCTATGAGTCTGGAGGGCGACGACGGCCTTCCTTATGACGTCTGGCCTGAGCTTGGTCTCGAAGACCTTTGGTAGCGTAATCTTGTCTTTTGGTTTCCCATCAAGGTCGTAGACGTTCACTGTCATTGTTGGCATAGTAGTCAATCTCCCTGTTTGGACTCTAGGCTTAGGTACTCTATCTTGGGTGGGGCCTCATGAAGCTCCCTTGCCCTTGCCGGCGTCCTCATCACGACTAGGCGCTTTGCAGGTCCGGGGACGCTTCCCCTCAACATGACGTATTGGCTTCTCAAGTTTCCGTAGTTTAGGAATCCGCCGCTCGGCGTCACCTCGTCCTTGCCTTCGCCCGCCTTCACTATCTGCTTGTTGAATTCTGTTCTCTGGAAGAAGCCCATCTGGCCAGCCCTGGGGACGGAGTACATGATTGATGAGGGGGTCCATGCTCCTATCGAGCCGACTCCTCTCACGGTCTTTCTGGATTTGTGGTGGAGTTTCCTTACCCCCCACCTCTTGACTGGACCCTGTATCCCTTTGCCTTTTGTGATAGCTATCACGTCGACGAAGCTTCCTTCCTTGAAGACGTCGGTTGACTTGATCTCTTTGCCGAGCAGGTTCTTTCCATACTCGAACTGTTCCTTTACGTTTCCTCCGCCAATCTTGATCTCCATCAGGTGGGGCTTCTTTCGGCCCACACTGGTAAGTCTGGGTTGGGTTGCGGCTATGACTCTGACCTCAGAAGCCTCTCCGACGAGCTTCTCAGCCTTCTGGAGGGACTCCTGATTATCAGACTTCTTGGTTGTTGTGAGTAGCCTCTCAAGATCTTTCGGAATATTTGTTGTCCATACTTCCCCGAGGGAATGGAGTCCCCCACCGCCCCTTCGGTAGAGTCTTAGGCCGCAGACGACCATAGGCGGTGTCTCCAGAACAGTGACTGAAACCGACACCTCCTTACCAAATGTTAGTGAAGCCTGCCGCTGGTCGAGGGTGACGAGGTGGGTCATCCCGGTCTTGTAGCCGGGAAAGGCTAGGGGTCTGGGGTCGCCCTTGACTTCGGGCCAGTACCTTATCCTTCCAATCCAGTCGGTTGCGCGGCCTCTGGGAAGGTATGCTAGGGAGCCGCGTTTAGGGGCGTGTCTCTTTCTCCTACCCATTCGAGAACTCACCCAAGAAGGTTGACTATTGACAGGGAGGTGTAGATGGCCTCTTCGGTTCTGACGGTCTCCACACCCTGGTTTGGAATCGTGTTGATGTTGAAGTCTGTATACTCATCTATGTCGAGGCCCTCTCTGGACAGTATCTGCTGTAGACCCTGTGTTGGTGAGCCGAAGGCCACCAGTGTCTTCCTTGACTCTGTCCAGGCCGATCTCAACTCAGAGAGCACCTCGTCTATTCTTCTTCCATACCTTGAAGTTGCTATTACTAGGTCGAACCCGATCTTCCTTGTTGATTCTGCAAGTGGAAGGTTCGTCACAGTAACATTATACCCCCAATATATGCTTATCTCAGCATCGTCAACCTTGACCGCCTCAACCCTCCTGTCTACCTTTGTGATCAGTACCGTGACTCTGCGTTTCTTTGGGAGGTCTTCCTGAACCAGCGCGGGCTCTTCAAGGCCTATGTCAACTAAAGAGTATCCTCCCCCCCTCTTCACAACGACTCCTTGGCGGAGCATCCCAATCTTGAGGTCTCCGCGATTTCGCGTCAATTGGTGGTGAGGGGAACGTAAAGGTGGAAGTATACCGACGTAGCGGAGTCTCGGCTCAATCTTGATTGTGGCTTTGCGTAGGTATTGTGGGGTATCCATGTATCTCAGAACTGAAGCCGTCAACTCGGCGTCTTCAGTCTGGTCCCTGTGGGGCTTGTCAGAGTATACTAGGATCTCGTCGACGCGAAATATTGAGGAGGCCCTCCCGATGAGGCCAATCTTGTAGGTCTTCTCCCTGAGGTGCGGAGTGTCCTCTGTAAGTGAGGCTGGAATCGCTATGGAGAGGCCTAGTCGCCTCCGAGGCGGCAGAGATGGAGTTACACTCTCAGGAGAACTCAACCTTTTTCAACTAGGAGCTGCGCGGCTCGCTTGATAAGCTTTACAAGTCTTTCCAACCAAGAATGCTCAGTCGATCAAGATGAAGAACCTAGATGACTCCATGATCTTTGAATCCATCGATAGATCTGGAATGCTGAAGCTGGTCGAGAATTTCCCAGACCTCTTGGTTGAGGGTTTGGAGTGCGGCTGGGCAATAGAACCTGGAGCGTTGAGGCAAAGCCTCTCAAACGTTTTGGTCGCTGGATACGGAGGCTCAGCAATATCAGGGGATATTTTGAGGGATTGGTTCTCAAAGAAATCGAAGGTACCGGTGGAGGTTTGTCGAGGCCTCAGGTTACCAGGCTACGTGGACGAGAGGACACTCGTGATGGGGGTGAGCTACTCAGGGGAGACAGAAGAATCCTTGATGCTGCTTGCCTCATCGGTCAAGGCGGGCTGCAAGGTAGCTGCGGTCACCTCCGGAGGAACCATGAGTGAACTCTGCGAGAAGCTTAATCTGCCGATGGTGAGGGTGAGGGGGGGCCTTCCACCCAGAGCCGCCCTCCCACTTCTTCTCTCGGCATCAGCCTTTGTACTTTCAAGTTTCAATCTTGTGGGAGAATTGAGAAGCGAAGTTCTTGAGGCGGCTAAGGAGTTGAAAGCTCAAGCCCTCAAACTGGGACCTTCAGTAGACTCTAGTACCAATCCATGTAAGAAGCTGGCTCTGGAGCTTCCGGATTCAATGCCGACGATCTACTCGCTGGAGAGAATGAGTTCAGTGGCGAGAAGACTAAAGAATCAGTTTAATGAGAACAGCAAGATTCCTGCAAAGTTCGATCTTGTCCCGGAGGCTTGCCATAATGAGATTGAGGGTTGGTCGCCAAGCTGGTTGTCCAAACAGTCTTCACACAGATTTCCAGTGATACTCATCAGAGACAACGGGGAGACTCTTGACGAGTCGTCTAGAATGGATGGATTGAGGGACCAGCTTGAGTCGGTCGGGCTTAGGCATCTCTACGAGATCAAGTCTGAGGCGAAGACGGATCTCGGCAGGCTCCTCCTCCCAATTCACTTCGGCGACTTTGTCTCAGTCTACCTTGCCTTGGTAGCTGGGTTAGACCCAACCCCTGTCCAGGCCATTCAAGATCTGAAGGCGAGAGTTGGAGCTAAGACACATGCCAGAGAAAGGTTGAGGACGGAGTTTCTTGGCGGTTAGCCCTTGCTCACGCCGATCGGGACGAGCCTAGCCACCTTTGTGGCTATTCCGAGCTCGTGGCTCACGTCGGCTACGCGGTCAACATCCTTGTATGCGCCAGGGGCCTCCTCGCTGACGACGGCTATGCTTGCAGCCCTGACCAGGATCCCCTGCTTCTCCAGATTCCTCTTGACCTCCTCGCCCGAATAGCGCCGTTTGGCAGCCGTTCTGCTGAGGTTCCTTCCGGCGCCGTGTGCTGTTGAGCCGAAGCTCAACTCCATAGATCTCGCTGTTCCAACCAGAACCCACGAGGCTGTTCCCATGCTGCCCGGTATGAGTACTGGTTGGCCTACCTCGCGGTAGGCTGCCGGCACAGAATTGTGGCCTGGTGGAAGGGCCCTGGTCGCGCCCTTCCGGTGAACATAGACCTTGGTCCTCTTTCCGTTGACTTGGTGCTCCTCTATCTTTGCGATGTTGTGCGCCACATCATAGATCAGCCTGAGATCGAGATTCTCAGCCGGCCTGTTGAAGACCTTCTCGAACGCCTCGCGGGTCCAGTGGGTTATCATCTGTCTATTTGCCCAGGCGAAGTTGCAGGCTGAGGCCATGGCTGGTATGTAGTCTTCAGCCTCAGGACTATTCCCTGGGGCGCATGCAAGTTCACGGTCCGGCAGCTCGATCCTATATTTGCTCACAGCCCTGTCCATCACTCTGAGATAGTCGCTGCAGACCTGGTGGCCCAGCCCTCTGCTTCCAGTATGTATGAAGACAAGAATCTGGCCAACCCTCTCTATTCCGAAGGCCTTGGCTGACGCCTCGTCGAGGATCTTGTCGACCTTCTCGATCTCCAAGAAATGGTTTCCGCTGCCTAGACTTCCAAGCTGCGGGGAACCCCTGGACTTCGCGGTTGTCGAGACTTTGCTTGGGTCGGCTGATTCCATGCAGCCCTCCTCCTCGCTCGTGGCTGCGTCCTCAGGCCACCCATAACCTCTATCGATCGCCCATTCAACACCGTCTGAAAGGACCTTGTCAAGCTCGACCTGGCTTACCCTTATCTGGCCTCTGCTGCCCAAGCCTGAGGGTATGTAGTTGAATAGGGTGTCTAGGAGTCTGGGGAGTACCGGCCTGACCTCTGACTCTGTCAGGTTTGTCCTCAAGAGTCTGGTTCCACAGTTGATGTCGTAGCCGACTCCTCCAGGGCTTACCACGCCTTCGTCGTAGTCTGTCGCAGCGACCCCTCCGATTGGAAAGCCGTAGCCTTCATGGCCGTCTGGGAGGGTTACCGCCCACTTGTAGACTCCTGGGAGATGGGATACGTTGGCGCACTGCTGGAGAGTCCTGTCAAGCTTCATCTTATCGAGCAGAGGCTCGTCAGCGTAGACTCTTCCGGGAACCCTCATTCCCTTCTGGAAGGATTGAGGTATCTCCCAGATGTTTTCGCCGATCTTTTTCAGTTCAACCGGCCTGCCTGGCGGTCTAGTTTCTCCCTCAGACAATAAGCGTATCCCCTCTTCTGTTGGTTTTCGAGTATTGATGGGAGAACATGGATTTAAGTCGTTTCGAACATACCTACCATCGCTCTGCAAAATGGAACGTAGTCGTCTATCCTTAACTGACCGTCGCTGTACCTGACACAGGATTCTCGTACGATAGAAGGGGTCTTTACGTCTTGGGGTTCAGTGTTATGTGTCTAGAAGAAATCGGAGTCGACACTTGTCTTCTAAACGTTCAATCTCCATCAGATGGAAGGTTACCGCCTTAACCTCTGTCTTTGAGGGGTGCTTTCCCTGATCGAAATCCTCACCGAAGATCCTCGCTCTGAGTCTGAAGTGATCCTTATCGCCCTCAATCTTCTCGACTACGAACTTTGAGTAGAGCCTATTCTCAAACCCATACTTGATGAGGAGACTCTCAAGCCAAGAGTAGAGCAGAGACTTCAGGTCACTTCCCTCAACCTCGACGGACTCCTCAATCTTCGGCTCAACACGCGATGTGTCAGTCATAACCTCAAACATAGCCAAAGCCGCGTTCTCGTAGGCTTCCTCAAGGCTCGAACCATAAGCCTCTATGTAAGCGTCTGCCATATGTTCAAGAAACCTGAAGCTCCTCTGGGAACTATCCTCGTTTGACAATCTCATCGAATGGTTACTTCTCAAGTGGCCTCAAAAATCTATTGTAAGGATCCGGTTGCCTCCCAAAATATTCAATACACATATATGGATTAGCCCTCAAAACATAACTATCCGGATTCAAGCCTTGTTAAGGGGCAGCAAAGATTGGATAAGAGTGAATTGATTGAGGCTCTGAAGAAGGTTTACGATCCAGAGTATCCCCTATCTGTGGTAGACCTCAAGATAGTTGGTGAAGAAGACATTAGTCTTGACGGCAATAAGATCAAGATCCTGTTCACCCCCTCATCACCTTTCTGTCCGATGGGCGGGATGATCGGGGTTCTGATCAAGTACGCCTTGGAGAAGAGGACTGGAAAAGAAGTTGATGTTTCACTGAAGCCTGGAACCCACACGCAAGGAAAGATGCTGAACGAGATGCTGAGCAACAAGAAACAGTATAATGACACCTTGAAGAGGTTGAAGAGCTCAGGGCTGCTAGACAGGTGTGTTGCAACCTAGCTCCAGAACATTTTGATATTTGACTAGATGCTCTAGGTTCTCCTGCTCATTCAGCTAAACAATTTTATAGCTAGGAGTCAACAACTCAGAATTAGCCGGGATGGCCGAGCGGATCAACCTCAGATCTATGAGGGTCAAGAGGCGCAGAACACATCATCCGCGTAAGCCTTGAGTGATCCTTAAAGGGAGCCTGTGGCCCTTACGGGCCTCGAGGGTTCGAATCCCTCTCCCGGCGCCACCCTTACAGTTCGGCTCCCGTTAAAGAATAGGAAGGCGCTTCAGATCCAGCCGCTTTACTCCTGTACCAGTAGTGAAAGTTGCATTAGAATCTTGCTCTCACATATTTTGACTGTCGACCGAAGATTCCTAGTGTGAGTAGTGAGGCCTAACGGTTCTACGAACTCATGCATCCCGCATGATAATCGCTTAACCTTCACTATTGAAGTCTGGAGCCTTGAAGAGCTTCAGACTGGCAGTATGGAGTCCCGGCTGGGCTTCAGACTCAGAGTCTGAAACCCTTACGTTTTTCCTGAAACCGCTACCTGATCTTGTGCGACCCGCAGCTATAATACAGTTTAATAGTATTTTTGGTTTGCTCCCGTTCCTCTGTGGCCGGAGACCCAGTTGATTCGCTCACCAATGATGCGATGAAAAAGACGATTCTAGTTTTTGGGAGGGTCTCGCCCTTGCACTTGTTGATGGTGGACCGGGCGGGGTCCGCACCGTTTTCGCTTCTAGAATCGGGTACAGAATTCACGTGGGTTTATACCCCTAAGGATTCAAACCTGCCCAAACTTGGACTGTAATTTTCAGATCCTGATCATGTTCTCACTCTCACATCAGAACCTCAACATAGGTGGCAGCATAGTGATGATCGCCCACACGAATACAGATAGCCAAGTGAATGTGAAGATCAAGTTGATGGGGATGAACCAGGACCTAACCTTCCTGGAGGTACCACGAAGATACACATCCACAGCAGCCTGAGGACATGAGTCAATACACCGGCCACACTTGGTGCATTCGAAAGCAGGTTTCCCATTTCCTTTGATTCGATCAACTGTCATGGCATAGTCTTTGCAGACCCTGGCGCAAAGCATACACTCGTTGCACTTCTCTTTATCTATTCTCACTTGGAATGGACTAAGTACGCCAAACAGTCCGACGAACGCTCCCAAAGGACAAAGAGCATTACACCACAGCTTCTTTCTGGTCAAGAGGGGCAGCATAAGCCAGAACACTGTGAAGAGGCCTATGATGGCCGACATGGACCACCAGAAGTAAGCTCCTGCGGCAGGATTAGGAAAATCATTCCAAACCCGGCTTGGGCAGATCTCACAGAAGATCGGTCGAACGGCTATCGTCGATATCAGACCAACCGCTAGCAGGAAACCCCACTTTAGATCTCTGACCTCCTCCCTGATGCCGAATAATCCCTTGAGGTTCACCCTACCCTTCTCTGATGGCTTGGATTTGTCTGACTTCATGAACCTCTCCAACCTCCATTTCACAGACTTTCCGTATGGTATACCGGATGCCGTGGCCTCGATGAAGCCGCCGAAGAGGCAGCTCCAACCGCAGTACCCCCTACCGACTATAATTCCCTGAACTAGCATAAGCCCAAACACAACCAGGAAAAGGCTGTAGGTTGTGGGAAAGATGACCTTGGAGCCTGGAACAAAGACCTCTTGGCCATGGATCATCCAGCCGAAGAAGATCATTGGAATCGTGGCTGGACAGGGCAAGATGACTATGCCCGAGGCTCTCGGATCTATGGGCAGGATGAGCGAACCCCTCTCATGTAGCGCTATGAGGTCGAAGCCGAACCAGAGTACAAAGGTGAATGCGAAGTATATGGCCCTCCTCAACGCAGTGATCCTCCTAGCAATCAGGAACGCAAAGGTACAAGCTGCTGGAACTAAACCGTAAAGAATGGCAAATGTTGCTCCATGATTCATGCTCATGAAGAAAGCGATGATGAAGACTCCCATGCTTGCGACGGCCGCTCTCACATACTTCCAGATGCCCAAATTAGAATCTAGCTTCAACTCTGAAGACCTTATTCTTAAGACTTGACATGTCCAACAGACACTCACAGAAAGGATGACGGAGGATACAACACAACAACAGCAGGCAGGAGCATTGGTGGACCGGGCGGGATTCGGACCTACCTAGTTGAATTTCATGGGTTTGGGAAATCATGCACCAGTCTATAGCAAGCGCCAGAGCAGTCGGGCCGATGAAACTTGAACCTACCTAAGCGAACTTTGTAGGTCCGAAAGAATCCAACTGGGATCATATCATACTTCCAACTAGACTTTCCCTATTTGACCTTCAGAAGCCGTAGCGTGTTGAGTAAAACCAGCATTGTTAATCCGTCATCTCCGGCGGCGACTGCAAACCATAAAGGAATGAAACCTATAAAACCGAATACGCCTAGCATCAATTTGACTGCTAGTGAAGCAGCTATATTCTGCTTGGAGATCTTTACAGCGAGGCGGCTCAGCTTTCTCAGGTACGGTATCATCGCCAGCTCATCTTTCACGAGCACAATATCCGCTGACTCCAGCGCAACATCTACCCTGCTGCCTCCCATGGCTATGCCAACATCTGACGCTGCTAATGCCGGGGCGTCATTCACTCCATCACCCACCATCGCCACCAACCCGTACTGGGCTCTGACCTTATCCATTACCTTCAGCTTGTCTTCAGGGAGCAACTCTGCATATACCTCATCCATTCCGAGTCTGGTTGAGATATTCCGTGCAATAATGCTTCTGTCACCCGTCAGCATCGCAGTGTGGATCTTGCTTTTCTTCAAAGCTTTGACCGCTTCAACCGCGTCCCTTCTAACATCGTCAGCGAGACAGAAAGCTGACGTGACGGAATTGTTGATCGAGATGAATACGCAGGTGTGCTTGTCGTGAAAGATGTCAACCAAACCTTGGTGATTTGAGCTGTATTCTTTCATCAGCTCCCTGTTGCCAACGGCAACCTTGATCCCTTCAACCGTGCCTACCATGCCTTTTCCAAGAATCTCTTTGACATCACGAACCTGCAGCCTGTTGAAATCCGATCCTTCATCCGAGGCTGCTCTTACAAGAGCGCCAGCCATCGGATGATTCGAATACTGCTCTAGCGCCGCTACATAGCTTAGAAGGTTCCTGTCAAAGCCTGCGAAGGAACTTGCCTCGAACACTGCCGGTTTGCCCAGAGTGAGAGTGCCTGTCTTATCGAAAACAACCGCCTCAACTTGAGCCATCTTCTCGATATATGCTCCGCCTTTGACGATCACACCCCTTCTCGCTGCGACAGTAATCGCCGTGAAGATGGTTGCTGGAACCGACACTAGAAACGCACTCGGACAGGAAATGACGAGAAAAATCAGTGACCTGTACAGCCAGGTCTCAGCCGGCCCACCAAGGATTCTAGGTGCAACGAAGGCTGTGACCACAGCAAGAACGATTACGATTGGAACATAGACTCGAGCGAACCTGTCGACAAGCCTCTCGATAGATGCTTTCCTCTTCCTCGACTCCATTACGAGTTCAACAATTCTCGACACCAGCGTCTGTTCAACACTCTTAGTGACGGTGACCTTCAACAAGCCACCCGTGTTCAAGGTCCCTGCATAGATGATGTCATTCTCCCTCTTCAGGACTGGAACAGATTCTCCGGTCACAATTGATTGATCAACTTCAGACGAACCTTCAGCAACCTTGCCGTCAAGTGGAATCCTCTCCCCGGCCCTCACGACTATCACCATTCCGGGAGCAATCTCTCTCACAGGTACAGTCTTCTCACCACCGTTCTCTTCGATTCTTGCCACGTCAGGCATGTACTCTGTAAGTTTCTCAATGGTTCCTCTCGCTCTATCTTCGATATAGTGTTCGAAGTACTCCGCCAATGAGTAGAGTAGCAACACTGTGACTGCTTCGAAGTGGTAGTGTAAGTAGACTGCACCCAACGCAGCCAAAGCCATCAAAACCTCAACCGAGAACTTCCTTTCAAGAATGAGTTCTTTCAGCCCGAGGATTCCGACGTATGCGCCTATGATGATTGCGACGGCGTGGTAGATGAGTGCCGACATCGTTGTGGGCTCATTCAGCAGCGGCATGTCGAACTTTAGCAGGACACCTCCTGCAATACGGTCCAGTAGAGAAGACACAATGATTGTGAGTGTCAAGACTGCGATTATAGGAAGCCACGGTTCTACGTGTTCCCTATGATCCGATTCATCCGTGATCTGTTCATCTCGTTCCATCAAAGCTGCCGCCATTGCTAATACGAAATGGCCTAGATGTCCGATGGATCTCGATATTAATCTGATGTTAGGAAATGGTGACGAACTATGATCTAGTTACTGCTGAGTCTAGAGTATGCTAATACTGATCAGATGAGCAAAGATGGCTGTCGTGAGTGTGACACTTCCAGATGAGCTTCTGGATAAATTCGAGAAGTTGATGAAGACGAGAGGTTATGGCTAGTCTTGCGAAAACATCGTTGTTTGCATCTTCGAACAAATCGTGCGATTAGTTCACAACATATCTCATATCCATTCAATAGGTCAAGAGACGAAATTTCGTGGTATGGGCGTTCAATGCGTGGAGGAGAAACATGTAGTGACGCATAATGTTGTATCTTTCATGTTTCTCGCTCTCCTTGATTGTTCATTTCGCCCACGCGCCAGAAATAGTTTTTTGATTATCGGTTTAATTCTTCTTTGTCGAATTTGAGAAAAGCTCTTTGTCGCTCCTCAAGGCTATAATTGCACTGACTTGCAGTATCATGGCGAACCCCATCATTACCATCGCTGAATATCTCTGATCGATGAAGAAACCGAAGAGGACGCCGCTCGCGAGCGTTCCGAGACCCAAGGCAGTATTGAGAATACCGTAAGCGGTGCCTCTCCTGCTTAGAGGAACGAGGTCAGCTATCGCGGCTCGGTAAATCGACTCCTGCATACCCAGCACAAGACCATATACTATGGATGCGGCAATTACGCCTGCAAAACCTCCGTATATCACAAGGAAGGCCGGGAATATTGCTAAGATGAAGGGTAGTGCAAGAAACCTCACCCCCACTCTGTCAAAGAGATGACCAGACACAAGAGCCATAGGGGCGTCAACGACTTGAACAGCCACATAGAGAAGGGGAACTATCCACTGCTGACCCAGCGGCTGGAGAATCGAGGAACCCACGTAGAGTATGAGAGCAACTGGGATAAGCCCAAGAGTATTCAGAAGAATCGCTGCGCAGTAAATCCAGAACCCACGGCTTAGAGACGTTCCCTCGTCTCCGATGTTCTTAACTTCGACATCAACACCTTTCCCGATCTTTCTGTAAGTGTAACCTAGGGCAATTAGCATCAGGGCATACGGTATCAGTAGAATCTTGAAGGCTGTGGGGTAACTATTTTTGGTATAGAACATCACACCGCCAAGAAGGAGGGGCCCGATCACAGCACCAATCTGGTCGATGGCCTCGTGGAGTCCAAACGCCTTCCCAGACCCGATTCCCCTACTGACTATGGAGACGACCGTGTCCCTGGAGGGGGACCTGAGGGCTTTCCCGAACCTTTCTAAGAGTAGAAGCGCCATCACCAACTCGAGGCGCAAAGTGAAACCTATGAGCGGCACCGTTAGAATCAGGCCGTAGCCTAGGAAGATGAAGAGCCAGTAGGCTCGACTCCTATCCGCAAGGTTTCCACTAACAAGCCTCAGCGCATAGCCTATGAACTCCCCTGCACCACTAACCGCACCCACCAGAAACGCCGAGGCGCCGAGAAACTTGAGATAGTCGGGGGCAATTCCTCTACCTCCTTCATAGACTATGTCTCCGAACATGCTCACGATGCCCATAGTGAAAATTGCGACATAAACGGTCCTCTTCGAGATCTTCAAACCTTCAACCAAACTTCGTTTCCTCCACTTGAGATACGTTGTAGAAGCTGTCAGCCTCACTCAAAGGATGGAGGCGGTTAAAGGTGAGCCTCATCACCTTAACGAGATTGTTCACTATGACAAGGGTCATGCTCATAAGGCTTGCTTGGCGCGCACGACAGTGAACTACTCTATAGACAACCGATTTTGTCTTGCGAAAGTGCGAGCTGATAATGATTCAGGTTCTGAAGATCTGACCAGTCTGAGATGCAAGATTTCCATTTCGTCAAGCCCGCACGCTTAGATTCCCGAACCAAATAAATTCGCCTAGGTAGTGGTGGACCGGGGGATATGCAATTAAATTATTAAGTGGGTCTAGAGGAGTTACTGACGATTTTGGGGTCTAAATGGGTCTTTTGAGGTTGTACGGTACAGAAGGCTGACGCTTAGCAGAGCTTCGCGTGGCTCATCGAGAATAGGCGTCAGGTGCTCTCAGTGGTGGGGCTTCTCTGGCGTGTGTTCGATCTCCTTTACAGCTGATCAATCTCGGCGCATCGAGGAAGAGGCAAGAATCCTTTTAGGCAGGATTGCAGGAATGACCCAAGGGCGAATTAACCATTAGTTCTAAAGATAGGGTTACACTGATTAATGCGCTAATTAGTGCGATGGCACTCATAGTGGTGGCAATCATTAACGTCGTCGTTCCACAGCTTGTTTCTCAGAAGGTTACAGTTACTGAAACAGTCACCGTTACCGATACTAAGACAACCACTGTGACAGTTACTCCTACTGGATCCTACGGAACTGTCCCGGATCTTATTGATTATGTCCTTGAGACGGCAATAGGAAGGGTGAGTGATAGCGGATTTCTGCCAAATGCTATACCAGGGAGTCATCCTCAGAAAGGGGTTAAGATCGTGTATTCACAACAACCTGCTGCTGGAAATTTGTATCCAAAAGGCGAGACCGTCAGATTCTGGTACAACATGCCCGGAAACAGTTCGTTAGCATCCGTCATGTTCCCTTCCAGTGGAGATAGGCTCCCGTGGGGGCCCAGCGGCTTCACCGTAAAGGGGTCACTAACTAATCCTGAGAAGCTCGGAGACCTTAGACTTTATCTTCTCACATACAGTCCTTTGACTAGGTCGTACTGGGTACAGCAACAACCAGAAGTTATGCCAGATGGCTCTTGGACTGCAAAGGGACTTTTTGGATCTGACACAATAAAGACGGAGGAACGTTTCTTGCTGGTGGCACTGTTAACACGGGAGAGATTAGAAACGGGTACCATGATCACCCAACTTCCGAAATCTGATAGCATTACTACCATCCCTGTTACGAGAACTGCTCCTTTTGCTCCATAATCGCACCAGGTTGACTTCTGCGACGACACTTCTCTTTCCAAGTCATTCGGTGACCACGATCATTGAATGTATTCAGAGTAGAGCAAGAGAAGACATATCTCTCAAGATCTAGGATCTATGCTTGCTTTTTGCTTACGCTTAGCGTGCGTGTTTGACAAATATGGTGCAGCCTTGCTCATCTACGGGAAGACCGGATCAATAAGGAATAGGATCATTAACCCAGCACCAACGCTGGCTGACTGGCTCAGCATTCATTCCTTCAAGAATGACAGCCAAAATTCGGAGGGTTCGGATCTCTGAGGGTTCGACCTCCTCTAGAGATTCTAGGGGGTTATGGTTGGCAGGCTCAATGGGATACTCACCCGAGATAACGCCAGGGTTCAACTAAACGAAGACATTCAGGAGCGTCTGGCGCAAAACCAGACTTTAACCAGTTTTCCGGGGCCTCATTTTCTTGCCTTTTCTTGCATGCCTTCTAGCTACAAGGACACCTGTAGCTATGAGTCCAACGATTACCAGCGTGATGAGTACTGGTGTTAGGTCTGATGCTGTGGAAGGTTTTCTCCTACCTGTAACCTCAAAATACCAGATTGGGTTGCCAATCTGCATAAAACCTTGGCTTGATTCTGGTTTTGGAATAACGCCAAGCTGAATCAACCACTGACCTGATGGCGGCTCCGAAGTTAGTGTTCTGGAATGCATGCCTTTCAAGAGTGCTCCAAGCTCTACAGAGGTTGTGGTCTGGTCTGGCTTAGTAAAAAGCAAGGGTGCCGTAACGTTACAGTGAGATTTTTGTCTTTGTAACATTTTCGGGGTTTTATTCAAATGACAAGAATTATCAACACACTCTACCCAAAGTTCAAATCTTGATGCTCTCACCATCCATGGGGGGATATAGACAACTGGGTGGTTTTGGTTTCCACGTGAAGTCACGTCATTTATTAATATCTATATATTTTTGGCATTTTTGCTGTGCCAAAATTATGCCAGAACCCCCTACCTCGGGAGAATTTCTGATTGTTTCCTATTCGTTACATAAGTGATACGCAACTGTAACACAAGTTCTATTTCTTATTGAAGACTCTTTCTACACGCCTAATTTGCACATTATGTTGGAGACATTTCATGTTAATAGAAGAAAAGATTCCGAAACGAACTAAGTTGTTAGAGACGATAACCGGATTACCAGATTTAGATATTTGGTTCCATCTTGGGGATTTTCAGGGCTCGTTCTCTTAACGGGTCTTGAGTGCGTCAGCTTCTAGTCTCTTACATATATCATTAGATCTCTCAGTAAGTTGATGAATATCCCGTCCCTTTCCGCCTTCTCGAAGTCTCCTTTGTGTTTATCCTCTCTAGCCAATGGGATAGAGAATCGGTTCTTCTCTTGAAAGCCAACCTCGAGAAAATATTGGTGAGCCAACAATGGCAAGTCTACAATTCTATCTCCTTCAGAAGGTTCAGGCAGGTATGGCTGCATCAGAAATGCTACGTGGCCGCCTTCCCTCACAGTCTCGTAGCAGTCTTGAGCAAGCTTCTTGAGGAAACACAGGTAATCTTCTAGGCTCAGGCTTGCGACATCTCTTGGGTCATGTTTGTAGGCGGATGCCCTAATCTTCCAGTAGGGCGGATCAAGAAAGATGAGATCGCAGTCTCTAGCCTTCTGCGGGAAGCCTTCCCGGATATCATGTTCCTTGATGAATTCTCGGCTCGGCCGTATATCATAACTTAAGCATTTTCGCTTCATGTATCGGCATGCGTCTGCGGTTGCTCCTCCGCCTGCCATAGGGTCAACCACGAGATCATCCTCTTTGGTGTAGTGGTAGAGAACGTTGAGTACGATCCCGCCCGGAATGGCTCCTGGATAACCGTCTATTCCAAAGAGCTTAGACTCTTTCTCGAATGTCCATATGTTGTGGATCTTTGGTACGAGGGGGAATTGGCCGGCTCGCTCGAACTCCTCCTTCCTCTTGATCTGTCTGAGGTTCTTCAGGGCCTCCTTCCGATTTTTTGCGTTCTTGACATCGTCATACCTATCAGCGTATTCGACCAGCTCCCTGTCACGTGTGATCGTTGTTCTTGAGACGCCTAAGATCTCTGCTGTCTTTGCCTCTGACCAAGGCCCTGAAAAATTGGTGAACCGTTCACCATTTCTTTCCCTCTCATTTCGCTGCTTGGCAGGTCTTCCTCTCTTAGAGCTCCCCCCATGCATGTGATGCATTTGTCTGTCAAACCCAGCTCTGAAGGATGCCACTTCATGCCAGCTCAGCTGTTTGCGCTCAACATTCTCCAAGCCCTCGATTATCCAAGCAAGCTCGTTTGGAACAACTTGAGCCTCGACATGATCTACTCCAGCTTTCTTTAGAGCCTCCAAGCGACGGAGCCCAGCCACCAACCTCACATCCTCAGTTACTACAATCGGGCTGACCCACCCGAACATCTTGATCATCATGCTCAGCCGGTTCGTATCGCCGATATCGTGTCTGAGTCTCTCTCTTGGAACCTTTATCTCTGATATCCTGACCCTAGCAATTCTTGAGTTTTGAATTCGTTTAGACTTACTATCTTCTTCCGCCAAACTTTATCGAGAATACTGACAGGAGACCTTTTAAACGGAAGGAGAATCGAAAGAGCCGGAGAGAATATTGGTCTGAGAGACGTTAGTCACTCCTCAGTTGTGGTTTGCTTCTCGGTCTCGGCATCAAACCTACTCGGAAGCAAATTGAAACACCGGCAATCTACGATTATGTGCGGCTTTTAAAGGTGCCATGAATACATACTGGAGATAGAATTTGTCAAAGTATTCTGGGGTATCGAACTCAGAGTTCACCGGCTTTGAGAAGATGATCCTTGCGGTTAGTCTACTGTCCCAGAGTAAAGGCGGCGGCAGAGGCTGGATCACATTAGTTCTCGATCCAGAGTTCTGGAACGACATCGAGCTGAGGTCAGCCATAAGACAGAAAGTGCAAACAATAATCAAAGATTTCGATTGGGCATCAGCATTTCTCTCGATTCCAAACAGGACGGATCCTAAGTTTGATGAACCGTCATACTCATACGCGGCAAAGCTTCTGAATATGCTGAAGGAATTTGGACAACTTGAAACCATTGTCCGTGACACCTATGTTGACTTTGACTCTTCAACAAGAAACAGCATAGAGCAACTGTTCGGTCCGTTTGAGAAGGGAAACAAAAGTGATAGGATAGAGGAATTGGTATTCGCTTCTACAATTCACATTTATCCAAGAGGTGATTTTGCGGTCAATGTGAAACAGGGGATAGAGAACATCGACCACGTAAGGAGGATCATTAAATCCGAGTATCAAAAAGCACTGGAGCTTGTGAAGGGACCTTTTTTCTCCCTCGATGACTTAGTTGGTGTGGAATGACGAAGCGATATAATAGGAGTCACGACAAACTCGACTATAATAACCTTCCAAAAGTCCCCATAAATGTTGACCAGTTGGTTGGTCTAACGGAGCCGTGGGGAGATTCTCTTTTCTGCGAGAAATGCAAGACTGAGACAATTCATGTCCCCAAATGTCACCTCAAAGGCGTCTACATTGAAGAAGTGGGAGTCTTGATACTGGGAGAAGATGATCTTGAGATGCGGACTGATGAGGAGGTTGAGGCGCTGAAGAGGCTTGTGCCGAATCCGAATTGGCTGAAACCCCCATTTGCTAATCCCGACTGTGTGCTGGTTAAATGCGAGAAATGTGAAAGCATCCGTGTAGTCTATTTCTTACCGTGGGACGAGTTGGCGGCGGGAAAACCGCTGAAAGACGATTGATAAAAGAAACACCCCGAGCTGGAGGGGCTCAATACACACCAAGCCTCTGAATGCTTGTTCATTGTTTTCGTTGCTGGAGCGCTTTTCAAGGCATGTCTGGAGATGTTTGGGTGTTGAAGTGTGGTTGATGAGGTTGAATCTAGGCTGCCTGAGTGGGTGCGCATCCTTATTCAGCTTGCCCGTCAAGAAGCTTCGAGGCGAGGCCGAGTTCCCGAATCTTGCGGGCGATGACTGACTGCACCTCTGGGTCTCGAAGCAGTGCAGCCATGACTTCATCGGCTTTCCGGCTCTTCTGGTCAAGCGTTTCTATGGAGAGTTCGTCCAGTGGGGCTGAGCAGCGGCTGCAGAAGCGGGCTTCGGGGCTGTTCAAGAGTTCGCATCTTCTGCATCGAATCGGGTTTAACACCTTCTCTTCATTAGGTCCTCTTGTTATGCCGTGCATGTTGAGTACTTCATCGTCGACATCTCGGCCTGAGAGGTGTATGTAGCGTGCAGGCATATGGCTGGAGGCACTCCACCCGTAAAGCTTTC